>JAEEGL011020925.1_pt1 | contig 92184 bp, 83 predicted proteins | sample 9134231 | NCBI WGS metagenome assembly JAEEGL01 (sample SAMN16246548, study PRJNA631951) | gut metagenome | biome: gut microbiome; feature: rumen; material: fiber-attached | host: Bos | place: Iran: Karaj | collected 2018-10 | reverse complement strand
AATCAGGTACAGGTTAAAGAGTTTGAGCAGCTGCGCCCAATTGTGCCAATAGAAGAATGGATCAATGACCCGTACTATTGTGGAAAAGACTGTGTTGATAAATTATATCCTTTTTGGAAGGATCTTATATGTGATATCTTTAGAGATGGCAAACAAAATTATAATCAGATAGTACTTACTGGAGGCATTGGTACAGGCAAGTCCACTTGTGGTCTGTATATTGTTCTTAGAAAACTATATGAACTATCATGTTATAAAAATGTTGCAGGTTTATTTGGGTTGATGTCGAACACTATGACAGCAGTACTATACTTTAGTCTTACAAAGTATCAAGCTGAACGTTCAGGGTTTGCACAGCTAAGGTCTATAATTGATGGCGTACCTTATTTCAAAGAGTTATTTAAAAGAAATCAGTACAGAAACTCTACTCTTGACTTTCCAGAAAACATAAGAATTTTCTATGGGTCATCTACTGCAGATATGATCGGGTTAAACTGTATTAGTTGTGTAATTGACGAGGCGAACTTCTTTGGCGATAGTTCAGGGTCTGAAGTAGATTTAGGCTCAGTGGAAGAGTTATATAATGCAGTATTATCAAGAACGTCTTCTCGTTTTACCGCAAATGGAGTAAATAACTCTCTTAATTTAGTCATTTCATCTTCTACATTCAAGACTTCAATGACCTCAAAGCTGTATGAAAAGTCATTAACTGACCCGTCTATAAAATATGCGCGTGCAAGGTTATGGGATATTAAGCCAGAAGGTACTTACAAAGATGATACTTTCTTTGTGTTTGCTGGTAATGATAAGTTTGATCCGTTTATAATAAAAGACACACCAGACTTAAGTGTAAAGTTAGGCATTAGTCTAGATCCAAGTCTTACTATTAAAGAAGCTGTTGCTAGATTATCACAAGAATACAGAAATTTAATTGACGAAGTGCCCATTGACTTCTACCCGAACTATGCAAACAATGTTATTCAGGGGTTACAAGATTTCTCGGGCATGTCAGTTGCAAGCACAGGTAGGTTATTTTCATCGCGATCTGTATTTGAGTCGTGCGTTGATGACTCTATTAAGCCATTATTTTCAAAGAATGAGTTTACTGTTGAAACATGCAACGATGATAAGTCTAATTGTATTCAGTACTATCTAAATGGCATTGAGTTTCCACATAAAGAGTGTCCGCGATATATACACATAGACATTGGCATAAGTAACGACGCATACGGTCTAGCATGCTGTTATAAGCATGGAACTAAAGTAGTTGATGGTATTGAGACTCCAGAATTTTACTACGACTTTACATTAAGAATAGTCCCGCCACCTCCGCCAAAGCGCGTGTCAATTGCAAGATGTCATGAGTTTATTAAATATATGAGAGATGTATTAGGGTTAAGAATTGGCCTTGTAACATTTGATCAATTTCAATCAATGGCATCAAGACAGTATCTTGAAGAAAATGGATTTAAGGTAGCATATCAGTCAGTTGATAAAACTGACGAGCAGTATTTATTCTTTGTTGACTGCATGTATAAAAATTGTGTACATTTTGGTAGAGAGTTTGCTGATGCAATGCAAAAAGAATTGTTTGAGTTAATTTGGTACAGACAAAAAAGAAAAGTTGATCACCCTTCAGACACTAAACACGGTGGAATGAAAGACAGATGTGACTCGATAGTAGGTGCTTTATATAATGCAAGAACAACTAAGGAAATAATGTATAATCCATCTGATATCTTAAATCTATCGCAGTTTAATTCTGAAAGCGATCTTGACTACATAAACAGTTTTAATGCCGATGATTTCGACTATACTAATAACGGCATAAAAAGAATTTCTTTAGATGAAATAGACAGCGTTACTAAATACTTAACAAGCGGTGAGTAATGTGTAATATCAATATAATAACTGCACCGAGGTACTAATTCTGCGCTATGCCTCATAATGTATATACAACTAATCCCACAAACAATATCTTATGAAGCTTAGCAAGCCATGAGATATTTTTGTGGGATTTTGCTTTATGAGGTATATATGAATCAGTCAGAATGGAAGAAGTCTGGAAAGTTTCCTGGTAAGTATGAGTGGTACAATAAAACAAGAAAAATTCAAAAGTCACTTCAGTATAATTCAGACGAAAAAGCAAATAGAATTCATCATCTTCGAGACACAGAAGGCCAGAGAAAATATAATGACGAGCATTATGAACTTTGGGGATTTAATGAAGATGGTACTTTTGAATATGGAAAGTACGTAATCTTTGTAACAGAAGAATGGCATAACAATTATCATGCACAGTCAGAAGAGACCAATAACAAGCGAAGCACTACACTTAAAAAACACCCACCTATGAAAGGAAAGCATTTATCACAAGAGACAAAAGATAGGTTAAGTAAAATAAATACTGGTAAACACCATACTGAAGAAACGTGTAAGATTATCAGTGAGTGTAGTAAAAGACAGTGGCAGAATGGTGAATCAAGACAGCGAATAATGGCTAATAAGCCAAGGGGTAAAAATCATCCATTTTATGGTAAACACCTTACCGATGAGCATAGACAACATTTAAGCGATTCACATAAAGGTATAAAATTATCAGATAAAACAAAACAACTTATGAGTGAATCAAGAAAAGGCGAGAAAAATTATAATTATGGTAAACACTTATCACAAGAAACTAAAGATAAACTATCTAACTCTTGTAGAAAGTCTAGCTTAGAAAAAATAGCTCCTGTTAAAGCCGCTTATGCTGAGTACAAGTCAAACGGTGGGACTCTGCAATGGAATGACTTTCAAAAGTATTACAAAAGCGTAAACAGTAACTAGTATCTAAAGAGGTATTTGCAAACCCCAATGATATACTTAATCTTGCTTCGTTTAATAGTGACTATCCCTATGACATAGGTAATTATGCGGAAGCCTCAACAGATAACCTGAATGATCCCATGTCTAGCATAAAACGTGTGTCACTAGACGATTTAGAAAACCCATTTTTATTACGTGGTGATATTGATTTCTAACTGTGAAATGAGATATCTATGAATTATATTGCGTTGCTGTCTTTTCAAGTTTACTGTAAGTAATAAAAGGATGTGATATGTTCTATAAACGTGAATCTTTATTAAGACGGGTTGCAAAACTAGAAAAACTGGTTTATGAGCGGTCTGTTGGTAGAGGCGGCCCATCTATTGCAATGAATATGTGGCAATTTTTGATGGATCATGGTCCTAGCACGCGTGAAGAAATTGAAGCAGGTTTAGGCCCAAGATACTCAAATACACCTACAATAAACTCATATCTTAATGCCGGGTTAATTACACAGCGTGGTAGCAGATATATTGCAAACCCTAATTATAGCTGGGATGATGTTGGTGTCATTCCTCGAACTTCAGCGCAAGAACTAACAAATCTAGTCAATAGCGACGATATTGAGACTGTTGACGATGACATTCAAGAAACGCCTGCGGCTACTACTAGAAGTCGTGGTAGACGTAATACAAGTGCATCTATTAAGGCTCCACGTACACCACGGGCTCGTGAAGTAAAACAAAATCTATTTTCTAGAAAATATGATGAGGTAAAGGCTGCTATCGATGCAGGGCAAGATTGTACAGTGCCAAATGATAAAGGTATTACACCTATTATGCATGCTTGCAAAGACCCTAAAGGTGAATCAGGACCTATTGTTGAGTTACTATTAGATCATGGTGCTGATGTAAACAGCATTGATCATAACAAGCATATAATATTTAATGCAATAAAGTATAGCAATTTTGGTGCTATAAATGCATTAGTAGATCATAGAGTTAACTTACGAGCAAGTCTTAAGAATCAGATGCCAATAGACTATGCTCTTGAAGTCTGTGAGTTAAATGACTCATCTATGGAGACAATTAGTAGATTAACGGATAGTACTGTAAGTGGCATGCGTAACACTTTCTTTGGAGCGATATACGCGTTAAACAACAAAGGGTTAAGTCACAGATGGTATAATACACTGATTAATAAGACGTATGCCTCAAATAGAGATGCGATATATAATTTAACAAGTAGCCGCGCAATTAACGCAGAGCTGAAATCTGGAGTGTCTGCATTATATGATTTATATGTTGATGCATTTAAGAGAATGCCTCCATTTAATCCAGATGCATATGGAATACAGTCAGGCTCATTTGCATACAATAAATTATACCAGTCTCTAGAAGATGTAGTCGCAGGTAAATTAAAGCCGTATAGTGTAAATTATCTTCTTGATACTTACACGTTTATTGGCCGTGAGATTGATGGCATATTTAATTTCGTAACAATCGACTATTTAAAAGATGAGGCTAACAGCTCTCGTGGTGTTGATAATATTATTAGCATAATTCGTTACGCAATTAGGAATAGTGACATAAGTTTATTACAGACAATAGCAAAAGCAAAACTTACAAAGTTAGATGGTAATCAAATAATCTCACTAGTAATAGGATACGCTAAAGGTAACAAAGCTATTGTATCAACGATGTTACACATTGCAGGTAATTGCTCCAATATACGTAATGAAATTAGTGACAGCTCAGCCGTAAACATTGCAAAAAGCACTGTTGAATATTTAATAGATTGGGCTATCGATAGAGGCTACGGACAACAGCTTGTTGATGCACAATTACATATGTCTAGTATGTCTAGTTATTGTGCAAATGCTCTAAAAGAAGCTGGGTTCTCTATTGATGACGTAACTCCTCTGAAAGATCGCGAAAGTAGAGCTGAATATACACACATAAGAGATTATATTATACGGTTAATTGAAAGGGACGAATGGAATCCTAGTGCAAACACATACTTAAGTAACAACCCTCAATTACTATCTGATGAAGAAGTTCTTGATGCAATAAAAGATAATCCAGACTCAGTTACTGCTAATCAGTTACAGAGAAGAATTGACGCTCTACCAAAAGACCCTAAAAAGTACGACTTTTAATTTATTGGAGAACTATAGATATGCGATATAGAATTGTGACAAACAAATCGTTTGAAAAGTATATTGACTATATTAGCCGTGGTAGACGTCGAAAATTTGAAGATAGATGGGATACTCTTGATCTTGATGATGTAACAACGACAGTAGATGTCCCATCTGAAGGTGAGATCAACTCAGCAATGCGTGAGCTGGACTTATTTGACGATGTTGCTGAAAAGACCGGTGCTAAGGATGTTGAAGTTGGTAGCGATGGTAAGCTTCGGTTGCTTGATCTTGACGATGCAGTAAAAAGCGATAACAAAAGTAATGGCGATGACCGTGACTTAAGAACACTAGGCCTTGATTTGGATATGCCTACTAGTGGGCGAGGTAAGAGAAATAGCCCAACTACGACACAGGTTAGTCAAGATAAAGATGATAAAGTACGCGAACTAGATCTCGATGAAAAAGGTGCGGATGTAAAGCAGCATAAGTCAAACATTGGGTCTATTGGTGCATTAGACTATGATAGTGATGTTGACGTATCTTCTATAGCAGCTTCTATCGATGACGTGTATGCAGCATTGGCAAGTAGTGACCCAAAAATTGTAAAGGCTATCATTAAACGATATGCTGGAGATATCACTGATGAGAATAAGATTAAAGAAATTTTATTAACACATGCAGTACAACTAAACTATGATAGTCTTCGTGTTATGTGTGGTGATATGAAGGTTGTTCTAACTAAAAAAGAACAAAATCTAGGGTTTATTGATAGAGCTGAAATTAAAGATGCACTGAAGAGATTTAGATCATGCGCAGTTTCTCTAACTGGTGAAAATAATACGTATGGTCTTATACCAAATGTAATTGTATCATGTGGTAAAGACGACCAATTGATCGGCGCAAATATGATTGACTTTTTAGTTACTTGGTGCCAGTTACCTGTAATACCTATGTATTTTCGAGGTGCAATGACTCGAAAATTATATATCTTAGCAGACTGTTTATTAGATCAGCTGCAAAATGTTTTCTGGTCTGAAGATGGATCACTAAATACTGGTTTGCTAACTGGCAAGAATGGACTATTGTCTCGTATTAAAAGTTACAGTGACATACCGAAGGCACTTCTAACAAAGATGGTTGATCAGTTGCTAGTCAGAGGTAACATTAAAAAGGTGCCTTCACGCATTATCGGTGAGTTTTCAATTATGTGCGTAAATAATGGCCTTACCGCTCAAATTGTTAAATACATAAAGAGTATAGGTGTTGAGTCCAACAAGGGTGACATGATTCTTAAATATATAGAAGATGAAGATTCTGCTACATGGGATGTTCTTAAAAAGAAACTTAAACTTACTTAATACGTCTAACAATTAAACGCATTGTGACTTCTATGTAAAATATAAAGGGCTACAATTGTAGCCCTTTTGTTTATATCTATACTATGTGTTTATTTGTTAGACTCATGATATGAGGTTATTAAAATGTATAAAAATCTTTTTCTTGAATATAGGATTGCTAGATTAGAAAAGATGCTTAAAAATGAAGCAAAGCAGGTGGGTGATCTATACCATGTGTGCACTTTAGAAGCCTACTTAAAATATATACAGCCAAATGATTCACTAGTTGCATCTGGAAAACACTTTAATCACATATATGGTAGCAGCGATTACGTTTCATTTACAAGAGATAAGTACTTTGTAGTAGGTACACAGTCTGTCCAAAAATCAAAAGTACTTGTTCAGTTAGTTGTTGATGGCGACAAACTATCAGAGCATTACAAAATAGGCCCGTACAATGATATGGCTTTTAGCCCAGAAGGCGAGCTTGTCGATAATGTAGACACAAAAGATAGAGAGCAAGAGGAGGTCGTTAAAGGCCCTATTAAAAATATATCGAAATACATCAAAGAAATTAGGGTTGACGTATTTGACATGGATAATAGTGCTCTCACAAAGATTAGAAGATCAAAGCTTGCAGATAATCCTAAAGCAACGTACTTTCACTTCATTGTAAAGTATCAGGACAAGGCGTTCACTGCATTTATGAGAGAAAATGGCATTAAATTTAACAGTGTCCCTCTCAATGATGTTATGTCATTACTTAAAGAGTATGTAGACAGAGATAAGTTTAACGACTTATTGTTTAGTTGGGATGAGGATGATATTAGAAAGGCTATTAAGTTAAAAGCTAATCTAAATGTAGCGTATGAAAATGGCTATGTATTAGAGAATTATTGTGATAGTGATAAGAATGAAAACATTGTGGAATTATTGCTAGACAATGGAGCTGACCCAAATATTAGAGTTACAAACAATAAAACACCTGTAATGGTGGCAGCGGAGTTTGATTGCCCAGCACTTATTCAGTTACTATACGATAGCGGCGCAGATGTAAACGCAGTTGATAGCAATGGTGATACAGCACTTATTATAGCGTCAAGAAATAAAAATAAAAGCTCTGTAAATGCACTAATTAATGTAGGTGCTGACGTTAGCATTGCAAATGTGTTCGGTGATACAGCTGCATCTGTAGCAGGTACAAAGCAAATTGCTACAATGATTAGTAAACTAAGTTAGATAACAATTAGTAGTGTGAAGGCGAAGTACGTAGGTGTTGACAACGCCACAAGTCTAGCATACATCTTCGGTTATAATACAGGGTTCACTTCGCTATATATTGAGCGATAAGAATTGTAAGTCAATTACTGAAGAATTGAGTACGAATCTTACGGAAGATATCTATAAAGCACTAAACGATCTCTAATTTATAGCAGTTACTTCTTACGTGCATCCCATGTATATAAGGTATAGTGTTTAACACTATACCTTATTGTTTTATTGGAAGTAAAGATGGGTACAAATGATTCTTTTCGTCCTCAAAAGTTCTCTGATATTGTTGGGAACGAAATAAATAATAAATTGTTACTTGCAATTGCGAAGAGTGGTGGTCCTAGTACTATAATTATGTCCGGTGCTGAGGGGTGCGGTAAGACTACAGCGGCAAGGTTAGTGGCAGGAGCGGTTAAGTGTGAACACTTATGAGAGGATATATGTGGAAAGTGTAGTGCATGTTTGTCTAATATAAATGACTCATCGTATTATAGTGAGTTTGATAGTTCAATATTTGGCCGTGTCGAAAACATAAGGGATTTATATGAAGACTTTACATGGGTTCCAAAAGGAAAACGACGTGTGATTACATTTGACGAGTTCCATCTTACGACACGTGCAGCACAATCTGCGCTATTAAAGTTGTTTGAAGAGGCACCTCAAAACGTGTACTATGTGTTATGTACTACAGAAAAGAATGCAATATTGCCAACAATAATATCAAGATCTTTAACTCTTGAGTTTACAACAAAGTCAAAAGAAGACGTCATTAGTAATCTTAAGAAGATTGCAAGTGATAGAGATATCAAATTACCTGACGCAGTAGCTAATCTTATTGCTTTGCGTTCAAAGGGCCACATGCGTGATGCCCATAAGCTGTTTGAAAAGTATTTGCTTGTTGGTGAGAATGATTTCTTAAATCTAGAAGAGTCAGGGTACGTTTATTTAGCAAAATATTTTGCACATGTACTGTGGCTTGTAAAGAATAGCAGAGCAAAAGTAGAAGAAATTAAAAAGCATAAATCTGTTATGATGGAAATAGTTGATAGACTTATGCGGATACCTGTATCTTTGCTAAAAGATGACTATCAAAACTTATTTTTAGATCTTGCAAAAAAGACGTTTAATCATGAGTACACAACGGAGCCTATAATAGATGCGCTTGTAAATACGTATGATGCAAGATCTATTATGAATCTATATAAAGTAGCACTTGATGATTTTACAATGAGTTCATTTGATAGTGATATCCGATTTCAAACAGCACTGCTATCAATACATCAGCGACTGCTAATGGGTATATAAAATAGATTAGTTGATCTTGCTAATAAGTTGCTGCATGATAATTGAACTGTGGTTAACTTATTTAGTAAGTATTGAATACAGGTAGGTAAAATGAATCAAAGATTATTAGAGGCAAGAATTGGTAGACTTGAAAAACTTATATTAAAAAATGAATTTCTTGGATACGATAAGTTATCTGCTAAAGAAGAGAAGGACTTTGTATTAAAACTATATTCAAAGTACCCTTCAATGCGAAGCATATTTGGTGGGTATAATGTTAAAAAGTTACCTGATGAGATCTTTAAGATAGAACTTTCACCTACTGACAATACAGAGTACGATAGCATTAGATTTGAGATCTCTACAGATGGCGATAGAAAAGATGTTTTTGTAAAAGCGTTTGATGGCGACAATGAAGTATTATGCACATTGAGAAGGCTCGACATAGATAAAGACGCTAATAAAATTGCAGCATTTATAATGCAGACATTGCAGAACAATAGAGTGTCTAATGAAGGTAGGCTGCATAAAAAATGTGAAGGTGTACCGCTTACTCTTTTTGAATGTGAGTCAATACAGCAAGATATAGCAGATCAATTAGATGACTTACCTAGATGTAAAGTTAAAGTTATAGATGACAATGCTGAGTATGGATACATTAAAATAGAGATAGGTGATCCAAAACTAGTTACTAGTTATTCAATAAATGCTGATAGTGTAAAGTCATTTACTGTATCAAATAACGATAAGAAGGTTGGCACCGAAAAAACTGTTGACGATGCTATCGATTTACTATGTGAAGACTTCATGGATAAATATATAAATGGAAAATTCAAGTGAACTATTAGAGTCTAGAGTAGCGACTTTAGAAAGAGTGCTGCTAGGGAAAGATGACAGTATTTTAAAAGACACAAGTGATTTTGTAAATACAATAACTGATATATCAGATGATATGCGTAATGCAATCTCATTATGGAGTGAAGGATTAGTATTATCACCAAGTGAAACTAGAGCAGTAAGAACAGATTTAGCAGATATAATAATGATGTCAAAAGAGATCCTACACAGTCTAATGTAAACGCGCGCTATAATTAAAGTCTATCATTAAAAGATGTATATCTAAATGCGGATATACATCTTTTCTTGTATGTAGAAAAAGGAGTAATGATAATGATTGTCGCAGTTAGTGGTCTTATAGGCACTGGCAAATCTACATTAGTAAATAAATTAAAGAATGAGAATAACTACACAGTATTTGAAGAACCTGTTGATAATAACCCATTCTTATCAGATTACTATAAAGACTCTAAGAGATGGAGTTTTACTTTACAGGTATACTATCTATGGGAGCGGTATAAGCAAATGGTGGAAGCACACATGCGCTCTATGAACGGTGAAACTGTGATTCTAGATAGCACGTTGTACTCTGATCTTGCATTTGCTATCTTACAATACAAGTCAGGATACTTTACAGAAGATGAGTACAAAACTTATCTAAATATGAATAAGATAATAGCATCTCAAACGGCATACCCAGAATTGCTGATTTGGTTAGATTTAAGTGCAGAAAAAACTCTCGAAAGAATTAATAATAGATCAAGAGAATGCGAATCTAATATTCCACTAAGCTATCTTAAAGATCTACGTCAGTCATACTACAAAGTATTTGAAAAGTTACGTAAGCGCACTGATATAATAACAATTGATGCACAGCCTGATGCAGATACAGTATATGAATCTGTAAATAAAGTAATAAATAGCTATAAAGAAAAGTTTAATAAAAACGATATAGATTATGTCTAAGGAGGTATTATACAATATGACTGATAAAGAGGTTTTTGACATTATAGATGCAGAGGAAAAGAGACAGCAAACAACACTAAGAATGATAGCGTCTACAAATCAAGTGTCAGATAATGTTAAGAAAGCACTATGCAGCAGTTTTACAAACTGCTATAGTGAAGGGTATCCTAACGGCAAAAATAATCCAAACGGATTTCGCTACTATCAAGGACAGGAAAACACAGATAAAATTGAGAACCTTGCAATAGAGCGTGCTATAAAAGTATTTAATTTACCAGATGGTTGGCATGTAAATGTACAGCCATACTCAGGATCTCCAGCTAATCGTGCTGTGTATGAAGCAATCTGTACTCCAGGTGACAAAGTTGTAGGACTAGGTCTCAACTCTGGAGGTCATCTTACTCACGGACATAAAGTAAATTTCAGCGGTAAAATGTACGAAGTTCATCAGTTTGATGTTAATCCTAAAACAGAGCTAATTGATTATGACGATCTTGAAGAGTTTGTATGTAGAATTAACCCTAAAATGATGCTTATAGGTACCACTGCATATAGCCGTGTTATTAATTGGGAAAGATTAAGCATTATTGCATACAAAGCAAAGTGCATTTTAGTTGCAGATGTTGCTCATGTTGCTGGTCTAATTGCTGGTGGTGCTTATCCATCACCAGTACCTTACGCTGACGTTGTTACACTGACTACACATAAAACATTACGTGGGCCTAGAGGTGGAATGATTCTATGTAAACCTGGTCTTGCAAAACAAATTGATCGTGCTGTATTCCCATGTGGACAAGGCGGGCCGCATATGAATCAGATTGCAGCACTCGCAGTTGCTTTAGGTGAAGCGATGCAGCCTGAGTTTAAATATTATGCAAAACAAGTTGTTAAGAATGCAAAAAGACTTGCTGATGTATTACAGCATGTGTATGGTTTAAAGATAGTATCAGGTGGAACAGATTCACATTTAATGGTAGTTGATCTAACATCTAAAAACGTAGACGGTAAAACTGCGGCAATTGCATTAGAGAAGGCAGGAATTGAGTGCTCATACTCAACAGTACCTTTTGACCATAACCAACCAATGCGCCCGTCAGGCATTAGACTAGGCACAGCGATTCTAACAACAATTGGAATGAAAGAAGATGATATGAATACGGTTGCTGCATATATCAATAAAGTGTTAGACAATTATGATAGAGATGACGTTCTAGCAACTATAAAAGATCAAATTGCTGAATGTGTTCTTTCTTTTAATAGTAAATAAACGTACAATAGACATAATATCTATAAACATTGAATGTCTGCGATTTTTATATAAGCATTTAACGATTTGTTAATAGGGAGAATGATAACATGCCACATATTAGTTTGGAGGATCGTCTTGCTCGTTTAGAGAAAATGCTTGGTGCACGTAAACCAGCAAAACGTTATTTTGAAGCAGATGATGAAGAATCTTCAGAAGATGCTGGTGCTAGTAAAGAAGATCTTGATAAAGCGGCAAAGGATCCTGAAGTTCAAAAGAAAGTAGATGCTATCTCTAAGAGTTTAAAAGATGCAGGTCTTATCGAGTATGTATCAGACGTTAATCAGATGATGGCTGATGAAAAAGGCAAACTTGCACTAGAACTAGTTGCCGGTACACTATCAGATGATCAACTTGAGGAACTTGGATTAACGAATGTTAAGTTTAGGTTAGTGGCTAACAAAGCTACCCCAGTTTCACATCTACATCCTACACAAAATGAAATAGGCTTCCCAAACTCATTAAGCAAACCAGTTGCTAATAAATTTAATTGTATTCCTGAACTTGTTAAAGGCCAGAGTGTCAAACTAGGTATTCCTATTATTACATGTAATGGTAAATTGATTATCGATGGCCATCATCGTTGGTCACAGGCTGCATGTGTAAATCCTGACGCTACAATGGAAGCGCTTGACCTTCAAATTGACACTGATGTTTCAGGGATTGACTTTGCAGATGCAGAAGATGTTCTTAAAGTTACTCAATCTTTGATTATGGCTATTGCACTTAAATCAGGTAAGTCACAGCTTCCATCCGCTGATAGTGATGCTCTTCAGAATCTATATGCTATGTCAGCACAGCAATTATTTGATAGCATTGTTGATTTTAATGGTAGTCACGATGGGTTAAAGGTACTTGCCGGCACAAAGCGAATTGGTAATGGTAACTTTACTGGTGATGTTGCATCACGTGTGGATAAAACTATTAGCTCAATCAGCGATGAGCGTATTGCTGCAGTTAAGGATAATATGAGTGCGTGGTCTGATTTAGACGGTGATGTTAAAGCCGCTGTATACTTAACTGCCAACTGCCTTGCATTGCCAAAGCCTGATTCAAAGGCTACACAACGTAAATATATGCCGCAAACAAATGGTGGTGATGATATGAAGATTACAATGGGTGATCTTGAGGATGCAGCTAAAAAAGGTTTAAACGTAAAAGAAGGTCATTATAAAACAGCCGAAAAGATGGCTAAGCTTGAAAGCCGGCTTGATAGAATTGAAAAAATTCTTCGGAATAGACGTCGTTAATAACGGACTTACATATTCATAAAATTTAAGGTTGTATGTAATATCTACAGATTAGGTATCGCATACGACCTTAAATTTTATATACAAATGAGAGTTAGCCATGTTATTAAATTTTTGTAGCAAACTAATTAAAAGCTTTATTGGTAATATTAATGTAAAAATAACAGACAATGCTGCTGAAGATGCAGACATGTTTGAATCAGCCACCTCATCTGAGCCAGAGACAGATGAAGATGTTCATCCAGTAAAAGAACCACCAGTTGAAATCACAATAAAGAATCCTAAATATGAGTTTGCACATGGCTCTAAATTTAAGAGTGACCAGCCTCATTGGATTGTTGTACATTATACTGCATGTGCTGGAGCAAGTGCAGAGAAAATGTGTAAGTCAATGAAAGATGTTACAAAAGCATCTTCGCACTTTTACGTAGACAGTAAAGATATTTGTGCGTCTGTTCCTCTAAAATATGTAGCATGGCACGTTTGTGGTGGAAAGGTTCAGCAACCATATAAGGATAAAACACTAACATTAGAAGAGTTATCAAAGTTTAAAGCAGATAACTGGCGATATGATTTGGCTGCAAAGAATCATTTGAAATGGATTTCAGAAGGTGAAGACTTTCTAGGCAACTATTATTCAATTGGTGTTGATTTTTGTGTACTAAAAAAATCAAAAAAGACAAAGGATGCTACTGATACAGATTGGTACTTCAATCCAGTAACTGTTGAAAATGTGGCAAAATTAGTTGCATACCTAGCAAACGTGTATAAAATCGATGACTCACATATAATAAGGCATTGCGATGCTACAGGTAAGTTATGTCCTCGCCCGCTAGTATCAATCTTACCAAATGAGGACAATGATAGTAAATGGGAAGACTTTAAAGCGAAAGTCAGTGAATACCGTAAACGCGGGATTATAGCAAAGTGGGTATGAGTTTGACGAAGGTAATTTTACCCATATGGCCCTAACTTCTAGTTGAATATAACCACCAAACTTCGTGTTTGGTGGTTTATTTTATCAATATGCTGTGTATATCTATTTAAAGTGGCTTCATTATTCACTTATTACTTAATGTAGGAGAAATTTAGTATGGCGTACACAGAGCAACTATTACTGCCATCAAGAGGCATCATTTATCAGTTATCTGACTTTGACGGCAATGTAAATGTTAAACCTTTTACCACAAAAGCCTATAAAGATCTTTTGACATCAAATGCTTCAGAGACAGGACTAAAACAATTTATCGATAGTTGTCTAGTTGACAGTCCTATTAAAGCAAAGAATATGAACCAAAATGATTTGCTTGCGGTACTGTTTAAAGTGCGTGTTATGACTTTAGGAAATATGTTAAAGACAATGACGAGATGTCCTGAATGTGGTGCTTCTGAAGAGCATGAATGGGATCTTAATGATATTCAAATAAATTATCTCTACACAGAAAACTATCCTATCGTTGTAAAACTGCCTCAATGTGGCAAGGAGATTAAAGTTAGATTTCCAACTGGTGCTGATGTTACACGTGCTAAACAAGAGGCCGATAGGCGTGCTGCTGCATTCAAAAAATCTGCATCTGACTTCTTGCAAATTTACACTACAGTATCTTTAATCGATTTAGAAGGTAAAGATATTGTAGAAAAAGCTGAATGGTATGAGCATCTAAACCCATGCGACGCTATATATCTTGATGAGGTATTCTCTGAAATGAATGACGCATTTGGCGTTAAGATGACGCGTGAAGGCCATTGTTCTACATGTGATAAAGTGTTTACAAGCTATATTGACATTGGAAGTGACTTTTTTCGCCCCTATGCAAACGTCACTCTCGGTCTTACAAGCAAGAAGGGAAATCTATCAGGCACTGTTGAAGAACCAAATATTTCTGAGTAAGCATGGTAACATTGCAATTGACGTTAGTGATAGCATGATATATCACGAGTTTCTTCAAGTAACAAAGTTACTAGCTGAACATCTAAAAGAGACAGGACCTCAATTGTCAGATTTTGGGTAACTAATAAAACGGTATTCATATGAATACCGTTTTATTATGTTCTATATTTTGATAGTGTGTTAAGAAATATCTTCATTAGTATGAGAAAACAAAATGTCAAAGATACAAACAAAAGACGTAATAAAGTACTCTGCATATATCACAGCGAATGAGGGATATGTTAAAAGATCTAGTAACCAAAATGTAACTTGCACTGCTGATAAAGTTATAGATGCAATTGAATATAACTCTATAAGTGGCGACGAATTAGAGGAAGTTAAAGATCGTGTTACACAGTGGCTTGAATATGTGAATGATACTGAACATCAAACTGGAGAATACTTTGACAATCTCCGTGCGGAAGTTTGCAAACCAATGATTGATGAAATAAAAATTGGTCTGATTGCAAGTTCATTTGCCTCATTTGATAAGTACAGATTATTTAAAGCAAGAAATGAAATAAATAAAAATTCAAACTTTCTTGGAGAAGAAGGTGACAAAATAACGTTTAACATTATAGATCACCGTCTCATAAAGACAGGTAATTCAAAATATGGTAATGGTGGACGATGGTATCTATATCACATATTCGATGAATCTCATAACATGATTGTTTATTTTGCAGATCATGATTGTGAAGATGAGTTCAAAAACTCTGAAAAAGCGACTGCAATTATCTCTAAACTTTCAACTTTTAATGAAGTAAAGCAGACAAATGTATCAAAACTTAGATTTCTGTGATTTATTAAATGAAGTTCGCTATAAGATATTATGCAAACTGTATAGTCGTTATAAACAGGCTATTAAAGTTGCATTAGAAAATAATAATGATAATCAGGCTGATGCTGAATGCAGAGTAAACGAACTTGACTATATTTTGCAAGAAATTGAAAAATTCCCAGTATCATGGTCATTCTATAAACAACAGGATACTCATTTTTCACAGGACTTTGAGAATCTAATAATCTTTAAAGAAGATAAGATATCTAATTTATTGACTGATTGATTGTGTGCCTAATGTTGTGAAATATAAGTGTACATAATTTGTTCCCTGCTGATTTAAGCAACGGATTAAGTCCTATGTCAATAGACATAGAGGTTCATACTAAAGCTCCTAATGCCCATTATGTATCTATATAATATAGTGCATGATGGGCCTTTTTAGAATATAGGTGATTTTATGATCGATGTCTATGAAAATAAGCTACATGAATTATGTAATAGTAAATATAAAGTGTACTCAAAAGAGCCATTAGTTGAAGGGTGTGAGTGCTTCTACTCTAGTGACACATTTAGTGCTGATGAAGGATTCTGCGTTACTTCTGTTAATGCAACTAATATAAAACACTCAAATGGTAAGTTCTTTTATACTGAAGAGGATTTAAGTGATGTTGCTGATTGGTTTCCTGCACAGGCAATGGCAATTGTTGGGTCGTTTACTCCGTGCAAGAAAAGAAAAGCAGTTAAATGTACATCAGTAGTAGATGATAGTGTTGGTAAATCTATTAAAAGTAATAAATATATAATAGACGTCAGTGGGCTACCAGCATTCAATGGTGTAAATGAAGACTTATCAGTGTACGAATATAGGTTCTATCTAACGTTATTTAATGACTACACTGTGAAACAATGCCTGTATGAGAGGAAAAATTTACAAGATGCAACATTTACATCGTCTAAATATGATCTTGTATCAAAATTACAAAACTCTGATTTCTTAAAGTCTAAAGACTTTAAGATGATAAATGTCCGTAGGGAAAAAGAAGAATCAGTACAAGTAGGTCTAATCATTAAGTGTGATGGTAATAAGTACAACATAGAATATGGCCGTGTTTACATAAATATGGACAATAGAATCTCTATCGTGTGGCATTAATTAAAGACTGAAAATTTTCTATGTATTTAATAACCTAGCTAGTGTAATGCTTGCTAGGTTATTTATTATATTGGAGTTGGTATGGCGAAAATAAAAACTATAAATGTATCAGAGGCTATAAATGACTATGATGAAAATTTTATCAGGTCTATATCTTTGAAAGATGTAACTAATACAAAAGAACTAAAGGAGCTACTTCTAAAATTAGAGCGGGCGAATTACGTTGTTACAACTTTTTATGAGATGATGTATAATGATTATATAACAATGATAAATAGTGAATGTGCATTGCAACCGCAAGGACTAGATATTAACACTATAAAGTACTATAAATCATTAGCGTCAAAGATTCAAAAAGCATATTACTATGTTTTGTATCTTATTACATTTGACAACCCATTCAAAATCAAAGTGAGGAAGTAACAATGATTAATCAAGAATCCTTGAATAAAAAGAATAAAAGTTTAAAGTTAGCTATCGAACGATACAACACTTATAAAGCTTTTGTAGATACATATAAGACGACAAAGTCATTAAACGACTATGCAGAACACATTAGACGGACAACCGCAAGTTTAAGTGAAGATTTAGCCGCTCATTATGAAAGTATGATTTACTCATACGAGCATGGCAATGTGTCGCCTCTTCTAGAAAATCTATATGACAGATTATTGGCAGCTGATGAGCATAAAGTTAAAGTGGCTGATGAACTTAAGAGCTTGTTGAGAGAACTATGAGAGTACAACTTGAAAATGTAGGCGTCATCGAAAAGTGTGATGTTGAGTTTATACCTGGAATAAATCTTATAGTTGGTTCGTCAGGGTCAGGTAAATCGACACTTATGCGGTGCATTTATAATGTTGCTACGAATGAGTTTAGCGATAGTGATATTTCATTCGGCAAAAACACTATGAATGTTAGAGTTATAGATGGCGGTAACGTTATTGAATATAGTAGAAGTATAAAAGCTAAAGGTGAGCGCTGTTTTTATAAAGTAAATAACGAGACTTACGTTAAGTTAGGAAGACAAGCACTTCCTGCAGTATCAAGTGCATTAAAAATTGGTGACATTGACATTAACGGCGATAGCATAAACTTTAATTTTAACTTACAGTTCTCATCGCCATTTCTAATTTTAGGAAATCAGTCTACATTGTACAACGTGCTAACTTATAGAAGCACATACGATATATCGTCTATCAATGATTATTATGCAGTTGATGTTAAAAGTAACGCGTCAGAAACTGTATCAAACATAAAGTTAAAAGAAAGACTAGAAGCAAGTCTTGAATCATTAGAGGCTGATGCAGAAAAGTTATCACCTATTGAACAACTGTACAGCGATTATACTCTATATAAACATAAGTTAGAGATTGTAAATGATCTTAAGCAGTTCTTAAACAAAGTGCATCAGATAGCGAGCATATCGAATGAGCTAATCTCTATAGATAGCACTATCAAACAAATAGGATATGCAGAGGCACTAATAAACAAACTTGATGCAATTTCTACATATAAAGAGGTTAAGTGTTCTCATAATATCATAGTCGATAAAGTTACACAGTACTCACAGTTACTATGTAAGTATGAGAATGCTTTTGAGCATATTCAAAAAGTATCACAGCTAAAAGAATTATTGAGCTCTATGATTGCTATGAAAGCTATATGCAATAATATAGAAGTAATAAGCAATTGCATTAATGGCTGTGTAAATATGTTGCAGCATGAACAGCTTGCCAGTGATGTAATTAAACAAAAATCAATAGCAAGTAGTTTGTACAAGTGTATTGCAATTGTAAATGTATTGTCAAAATGTGATAGTTCTGTGATAACAAAAATTGACGATTTAATGTATGCAGATAAGTTACATGGTGCAATACATAAAGTAAATGATACAGTAAAAGAGACTGTGTGTAGGTTAGAGTCTGTGTCGGCTGAACTATCAAAGTTTGAGGTGTGTCCTTTGTGTGGAGTTAGTTTGTATGACCGTAAGCATTAGTGATATTAGTAAACTTAGGGCTCGTATAGATGAGTGTGAGAAAGCGTATCATGAAGCGTTTAAGACAGATTCATGTAGACTAATAATGAATAGTTACTATGAGTGGCAACAAGCTAAAAAGGATTATTACAGTGCAATTGGTGTGACAAAGCAAAATAATGATATTATTAAAATAGACGAGAATAACGACGAAATTTAGTTCATTGTAGAAGCTAATTGTTGTATATCAAATTTAGTTTGATGTTGCAATGAATAATAAATCTCGTTGAGGTTATATGCAATTCTCTAAACAACAGATGAGGTTCTTTGAAAGAGCAGCTGATGTTGCTGCTGACTCGAGTTTTGATAGGTACCATCTAGGATGCATTGCTGTTTTAAAGAATAAGATAATTGCAGCATCTTCAAACAAATTGAAAACACATCCTAAACAAGCAGAGTACGATAGGTTTAGAGATTTCAATAACATTAGAAGTGACCCAAAAAATATGCATTCGCTTCATGCAGAAATTGCATGTCTTAATATGATAAAAGATCAAAATATCAATTATAAAGATCTTGAATTGTACATTGTTAGATTAAGAAGAGATCGAGATTACGGATTAGCACGACCTTGTGCAGCATGTATGAATTACATTTTGAACAAAGGTATAAGACGTATTTATTACTCGACAAATCTATCGTTTGCGTTTGAAGAGTTATTTTAACAAATAAATTTCTTCAATATCTATATAATGTAAAGACATTGTGTCTACATTCATTTTAACAAAGGAGAATTTAGTATGCTTAAACCAGAGTTTGTAAAGAAAGTTAAAGAAGCCCTTGGACTATCATCTGAAAAAGTTGCTGCTGAAACAGTTGATAAGTTGGCAGATCTAGTTGCTGATCTTGTTAAGAGTGGTGAAGAGGTACCATTTGGTCGTGCCGGTAAGTTCGTATGCAGTGAACGTTCTGCACGTTCATGCCGTAATCCGCAGACTGGTGAAATGATCGATGTTCCTGCAAAGAAAACTGTTAAGTTCAAGCCATCAATGGCTACACGAAAAGCAATGAACGAATAATTTAATGTAAATAAAGACTATAAATCCCATAAACAATTTGTTTATGGGATTTTATTTTATATAGTTTATAGCATGCACTAATAATATGTATATTTTATGAGATCATATCACTGCAATCATTTGCACTACGGAGTATAAAGTATGAATGAGGATCTAATTAAAAAGTTTCAATCATTGAAGGCAAAACATAATGAGTTAGTCGCTGAAAAATTGAAATATGAGGCTAAAAAAGAGCAGTTAAGTTCAGAGATGAAAGCGATACAGGATAAGTATCAAGACTATGATCTGTCAACGGTTGAATCAGTCGAGATGATTATTACTGATCTTACAAACAAATTAAACAATGAACTTCAGAGCATAAACGAGCAATACAGTAAAATTAAAGCAGTATAAAATAGAGGACGTGATGACAACCTGTGTTTGTTTTATAGGTGATACTCATCTAAAGTGCACCTCGCCTGTATCTAGGCGTGATTCATACCCTACCGCGATACTTGATAAGCTTGAATATGTTGCATCTACAATAAATGTAGAAAAATGCAACATTTTTATTTTATTAGGTGACGTATTTGACTCACCAGTTACGTCGTTGCCATATCTTGCTACTGTAATTGACACGTTCAAAAAAATATCTGCTAAAGGTATAACTGTATATACAATAGTAGGCAATCACGATATTAAAAATAACAGAATGGATAGTTTGCCATCTACAGCATTAGGCATTCTAATCTCAACAGGATACTTAAAGTTAGCGCCAAAAGAGCTTATAGTTGAAAACACTATATTAAGATGTTTTAATTATCCTGAAGAGATAACTCCTAAACTTACAAACAAATACGAAGTATGCGTAGCACATCACTATTATAATTTCGGACTTACATGGGATTCACTACATGAAGATGACGTGATTGGTCTTAATTACGATGCAATGGTATTAGGCCATTATCATGTACCATGTGATACGGAACTTATTGGTAACACAACGTTATATAGACCGGGATCACTATCAAGATGTACGTCTGAACCGTATAATAAATTGAGAAAGCCACGCGTTCTTATATTCAATTGTGTAAATCATAAGTCTATCTATATGGATGTACCATGTGGGTCTGCAGAAGATGTGTTTATAAATCAGGTTGACTCTGCTAACCAACCTTGTATGTCAATGAAGGATCTAATACAGTTTATTACAACTTCATACTCATCATCTGACATGAATGTTAGAGAATATTTTGGTAATCTTGAAATACCTTATGAATGTAGAAGAATTGTTGCAAAATATCTTGATGTAGTAGGAGCATAGAATATGGAAAATGCATCTTACCTACAATTTAATGGTAGTGACTTCGTAAATTTTATATCATTTGTAAAATCTATGGGGTCAAAAGAAAAAGGCTCTAGGTCTATTCTTATGTACGTAGAAGGTGATATTCTTGTATGTAAGGCTATCGATGACACTAACATGATTGAATATCATGTTAGCAAATATAAGTCCGATAATGAGATCACAGAGCCAATATCTGCATCTATATCAGATCTAGCAACCCTAATAAAGAGTGCAGATAATGAGAAGTTCACAATAAGAAAAGTATTTAACCAGTATGAGTTTAATATAATCGGCAATGGATGGATGCCGTTTAAGACTATGGATGCGGACGCCTCCAAATACAAAATAGATGGTATAGAATCTGATATAGGTACTATAAACTCTGTAAAATTACGCAATGCAATTTCATCTGTGCTTGGGTATACACAAGACTATACGTATGTCAGAGACATGTATATTCAGTTTAGTAAATCACAGATGGTAGTAACGTCAAGACTATCAAAAGTAATTACTTCTGACGAGTTTGTAGAAATGACGCTACACCGTGATGACGCTACAATGCTAAAGACATTGTTAAAAGACAACTTTGATTTAGTAGTAACGCATGTATCAGGATCTGTTGGAAGAATAAAATTTACTGGCCCTAAATTTAGATTCTACATAATAGAATCAGGTATTGAGACTAGTAATGCAAGCTATATAAACGGCATTAAAGACTATATAACTGTTAATAATGACGAACTATACAGATTGGCAATGATCTCTGAAGAATATTCAGCGTCAAAACATGTCGTAGGATTGTCTATAAAAAATAAACAGCTTAATGTTAGCATTAAAAATATCTTAACAGGAAAGCATGTATCGACAGTTACATCTGTGCCAGTTGGTAATGTAAACGATACTAAAGAAGAGGCTGAAATGCCATCGCACAATTTATTGAAGACATTAAAACTATTTCAGGATAAGAGGTCTAGAGAGATAAATATCTACATTTCTGATGATATGAAAAATAGTATCATCATATTTGACAATAACACTCAGGCTATCATTAACATTAACAATAGGTAGGATTTTTAATAGAGCTATGGGAAAGTCTTTTAAGAGGGATAACTATTCTGAAAATAACAATCGCAACAAGTCAAATGACTATAACCGCCGCAAGAATCAAATAAAAGAAGAGCATACGCACGATGAATTTTCTGAATATAAGATTCATGGGTTTAAGAAAGAAAAGATCCCTCGATAATCTATTAAGCATTTAATTAGCAATTACTAATTAAAGCTATTTATTACACCGCTATCTTATGATAGCGGTGTCTTAGTAAGATAAGCATGTAATATCAAATTGTTATTGAATGTAGCTTAAGCGGATAAAGCATTATTGCATAGTCAATAAAATGCAGGTTCAAATCCTGCTGTTCAATGGCAACGAATGAGTTGCTTCATACTATTCTAGATCGGTATGACAGCAGTTAATGGCTGAACTAATCATTAACAGATGATCCTAGTAACTTAAGTTACTAGGATCTAATCGTAAATAATCACTACTAATAAGCAATCAAACATACAGGAGTGATTACAAATGAATTTTGCATCTATAATAAATAAATATGTGTCTCCAAAACATGATAGCGGCATTTTCAGTGACACTATATTAAATGATAATCAGATGGAATTTTGTATAGTGTCTGATGTGCATATAGCTAATGATGCTACAAGTAAAAAGAAAGCAAGAAACGACTATGTATTTGATGCAAATGGTAACCCACTATCAGGTGAAGCACATACATTAAAAAGATTCTGTGATATGATCACTATAAGTGGAAAGCAGGGTAAGTTTAATGACAATAAGCATATGCTTATTATGCTTGGTGATGTTGTAAATGGCGGTGAATGTGGATACTTTGACTGCTACAATTCGTATGCTTTCAAATTGCTACGTAGTACATTAGATCCATGGATATACAGTGAAAACATTCTTTATTTTGCAGGTAACCATGATAGAGAGTCAAAATTCTACTCAACAGTCTCTAAATTTCCAAGGCAATGTGTTATTGAGACTATAGAGCATGCGTCAAAAAAGGAAAAGATATACAGTAAGTGTGGGATTTTATTTGAGCATGGAAACAAATTTGACTTCTTATGCAATGGTAAAACTTTTCTTGGCATGATGGGTGACTTTGCTAGTGACGTCGCTGTAAATCTATTATCTCCAGACACAGAAGATTTACTAAGAGGCAGAGACTATTACTATGACCATTCATCTGAAAATGGTATCAGAATTGTGCCAAAAAATGTTACTGTTAAATCAATGGGAAGTGAAGATAGACGTGTTGCAAATGGCGCTCTTAAGCTTTTATCGCAACATCCTGAATGCCATACAATTATATGTGGGCACACCCATCAAAGCCCTGTGAAGGTTGTTGTGAGTAATAATGGTAATATGCTAACATATATCAATACTGGAAAGTTTGCAAAAGATGGCTTCTTAAGAGTATTGACTGAAAAAGACGACAGTGGTAAATGGCATCTTTTTGAATAAGTATCAAATTTTGTTTGTAAACATACACCGGAGTACATAAATGAGAGAATTAACATTAGAACAAAGAATTACCCGTCTTGAAAAACTAATTACAAATGAAAAGTTAACTGTTGCATCTGTAAAAGAAATTGTAGCTAATCATTACAGAGAAATGTTAGCATCATTATCTGGAAAGAAGCGTGCAGAGTTTTTGAAAGCTGTTAAAGATGACACTTATAAGTATCCTGGTGGATATACCTGTGATACATTATATAAAAATGCACTAAATAATGCAGGCGTAAGTGCAGACGATGCTGCAGATTTCATATACTACCATAGCAAAACGGTAGCAGATTATCTTAAAAAGCTTGCTATTAAAGATCTTAAAAGTGAAACTGAACTAGATGACGATACAATGCTTGACATGCTATCTGGTGGTTTCACTGATAACATAAGAGATGTAAAACGAGCACTTGAATTAGGTGGTGATCCTAATTACAATTATGGTTCACCATGGTACCCGTTAGAACGTGCTGTTAATAAAGGAAATACAAAGACTGTTAAATTACTATTAAAAGCAGGTGCTGATCCTGATATATGTGGTGCTGTATTCACCGCTGCAGACGGACATCCTGAATCACTTAAAATGTTAGTTGCTGCTGGTGCAGATGTAAACCTAGTTGATGCTCGTACTGGCATGTCGCCGCTTGATAATGCTATTGCATGTTCAAAACCAGGCAGAAGAACTAGTGCTACAGATCTTAATGAAGATGACTTTACCGATCCTGCAGCTTTATGTGAGAGAATCTTGATAAATGCAGGGGCAAGACGGAATAAGAAAAATGTAAGAAGAGGATCTCTTTATAGAGATTATAGACATAACGGATAATAAACTATGGATAGCAAGTTTACATTAGAATATAGAGTTAGAAGACTAGAAAGATTAGTTAGAGAAGGCAACGAAGATCTTCGTTCAATGTTGTTTAGTGGTAAACCAAACTTAATAGCTACAGCGGTTAGGTACGGGTATGATCCAAATGACGTACACTCTGTTGGCATAACAGCACTAATGGATGCTGCTATGAATGATAATTTACCTGCTGTAAGGGCCCTACTTCGTAATGGTGCTGATGCAAACGTTAAAGATGTAGATGGTTACACTGCATTGGACTATGCTAATAAATATAGTAGTGATGCAGTTGTTAAGCTATTATTAGATGCAGGTGCAAAGTAACGCAGTGTAAAATAGACAAATTAAAATTTATTCAAACCTCATCATTTAGTTTAATGATGAGGTTTTCTTTTGTATATATAGCATATGTATAACCTCCTATAACTTATGGAGTTAGCTATGATGAAATTTCAAACAAAAGAAGGTAAAATATTCAATGCTGTTTCATTTAACAGATTTGTTAGTAGAATGGAACAGGGAACGCTTTACGTAGCAAAAGTCATTCTTGATGGTGAAACTTGGGTGGTTAATAGTGACGCAAAAGAAAGTGTCTTTAAAAATAAAGTGACTGGATTTATAAAAAAGTTTAAGCAACCTGTTAGAGTGTGCAGAGTTGAAAGGTTTATAGACGAATATGAGTCAAAAGATCTATACGACGTTACTTACGAAGATTGTATGAATCATAAATATCCATAATTAGTCAGTCTAATTACATCTATGTAGTCAATTCTGAAATTCTTTGCCCTGGTGGGAGATGCTACTACACATCGTTTACCACTGGAGGTTAACTTCCATCCTGTGCAGGGGCGCCAGTTAGAGATTCTCTAATTAGTAAATGTGAACTGCTCAAAAATTGAGTAAGCACTTTACGACATGGTTCTTAGCAGACTGTTGGGTGTACAAACAAATTAATCCAGTTGGTAGTTGGATGATCTTGTAAACTAATTTAGGAAGAATAACTACCAAGCGGCATTCTTCCTTTTTTATTTTAGTTTATGAGGTTCGCGACATTGAAATAAGTGGTTCTCGAACTGAAATAAAATAGTACATTCTCATCTACATTCTCATCTACATTCTCATCTACATTCTCATCTACATTCTCATCTACATTCTCATCTAATAAAATCTAATATTAATTATTTTGTATTCCAACAAATAACAAATAATAGAGACATCAAAATTGAACTGTGATCAATGATCCTTTATGTTCTATCTATTCAGTCTCATGTTCATTGTTCTTCAGATAATTTGGAATATTATCATTCAGATCCTTCAATTCAAACAAAGATTATTCTATAAAGTGTTCCGCCTCTTAAATAGAAGTTCCATGATTGTTCTCTAACATAGAGGTTATTCTTACTAAATAAGCCTCTAAAGAACTCCTTTATAGTTCGTCGCATAATTCACTGTTTAGAGTTGATAGCACTTGTCATTCAATGTATAATTGTTATACATTAAGATCAACTTATAACCGTTATGTGAGGAATGGGTCATGCTAGACGATGCTTTTGAAAGCAATATAATGGATTTACTAATCAAGTATCGTGGTATTCAATCTTCTATTGAAAGTACAAAGAACTCTATTAAAGAAGTAGAATCTACTATAAAAGAATTGGAGTGCGAAAAGAACACTCTTAAACTTTGCAAGCCTATCATTGATGACATTATTAGTAAATTTTCTGACTCTCTTTTAAGAAAATTAGAGGAACTACTAACAATAGGTTTGAAAAAAATCTTCTATGATAGAAATTATTCCATTCAGATAAAAGTAGTTGATAAACGCAATACAAAGTGCGTAGAGTTACTACTTAATGATAATGGAAACTTGTTACCTGTAAAGAACGCTAATGTAGCAGGCGGTGTTTTAGTTGTAATAGCGTCAATTATTCAAATTTTCTATATTGTTAATTTGAATAATGTTGCAAATTGCATGTTCCTTGACGAACAGTTTAGTCAGATCTCAAGTCAATATGTGGATACCTTTATTGATTTTATAAAGACCCTGTGTAATGAAACAGGACTTTCTATAGTTTTAATTACTCATGACAGCAAGTTCATGAGATACGGTGATAGAATCTATGTTGCTGATAAAGGTAAGTTCACTTTAAAAGACATCGAAGATGTAGATGACTAATCTGTTTTGTCTTTATTGCATTTACAAGATAAGCTATGAATCTAACAGAGTTTTTCTATTCACTTCCGCAAATAGATCAAGCGTACAATAAGTACTGTGCTTATTCATTAGCATTTAATAATCCATATAGATTAGCAACAGGTTACGACGCATTTAAGTATAACTTTGATAATTATTTAAGACAGTTCATAGTAGATCAGGGTAAATGTGTTGCCATGCCTAACATAGTGAATGGCGAAGTTACTGCTATCATGTTTAGGTCACTTGCAATGAAGCAATTTCGATACTATAATGAATGCCCATATATCCCATACGGTGCAGGTGTTAATGAGAAGCCATTTTATAAACCATGGGTTATTGTCGAATCTGCGTTAGACTCTGATTTTTTAAGAAACTTTTATCCGTACGTTATTGCAACAAATGGTACGACAATATCAAACACAACACTTTCATTTTTAATTGGTACATGTTCTACATTGTATTGCGCATTTGACTGTGATGATGCAGGTGAGAAAGCTTTCAATTACTTAAGATACAAGCACTCTGGTATTGATAAAGGTTTTCATGTTAAAAGATTAAAAACGCCTACAAATTTTGATGGTAAGCATCTTAAAGACTTTGGTGAAATACTTGATTGTCTTTATAAGAATCATAAAGAGGATTTTGACTACTATGTGTCTTCTGTTAGAAGCAACTTTATTGATTTAGATAGAACTATATAGTAAGTCATTTTCTATTAAGATCAGTCTTATGATTAAATTAAGCGTCTTACTGTTGTATAATTAATATAATTATTACAGTAACAAGATATCTTAATCGTGTTTGATCTTATTGGAGATATAGCATGCCTAGACGTAGTAATAGTACATCAACACCAATGCCTAAATTGAGTGAGATGGTTATACAAGGTAAACCGTCTCAACTTTGTTGGGACTACATCTCAACATTAGCAAAAGTTGTTATAGCAAAATACTTTAATAAATATCTTGAGCATTTTGATCGTGAAGATTTGGAGCAGTTAGCAACTGCTGATGCTGTTGCTTTCATGATTAAAGTTGCGTCAACTCAATCTGACGATGATATTAAAAATATACGCAATGTACTTTTTACTCGTATAAGAAATACACTGTCTAATTTCATTTTCAGATCAAACAAGCTGATTAGTACAGATGATGATATACTTGACAGATACACTGTGTATCCAAAGTCATTTGAATTGCGGTCAGATCTTGTAGATATGCACGACTTATCAATCAATTCAATTGACTCATTTAGAGAAGTTACTTTAAAGACATGGCAGCTATTTAGATCAAATAGTGCAAGACAAAAATATGTCATTAACAGTTCAACTGATACATTAGACGATTGGAAGACATACTCAGAGGTTAAGAATATGAAATCACCGTGTGACCTGATTGATTCATTTGATAAGTACACAGAAGACCAGATAGAGACATTAGCTGATAGACTTGATGAAGTTACAGGCCAAAATTACTTTAATACTCTCTATCAATTATTAGGTGATAAGTTTTTAGCCTTCCTTGATGTTTTTCAAGAAGATAAGTTTAACATTCCATCAACTGTTTTAGTGCGTCATATTCTTTCTGATATTTCTATTTGTGAAGATTACGCAAACGGTGCGACAGTTGAAGAGTTATCTACAAAGTATAATAAGACACTTAACTCTGTTCAGCGTATCATTAACTCTCGTGAGGTTATTTAGATATGGCTAAAAAGACTAAAGACAAACCGAGTGCACTTGTAAAGACTAGTACTGCAAAAGAAAAAGCAGCTGCTGATATTATCGATGCTGCTGTCATTTCAGATATTCCTGTAGAGCTTGCAAGCAACTTAACATTAATAGCACGAAAGTTAACTGCTTATCTATCATATTTTTCAGCTGCGTCATTAACGCGTCTTAATACACTTAATAAGTTTATCGCTGATGCAGAGGACAAGCTTTATAATACAAATGTCGATAAGCTTGACATAAAAGAGTTAAATGCACGTTACAAAGAAGCAAGAAAAGCTCAAGCAGAGATCATGACTATTTGTAGTCAAGTATCAAAACAAGCTGTCGATACAGATAATACTGCACGCGTAGATGAAGTTTATAATCTACTTAAAGGTCTTTCGAGTTCCACATTAGATCAGTTAAGGTCTGCTTTAGCTGATGATAGTGATGACGATGATGACAATAATGACTAATTAGTTTATGATGTATTATGATTGCAGATCTGATTGACAACCAATTAAAAATACGCTTAATAACTCGGAATGTAATGTCAGTATATTCTACTAATAATGAGTATACTGACATTTTTCTTCGTAAGTTAAAGCATTCGTCTTATGAAGTTAATGGTAAATTAGTCAATTCAGATTCATTTATTAGTTATGTGAATAAGAACTATAATCGTTATAAGAACTTATTCAGATTTGCTAATGATAATAAATCAATAGACACAGATAAGTTCATTGAGTATCTAAATTTTTTAGGGCTCCATCATTTCTTATGGCTTCACCTTTGTCAATTAGATAATGATGACCTTTCTTTAGTAGAGTTGCTTTTACAATTATCAAGTGATAAGCCTATTGTTATTACAGATTATATAGACACAAACAAACACAAAGACAAGTTGTACACTTTAATGTTTCATGTAGGTCTTGAAGATAGACTAATTATAACACCTCATACAGATATAGTATCTGCTGTTAATAATGCAACCTGTCAGTGTTATGTAAAATCACCTACTGCAGTAAAGATACAGCGTCGTTTTCCAGACAAGTTTATTAATGAAGAGTTCAATACAGACATAAAGTATTATAGTGGAAAATATCCCACTATGTATGTAAAAGATAAGACAATAATAAAGCCAATTTCATATAAATATACTTTGTATGAGTTGCTTCTTATTTTCTTATTTAGTCTAAAGATGATTTACATATCAGTATATAATTGGAGATCACATTATGTCAATAGACTTTACGCATGATTATTCAGATCATGTTCTTCTTGATAGCAGAAATCGATACAAAGAGTTATATAAGTTAGCTGCTGCAGAAGCGGCTGATGTAAAGAAAGGTGATCTTGTTTTGTTAAAAGGTCCGTGTGGTTGTTACAAAATTTTTATGGCTACTGCAGATTCAGATGAAGATGGCACTTTGCACTTAACTAAATACGCAGAACTCGACTTTGTTAGTGCAAACAATAACGATGAGCCTAATGGCGATGGCATCGTTATTTCAGACTATGATCCTTGTAGTTGCTAATAGGTTACATTACTTTATCATACTGTGTATATAATTTGACGTTGGTGGTTGTTATGGTGGCATGAATAGGTCATGCCAACATTACAATTAACAAATAAGGAGACAAATATGAAGACAGTACATGCTTGCGATTATCTTAATCTTCATGAAGAATGCTTTTCACTAACTAATCTATTGAAGACTAATCTTGCTTACATTGACGATCTTATTTCTAATTTAGGTGTTAAATCGATTAATGACGAAGACAACTGTATTAAAGAGTTATCCCCATATTGGGATGAGAACATTGATTTGGTACAATCAACAGTTCGCAAAATAAGCTCTTATTCAGATAGACTCGCATCAAGAGTTGATGCACTAAAGAGATTGTTTGATTAATAGCTAGCATTGCAACCCAAAAGGTATGTACCTTTTGGGTATTTTTGTAATTACTTATCACTTACTTGCTATGTATAATAAATCTGTGCGTTGTATTAATTTGCGTTCTTTCCATATTAGGAGTTATATTGTATGGCTGCACGTGGTATAGACTTTAAGAAACTTTATAGCGAAATGATCGATCTAACTGCAAAAGAAGAGGTGTTTGAGCATTTTTGTAATTACTTATCGCTATTAAACGTATAAGACCTCATTTTTATAGTGTATTGTATCATATTGGTTTTTAATAACTTCAATTAGACTTAATATATCACACATCTTTAAAAGTAACATTTAACCTCCTTATCAATAAACATATACTTATTGAGGAGGGCTATTTGCTATGGATCAAAGAGAGTGGCGGTATTTACGTGATAATCATAAAGAATTATTAGACTTTACACATTATAATAATACAAGAAAAATTCAAAAATCTCTTCAGTATAATCAAGATCCTAATGCTAAAGTTATTCATCATTTAAGAGACACTGAAGAACAAAGAAGATATAATGACGAACACTATGAGTATTGGGGATTTAATCAGGATGGTACTTTTGAATATGGTAAGTATGTAATTTTTGTTACAAAAGAATGGCATAATAAATATCATAAGCATTCAGAAGAAACAAGAAAGAAGCTTAGTATCGCACATTCAGGTAGTAAAAATCACTTTTATGGTAAACATCACTCTGAAACATCAAAGATAAAGATGAGTGTATCACAGAAAAACAGATTTAAGCATAAAGTACATCCTATGTATGGTAAACATCATACTGCTGCATCAAGAGCAGCAATTAGTAGAGCGCATTTAGGTAAGGCTTTATCAGAAGAACATAAACATAACATTAGTAATGGCATTAAAGCTATTATGACAGACGAACGTCGTCGCCAAATAGGTGAGCAGTCAAAATTGTTATGGCAGAATGATGATTATAGGGCAAATCAGATTGCTAGACTTACTGGAGAAAACAATCCTTTTTATGGAAAGCACCACACAGAAGAGGCGAAAGAAAAGAATCGTCAGGCTCACTTAGGAGAAAACAATTCGTGCTATGGCAAACATTTATCAGAAGAGACAAAAAAGAAAATAAGTGATGCAAATAAAATCTCATTGCTAGGCAAACATGCTACAGATGAGACTAGAAAGAAAATGAGTGATTCTCATTTAGGTCATGTTGTTTCAGATGATACAAAGTCTAAACTTAGTAAAGATAAACAAGTAAAGTCAGCCGCATTTACATCATACAAGTTAAGTGGTGGTACTTTATCGTGGAATGAATTTCAAAAAGCCATTAAAAGTGGCACCATAGATATGTATATTTATTTGAAGGACACTTAATAGTAATTTAACTTTGGAGCTGTGTATGTCTAAAATAGATTTTAAGAAACTTTATAGCGAAATGATCGATCTAACTGCAAAAGAAGAGGTGTTTTGCCAAAGCGGCAGTATTATTCTAGACGCCATTGTATCAAATGGTCGTGGGTTGCCAGAAGGCGTGTTTATTGAGATTGCATCAGAATCAGGATGCGGCAAATCTACAATGTGTCTTCATATTGCAAAAAAGTATTGCTCACAGGGTAAACGCGTCATTTACATTGACACTGAATCAGGATTAAATGGCAATCAGATTGACTGTTTTGGTATGCGTCAGTATGTAGAAGACATGCTATTTATTCCTGTTCGTTTACAAACTTATGGTGAAGTTGACAATTTCCTTTGCCAGATTCTAGAGGATCCTGAAGTCGCACTTATTGTGTACGATAGTATTACAGCAACAGTCCCAGGTCGTTTAACAGAAAAGAACGTAGATGAAATGAATGAACCAGGTGTTGCTGCGCGTATCCAGTCAAACTTCATGCAAAAATTCAAATCACGCTTTAAGAATTCAAACAAAACTGTGATTTTTATTAATCAGTTACGAACAAAGATTGCCATGGGTTATGGACAGGTAACAAAACTTGCACAGGCAGGTGGTCAGGCATTAGGTTACTATATGGATGTTCGCATTATGATGAAGAAAATCAAGATGCTTGAACAAACATTGCCTGGGTATGAGAAACCTGTACCGTATGGATGCGATCTCGCGATATGGACAGATAAAAATCGTTACGCAAGACCCATGCTAAAGAAGATCATTACGATCCATTTTGGCAAAGGTATTTCAAATGCAGGCGCTCTACGGGCTGTTCTTGAATATCATGGCGTTGTAACAAGGGTTCCACGAAAAGGATGGTCTGTTAAGTATCAAGGTGAGGATGTTCAGGTAGCAAAAGACGATATTGAGACATTTATCAAGGATCATTTACAGTATTTTGCAGAGGTTGCGGACACTTTAGGTGGTATTGCACTGATTCCGAATCCTGAAGATGAAGTTATTGACTCGTCTTCAGAGCTTTCAGACAGTGTGTCCGTTGACACAGACGACGTTGAGTCAGACTAACTTACATACTTCGGTACAATAATTAGTAAACAACCCTCTATGAAGACTCTCATAGAGGGTTCTTTTGTTAGAGATATCTATGCGCATTGTATATGACATCGAAAAATTAAAAGCAGACCTTATAGGTAAAACTATAAATTGGGTTACTGTAACAGACGTCTTTAAAGATAGTCATAATCATACAGTGTGCTCATGCATATGTAAATGTGGTAACACTTTTGTAGTACCTATCAAGATTATAAACTCTGGCAAAATTAAGTCATGTGGTTGCTATAAGCATTCAAGAGAGTTCGCAGAGCACATCAGTAATTGGTGCAAGGACAATCCTGACAAAGTAGCATTGCGTGCTAGTAAATATAAGCAGTGGGCAACAGAGCATGCAGATAAAATAGCTGAACAAGGAAAGAGGCACAGCCAGTTATTCTTAGATAATCCTGAGCTTGTTGCACAGTATCGTGAACGCATGATTGCTTTGAATAAGTCTTTCAATAAAGATGCTTCTAGAGATATACGGATAAGTAGCATTAGTAAAATTATTGATAGTAACCCATCAATAATAGACATCATTTATAAAGATGATTTACATCGCCTGCTATCTGGTGATATAACATCGTCTGATAAGATTAGAGTTAGATGTCCTATATGCAATGAATACTCATTTCATAACGCAAAAGATATTTTTAATATCTCAAACGCTACTTTCAAGCAAGCACGTATGTGTAGCAAGTGCTTTTCAGAGTTTTCATCTTCAAAATATGAGCAGGAGATAGCCGATTATATATCGACATTTTATAATGGTAGTTGTATTAGAAATAGCAGAACTATATTAGACGGAAAAGAACTAGATCTATATTACCCAGAAAAGAAAATTGCTATTGAGTTCAATGGTGACTATTGGCATTCATCCTTGTTTAAAGATAGCCTATATCACTATAACAAGTTAAGAGAGTGTCTAAATAAACAAGTTCTACTTGTAAGTATATTTGAGAGTTATTGGCTGTCGAATAAAATAGTTGTAGAGGATTACCTTTACGACTTATTTTTTAATAAGAATAACAGCCTATCTCTGATCAATGGCATTTACATAAATAACAATTTTCCGCCACCATCAGTATCTATTATTGATTTAAACTATAATGAACTTTGCTATCTATTTAATGGCTATAAAGTTTACACATGTGGTTACTCTATACCTATTAAAAGCATCACTGCAGAGTCATGAGTGATTATTGTTTGTCATGTTTACAGGTGTTATTATGAAGATAGACGCAAGTTGTTTTAGCAGTGATAGCAAAATTACAGAGATGATAGATAGCTTAGGTGGCATAAACTATAATGATTCAAACGGTATCACTCCACTATGCTTTGCATCATTAAATGGTATTAGTCAATCCGTTATATTAAACCTAATAGTAAAATATGGTGCTGATGCAAATCTATCATGTGAATTAGGTAATGATCCGTTATCTTATGCGATAAGTACAGGCGCAGTTGACCCTGTTATAGCACTTATTGGTGGTGACGTAATTAAGCGTGATAGTAACGGTGACCCAATAGAGACTTCAGTTCCACAACAACCGTACCCACAATATAAAAAAGATGCTGAAAATAATCCGCTACCTTCTCTTGATGAGAATGGAGACATAGTATATAGACTATACAAAGGTGTTCCTATTCCTTTTAATGATGGCGATTTGTTTGACAGTGATAAGAATAGGCAACGTTGTAAAGTAAATAACACTGTTATGTTTGTTCCACCACAGTCAAGTTTATTACCTGATGATTGTAAGTTTTCTAAGATAACTTACTTAATGGACAAAGATGGTAATCATGTTCCAATGAGTGATGCGAACGGTAAGCCTATACGTCAATGTTACTCTGATGGCAGTGAGCTCCATAAAAAGAACGAAGATGGCAAGATCTTAAAGAATAACTATGAGTACGTATGGGATTATAAAAAATTACCGCAGTACCAAATTGCTTATGAGTATGAGACCATTTCATTGCCTGCTGATAAAGTTGCCGTAATAACAGATAAGAAGTTATTTGAGGCGTCAGGTTTACCGTCAAGCGATGTTTTAGATGCTATGATACATAGGTACTGTCATTGCGCGAACAATAATCACAATAAAATATATTTCGGTACTTTTGGCGATGACAATAGTACTCCAATTTTCAAAGCTGCTACTATTGGATGCATTGATTCAATAAATTTAATAAAGATGCACGATGTAGATTTTGTTAATAGTGTTAATTCATTTAATGATAATACTTGCTCTGCAGCTACAGTTGTTGCTAGCAGCAATAATGATGATTTAATAGACTCTCTTAAAGATTACATTAAGCCTATTCAGTCAGATATGTTGCAAACTGTAGAAGCTGCCATCATGAGTGAAGATATCCCAGAGTCAGCTCGACCTGACATGCTTGGCATGTATATGCCATTATTAGTTAATATAATATATGGCAGCAACTTCTATAATGTGCTGTACACTTCATACTATACTTTTCCTGATCAAGTAACGATTCAATTTGTTAGTGGAAAAATTGCGCTCGATTATATAGAGACTGCGTTAAGATGTATATACTACAACAATAGTATGGCTGCAATGAAACGAGCTATTATAGACGGCTTTATTTTTAATGGCACTGCAAAGAGATTATTTTCTGACGACAGTACTGTACCAGAGTTGCCTTTAATAGAGCATGAGTGCTATACAATTCTAAATCTACTACATGAGAATGGTTGCTTTGATGATTTAGACGTAGAGTATATAAATGAAGACATTCGTGCAATAGTAGATGCTGTTGCAGATGGCAGACTTAACACAGCAAAATTAAACAACTGGCCTTGGTGGGACACTGACCAATATCAATAATTTTGTGTTATAACATATAGTAGAGGTATTTTGGTTATGTCACTAAAATCATTCTTTAGAAATATATTTGGTCTAGCTGATCGTGTAGAGGTGATAAAAGACTCTAACGATTCTCGCGATGACAGATTAGAAAATATTTTTACATCAAGAGAGAACGATATTGTGCGATCATTAAGAGAGTTTTCAAATGATCGTGACTCAAAAATATCGAACTATCGCGAGATGTTACAAGATGGCGTTACTATGTCTGCTGTAGAGTTAATATCAGAGGACGCCTCTTTGATAGATGCAGACACTAATTTAGCCGCATGGATTGAGTCAGCGGATAATCCTGACTTCGCAGAGATGACAACTGACTTCTTAAAGAACAAACTGCGAATAAATGATATAATATACCCTTTAGCATTTAATATAGTTGCATTTGGCGAGTGCTTTCTTGACACAAATTATTCAAACACAGATTATCGTAAAGAGTACAATGTAGGCGACTATTTCACAATTGCTGAACCTGAAGACGTGCTGCATATTTATCGTTTTGGCGTCCCGTTAGGATACTTACACAGTAAAGATAAAACAGCAGATAAACTATTGCCTGAAAGATCATATATTCATTTTATATCAGATAGAGCAAACAAAGATTATCTTAATGACGGCAATACATATATTCAGTATGGTGCTTCATTTCTTGAAGCAGCTCGTCCTTATTACAAACAGCGTCAGTTATTAGACGATCTTTTAATTCTTGCTAGATTGACGCGCTCATCATTTTATCGTTTATTCTCTGTAGATGTCGGTGCTGCATCTTCACAAGACACTGCAAGAATGATACGTGAGTTAAAGACCGCGGTTTCATCAAAGCAATCTATAAATGTTAGCTCAGAAGTTTTTAGTTCAAGATCTTCACCAATACTTACAGGCGGTAACGTTTATTTTCCAGTTAGAAATGGACAGGGTGCTGTAAACGTACAAGAGGTTGGTGGCGAAGTGAACGTTTCAGCATTAGCTGATATTGATTACTTTGATGATCGTTATTATGGCGCTTTGAAAGTACCTAAGCAATTTTTAGGGCAATCTGATGAGGCTCCTGGCGGCTTAGGTGATACAACTCTAACACAGTTGGACATTCGTTACGCAAGAACAGTTAAACGATGTCAGCGTATTATTAAATCAGGATTGAAAGATCTAATTCATTGGTTCTGTTCAATTCACAATATTCTGCCGCCTAGTTTTTCCGTAGAGATGCCTCGCATCTTAACAGCTGAAGATACACGTTTATCAGACATTCAGAAATCAGAGATTGAGGTAACTAATTCAATTCTTGAATTGATTAAGGGTGTTGACGAAAACGTATTAGAGAATGCAGACAAGCCTAAATTAATGGCTGCATTGCTAGGACGTGTTTCAAACGACGATGATATTATGGATGCTTTGAATATTCATAAGTTAGCAAAACCTGAAGAGCCTGAGAAAGAAGCTAACGAAGAAGGTACTGAAGGCGAGTCTGACGATTTTGAGTTTAACATGTAAACATTAAGAGGTACATATTATGACTGATAACGAAAAACGACGCATTATTTTAGAAAAACGCATTATGCGCCTTGAAAGCCTTCTTAAGTGTGAGGCTGATGAACTAAACATGTCACAACTACAGGATGATCTAACACAGATCTTTGATGATCGCTTCTGTGGTGGCGATTATTTTGGAAGTGCTAAAGGTTTTAAAGATGCAATGATAAGCATGTCAGAAGACAACAATAGTGAGATGGTTGACGATGCTATTGATTGGCTTGTCGATGACTACGGATATGATCGTGACGAATTAGAGAGTCGTTGGGATAACATTAACAGTTGGCTAGTTGCTCTAGCCGATGATGTAGTTGTTGCAAAAGATGATGACTGGGATGAATGGCTTGATGAGTGTGCGCCAAGTCGTGTTGAGTCACGGAATCGTAAAATGCCTCGTAGATTTGCACGCCGCTAATTTGCAGTTAATGTAAATAATCCCTATTATAGCTATTAAGCTATAATAGGGTTTTTCTGTATTATGTTGACTTAACATTAAAGCTATATCAAATAAATTAACAATCATTTATTTTGAGGTAGCTATGAACAGTACTGCTATTATTAATAGATCAGATAGAAGATCAAGATACCGTGCAGTGCATGAAGGTCTTACAGCACGGCTATATAAAGTAGAAGATAACAAAGTAATTTATACAGTTACTTCTAGTCATAAAGACAAGCAATATATTGTTACATTCTTATTGTTAGACATCACAGGTAACAAGCTGAAATCTTTGCAAGCCGCATTGAATGGCAACTTAAAAATAAAGTGCAGCTGCGACGCATTTTTATTTCAAGGATATAAATATATAGCTTTTAAGAATAACGCAGGCATAGATCCAGAGAGTAGAGCCCCAGATATTAGAAATCCTAATAAAGAAGGTATGGCCTGTAAACATATTATTGCTGCGCTAATGCAGATGAAAAAAGACTATGCTGCTATTTATAATTTGTTTAAGCTGCAGTCACATACAGATAGCATGCAGAAGCAAAGTGACACATCTGTTAAAGATAATAATAAGAGCAATAGCCCAACAGAGTATGATGTAAAAATTATAACAGACTTCTATGAAGCATGTAAGAATCTTTATAATCAGTATAAAGAGTTCAATAACAACGAAGAAGACGGTGACTTTTTAGACAGTGACTATTTTACAGGAACAGATCCATCATCTATGTTAAAGAACTTATCGAAGCCTGCTACAAGACTAATAAGTAGCAGATTTATAGGGAAGTTAAAATCATTAGTCGATATTTTAAAGACTATTGATCTTAAAAAGAATGGCTTTAACATATTACTTGATTCAGATGTTAAGTCTGTAATAAAGCGATTAAACTCATCTATACACACAACTGTTGAGTCGCTGATAAACAATATAATTCTTAATCTTGTGTGTTCATAATGGGTAAATAATGCAATGAACTGCTATTCATCTCGTATTGGTTGTCTAATATATTTTGATGACATTGAGCACGACAGGTGCTTATGCGAGCCGTCTACTTTATTTTTACTTGGTATTGATGCTGTAACTACTCCAAGCGATAGTTACAGCATAGAAGACATTGATGGCAACGTAGTACCTAATGAAAAGTCATTGAAGTATCTTACAATACGTAAAGATATTGTAGGCGATCTTTATGATAAAATTATATACTATTTATCGTTACATTACAGTGAGTACATACAAGACGATATAAGCGATACACAGATTGATGAAAAGACATTCGATGTAAACAATCTTAAAGTCTTCATGAATAGACTTACTGGTACAAGCAGTGATAGAATTGTACCAATAATTTTTCATGAGTGCGATAGTGCTCGTTTGTTAAAAGATATTGATAGCTCTGATGTTTATAACGACCTTGCTTCAAGAATACAGAAGATTTTTGATTTTGCAGGGTATGACATTGCAGATAATGAGCTGCCAATTTTAGGCAAACCATTTATTACAGATCAATCAGTAATAGACGCAATAGATAACTACAATAAAGAACTTAAAACAGCACATGAAGAAAAACAGCATTATAGGCATTACTATAAAGTAATAGATTATAAAGCAATGTATTTGTACGCATTAGGCGTTTTATACGGATGCAAATGTTTAGGATACCCTGAAGATCTAATATGGCACTCTAACCCATCAGAGTGGTACGTTGGTGAGTCTGCAGAGTACACTAATTTAGTAAATACAGCATACACAGTTTTTAGATTCCATTATAGTCATCCTATTAAAAAAATAGATCGTGATAAGAATCTATTTAATAAATATAAAGCAATACAGCTAAACTGTTTTTGGAACTTCGATAATAGTGATGGTAAGATAAAGCCTGACGAAAAACACTGCACTGTTTTGTCCATTGAAGATGGGAGTCTTATTGAGAGGCGGATTGTTTACTCTAGATCTACAGGGCCACAAAAGCCTATACCAGGATCTTATTTTTCAGAGAATACTTGGGTACCTCTTGATGATAGCGTCATTTGTTCTGATCCAAAAAGAGGCATAGTCCATAATTGTGATCAGTCAGTAACAAGATACATTGGTCATAATAAAGTAGAGATAAAACAGGCTTATCAATATGCAAGTCATAAGTATTTATCGCCTACTATTAAAGAGACATCATTTATTAGTGATGGTAATTTAGGATGGGTGAGCTTTGACTATGACTCTTATAAAAAGATGTCAGATGAATACGCGCCATTAACATTTGTTGAGAAAGACTTTTCTGAATTGCCACAGAGCAAGTTTAGTAACGTTATTAGTAAAGAGACTGGTTTTGTTGTTGGTTGCTATGAGTCAGACATTTCAGATAAAGTTCACTTATATGGTATAATGAGTGACAGAATAAACAGTATCGATGATACATGGGACTTTGATGGGATAGATACTTTGTTTACAACATTATTATCGGAGTCTGATTTTAATGATAAGTATTACACTGAAGTGTCACCTGATGGCTATACTTTAACGAATTATCACGATTTAAGTAGACAGGTTTCTCTATATATAAATAATGACAATCCTGAGTACTATTTTGATGGCAACGAAGATGTACCACTAGTTGATAAAGGGTATACTTTATCACCATCAACTTCATTAGACGCATACGTATATGACGCAGAGCTTAATTTACTTAATCAGTTTAATTTAAGATATAATGAAGATCTTGATGCTTATTGGAGTTCAGAATGGGATTCAAAAGAGTGGTTAAGCGACTTTGATAGTAGCATATACATAAATACAGGAAGCCGTATTTCTCTTTATAGAAACGTAGAGCTACTATTTGACTCTACAGCTACATACTATAATAACGTTAGTCCATCATCTTTTATTTGTAATACTGCAAACACATCTTATGATTTGTCGCTTGGTTTTATAAAGATAGATAGTCTATATAATAAAGGTATTACGTCATACGAGTGTGAAATAGTTGAAGAAGATCCGTATGGAAATCCATTAGTAGATTTAGATGGCAGCTACATAGCATGGTACGATAGCAAAGTAAATAAGTACTGGAATGGTTATATCAAACAGTGGCAAGATGAAGTACCAACAAAAGCTGAAGAATTGCCTCAGGGAGAGATGACTCTTTACTTGATTCCTCCAAATGAATTTTGGAATGGAAATTATTCAGTGCCTACTAGTGATGGTACTGCAAAGCCAGCCTCAGTAACATGCTTTGGCGTCTATGGGAACTTTACAGCTACAGCAAAGCTTCATGGCACAGATGGGAATAATCTATCTTTCACGATACAGAATTACTACGGCGGTTCTAAGTCTGTTACAATATATTATGACGGGGTTCAAGTTTTTAGTCGTACAATTGATAGACTAGAAAATGTTAGACTTGATGAAATTGGAAATGGCTATATAACGTTCTCTGGTAATTGGCCATATTGGGGAGGACCAAATGGCTCTATTCATTCACGCACATACTACTTACTATGTGGCTTAGACGAGAGCAGCATTCAAGGTGTTCCTCTTTACTATGAAGATGGTACTCAGGCTAAAATATCTGACTATATACCATATAAAATAATTTCTGTGAATAGAAGAATTTACAATCGTATTGGTAGTGGCTGGGGTTACATGGAGAAAGTGGAATCTAATGCAGATATAGATGCATCCAAGCTTTCATTCGTGTCAGACTCTAGCGGTAATTTGTTGCTTTCATATTCTGGCGACCAGCATATTACAGCTATGAGAGGTTTCATATTCAGTTGGGCATATAATTTATAAAAGTACCCTATGCCATATCAATAAAGAGAGACTAATTAGTCTCTCTTTAGTTATATGAAGCTTATTGTAATGAGGCTATGACGATATGCAAGATAGATTATTTTACATAGGTGGTGAATGGCTAACCTATGAGCAGGCACACCGTCTAGGCTATACAATTTTACCGCCTAAGATACTAACATTATATACTCAGGACAATTCTCCAAAACGAATACGAAAAGACATCGCGACAAATCAGTTTTATGATGCTGACAATTTAGAATGGGTTGATGACTTTTACACTTTAGGTCTTTTTCTTTTTATAGAAACTACAGAGTGTTATACTGGTGAGCGTAAACTATATTACAACGGTTACATAGATCATAGCAACAGCAGTACAGTATCACACATTTTGTTTGATGGCACTATTACAGATCTAAGCTATCTTTATCTTCATAACGGCATAACACTTTATAAATGTACCAACACTATTTTAGACGACATTGGTAATCCAGTTGTTTGGTATGACTCTAAAACTAATAAGTACTTCGATAATAGAGGCAATAGACATTATTGGGTAGACAACATTTCAGACACTAAAGTTGAGATGTTTAACTCAATGAGCAGCATTGGTAAATGTATTTATGAAGATACTGAAAACGAATGCCTTTATGATGGCCAATCATTAATTAGTTACGATGACTTTTACAGCTATAATTTCAATGGCATAATACGTGAAGTTAAACACGCATACTCTACATTAGATCCATCTAATGTAGTGGATTGCTATTACGATTCATATAGTGATGAGTACTGCATACCAAATGTTACTTTAGAATGGGTATCAGCTGTTGCATTAGAGTCATTAGGATGGGTTATCTTCGATGACTATGCAGAGTTTTGGCTGTGTCAAACACCTTTGTATTTATTATGGAAGTACAAAGCAAGCACAGCAACATTATCATTTGTAAATACATTACATCCAGAGTTAGACATAGATTTGCCAGATCCTATTATATCAGAGGTAGGTAGTTCAATACTATTGCCATCTATGTCGGGTGTCTATGAAGATAGTCTACATCATAAGTATACTCCAGCTTCATGGAGTATTGGAGAGTTTGGTAGTACTTTTGTTTTAACAAATGATGCAGTAGCTGATTTGATTTTAGATGCAGTTACAGCAACAGTGTCATTTACTAACACAACATTCCCTGAAGCTGATGTAGATTTACCTGATAGTATAACCGTTAATACCGGTGAGATAATAATACTGCCAGTAGTGTTTGGCTCGTATAAAGATTCTAATGATATTAAATGGACAGCTTCATCTTGGAGTGAAGGTAACTTCGATTCTGTTTACACAGTTACAGATGATATTTCGATAGATCTTGTATGGCTGCAAATCTCGACTTATAATGTAATTGATGATTTAGGTGTTATTGTACACAGTGCTCAATCAGTTGTTTATACAGCTCAAATAGATACTTGCATACAAGATCAGCCACTTATTATGTATGGCAATATAGGCTCGATTATCTGCAATTCACATGAGTTAGTGTATGCAAGAATAGACCCTGTAATTCAAATAGCACCACATTTGATTATTAGCTCAGGTGAAGCAATGCCGCCTGCAGATTTAGTAATTTATAATGAAGACACTGGTGAGATAAGCAGTTCTATATTTAAGAAGAATGTAGTTACATTTTCAACTTCACATCTAATTGTAGACAGCCCTAATTTAGAAATTGCGTTTGGCGACGCTTCATTTATTACATTAGACAATGCTTTAGAAGATATAGTTATAGCACAAACTGATCACTTTACAATAGACAATAGTGATCTTCAAACAGTACTTGTTGAAGAACTTCCTACAGTAAGCACTAGTGGTGATTTTGGTAACTACAACATTTTAACTGCAAACACTAGTGGCGACAGTACTACATTATCGCCAGGCGATTCTTGGGTTCCTTATATAGGCGGCACTACTAATACAGCTAACTATAATACTTCATTCACTTATGCTACTGTAAATGCTTATGATAGTAACTTAAACGAAATAGATAGAACGTCATTAGGATACTTTAATACGAATCCTAATTTAGGTTGGAGAAATATAGGTACTTCAACTATAGAAGTTCGGCAAGCTAAAGCGGCAGTATGTCATTCTAATAATGTAGACATTGTTACAGTATATAGCGTAAATAATGCAGCTTACAACTCCTTTAAGTATACAGAGAATAGCACGAACTATTACTATGTACTCGATGAGACACAGACTGCATGGACTAATGATTTGAATAGCATTGGGTATAGTCTGACGCCTCCCGTCGTGTGGCCGACGGTAGAAACAGCCACAGGTCAATATAATTACGGAGATTACAATACTACACTTACTTCTGGATATAGCATTAACACAAATGTGACTTATAACGATTCAAAACTGTATTGTGCTTCAACAGAGAAGTTTGATTATAGCGGTGGTACTTATTATGGTTTATTCGTGCGTAAGGACTCAGGCATAGCATATATACGTAATGACACTGGTGCAGACATTTCGTTAAAATGGTGGCACTTATATTATGTGGATTTGACAAACACAGTAATCATCACCGTCTACAACTCATCCAACACCGCCTATAATGCCTTCAAGTTTACTGCATCTGGCACAGATTATTACTACGTCCTCGACGGCACACAGACAGACTGGACTGACGATTTGGCAGGGATTGGGTATCGGGACTATATAGAGGCTACCTATTATTACTACGATAAATCATATACAACCGTTAGCAACAACTCGTGGGTGTATTTGTACGATAATGGGACAACAACAATCCCTGTCGATGACGTGTCTAAATATGAATTTGTCAAATACTACACAGGATCTACAGATACAACAGGTCGTGATTACGGAATAACATTAAGCGTATATAACGGCAAACTTACAGCGAAAAACACATTAGGTGCGACGATATTGTTGCAGCGTGTTGATGTTCACATTCACTAATAGCAGGATGTCACGATGTCATTAAAAGACTTAATTAAACGGGATATTGAGACAGTGTTTATGAACCCGAATGACTTCTGCAACAATCTTTTGATGGTATTTGCACAATAGACATAGATCCATCTTACATGTCAAATTACATGTCTTTACGTAGAATAACATATCATTACATTATTATAAATAATAGCACTCTAAATTACAAGAGGAGAGCATAATATGTCTTTAGGTGGGTATAAATTTAGAGGGTATACAGCACGAAGACCAGACGGTATGTCAAATACTGATTGGTACTTACTTATTCACAAAACACGAGTAAAAGCATTTCTTGATGCTAGTGCAGCTGCAAACGCAGGATGGGTTATAGATTACACAGACGGGCAACTAGACTTTGAGTCTACTACAGGCGCGATCTATCGACTTGACGATCTTGGATATAATTACGTGACAGCATTTAGAATACCGAATGAAGATGCTTACTTTCAGATTATTACATTTTGTAAATGGTCTACAAATACGTCAGATCCTGCTAACGGCCTTATAAACTGTAGAAATATTTTAGATTACTATTATGTTAATTCTAGCTATGGCTCATACATGACACAGCTAAATAAAACAACTATGTTTCATCGTATAGGTACATATAGAAAAGACCCCACAAATCTATCGTCAAAGTATGGTTACACACCATTATTTCAAGCAGGGTCGGTTTTTAGTAACACTAGTAACAACTACACTGTAGATGCAGACACAGATTCACGTATATTTCCAAATTATAACTGCGGTTATGGCTATGCTGTTAAAGGTAAACATATTATTTCTATAGTAAAGAATGGCACATTTTTTAGTTACTCGTTGTTAAGCGCTGATATATACCAATCAGTTTTTAATAGCACTGATAAATTTGCAAAATTTAATGCAATTGGTTTTCAAGATAGAGGCCAAACTAATCAGTCTGCGACAAGAGACTATGGTGAGACTGATTATAATGTTGGTTCTGCAACGAATTACCATACTGAAAGATACGTTGCCTCTTCTTCATATTCAGTAAATCAGGCGTTTATACCATTAAGAACTTCAAATTATACACAGGCTACGACTATATACCCATTTTCATCAGTCTATACTATAATGACTGAGGATTCACAAGATATTCAGTCAAACGGCATTGGTAGTATACCTGTTGATCTTCTCGCTACAAACACAACCATTGGAGCTTTGTTTAATAGAGGCTCAGTTGTAGCAAATGGCAATTACCTTTGTGTAAGTGCAAGAAGTGCTTCATCAACATACACAATAGCTTTATCTTTTACGCCAGTTTCAGGCTGGGGTAGCTCCAACTATATTGGAGAAAACATCTTTGTTGGATGGGATTCTTCTAATCCTGATCTTAATGAGTCTTCTTCATGGCCAGTTTATAATGCTTAATCATAGGAGAGTTAAAGATGGCTTTAGGTGGATATAAATTTAAGGGCTATTATTATAAAGTGCCATCTGACTATGATTCATCTGATGAAAGTCAGGTTAAAGCACAGTGTCTTCAAATGTTCAAATGTCGTTTAAGAGCATTTATGGATTCATGCTCTTTATCTGGAGCGCAGTGGGAGTTCTCATACACAAATGGTGATATCCAGTTTGGTAGTTACGGAAATGTGATTTATACATTAGATAGCTACGGGTATAATCATGGAGCATTCTTTAAGTACCGTGACAAAGAGCAATATATGATGCTTCTTGATTATCAGAACGGTAGCGCAACATTTGCTAACTCATTTTGTTACGGTGCAAATTCTGGAAGCCCACATTATTACTATGACATTAGCCGTACACGCTCAGCATGCGGCTTAATACCATTTACACCTAGTGACTGTATGTCACGTTTGAATAAACGATTAATGCTACGCAGCGTAAATGGTAGCGCTGACTACAATCCAAACGCAATACAGCCAAGTATTGTTAGTATGAGGTTTGGCTTTGCTACAAAGGGATGTGACATTATAGAAGTTATAAGATATGGGACAAGTAGTACATTTATGTTTAAGATAATGTCACCTGATGGGTTTTCATCATTATGCTCACCAAATGATGTTTCACCTGTCTTTGATTATGTAGATGGCGGAAAAAGTACATGGTCAAACTCGCCAAAGGATTATCACTACCACTTAAATAGTAGACCAATACAGATTTTACGAGATGACGGCTCTATCGTTGTAAATTTTGATGCAGACAACTATCTCGGCAACAGAGGCGCTTATTTATCAATTTTTCCACAACCAGAATCATTTTTTGCGTATCCTGTAGATCGTATACCGTATGCAGCACCTTTAATAACGTCATATAGCTATAACGTTGGCGACTCTAGTTCAGTTATAAATCAAGATGGTATACGTTCAAAAGGGTACGTAAAGCCAGAATTAATGTCAATAAATACACCGTTTCCATACACAGCCATGTCAGGCCTAAATTTATATAAGCCTTATGCAGGTGGCAATTATCTGTTATTCTCATTATTTTTCATTGCAAGTAGTGCAAATATGCCAGTTAGCATGATGTCATATTACAATGGTGCTGTCTATTGCGGATGGGATCCTTCTAATCCTGACATTACACAGTCTACTGCTTGGGAAGATTATGTACATGAGCCATAATAAGTAATGAGGTTATATTATGGATGACAGCATAAGACTATATTACTACAATGGCGAATGGCAGCCATATCAGACACTTCACGATGAACATGGCATAACCCTAACGCCATCAACTCCAATAACTGTATACGATAATTCATTAAACGGATATCCCGCATGGGTTGAGCAAGATACTGATAATGTATGGGTAGTTGCAGATCAGCAATGGTATACTTATGATACATTGCCATATTGGGTTAAGTTAGACACAAAATATAGAGTCTACTTAATTGACAACCCAATGTATCTCGACACATATAGACTTCGTACTACAGAGATGTACGAATACAATGGAAGCTTACAAAACTTTGACTACATGCATAACGGGTATGGTATCACTACAACTCCATCACAAGTTTATCTTGTACAAGATGGTATGATAAAGTGTTGGTATAATCAAGATATTTTAGACCTTCCTTATTGGGATGTTGACTCACGTCGATGGGTAGCTACGCCTCCTCATTCAGGTAGCTCTGGTGGCATAAACGACATTGGCTCTACTGGAATGTTCTTATTTACAAATACTAGTGGCACACCTGTACACTATGGCACATTTATACAGGGCAGTCAGTTACAACCAATCTGTCTAAACTTCCCATATTCTGGTGAACTATCTTGCACAAAGTTTTCGTCTGTAGAAATAACTGGTACATGGCGATTACTTACAGAGACATCAGTTACGTCACCTACTAAACCATGTGTTGTGTTTGCCATAAAAGTATCAGAAAGCAGTAATACATCGGGTACTAATAGCAGTAGCAACTCATTAGGTACTCATAACAGTACAGATTTATTCGACATTTAACTATTGGAGAATTGAGATGCTAGTATTTACAGTATCGCCAGAAGGCACAAACTTATTGAGTTCTGCAACAGCAGGAACTAATCCAGTTATAATTGACTCAATCGTACTTAATAATAGTAGTTCATCCGCAATAAAGACTATAACAGACTTTGCAGGTGCAGTAATTTCAGATGCATCTGGCGTGGGGGACTATGTAGTAGTAGTGTTTGATGACATTTCTGCTACTTCATATACTATTGCAAGTATTTCGTTAAAAGCAGGTTCTGTAACTCTTGCTACTTCAGAGACCATTTCAATTGTTAAGCAAGCAAATAAACCTGCATCATTTAGAATCTCATGTCAGTTTACAGACGCAAGTAAATGCGGATTTCAGAATACAAATATAAACTTACCTTATGCTTCACAATCTAGAGATGGTGTTATACGTTTAGCAAGGTCATCTGGTGAGACACATAAAGACAGAACTGTTTACTCAGCTTTGGACGTCGAAGCTTTAATTAGTGCAGGTGTCGATGGGTCAGATAAATATGTACCATGGGATGTTAGTGGTGATACTCCTATTAAAGGCGAAGTAACAGTAACAGATATTAATTTAGTTAATGATTATGATAATCCAACTACAACATCTACTATATCTTTAAATGGTCAGACTAGTGGTGTTAATAACATATCAGTTGATGGGTATGTCACTGGCACTGCTGTCGCGTCTACTCCTACAATTTCATCGGGTGCTGTAACAGGATCTCCTAAATTAGTAAATGAGACTTACATTTCAAATATTTATGCCAGTGAAGTTTCAGTTGCTAATGCTGATAAATTAGTAACAGCTGGAGCTGTTACTTCATACGTTACAAATGAACTACAGAGCATAGATGACGATTATGTACATATCTCAGGTGATGAGTCTATCTCAGGCGTAAAAACTTTTTCATCAGCAACAGTATGTAGTACAAGTATATCTTCGCCTTCATACATTGGAACCGGTGTACAATCTTCTACAACAAATTGGAATGCCACTGCAAATAACGCGAAGTTGCCAACAGTAGAAGTTGTTAGTGCAGCAATTAGTGCTGTCGATACTGCATATAAAACTGCTGACTCTGATTTGCAGTCACAGATTGATGGTATTAATGCTGGTCAGAATCTTGCTGATATTGTAGATTTAATATCCGATCTAACTTCACACCAATTAGATGGTCTTAAAGCGAAGAACGATTATAAACACGGTGATAGCGGCGATACATGGCCAATAGGTGATAAAATCCAGGTACTTCATGATAAAACGGACGCATCTGGTCAAGTGCCTACGCCTGCACCTGATGGTATACCCACTGTATATGAATTAGTTAAAGGCACAATAGATACTACAACTTATCCGAAAGATCAGGCATCATCTACAACTGGTTATTATTGGCATTACATTGGAGAGTATGGAGTAGACGCATACACAAAGTCACAGTCTGATGCAAAATATGTTATTAAAAATGACTTAGATCAGACAATCCCTGCATCTCCGTCAACTACAAACGCACCTTCTACAAAAGCCGTTTCAGACGCTATAGATGCTATATCAACAGACATTTCAACAAATTACGTTAAGCTATCGTCATCTACAAAACAAACTATCTCATCAGAGATAGCAATAGACACTGGTACCGCTTCATCAGGTAATGCAGATATATTTACATTTAGTGGCAACAAATTATCGGCAAATGGTACTGCTACTTTTGGTGCAGACGCCGTCATAACTGGTCAGATAAACTATACAAGAACAGTTGGTGTTACGATTGATCCAGCAAATACTTTATTTACAGTAGGATATTTTGACTCTACTCAATACGGTGCAGGTGCATCTAATGCTCTTGTTATTGACTGTAACAATAACAACGTTACTGGTAACGCGGTAGCAGACTATTCAGATATTTTACCAACCCCACCAGCATCAGCAACTGATGGGCGCCTTGTTACAGTAGACTATCTTAATGCATATACTGGCGACTTATCAGGGTATGCAAAATTATCCGCTGCAAACACATTTACAGCAGCTAACACTTTTAGTGCAGGTGTATCATCTACATCTTACACAGGTACAGGTGTTTACTCTACTTATGCTTCATCTACGTGGGAAACAGCAACTACACAGTTGCCAACTGTTGCATCAGTTAGATCTGCAATAGAAGATGCAAAATCTGATGTTTTAACAGATTTATCAACAACTGATGTTGTTGGATCTATTGGGTTATTTATGTATAACGAGGTTGGTGATCAAAAAGTATATGGTGAAACTGTTAGCGGTGCATACTTAAAGCCTGTAGGTATGTCGTTGCCTTTATCTGGTCAAATATCATACAAGTCAGTTGCTACAACGAACGCACTTACTGGTACATGGAAGTTACTATCTGTTGCATTCAAACGTACAGCAACAGAACCTTGCTTAGTGCTTGCTCAAAAAATCAGTGATTAGTAAATAAATACCACACAAAGTAATAAAGCCCATGAGAAAATTCTCATGGGCTTATTGGCACTATAATATCATATAATAAGGCTAAGTTAAACCTATATAAGAGGTGAGATATGTTTGTAACTGAATTAACATCTTACGGTCAATCTATTGTAGTGTCACAGGTTACTATTGATGGCATTATACTTCTATATGATTATATAAGCAGCATTTCATCATTGTCAGATATCTCTTCATACTCCAGTGTGTTAGACATTGAAGCATGTGGCAACATAACAAAGAACATAGGCTGTGTTAAAGTTTGTGATCATTCATCTTCACAGTATCAAGCAAGAACTATTTTATTTTACGTAAAGGATGGAAGTACAAAACAAATAGTTGCAGGGTACTCGCAAGAAGATCCAATTGTATTAAAGAACAATGTACCTTTAAGTGTGTTTTTAGCCTTTGACTTTTCTGCATTTACAAATGGGTTTTTATTCTCATCAGTGCAGTCAGGCTATAACAATGCAATGCAAAATCTTGATGGCATTGTACACATCGATGATCCAAATGTTTCATCAGACGACTCTTATTCGGTCTATTCAAAGACACAGGTAGACACACTTCTTGATGATAAACAGTCAGCTTTATCAGCAGGTAATGGTATTGCAATATCTGATAATACTATTAAGACAACCGGCATCCCATTTGGTATTTGTGACAGTACATCTACATCAACAAACTTTACAGTAACAGTTCCAGGTATATACAAACTTGAGGATGGTGTCTGCTGTATGGTAAAGAATGGGGTAGTAACATCAGCTGCAGGATTTACATTAAATGTAAATAACTTAGGCGGCAAACCATGTTATACTAACATGGCAGCTGCAACTGCTGATACTACTGTTTTCAACATTAACTATACAATGCTATTTGTTTACGATAGCACTAGAGTTGATGGCGGTTGCTGGATTTGCTATAGAGGCTATTATCAATCAGACACAGACAAAATTGGCTATCAATTAAGAACAAACAGCACTTTAATGACAGTGTCAGACCGTGCTAGGTACTATAAAATATTTTTTACATCAGCAGATAACACACAGTGGGTACCTGCTACATCAAACTGGGTAAATGACGCAACAGCAGTTAAAGTAGTAAATCAAAGACCTATTAATCCATTTGGTAGAATCGTTTATACTTCAGCAACAACAAATTATGCAGCAGGATCAGATTTAGCTGCAGCTACAATATGGGATCAGTATGTAGTAACTCTTGGTCATTCATTTAATACAACAGGTGCTGCACTTACACTTACTACTAAGTCACCTGTTTACGTTAAATGTACGCCTCAATCAAACGGTTCCGCTATAATAGATAGTACGACACCTATTGTTCAATCGTTACCATCATCAAGCGATGATAAGATTTACATACTACTAGGCATTGCTACAAGTGCTACCGCAATAGAACTTATTATAAATCATCCTGTGTACTATCACGATGGCAGCGGCATTAAGTTATGGACAGGTACAACAGTTCCTACAAAAGTTTCTCAACTAACTAATGACTCAGGCTACATAACATCATATACTGAAACAGACCCAACAGTTCCTTCATGGGCAAAAGAATCCACAAAGCCATCATACACATTAGATGAAGTTAGTGATGGCACAACTAGAAAGTTAAGTAATTATGTTCCAACATCAAGAACTGTAAATAGCAAAGCACTTTCAAGTGATATTACATTAACACTTGATGATGTTGCTGATGGGACAACCCGCACATTACCAACTGTTAATGATGCTATACTTACTATACAAAAGAACAATACTACAATAGACACATTTTCAGCAAATGCTTCATCGAATGTTACAGTAAACATATCAGTCCCAACTGACACTGGCGATTTAACAAATGGCGCAGGATTTATAACATCTGCAGATATGTCTAATTTTGTAACTACAAACACAGCACAGACTATCACTGGTGCAAAGACATTCGATAATACAGTTATATTAACAGACGGTACTAGTATAACTTTAAATTATTCAGATGAAGCTATTCCAGACGGAGAACAGTCTGCCCCAAATGATAACTATGCAAGACTGTACACTAATATAAGACATGAGATAGAGACTAGTGGCGATGGTTCTACAGTGCCTAATGTAGTATTAGATCTAGGTCCTTATTATTATACAAATGACTCTGTGGCAGAATCAGATGGAAGCCCAGAGTTTTTAGTCATGCGAGATGATACACGCGTAGCACAATTTGGCTCATACGTATATCTTAATCAATTAGGGCGTCATTATGATGCTATCCCACAAGCGTACATAACACAAATAGGTGATTTATTTCACCCATCTACACAAATTTATTCAAATCAGTTTATAAAACATAATGGCACATCTTCACAGTTCTTAAAAGCTGATGGCTCTGTAGATAATACAAGTTACCTAACATCTTCTAGTCTTTCAAATTATGTTACTATAAATACCGCACAGACTATTACAGGATCAAAAACTTTTAATAGTGTTTCATTATTACCATCTAGTGCTGAGTCTGATAGTGCAATTGTATTAGACACATATCATTATGATGATAATGGGACTGATGTAGCAAGCAGTGAGGCATGCCTAAGACCTGAATCTGATGAGTATGGTAATTTAGGAGACTACACTCATAAGTATTATAATGTTTGGGCATATAATATTCATGGCAATTTAGAGGGGTCAGCATCATCACTATCTACAAGTAGACATATAGACGGTGTTAATTTTAACGGTACGTCAGATGTAGTACATTTTGGTGAATGTACTGTTGCTGCTAGCACACAAATAAAAGACGTAACTATATCGAACTTTAATCTCAATTTAGTTAAAGGCTCGCGAGTTATTGTTAAGTTTTCATTTGTAAACTCTGCTTCAAACCCGCAATTACGTGTAAATACATCAGGTACGAATGGTATTGCAAAACCAATAGTTTATAAAGGTACCTCTGCAGTCGGGAGTACATCTTATTATAGTTGGCAAGCTGGTTCATCTGTAGAGTTTGTATTTGATGGCACAAACTGGGTTTGGGTTGGATTTCAAGAATACGTAAACTCTGCATCAAAGGCTTCATTAGCTACAAACTTATCTACTGCAAACAATTATAGTGTAGCCACAGCATATTACTCAAGCCCAACTAGGGCTATTATACCATATAGTAGCAACACTACTTCAGATTTAGGCACAGCTTCTTCTAGATGGCGTACACTATATTTAAGTACTAGTATAAGCGATGGCACTAACACATTCTCATTACCGTCATCTTCAGGCACATTAGCACTTACGTCAGATATATCTGAAGAAATATTCTGTGTATCTTCAGGTCAATCAAGTATAGAGATTGATTCATCAAATGATTACAGAGACCCAATTCCTACGTCAGACCCTCTTAGTACAAACCCAAGATGGGCTGGTAATAGCATAAGTTTATTAGTCAATCAATATGTAAATTTAACAGCAAATCTTCGCTTATCTGTGTATGTGCCTAATCAAGAGTTTGTTGGGTCTATCGCATTCCCAATAGACGCTCAGATATCAGGGTATGCAGCATATCCCATTTATTTTAGAGGCGACACATCTACACATAACCCAGTTGTACCTCAGGGAACTATATTAAGACTTACATTTAGACAAAATGCGTTTCATGCAGACTTTTATGATTTAGCAGATTTCGGCGTAGAACATGAGCCTATCGTTCGTATAGGTAAGGTACCACATCACTCTTCAACTGATTCATATAAAGGTGCACTAGTTGGCATAAGAAGAGACAACAATAAATTTGACACTTTACTTACTGTTGTAAAAAGTAATGGCATAGCAACATCAACTACTATGCTTGACACAATAGACTGCTCACCTGTCTATGTTTCATTCCAAGGTGAATGTTTTTCAGCACACCCAAGAGTACCATTCGGCGTCTTTTTATGCATGGAGTACATATATAGTGCAGGACTAACACCTAGTGCTAATAACGTTGCGTTTGACTTTGTTACTTCAGATAGCTCTACAATAGCAGATCATATAGTAACAAATACAACACCACTTGACCCATCAGTAAGACGAAGATACTTCCATGTAGATAATGCACCAGTTTTCTTATTAACTACTACAAATACAGGCCACTATATTTCAATAGGCGGCATACCTAATGGTTGCAAGGGTAGGCTAATAGGATTCTTAACAGAGGGCACAAAAGATGTAGGTCTATTGCGATTAGTACAAGATAATAAGATATATAGTGGCACTAGTACACCAATAGAGTTCGGCGAGGCTAATTCAGCAGCATCCACAACTTATACAGCTTCATTGCAGCTATATAATAGTGATACTACTAATTACAAGAATGGCATTTCTTGTACAGGAAATTTCCTGCCTAGTTCTGATCACACCTACAATGCAGGGTCTCCATCATTAAAATGGAATACAGTTTATACACATGCTGTCTCAATGAGCTCTGACGACAGTTGTATTATACGTTGTGTAGACGACACTTCTACAGATTCAGAGTATATTGACATTTCAATTACACCGGCAAATAAAGAAGGCACACTGCGTATAAATACAACTGTTTATGATCAAAGAAACGATGAATATGTAGTTTATAATTATCTTTTATCAAATTGTTTTATACCTTTATCTTCTGGCTGTAGCTTAGGTGATTTCACTATACCATGGAAATCAGTGTATACTAACATTTTATACATTGTTGATGAGCTTGTACCATCAGAAGACGCTTACATATCATATTCATCCAGTAATTCATCCATTTTTGTAAATTCATCACTATCACCAATTGGGTCGACTGTCAATCTTGGCAGAGCAAACACACCTTGGGATAAAGTATACGCCAATCAAATAGGTGATGCTAATCATACAGTAACTGTATATGGCTCTGCTACCACTGCTGAAGGTTTAAAGAAAACTGTTTCGTCAACAGATTATATCATTTCATTAAACTCAAGTAATTACTGGGTATCCAATACTAATATATTGCCATCTGTAAACTCCACATCTACATCAACTGGAAAAGACCTTGGTTCTACATCATATAAGTGGAGATACTTATATGTGTATCAGATTGGTAGTTTATCTTATAAAGTTTCAAATGCATATATAACTAACTTATATTTTGGCACTGCTAATTCAGCCTCGTCATCCACATATACTGCAGCATTAAAGTTATACAACAGTGATACTACTAATTATAAAAACGGTGTTTCTTGCACCGGAAACCTCTTACCTAATGCTACTAACACTTACGGATTAGGCTCGCCTACATATAAATGGAAAGAGGCATATTTTTCAGGTGGCAATAGTTCATATTATTTAATAATAGACAACTCTGGTACAAACAGCGAGCCAACACTAAGACCTAGTACTAATAATAAAGGATGTATTGGAACATCCTCATATAAATTAAATAGTATATATGCAAGCAGCATAACATGTGATAATATAATTTGCGATAATCTAGTAGTACTCTTAGAGATTGAAATACAGGGCACTGGCGGCGGTTCATCAGCCATGTTTTTTGAAAAAGGAGATATAATATCTTCATCTTCACACAGCTTTATTAAAGGCATATATTATGCAAATGTTCATTTTTACACAGATCCTACAACAGGTAGACACGCTTATGATGATGGCCATACGACATATGCTTCTGGGCATCCACTACCAACTGGGTCGTTTAAGCTTTTATCAAGAGTAGTATTTTGGTTGGATGGTGGTAATAGATGTTTTGTCGTTCCAGCTATACAAGTTGTAAGTTAATTTTATAGGTGCTATTTATGCAATTCAACATAGATGATGTAACTATTATAAGTGTTAGAAAAACTAATGTAAAAAATCAAGCGTGTGCAGATATAACTATTAGCGGTATTAATAACGATAAGCCTTTTGGTTATTTGCTTGATTTAAGTAATAGCTCTGGATCTGAACTTCATTCATATATAAAGTCAAAGATTGATTCTGGCGAAATAGAGTTATTACCGCCATTTACACAACAAGAAGAGTATGATTCTATAATTCTTAAATCAAAAATTAAACAGCTTCTCCATGAGACAGACCAGTTTATGACAATAGACACTGAGCTTACTGACGATGAAGTAAAAGAGATGAAAGCATATCGTGCTTCACTTCGTAATATAGTTAAAGCAAATGACTATAAGAGTTTATCGAAGTCAGGTATACCAGAGCTACCAAAATTTTTAAAGAAAGATATGTATCATATAACCTACATAGGTAGTAAGACATTAGAAAAGTAAGTATCTATATTATTAGGTTGGCTTGGCGTTGTAGCCCGGTTCAACTGTAGATCCCTTGTAGGTCGCTAGCCGCTGTTTGTGCAGCGGCTTTTTTATTGCACCTATTAAAGTATGCATAATATCTTTGTACCATATATCAAATGAGATGATACTTGTTTGATTGTGCTATAATAGTAATAATTGGAGTGGGCTATGCTCTATACGTCACAAAATGGATGCTTCTTTTACTATGATAGAGACACATATAGTTGGGAACTATGTGAACCAACACTTATGTTCTTATTAGGGTTTGAAGCCATTACAATGTACGATAAGGCAAAATCAGACCATCTTTTAATATCGAATAAGCTATATGACACTTCTACAGGTGTTATAGATGATATGCCATACTTTGACATTTATGATGAGGCTATTTCATTTTTAGCAACACTAGGTCATGTAGAAGACGGTGAAGACTACGCTCAATATAATTGTTACGGCTTAAAACTGCTACTAAACGATTTAACAGGCACATCCACAGATCGCACTGTGCCTGTCATCTTCTTAAACGACATAAACAAAAAGTTAATAGACCCAAATAAGTATCCTTATGCAGATAAAGCAGGTAAGTCATATTATGATTTGCAATCAACTCTGATACTAAACATATTTAAGTATGCAGGGTACGACTTATTAGACAATGAAGTTGCTCTGTTTAGTGAAAGATTAGTTGGCATAGATCCTTATAATTCAGCAGACAATAATGTACCACCGCGACTAGATGAGATCATAGCATATAATAACAGCGTATCTATACTGCATGAGGAAAAGCAAGCTGCAGGCAACATATATAAGTTACTAGACTATAAAGCTATGTACTTATATGCTCTTGGAGTTTTATATGGCTTACGCAGTATGGGTTATGATGGTCGAATGATTTGGAGATTTGATCCTGCTTACTGGTATTTTGGTAAGTATCAGAATCTTGTTAAGACTGCATGGGCCGTTTTTAGATTTCATTACTCGCATTCTATTTATGAGTTAGATACTCCAGAGGAACTTGTAAATAAGTACAAAGATATACAATACAATAAGTTATGGAACTTCATGAACAGTGAAGACTTATCTGACGTAGTCTTGTTTAACAATGAAACTTTCGCTTATGCTGTTTATGTAAAAGACGTTGATTCTAGTAATCCATTAGAGTTAAACAGAGTTTCCGTTAAGCCTATAATTTATCTATATCCATCTGATGAGGATGTATCAGTAAGACATGATCGTGGTAACTATATAGAGTACAATAACGATAGCTTATCATGGACTGAACCACAAAGTGTAGATAGTTTAGTTTCATCTGATGTTCCATATAAAGGTATTATCGCTGCTGATTCTGACACTTACACTCGCTATATAGCAAACGATGTAGTAAACATTAGAAAGGCACTTCGTTATTCAAGAAATATACCAGATCCTGATAACCCATCTAGCACAATACCACCACAGTATCTTGCTCCAAATAATGAGTCATTAGGAACTATACCTAGCGGTACTACATTATATGTAAGTGAAATCGTAGGTGATTACTTTAGAGTAGAGTACGATGGTATTGTTGGTTGGATAAGTAACACTTACACAAATGACACTGCTGAAGAGTCATATGATATTGAGTTACTTGATGGCGAGTTTTTAACAGAGTCTTTTGGCGCTGATAGAGGCAATGTCACTACTATAAATGATGCACCTATTAAAAATCAGCCATCTAATACAAAGAGTTACTTTATAAGTACAGGCAATTTCGGTTGGACTGACTTTGATTTGACTTATTGGAAGAACTTTAAACAATATAATAAGAGCTACTATGATAGTAGTGACATTGGTGACATATTAGAAAAAGAAGACGCTAACACTGCGTCTGTCTTAACAATGCTACCTCAGGAGTATCAGCATTTATATCCATCAAGAATAGGCAGTGCATTCTCATCATTAGATGGTACTACAGTTTCATATTATAAATGTAATGTTACTGATGATACATATCTATACGGAATATTCGACGGTTACATCGCAGATGATGAGAAAGGACGTCCTGACTTTTCATCAGATGATACTAATGTAAGTGATCATTTTAAGTACATTTTATCAGCTGCTGATTTTGAAAGTATTTATGTTGCCAGTACCCCAGAAGACAACTTCATAAAGTCTATTTATTATGATGTAGATCGGCAAGTTGCCATTTATGTCAATACTACAAGTGAACCACATACTTTATGGGATGGCACAAATGCTGTAAGATTAGACACTTTTGGTTATACTAAATATGCATCTACAGCAATAGACGCATATTTTTACAATACTGATGAAAATGTACCAAAAAGCTTTGATCTTCGAAAGTATTTATTTAATGGTACTTACAAATATTGGTCACACGAGTTCGAGAAAAGTCACGATGATACCTACGGTGACTATATAGAGTGGATTGTACAGCCTATTCACACTGTAAACAATGAACAAGTATATGAGGCTACAGGTGATACAGTAACTTTATATATGAATGTTAGAAAGTTGTTTGACAACACTAAACTATATGACAAGCTAGACAATGACGATAACTTTAGAGACTATATCTGCAATACAAATGAAGAGTACACTGCAGAATTTGGCAAACGTTCAGATGATCCGTTATTAGATAATTTACCTTTAGGGTTCACAAGATATAGCAGCTTGTATAATTTACTAGGTATAACAACTCATCTATGTCCTATTATAGAAACTGATCCAAATGGTGATTCTCTTGTAATAGATGGCACACCGTATGTATGGCATGATCCAGAGACTGACAATTATTGGAATGGTTTTATAAATCAATGGCAGTCAGAAGTACCAACACGATGCAATGCTGTGATGTATAACAGTACTACGAATAAACTGACTAATATTCTTGATGATCCTGATAATAGAACAGTTATTATCGAGAACGATGTTTCTATTACTTACGAAGAATTTTATATTCAGTACCCAGACTGTGGTATTTTACGTGATCACACAATAAAGGTATTTAGCACAGACTATGTAGAAGAAGGCATCATTGATTGTTACTATGATACAAAACTTAGTGATAACGTAGACGATCACATCATTTGTGTACCTGGTAGAGTGCCATGGGTTCATAGATCTGAATTAAAGAACTATAATTATTGGATAGTCGATGGTACCGCTTTGTTATATGACGGCACTGACGTTATTCATACTGTTTATGACGATGACCATGTAGATTAAAGTAATAGATCTGTTATATCAAACATTAAACAGGTGATTGTTTAATATCATTATAGAAGCGTAACACTGTAATATCTATTATATTAGTGCAAGGCTGCATTTAATTGTTATGTCTTTCTATCAACTATTTTGTTTAATCACTTAAGATTAAAAGGAAGGGATATTATGCTAAAGATTGATAGAGTTTCTCTTAAGGGTAATTTAAAAGCAAGTGAACTTGCTAATCTTTCAGGTGTTGCAAAAGTTAAAGCTGGTAGTGCACCAGAGGTTGAAGGTCGCTTTCGCATGTTAAATTGCGGTATGTCAACTATGTGTGCTATCGAAGCCGCACTAATATCAGTCGAAGGTGAAGCACCTAATCAAAAAGCAAAAGGTATTCAACTTGATGCTCCAAGTGAGTTTAAAGTAACATTACGTGGCACATTTGAACGTAAAGTATATTTAGAGGCCGGTGCTGCAAAATTTGACTCTGGGCTATCAGTTAGTGATTTACCAACAGCAGCTCCTGGAGAAGGTGAAGATCCAGCTGTTGCAGTTGTAATGTGTGGTAAAGATGTTACCGTTCCACTTGCTGCTGCTGCAGATGTAGACCCAGTTACAAAGACTGTACTTTTACCAGTACCAGAAGGTGTTCAGTTTGACCGTGATAAGTTTGTTGCTGTTAAAATTACAATGGGTGTTGGCGAAGCTGCAGCATCAGCTCCTAATGCAAGCCACAAAATCATGTTAATGCCAGATAATGATGACGGTGTACTACACTTCTCAATTCTTGCAAATGCAGACGTTCCTGCTGGCAAGAAACCTAACAAGACACTATTCGAAGTACGCGGTGCACGTCCTTGGAAGACACTTGGTGGCGACAGCTGTGTTAAACTAGTTGCACCACCTGTCCCTGACAAAGACCACAGTAGTGATACCGATGACGGTGGCGAAGGTGGTACACCATAAAGTATAGTTAATTGCATATTGCAATAGCTTATAGTTAAATAAAGCGTATAGAGACGTTGTTCTCTATACGCTATTTTTCAATACATACTTTATTTGGATAGCTACTAACGCAAATATATCAAATTAAAGTAATGGCTATAGTATCTAATTAAAGTTAGAGTGCATTATCATATATTATAGGAGGCTAACATGAAGGTATATACAGAATCAGTTATATCTGAGATGAAGCCAGTAGCAAACAGTAAATCACCTGGCACTCTATGTGTTATGGCTGGCCCTTGTATGCAATTCGGTAAAGTCAATAGAAACAACCGAATCTATTCAAGAAAGCTTGTAGAAGATAGAATACTGAACAATCCTACTGTGCAAGAGACCATTAAGAATCGTGCTATGCTAGGTGAAGGCGGTCATCCAGAAAATCGTGTAGACATTAGTTACCCTGAAGTTGCATTAGCCGTTGAAAAACTTTGGATTCCAGAAGGCGACGGTGATATGTTATGGGGTCGTTTTGCAATTCTCGACACCCCAACCGGTAGAATTTTAGAGACTCTTGTTAAATACGGCACAAAGTTAGGTATTTCTGCACGTGCTGTTGCAGACTCAATTCAAAAAGATGGCCACGAAGTTATTTTAGAGAATTCTTATGAACTAATTACATTTGATGCTGTTCCTGAGCCTGGTTTTAAGTGTGCTCGTTTGGAGCAAGTTGACTCTGTATCAAAACCAGTAACAAAGATGTCTACAAAAGAGTTAAAAGAATCAGCTGCCGCTCTTAAATCATTTAAGAATCCTGTGTTTGAATCACGTATTCGCATATTGGATAAAGAAATTTGTAGACGTGAAGGTAAAGCTGATCTTCATGCTATACTAGAATCAGTTGATAAGCTTGCAAACGCGGTTGATAAATCAGCTGATAAACTTCGTAATATCAAATACGAAAAGAAACTTGAATCTCTTATAAAAGAAGCAAGAGTCATTATCAATGACATTAAACAGAGACGTTCTTCAGTGAATGAATCTAGTGCTAATAAAAAATCGTTAATATCTAATATTTGTAATGAGGACATTAGCATTAACAAGTTTAATGCTGACTCTCAATTAAACGAAAGTATTGATGTGTCTAAGTTATTTAGTAATAATACTGCCTTAGAAAAAATGTGTTCTAAATTTAGGAGGAACTCTTATGAATAAAGTTATTCTTGAAGCCTGGAAAAGCAAGGTCGACTGTGTATCAGATATCCGTGGCGGTATGAGCGATGATGCCCGCGAGACACTTGCAAAAGTTCTCAATAATACAAATAATGCTCTAAGTGACCTTAAAGCTATTCGCGGATTTAAGAATGAAAGTGTTTGCCGCGACGTCCCATCATCACAGTACAGTGGAATTGACTGGTTCCCTGAACACTCAATCGATATGGTTAGCGCAATTTACGCTACACAGATCATTGATGACATTGTTTCAGTTCAGTCAATCGATAGCCCAATTGGTATAATCCGTTTCCTCCAGTACGTATACGGTACAACCCGCGGTGCCGCAAGCCGTAATGAAGTTGCTATCGATGAGTGGGGTGCAATGCGCGGTGTTGACAATGGTAAGCATGTTGCATGTGAACGTATTGTTGACGAGCTAACAAGCGCATGTGCTGGTAGTAAATTATCATATTTCTTACAGCGTCTACCTGTTAAGGTTGACACTGATAGTCGCTTCTGCGATGAGGCATATATTGATCTAGTCCGTTCATCAGATAATGCCGCATTCCGTGCTAGAAAAACTTCAGAGAACTCATGGAAGGTAATGGCTCTCGATTCATCTGGGCGTGAGGGTGCCGCTATTGATGGCGTTGTATTTACATGCAATCCTGAATCTGGTCATATTGCTATGACAGAAGATGCGGCCGCTGCCGGCAAGGTTATTCTTGACGCAAATACTACATTTGCTGTTACATACTTCCAGGATCTTTCATACTGCCCAACTGATTCAATGAATCTTGAACTCCGTCTAAAGACAGAGATGATTAAGGCTGTTCCTCACAAGATCCGTGCAAACTTCTCATTCGATGCCTCCTATGCCCTTTCAAAAGTTCATGGCATTAACATTGAGGAATCACTCGTTAATGCTTGCACTGCTGAAATTCGTCAGGAACGCGACAATGAAGTAATTGACATTCTTCGTAAACAGGCTGCCCTTACTTCAACATGGGATCGTACAATCACATCCTACATTTCACAGGCTGAACACGATCAGAGCTTCCTATCAGAACTATTTGCCTGTGCATCCCGTATCAATTACGAGACAAAACGTGGCTTTGGTAACTGGGTTGTTGTTGGTCGTCAGGGTCTAAACATCATTAAATCAGCCAACGGTCGTTTCAAGGCTTCTGGTGGTTCACTTCCTAACAACGGTGCATTCGTTGTTGGTACTATTGATGATGGTGATCTAAAGGTCATTTACTCACCATACTTCCCAGAGGATGAATACCTTGTTGGTTACAAGGGTGCTGATAACAATGATGCTGGTTTCATTGTTGCTGATTTCCTCCCAATTACAAAGACCGATCTAGTGATGCTTGATGATTTCGTTGGTCGTCAGGGTCTCGTAAGTTACTATGGAACAAAGATGATCAACCCACGCATGTACTGCTCAGGCAAGATCCTCCACAGCAACTAATACTACACGCTAATTTAGATTAGCATAAAAGCAAAAGGGAATAGGTTTAAACCTATTCCCTTTTATTTGTATATAACAATATCTTTTATTTATAGAGGCTTATTATGAGAAAAATCGACCTTGATAGTATGAAACAAGAGTATATTGGTAAAACATTTAACTGGTTAACTGTATTAGATGTGTATAAAAATACTGATAAAGGTCGCGTTTTCTTTAAGTGCAAATGCAGGTGTGGTAACGAAGTCGACTTGCAGTATAATAAGGTGGTTTCTGGTCATAATAAGTCATGTGGCTGTTATAGACATTCTACAGAGTTTTCAGACTCATTGAGTGAGTATTGGAAAGCAAATCCCGATAAAGTAAAAGAAAAGACAGATAAATGTAAGCAGTGGATTAAGAATAACACAGATAAAGTAGCTGAACGTGGCAAAAAACATTCACAATTTTATAAAGATCATAAAGACATCATTGACTTACAAAAAGAAAAGAGAGCAAAAACTCTTGAGTCGAATCCGCAGATTCAGCAGGATATAAATGCAAAGGTAAAACAGTGTTGGGATGAAGATAAGCGGTCATCATTTTCTGAATATAAGAAACAATTTTATACAGAACATCCTGAGACCAGTCAGAAAATATCAGACTCTATTACTAAATTTTATAGAGAAAACCCAGAGAAGAAACAAGAATTATCAGAGAAGATAATTAAGTTTAGAAAAGAAAATCCCGATGAGGTAAGCAGACAAATAGAGTTACATAAACAATGGTTCGACAATAACAGATTAAAAGTTATTGAGCAATCTGCACATTTATCAGCTTTAATTGAAGATAAGAGATCTACGCAGATTGAAGACGCATGTAATAACAGTGATGAGTTTAGCATATTATTAGATGCAGTACATCCTTCAATGAAAGATGATTTATTATCAGGTAAGATTAAAGTATGCGATACTATAATAACAAAGTGTCCTTGTTGTGGCTCATATAGTGAGCACATATTTGGTAATATATGGCGTCTGTATGATAGCAAGTTTAGAACAGGCAGTCTACCTATGTGCGAAAAGTGTAGGTGTTCTATTACATCGTCAAAATATGAGCAAGAGATTGAAGATTGTATAGCGTCATTTTATAGTGGTGAGTGCATTAAAAATTCTCGTGAAATTATTTCACCATTTGAACTAGATCTATATTATCCTGAAAAGAAAATTGCTATTGAGTTTAATGGTGATTATTGGCATGATGAAAATCACAAGCCTAAAGATTATCACTATAACAAATTTAAGTCATGCTATGACAATGGTATTACACTTGTTAGCCTTTTTGAAAGCGATTGGACTAACTTGAGAGAAGAGTTGCTATTGTATTTACACGATCTGTTTATTGGTACTAAAAATAAGCTATCTTATATAGACACTAACACAATAAATCTAAACTATCCGCCACCGGCACTAGATCTTTCACAGTATATTATCCATGATAACTTTTATAGCAACAAAGATGCTAAAGTGTTTACATGCGGTTATGCAGTTAAACAACAATGCAAAGAGCTTTCATTTTTAGAAGAAACCGCTAGCAAATATAATTTAGAGTGCTTTATAAATGATAAACATGACCTGGAGATAAGAGATAGAAATTTATGTTTTCATTATGCAGATTTACTATCGGGTGAGTTAGACGCTTATAGTCGATGGGAGGGCTATCATAATAGAGGCATTAGATGCGTATTCATATACCCACCAGATCTTTTAAACGAGAACAAGAAAAACATATACAAGAACATACTAACTTATCATTGCGGGTTCGCTAATCGTATCTATGCACGCAACACGGAGGTTAAAGTATATCCTGCTATAAAGATGAAACAATTTTTTGAGACAAATAATATAGCAGGATATAGAAATGCAGTAACAGCATATGTTCTCGAGGATAAGAAAACACATGAGCCGCTAATGTGTTATTTAATAGGGCACGCTTATTTTGGCAAAGGAAAGTACGATTGTGAAATAGCACGTGGTGCTTGTAAGATGGGCATCAGCGTTGTTGGTGGTGCTTCAAAACTATGGAAGCACATCATTAATTCAAATCCAGAGATTAAGTCTATTGTGTACTATTGTGATAGACGTCAGTATGACCAGAGATCAATAAATCATTTAATGGATAGTAACGCGATGACTGGATTAGGTCATGTGTATATGCTAAACGGTGGCCCGTCATTCTTAAACTATTGGATCAATGACACTTACGTAGAAAATAAAATTTGGCATCATGCAGGCGAGTTCACAAATAGAGAGCCGCACAGACATAAACTAGTTATGAATGAGATTCATAGTGGTAACTGTATTTCAGTATATAACCCAGGTTCATTTGTAAACATCTTTGTTCGTACAGGTTGGCATCTTGAAGACACAAAAGTAGTTAAAGATTCAGTATAGATAGCGTTAAGGGAATAGGTTTAAACCTATTCCCTTTTATTTGTATATTGTAAACACTTCACTTATTAAGCTATATCAAATTTTAATGATTGCCTTATATCTATTTTATAATACTGTATTCATTGGAGGCTACATATCATGTCAGACATTAATTGGAGACACGCGTGGGATACTGCAGTTAAAGATCCCTCCCTGTTTCATATTAAACAACTAACAAAATCTACATTGTCTATTGCATGCCCAACACGGTTTAGTGCTGTTGGCGAGTTTTCTATTGACTTTACCCCTTCGTTTAATGAAGACTCTATTACATTATCAATGCTTACTTTTAATGATAATCTTTCATTAGATGATCTTGACATAGACCATAGAGAAATTAAGCAGCACGGCGATGACAATTATTTCAATAGACTTGCAAAAGATCTAGTTGAGTTTGAATTATCAAATAGATTAGCTAGTAAATACACTATAAAATCAGATGGCTTTGATTCAGAAGAGGAAGCAACTGATACTTTAATCGCATATATAAACGATAAAGCAACGGAGAGTGGTAGAATGTTCGATGATACACTTGATAAACTTAATGATGAAATAAATGTAAAGGATGAAGGCTACAACAGAGTGCTTGAATCCATTAAGCAGGGTCGTTGCAAAGTTTTAGCAAAGGTAAGTTCAATATTATGTAGCAACTATAAATGGCGTACTTCTAAGAATGAAGACTTTTCAGATTCAACTATGTCACTATATGATAGTGCAGGTAATTTAGCTGCCGTAGTATCATTAGTTGATAGCTTTGTTATAGTTGACCTTGCAAAAGGTATTACTGCAAAAGTTAGCATGCTTAAATCTGATGAAGAGATTGAGGCAGAGCTTACAAACGATGTAGACAACGCACAAACTGTTATAGCAAATAGAGAGATTGAAGACCTTAAAGATGCCGTCGAGGATAATAGATACATAGAATCACTTGAACGACGTTTAACTAAACTTGAAAGCATGTATATAAATAAACGTTTTCGTAGATACCACTGATTGGAGCTTTATTTATGGTAACTTTAAAACTTACTTTGAAATCAAAAAGGCCTAGTATAGTATATGCTTTAAACGGTAAGGCATATCGATTAATGCCTGGTCGCAATGCACTTCAGCTTGAATATGAAGATTATGTTTCATTAGCAAAGGCATTAGGTATTAAATATGCTGCCAATAATGATAATAAAGAATCTTCTAAACAGACATCAGATAAAAAGGAAGCTAACACTGAAGATGTAGCTCCGGTAAAAGAGCCTGTATCTGAAGAGCACAAACAAGAAGAATCAAAATCTGAAGAGCCAAAGTCTGAAGAACAGGTACATAATGAACAGACGTCTGAAGAACCGGCACCTGAAGAATCAAAGCACGAAGAACCTGCACATGAGGAACAGAAATCTGAAGAGCCTGTTAAAGATGACGTTGCTGATCAGAAAGAACCTGACTACAGTTCTTGGTCGTACACTCAATTAAAGGCAGAGTATAAAGCTATTACTGGAAGTACTTGCAAAATGAAGAAGGCTGAAGTAATACAATTCCTACAGGAACACAACGCAAATGTTTAATAGACTTGCTCTGTTAGAGAACATAAAGATTCGATTAGGCTATCCAGTTATTGATTTAGCTGTAACAGATGAGATGATCTCAAAGCAGATAGACTTTGCAATAAAGAAAATCATTCCATATCTAAATAATATGGAAGTGATTACCGTTCACGGAAAAACTATAAAGTTTGAACATGATAAAGTATATGCCGTCTTGCGCGTTACTTCGTCATACGATGACCAGAGTGCAAATGTTGAACGTGCAATTAATCAGGGATTTTACGTTGTAAATAATTCAAAGTCCGTTATTGACTGTGCAGTGTGGAATTATTATACAGACAGTGTGCAAGACGATCTTAACCCTATTGGGTTTCGATTAATCGGCGATACTCTGTATATAGATGGTGGTATTTCTCCATATACCATTGAGGCAATAACAGAAAATTCAATTAGTACAATGACAGACGATTATGTTACATGGGTACTTGATTACTCTGTAGCATTAGTTAAATGTATAGAAGGTGAGATACGATCTAAAGTAAAGATCACTGGATCTCCTGTTGAGACAAATGGATCTGAACTTAAATCAGAAGGTATTACAGAAAAGAAGGAACTTGAAGAGAAGCTTGGGACAACACTTGGGTTATTCTATGCAACTCGATAGATAATTTTATAATTTATATAAGAGGATTTGCCATGACACGTACAAATGAAATTAAGTCTATTATGCGTAAACTTCGCAGTGATCGCTCCGCCGATCGTGCTACAAATGAGGCCTTAAAGTCATTTAATGAAGACACAGATACAGAGAATGACGCTTCTGAAGCTGATCTCGTTCTTGCTCGTTTAGAAGACATTCTTGCCCGCTTTGAAAAAGTCATTGCTGCTGCAGAAGGTGGCGATGAAGAAGATATGAGCGATGAAGATATGGGTGAAGAAGAGGCTCCAGATGAAGAGGAATCTTCTGAGGAAGAAGAGACGACTGAAGAGGAGCCTTCTGAGGAAGAGGAAGCTGCAGAGGAATCCTATGAACGTTCACTAGAGGATCGTCTTGCTGCATTAGAGCGTCGTTTCACAGAATCACGCCGCAGGTCACGTTGTAAACTATTCCGTCGTTAATGCGTTTATAGTTTAATTAAGGGCAGCCTTTAATATCAAGTATATTATTGGCTGCCCTTATTTGTATATATAGTTATACGGAGGCGTTCACTTACATGAAGTCTATACTATCACCTTATGATGATATAGTTTTTAATGAGTATCTGCTTAATTATATTAAAGAAAGACTAAGACGTAAGTGCTTCATTTTTACAAAGGATGACACTGAAAGACGTTACTTTCTAGACGATGACCCGCTAAATTACTATACCTCTGATGATATAATTAAATCATTACGTCTTAACGGCAGACAGGTGTATTTTAGTAATCAAGCGTTAGTTAATCATGCAGTATACGATCTTAGTCAGAGATTTTGGTATGAAGAACTTAAACATATAAACAATATAATTTACAAGATATTTTTAGACTTTAAAAGAACACTTTGTAGTGAGAGCGGCTCTCTGCAGCCGAGCAAGTTGTCACACATTAAGAACGCTAAGAATAGAGTTCAGTGAGCTAAATAATGACTAGCGGTATAAATAATGCCTTATATTAAGTATGTTGCACACATATCAATAGCATAAATGTTTTTCATTGTTTGCAACTATGAGGTATTATTATGAACTGTAAAGAATGGCACTTTTTAAAGAGCACGCATCCTGAGTTTCTTAATTGGGATTATTACAATAGTGCAAAGAAATTTCAGAGATCGTTAAAATATAACTCTGATCCTAATGCAAAAGTTATTCACCATTTAAGAGACACAGAAGAGCAAAGACTATACAATGATACTTATTATGAACGATGGGGATTTAATGAAGATGGCACTTTTGAGTATGGTAAATATGTAATCTTTGTAACAGAAGAATGGCATAGTAATTACCACGCACAGTCAGAAGAAACTAGAAAGAAAATAAGTGAGTCTAACAAACTAAACTATACAGAAGAACGAAAATTAAAAGTGAGCGCCACTCATAAAGGTAAGCACATATCAGAAGAAACTCGCAAGAAACAAAGTTACGCAGCAAAGCATCGTACCCCTATATCTGAAGAAACACGCGATAAGATGCGTAAAAATAATGCAAGGTCAATGCTTGGAAAGAAGCACTCAGCCGAAACATTAAAGAAAATTAGCGATGCATTAAAAGGTAGAGTTTCACCTAATAAAGGTAAAAAAGCATCTGATGAAACACGTGAAAAGCTTAGCGCATCTCACAAGGGTATACTGCAATCTGACGAGACAAAGCGTAAGATAGGTGAGTCAAATAAATCAACATGGACTGCAGAAAGAAAACAAAAAGCATCAGAAATGTTTAGCGGAGAAAATAATCCAAACTTTGGTAAACAGCTTACTGATGAAGAAAAACGGCACATTAGTGATACACAGCGCAAACTATGGAGCGATAGTTTATACAGACAAAGAATGCGTGACGCACATACCGGCTATAAAGCGTCTGCTGAAACGCGTGAAAAAATGAGTCGCGCTCATAAAGACGCTATGGAGGCAATAACCGCCTCCTATAAAGAATATAAGCTAAATGGCGGTACTATGATGTGGAATGAGTTTCAGAAATATTTGAAGACATTACATAGTGATAAACAGGAGATCATAGATGGGTAGTTTACTGTTTAGTGCAAAGGAGCGTCAGCTAGTATTAAATCATATAGATGAGGCTTATCGTTTATTCGGCGTTAGTTGTACTATTTATGATGTGTCGTCGATGAACATGTACCTAGATGATCGTACTTTAAAGACAGGTATACCATATAAAATCCTGCTTCAAGAGTATGTAGATACTAGACTATTATCAAATCTAAAATGGTCAACTATAGACGCTGATAAAGAGTCTATAATAGCATTAGCGCCTATCCAATTATGTGGTAGGAACTTCAATCTACGTGAGTTTAATGTGATTAAGCTATGCAATGGTGACACTTATCAGATACGTGAAGTCAATAGTACATATCTAATATCAACTCACTATGTATTGAAGTTGATTTCTTACAAAGAAGAGCAAAATAGGCCTCGCGCTGAAAAACAAATGAAGACTAATTTCCTAAACACTATGCACGAAGAAATTGAATAGGTCTTAAATGGAGTGTTGCCATGATAGACATTCGAGATTATGATATAGCTATCACGCAAAGAATAAAAGACTTTTATGCAAATACTCATTTCATAATGAGGCCTTCTATACCATTAAAAGAAATTCGTGATAGAAAATTATTAAACGGTTGCGATGTAGTATTTCCAATAATAACAGTAAGACGTACTAATTGCCCTATAATTTCAAAAGAGTACAATTCATGGTCACGTGCTATTACTGGTCAGCAATATAACACAGCACAAATACGTAACCCTGCTTTAGGATTAGATCTTAACACACGAGATCCTGTTCTTTCTAAAAAGATTACAGATACAGGTCACTTTGACAATGTCACTGTTGTCAACTCTACATTTGAACTTACATACTATATTGACGTAATATCACTTGAGCGCGATAATTTTGACACTATACTTGTAGAACTACAAGAGAATCTACTAAAAATACCATATCTTGGGTTTCCTAATTTAAAGCCTGATGGCACTCAAGACTCACTAATTAAGTGTCAGCCATGTCACATATTTCTTGAGGAAGTTGAAGACACCTCTGATTTAGAGAATTTTGACTCTGGTAACGCATTATATCGTGCAACTATTACTGTTAAGATAAATGCATATATTTATCGTAAGTATAAATCAAAGGCTGTTGAGAAGATTGCATTAAGTTATAATATAAGTGATCAGTTTAATGGCGATAATAAAACAGAGTCTATAATTTCATACGAAGGGTAGTGCACTATGCCTGATATTACTTTAAGAAATAATATAGTGTACGCAGCGAGCACAGGTGCTGTTATTTGCCGTACTCCAAAGACGTCTTATAAAGAAGTTATCGATGATGTTGAGTTTGATCGTCACTGTGTGTTGGTAAGAAATGTAGACGAGTTCATTTATTACTTTGGAGATCCATACATAAACCCAACTGAGTATCAAGACGCAATTCTAGCATTAGATTTAGTAAAGCACAACGTTCAAATGTGCGTTTCATCTGTAGATGAGATGAAGCATAACGATGATGGCTTTGATATACCATATAATGGGTACACTGAATTTTACTTTTTAGATGATAATAAGTATCGCACTGTTGGGTATAAACTTAAATCTGAACTAAAATTTTGTCAGCCTATCATACAGTCAGAGTATAAACTGAATACTTTGACTGTGTATGCGTCACTGTTTTTATTAGATCGAACTACAATAAGAACTGATGTTAGCACATCAGGCGTAGATGGGTTTGACCCTTCACATGGCAATATAAATGTTTTAGATCCTACACGACTATACAAGACCTACGTATTTTATTTTAATGTAAACGAGTCTAAAGATAGTGACATTGTAGATGCATTAGCTGCTGTAGGTTTAACTATAAAGTTACTTAATACTTCAAAAGACACATCTTTTATAGAAGAACTATGTAGTAGAAGCTCTCTTGTAGTGTCAAATGATCAATCAAAGTATCCAGAGTATAAAAAGAACTCACATGGAGATCTTGTACCAACAGGTAAAACAAATCTTGATTACGAGTACGATCTTCATACAGATAATTATTGCTATGACTTTTCATCGGATGATAAAATAATAGCTGCGTACACTAATGCCATTGATTTAATGCGCAATATGCTACCACAGCCATTGTTTGTTTGTCTTAGCAAGATGTACAGGTCACTAACAATAATGAGTGATGATCGATCTTATATTGTTAGAGAAAGTATGGGTGATTTGGATCCATATAACTACTCTGTAGTACAAAACATACTTCTAAATAAGTTTGATCCAAATTGCACTACATTTGATAGTAGCACGCTTAGAGAAGTTTATAAAGACGGTAGTCATTCATATCTATTTATTAGTACACCAGATCTTCCTGTTGCTGCAGTGCGTAGATGGCTATCGTGTTCTGATGAGTTTTCAAACATTATAGACCACAATGATCAGTATAACTGTGATATGTACTACGGCTATGTCATAGAGAGCATTAGTTCGTCACTATACTATCAACAGTTACATAGAGTACTGCTACCTGCATCAACTGTTTCAATGTATAATATACTATTAAGTAACAGTGATTCAGCCTACATACCAAATAGTATAGCAGGACTAAATATAGCAAACACTAATGTGAAAGTGCATTTGCTAGAAAGTTCTGCTAAGAAATTAGCCGATAATAGATGTAATTCTGCAGTACTATTTGACACAGGCTACCCATCAATATATGGCGACAGATCACTATCATTACTGCCTAATTTAAGATATAGTCATATCGCTAGAAACTTTATTTTAATTCGACGCTTAATAAGCGAATACTTAGAGACTAGAAAGTTTATTATAAATACGACATACTCAATAGACATTTGTGTTAATTACATAGAGTCACAGATACTAAATCAATTTAAGATACTTGGCGTTTTATTAGATCACTCTATTAGTACATCAACTTCTGATAGGTACGTGTACATAACAGTGACTCTGTATTTCACACAGATGGCTGAAAGCTTAAAACTTAACTTTACTATATAAAAATATCTTTGATATTATATGGAGGATTGATCAATGGCCGATACAGCGAATCAAGTTTTGAAGGGCGAACGATACGCGGATGCATCCCATTTCGCTAGTAATCCTGATTTCGAAGTTCAGCGTACTAACCACTTTGAAGTTGTTATAGATTTAGGTCGTCTAAACCTAACTGAACAGGGCACTGACTCTATATCAGATCATATTAGAATGTCTACAAAGTCAATTGGTGCTCCTAAAGTTTCAGCAGAACAGATTACATTAAAGCACGGTAACGACTCTGTAAAAGTAGCAGCTGCACCTTCAGTTGAAGATTTACAGCTAACTCTCTATGATACTCTTGGGATCGACCAGATAAATTTACTTCAGAAATGGTTTGACAAAGTGTTTAATCATAGATCCCGTTTAATGGGTATGGTTAGTTCTTATAAGACAGATGGTACTCTTTATATGTACTCACCTGACTGCACCGTTATTCGTAAATGGAAGCTTAAAGGCGTATGGCCAAAAGACTACGGTGTCTCTAATGAGTTTTCATTCGATTCAGCAGATGCACAGAACGTGACAGTTACGCTATCAGTCGACCGCTATTGGGAAACTACAAACGGTGCAGACGATGACGATTAATACTTTATAGTAAAACACTATTGCTATAACTGAACGGTTTGTGTATATAATAGGGTATAGTCAATTTAGCTATGCCCTATAGTTTTATTTGGAGTTTAGTTATGAAAATAATAGCATTGTCAGATCTTCATGGTAATCTGATTAGAGTGCGCGATTATAGCGATGTAGTAGTTATTGCTGGTGATTGGTCACCACTGTATTGTCAGCACGATTGCATTGCTATACTTCATTGGTGGGATAAAAAGTTCATTCCATGGATGAAGACTATTAAAGCGAATCACTTTATAGTAATACCAGGCAACCATGATCTCGCATGTACATATAGTTTATTCAGAGAAGAGATCACAAAGATATTAGAAAGACATAAAATGCTTGACATTGTACACTATTTGTGTTTTGATAGTGCTATCATAGATGGTAAGAAGTTTTATGGCAATCCAAATAGCGAATCTCCAACAGGGTGGGCATTTTCAAATCCATATAACCAAGAATATACTTTTGACAAAGACACAGATATTTTAGTAACACATCAGCCACCACGTGTTGGCGACGTAGGATATGTAAAACAATTCAATAGAGAGTTTGGGTCTAAAGCCCTTATAGATAAAATTCTTAATTCAAACATACAGCTACATATATGTGGTCATATTCACACAGGATCACATGAAGAACACCCAATAATCCTTCATAATGGCAAGCTTGCTCGTGTATATAATGTTTCGATTTTAGATGAGGACTACACAGTTGCTTACAAGCCAACTGTTATTGAAATACAGTAGAGGTTATTATGGTGCATTATTTATGCGATGTAAGTTGGCTATTGTACAGAGGGTTTTATGCCTGCTCAAAGATCTGGACAGAATATCCTGAACTTCACTATCTTTGTAAGAAGATAGAGGGTTTACTAGCAAGAAATGACGTCTGTGTTCATTTAGCGTTGGACGGCGGTAACCCAAAAGGCCGTCGTCTATTAAAGGAAAGTTATAAAGCTGGTCGTGACAGAAGCGGTGAGCGTAGTGTCTATGAAGGTTTAGCGTCATTCATTAAGATGCTTCATAACGATAGAATAAAAGTATACTATAATAACAATTATGAGTCTGATGAAATAATTTATACTCTATCAAGAACATTAGACGGTAGAAAAAAGATACTATCAGGCGATAAAGATTTATTACAATCTTTAAACAAAGACACAGTGATTGAGTCATTTAAGGGTTTGATTACTACAGAAGAATCTTATAAATTTGAGTACGCTGATAAGTTCTTTGAAATAGAGCCTCGAAAGTTGCCTATTTTTAGAGCTATTGCAGGTGATGCGAGTGACACACTATTCCCGCCAGTGAAAAGATTTCCACGAAAGCTTGCTGCAAAAATTGTCGAATCACTTGATTATGATGGGAGTTGTCCTACTATTGAGCAATTACATTCAGTGTCTACTAATTTCAAAGACAGTGAAAAGAAATGGGTAGACAAATTAATCGATGCGTATCAATTGTTTAGCACAAACTTTGACATTATGAAACTAAACGTGATTACAGATGATTTAGTGAACAATGAATATAATTATAGAGAAGTTGATCTTAGTGACTTCTTAAAGTCAAAGATAGAGCATCTTAATACATTATAGACAGCATTCATTGCGTAGTAAGTATCAAAATAACATGTAATTAATAGCAGCTCATAATAGACGTTACTCTATTATGAGCTTTTCTTTAATAGCTCATTTTGAAATCGCAATAAATACTTAAAATTGTACATAGGAAATTTTTATGTCAGATAATTATGCATTAAATGAATTACAGCAGACATCTGTAGATAGAATGTCACAGATGAAGATGGCGATACTTGCGTTAAGTCCAGGAACAGGTAAAACCCTATGTATTTTACACTTTGTAAAGCACTATCTATTTGCTGATAACAATGATAAGTGCATCTTTATGATACCAAAGTCAGCACGTGCCGCATTTATAAAAGAAATTAGCACTAGACTAGGCGAGCCTTATTATCTCATAACAGCAGAGACTTCAAAAAAGTACTCTTATTCAGAGATGGCAAAACATCGTTACATCTTTATTGAGAATACTCTTGTAAACAGATACGTGGAAGATCTTGTATCTCTTGCTAATACAAATACATGTCATCTTGTAATAGATGAGGCACATTCATTACAGAGTCCTGACTCTGTATTTACAAAAGCTGCATGGGAGGTTCGTTGTTATTGTAAACGAATATATGCAATGACAGCAACACCTTTGTTAAACGACATTGAGGGCTTATTTAACGTTCTTCATTTTGTTTATCCTGCAGTGTTTGTTTCGTGGTTTAGATTTAGGGCCAGATACTGTATAACAAAAGAAAATGTTATTCACATGAGATCACGTAACGGTAGCCATATACAGCGAAAGGTTATTGAGATTATCGGTTATCAAAACATGAAAGAACTGAATGAAATTCTTGATAAGCTAATTATAAAAGGCTGCATACATTACAATGTGAATTTTGAATTTTTAGATTGTGATTTAGATGAGCAATCAGAGAAGCCATATAGACTCGCTGCATCTGGGTTATTTGACGTACTGTACCACCCTGAAAAAGTTAAAGCAAAATCAAAGGCAAAGAAAAAGTCTGGAGAGAATGAAAACACAATCGAAGAAAAGGATTTCGGAAGTAGACTACATGACCTTCAAAGAATCTGTGATTTTTCGGATAGTTCTTTACAAGAAATAAATAAAGACTTTATACCTAATAAATTAAAGACTACACTTTCAACCGTCAAGTCTATAATGGATAGAAATGAATCAACTCTTATTTATTTTGAGTATAAAGATTCATTAGAGTTAGCTGAAAGAGTATTATTAGAGCATAAAGATGAGATTGGATTTAATAAGATATACAGACTTACTGGAGCTGAAAAAGAAAGTGATAGATCAAAGATTGAATCTAATTTAGGGCCTAAAGAAATTATATTATGCTCGCAAGCTGCATCGCAGAGTCGTAATCTTCAGAGAGCAAACAACATTATATGTTTTCATCTTCCTTTTTCATGTGGAAAGTTAGTGCAGCTATGTGGAAGAATTTGCCGCACAGATACCACTTATGATAATCAGAATATATATTTTGTATATGCTAAAGGCACTATTGATGAGTATAGAGTTGAGCTATTTAAGAAGAGGATAGGTCTTATTAAAACATTATTAGGTATGGAATCTATTGGTACTCTCGAAAATTGTGACTGTAGTTACGTTGACATAGATTATTCAGATATTAAAGAATTAAAGAAAAGCTTATTGTGGAGACGAAATAAATAAGTAAAATGATCCAAACTTTATATCTAATAAAACGAAATTATTAGATCATATAGCTCTTTTAAAAGACCATTTGTCATTGATACAAAAACTATTGTGTAACGAAGCAATGGGTGCTGTTGAGTATCTTGACATAGACAGAGCTAACATGAAAGCGTTAAAGAACAATTTATTATGACGTAGAGATAAGAGGTAACTATGGCAATATTAACTCCAATACATCTTGCAGGTTATGCAAAAGTAAATGAATGCAAAATAGACGATGTTTCAAAGTCAGACTCTTCTATAGGTAGAGCACTAAGAGCATCCTTTATGTTGGGTCCTAGCGGGGCTGTAATTTCAGATGGCGTAATTCATATCAGCAGCCATGCACCACAAGGTATTGAGGACCTAACTGTAGATGATGATGATAAAAAAGATGGCGATAACCCACCAACTCCACCAGCACCTGGTGGTAACCCTCCCGCTCCTAATGGCGGCAATCCTCCTGCACCAAGCGGAGGTAGTGAATCATATCATTATTCAATCTACGAGGCATACTTAAGTACATTACATCCTATATATGAAGACGGTGAAGGCGGCAATCCACCAGCGCCAGATGGCGGAGATAATCCTCCAACTCCAGATGATAGTGATAACCCACCAAACCCAGATGAAGATAATGGCGACAAGAATGATGGTAAGTTCAAACCTGGTAAAAAGTTCTTTGTACAAGTGTTATTAGAGAAAGAGGGTTGCACCGTATGGCATATTCAGTTTGACTCTCGCATATCAGACAACGATATCTTTAGCATACTTAAACAGATAATAAACAAAAAGTTTAAGTTAGCATACAACACTGCTCACAAAGGTCTTAGTGGCGCTGGTATGGCAATTTTGTCAGCCTCAACATTTTTATATAAAGATGCTGTTGCTAGAGTTCCATTTATAGGACACTGTAGATACGCAATGGACTCTGGCTCTGAACATGCTGAAGACGATGCAAACACTGTAGTTATTGCTATCGCGCCAATAAACGGTATAACTAAAAAACCTAGCGAGAGTATTGTCTACAAAGTTACTTACGACATAGTTGGTGACATTTCAAATGGCAAATTGCCATTCCTTAAAAAGTTAAAAGACAATGACGCCTCTGCTGGTGCACCTACAACAGTAGACACCGGTGACTCTGAAGAATCAACTATATCAGGTGCAGTTAGTAAATGGTTAAATGATAACTATAAATGTGTAGGCGATCATACTACATTCAAGAACTTTAAAAAACTACGCGACTTTGTCGTAGATAATGAGAGCGATAAAAAATTAGAGTTTAATTCAGACGATTCTGAAGATCCGAAACACTATGCGAGGATATCTGCATTAAAGAATAATAAATGCATACTGTTTTATTAAACATAGTTGCTTATTAAATGTATATATGCAATAGTAATTACTACTATTGCATATACTTTTATCAAGGGGATAGCATGATCCAAATTGTAAAGTCGTTGTTAGGCGTTAGTGATACTGAATTTTACAACGAGCTATGCATTATACTATCTGATGAGAACAAACATATCTTATCAGACGATGAACGAGAGGTTTTTAGGTATTTAGATAAGGGCTTTCGTGACAATAAGCAATTCCCAACAGAAGAAGTCTTTTTAACAAAGTTTTCTCAATACAGGTATCAGTTAAACGAAGTAGAGCCGTACTCAATAGCTGATCTTCGATATTATAGAAAACAGTTTATCACGAAGCATCTAAACATTTATAAGTCAAAGATGCTACGTAAAATGGCTGAAGAGGCTGCTGTTGATGGTATTTCTCCAGAGATGGCAGAGACTGTCCGCAAGCAGGCTTCATTTGAATCAGGTGATATTGTAGAAGAATCTTTATCATTTCGTGAAAGATACACGAAAAATATGCGTGATAGAGCAGGTCTCAAGACATTTGTAGATCAGATAGATGATGAGATTGGTTCTATTCCAAAAGGCGCAATGTGTACTCTTGCAGGATTTACAGGCAGTTTCAAGACTACTTGGGCAGCAAACATTGCCATTAAGAATGTATTAGAAGGAAAGCATGTTGCATATATATCATTGGAAGTATCAAAAGAACAATTAGAGTATTCAGTACTTAGTCTTTTCTCAAACGATACTCGCTTTACAAGAATGGGCTATCATCCATTATCATTAACAAACATAATGCAGAATAAATTGTCTAGTGATGAGTTAGACTTTTTATGCGATGTACTTGAGCCTGAATATCGTAGGGTAATAGAGCCTAATTTTGTAATCATTGATAGAACTTGTTTTAATACATACAATGAAAGCGAGTTCATAGATGTTCTTTATAGAGTCGATGACGAAATGCCTATTGACGCTATATTTGTAGATCACGTTGGCGAGTTAGCATTAAGAAGTAATCTGTATAATGGCAATAACACAGGTGCTATTATTAACAAGTATGTTTCATTTTTCGGCGGTCTAACCGTAAACTTTAGATTAAAAGACAACGAAAAGAAACAAGTTGCAACCGTGTTAGTTGCACAGACAAACCGTGGCGGCTATAAAGCAGCGGCTGCGTCATTCAGAAAACTATCGATGGTAAATCGACCAGGCGATAAGAACAAGAATCTAAACACACAAATTGAAGGATACAATTTAACAGCCCTGTCAGACTCTAACGAATTAGAGCGATTCTCATCGATTGTTATGACAGTATTTGCAAATGAAGACATGAAAGCTGCAAAGCAAGCATACGTACAAGTACTTAAAACTCGTTATGGCAATTGCGTGCTTCCAACTCCAGTAGACATTTCACCTGAATTTTACTCATTTGGCGGCGATGCGTCTGTTGACGAGTCAGAATTGTCAGTTGATTTAATAGACTCATTATCTTCGTGTGCATCAAACTTTGGCAGCGCAGGTACAAACATTTATAATAATACGTCAGTGGACGATGATATTTTTGGTCTGTAAATAATGTAGCTGTAATTTAATTAGTCTTTATTCTGTTATATCTATTACTATGAATTATGGTACTATTATGGATACTGACCAATCAAAACAAATAACTACTCATTTAGAAATTAACGTGATTGATTACTTTTGTACCTTTGAGTACTTGCTGTCTTACATTGGTGCAGAGTTCCCAAAGAATACATCTACATGCTACTGCCCATTCCATGATAATACTCACACAAAGGCGGCTAAATTCTATAAAGAAGAGCACAATGAGCATGTGTTTTGTTTTGCAGAGGGCAAACAATATAAACCACATCACTTACTGACTAAAGAAATAGTACCTTTTTCAATAAATCATGTCTTTTCTGCCATTTGGTCTCAACTATCAGAGGAAGAAAAGGGTATCTTTTCTGAAGATCTTAAAGAGTACAAAGTTGGTAGGGATTTTAGTCAGTATTATAATAGCTATAAAAAGTGTAAGCTAAAATATTTTGATTTGCTATCCATTCTTGCAGGTAAGTGATAGATGAGCAAGCATTACGATTTAGACGAACTTCGAAAGCAGTATGTCGGCACAACTTTTAACTATTTAACTGTTATTGACGTTATTAGAGAAAATGGTGTATTGATTTTTGTTTGCAAATGCAAGTGTGGCACTATACGAAACGTTTGTAAGAGTAAAGTCACAAGTGGGCATACTACTTCATGCGGCTGTTATAAAAAGTCTAAAGAGTATAGAGATAGGGCTACTCAATGGCTTAATGATCATGAAAAGGTGAAAGACCGTGCAGAAAAGCTTAAACAGTGGTGTAAAGATCATCCTGATAAAGTAGCTGAACGTGGCAAGTTGCACTCTGAGTGGTACAAAAATAATCCTGATAAGGCCGCTGAACAGGGTAGGCAACGTTCTCAATTCTGTAAAGACAATCCTGATTTTGCGGCAAAAATTGGCGAAAAAGTATCACAGTGGTACAAAAACAATCCTGATAAAGTAAAAGAAAAGGCTGATCAATACAGGCAATGGTGCATTGATAACAAAGACTACGTTAAAGAATTAGGAAAGCAACACTCTTTATCATTACGATCTAATCCTGAAAAGTTGGCTGATCGTGGTAAACAACACTCCGAGTGGTTTAAAACTAACAAAGAAACTTGGCAATGCTGTTTACAGCATAGACTGTCTAATAATGAAATAAAAAGATCAAAATATGATTACTCAGAGCTATTAGAGATTATTCATCCTGATTATATAGACAGTGTCTGTAGCGGAGTTATTAGGTCACAGGATAAGATTAAAACAAAGTGCCCAGTATGTGGCAACTATGCTGAACATAGCTTTAATACCGTATTCATACGTAGTCGTGGTACTTTCAAATTAGGAAGCCCACCATTATGTGCAGGCTGTAAGTCAAATCTAATTACATCAAGTGGCGAATCTGAAATAGCTGATTACATTAGCACTTTTTATAATGGAACCCTAATAAGAAATACACGTGACATAATATCACCACTTGAACTAGATCTCTATTATCCAGAAAAGAAAATTGCGATTGAGTTTAACGGCGATTACTGGCATAATGAAGATCATAAAGATATAATGTATCATTATAACAAATTTAGGCAGTGCTTAGAAATTGGCGTTCTTCTAATAAGTGTGTTTGAGTCAGAGTGGCTATCACATAAAGACACGATTAAATCATACATCTATGACACATTTGCAGGTAAGCAAAATATGTTGTCTTTTAAAGACAGCGCTGTGATGAATAATAATTATCCATCACAGAACATTACCGTTGCAGACATTGTAGATCACAGCACGCACTTTTATAATTACAAAGAGTCAAGAGTTTTCACTTGTGGTTATTCAATACTTAAGGAGATATGAAATATGATTAGAAATGATACTAGGGAGTCAGCACATCTAAAATCCCGAGTTAAAGATCTTTCTGTGGTACCGAATTTAGTAAGCTTTACAGGCTTGTTTACAGCGATTACTCCTATTGCAAAACTAGAGACAAATCCAGAGACAGGTCTATATGATCCTATCTTAATTCGTGATACAGACAGCCTAATTGCAAATTTTGGTGATCCTCGTATTGATCCAGAGAAGTACATTGACCTTTATAGCATTATGCAAGTAGTAGGTAACGGTACTTCATGCTATGTTGCAAAAGTTAGTTCTGGCGAGGCAGGCATTTATGAACTAGCCTTTGTTCCTGAAGACAATGTCATTGCTAGTGATAAAGTAGAGACTGATATTAATACGCTTACAAACAACGACGGTCACCAAGTTACATGGACTACACCACAAGAAGACGAACACGTTGGTGAATGTACAGTACCAAATCTTAGTAATCAGTATGTTGTAACAAAACTAATTGCACACAAGAATAGTAGTAGCAGTGGCGGTTACTCAGCAACATGGGAAGACAGTGAGGGTCATACTTTAACAGCCACACTAAAAGATAACGTTACCTTGGGCGATGGTGACCATATTTCTGTTAGCATTGTAGAAGATACTGATGGTGAAGGCTACTTTAATGTTGAGGTAACAGGTACTATCAATGGTAGCACAGTTGATAGATCAAACAGAACTAATAGCATTGCAAGCTACAACGTCGACTCTGATAATTTGTATCTTATTTTAGAAGGCGATACTCTATTCGAGTGTGGCAGTCAGGAATTAACTCAGTCAGTAACTCCAGCTAGAGATTGGGAACTTGATCCCAATCTGTATCATACAGAGTATGAAGATAGCGGAGATACGTGGGTTCTTCATATTACAGTTACAGACACAGATGAGCCAGACACAGTTGTAATAAAATCAGCAACACTAGATCCAGAGTATGGCCGTGAAAGTATTACTCTTGCACTACATGAGTCTACTGGTAGTGATGATCCTTATAATGGTAAAACTGTATGGGATTGCAGTGAACTAGCAAGAAAATATACCATCATGAAGATCATAGCTGGAGACCCAGCAAAAGAAATTCCTTCTGAACAGTATACCGTTGAGTGGGAATCAGCAAATGGTCTGTATAATTTACATGTTATATTTAGCGATGGCACTGTAAGTAATCCCACAGTGGAAGAGGCTGCAAGACAGTCAAAATCAGTCGTTGCGTATTCATCAATGTCAGATGATCTTGACATTACATGCAATATGTCACAGGCACGGCCTTACTCATTAAAACTATTCTACTTAAATGTAGAGGCTAGAAGTAATGGCAATCTACTAGGCACTGCAAAAGTTAAGTTAGAACCTACAACTACAAACCAGTCACTTGTAAACAACATCAACTCATCACTTGGTACTTACGCAAGATTTGAACTAGTTGATCCTGATACAGCACAGGCTGCTGAAAAGAATGATAGGCGTGGTGACTCAATCGTCTATAATTTGTTAAACAAATATGCACCTTATGATGCTAATAATAAACGTGCAGATCTTGAGTCAAACCCACAAGTAACTCCATTAGCAGCACCGTCTGTTCTATCACAGCCTAACTTTCATGTAAATTTACAGAATTACATTGATTCACAGATGTTGTATAAAGACCATCGCTATGTTGGTAGCTTACTTGCAGACTTCACTGCACCTGTAACTCATGATAATAATGGTAAACCACTCTCTGGCATAAAGCCTCTAGACCCAGAAGAGCGTCGAGCTCTACACTACAATCTAAAGCAAATTGCATGTGAGCGAAAAGATTCTACTGTAATCCTTTCCACACCCTACTTTAAATCATACGATGATCCTACTCCATTTATGCTTGACGAGGTATGCAACTGGGTAGCTTCACAGGGTGATTTCGTTGATCTTTGGGAGTACGGCGCTGGTAATACCACAGACTACTCAATCCAGAGTTTCTATCTTGAGATTTACTACTCATGGCTTAATTTACAATGCACAAAGATCGAAAATGGTCTTGCCAAATCAGTTAAAGTAAAGGTAGCCCCTGCAAATCTTGTTGTGGATAATGTTTTGAGATCATGGCGTGAACGCGGTGTTCAATACCCAGTTGCTGGTGATCAGTATGGTACTTTAACAGATCAAGCAACAATTTTACAGAATCCAAAAACTAAACTTGAACGCGATCAGTTAGTGCAGTATCGAATCAATCCTATTTGGGATACCGGTACAAGAGGGATTCAGATCTACGGAAATGAAACTCTAAACGCTGGTTACACTGATCTAAATGCTGCACACATTGCAAGAACTCTTGTTTACATTCGTAGTCGTATTGACGAGTACACTGAAACATTGAAGTTCTTAATCAATAGTCAAATCCTTTGGGATACTTGGAAGAACTATGTCTCTTCACGCATTCTTGCACCACTACAAGCAGCTGAGGCTCTTAGCAGTTATCGTGTCACTATGGGTGAGGAAACTACTTCTCGTGAAGAGATTGCAAATCGAATCGTCAAGGGGAACGTCGAGTTGACATTTTATCAAGCTGCCGAGATCTTTGACCTGTCATTTATAGTGTACTCTTCGGCTACTACAGTTGAAGAAGCTAACCCACTTTAGTTACTTCGGTACAAACAACCTAGGTAGTTGAAACGAACTGACCCTATATGTATAATACATATAGGGTCTTTTTATTACACAGGTACTACATGAGTAACACAAGATTAAACATAAGTGATTTAAGAGCAGTCTATATAGGTAATCAATATTACTCATTATCTGTGTTAGACGTTATACGTAATGAGTCAGACGTAGTATGCTTTGTGTGTAAATGTGAGTGCGGTAATATAGTAAACATACCGTATAGACAAGTATTACGTGGGTGCAAAAAATCGTGTGGCTGTAGATCAAATGTAGCTACACGCATTTCTATTGACTCATTAAAAGATGAGTATATCGGTAAAGTATATAACAAACTAACTGTTGTCGATGTATTTCGTAAGACGTGCAACAATCATCATGTTATCATGTTTAAGTGTAAATGCGAGTGCGGTAGCATAGTAGATATACCAAAGAAGCAGTTTCATAAAAACCCACCAGCATCATGTGGGTGCTATAAACGCACTAAAGAGTTTATTGATAAACAGATTCAATGGAGAATGTCAAATCAAGATAAAGTTGCTGCTATAAATCAAAAAATATCTCAATGGTACAAAGATAACCAAGACAGAGTAAAAGAAAAGACTGAGCAGTGGCATAGCACGTATGATAGTAAAGCATGCACTATAGCAAAAAGTCTTTTAGACAGACATACAGAAATACGATCAGATATAGTAAATTATATAGATACATCATTAATACATAAAGACGATCTCCATTTAGTAAATGAGGGTTGTATTTCTAGTACACAAATTAGAACGCGGTGCCCATTATGCGGTAACTATGAATATCATAGGCTATATCATGTTATAAACTATAAAGATCGCTATATGACTAATCGTTTATGTAGTAAGTGTGCGTTTAGTCTTACTTCTTCTAAATATGAGCAAGTTATTGCTGACTATGTTCAATCATTTTACAGTGGTGAGCACATTAAAAATTCTAGAACAGTAATACCACCACTTGAACTAGACCTATATTATCCAGAGAAGAAAATTGCGATTGAGTTTAACGGTGATTATTGGCATGATGAAAATCACAAGCCTAAAGATTATCACTACAATAAGTTTAAGTCATGTCTTGATAAAGGAATCTTATTAGCTTCAATATTTGAGTCTGAATGGGTAAGCCACTCTACAGAAATAAAGAACTATTTATATTGCTTATTTAATAATGAAAAGACAGAGTTATCATTCTTGAAAGAAGGCTATATGAATAATAATTATCCATCTATAGAGTGCCTAACCTCACTTTCATTAGGCAACTTTACAGAAGACTATTACAATTCAAAAGACGCCATTGTTTACACTTGTGGCTATTCAGAGATACTGTGTTAGCATCTTGGAGGTTTTATGAGTATTGACATTAAAGCATATCTATGCTCTGAGGATTCATTCCCTATTCAATTAAATGCAGATAAGACAAAAGACTGTATTGATAATGGTACTTTTATTCATCAAGTAGATAAGTTCATTAAAGAATATGGCACTCTAACAGGCAGATCTCGTTTGCTAGACTACTCATTTATAAAAGAGATAGTCGATTCTGGAAACTTCGGTTTACTCACACTTATTATAGCTGTTGCAAATTACGGCATTAAAAACATCCCTGATACATGGGATCTCGATGCAGTAAGTTTATATCACAATTACAAACCTTTCTGTGCAAGCAGCGAAGGCAAAAAGCCATTCGACTATAAGAGTGGCGGCTTAGGCATCGCACATTGGGATAGTGGTAATCTTGATGATATTTATACTACAGTAGGATTCCCACTATCTGTAGACAAGTCTCATTTTGAAAGCTTGCTATGCAGTAAGGGTAGCATTACAAAATGGAAGACCATTGTATTTGCGGATATAGACAGAGTAGCACCAGTGTTTAGTAAGTATGCGTCAATGAGACTATTTGACGATGGATTAAAACAAGACGCTGCATGGAGAGACTGGGCGCATGATATTTTATACTACACTGATGATAGTGGGCAATACGTTTATCAGCATTATCTGTTTAAGTTATGGGTTGAAAAGTTCTGGTATAGAACAATAGACACTCTTAAAACAAAAGAGTCTACTTATGCACACACAATTTGTTTACAGGATGCAGTTCGTATTTCACGCGCAGGCAGCTCAATGACAAGCCTTATTAGCAAATCATGTGGTAAGACGGTTAAAGAACAGTATGAGTTATATAAAGGTGATACTGATAGGTACGTAAGACAGAAGGCATTTTGCAGGAGATGCGCAGATATAATAAAGTGGGAGCTTGTTGCAGTTTGTTAGTTAATGAACTATGCACAGCTGTGTATATAAAAACTAACTTGCTGATAATACATTTGGAGTTTGTATATGACAATAGAGAACGTTAAGAAGTCTAATATAAATAGGATTGCCTTACTATATAGAGACCTCTTATCAAGCACTATAAAGCCACTCAACGATGCTGATAAGGCAATCCTGTTAAACATACAGCCGATCAATAAGATAGTGGCAATAGGTGATATAGACGCTTCTAATTGGAACACATATCCTCTTACGTATTTATTGTCAAGAAAGCTAGTTGCTCCTACTGTATTAGATGACAGTAAAATTTATCAGTCTGTGCATGGGATGCGAACTCATAATGAAAATGTTGCTCACCCACAGTCTCTAATTAGTCAAAGCGTAGTTATCAGGATCATTGGATTAGACAACTCGCCAAACATAAATGATTATATCAACTCATTTATAAATGCGTGTATTGCATCAGACGAATGTAAGATCATTTTTGTTGTCTTTGAATGTACTAAAAAAGTTTATAAAGATAGCATTTACATTAGAAAGTCGAACTCTACTTTTATAGAAACCGCTACAGGTAAACCTTATATAGTTGAGAGTTCGCCACTATGTATAAAGCCTGATCAGATTACATTTTTTAATCATAGCAAGTGCGCCCAGAAGTCTGATAGCGCACGTAGTACACAAAAAGTGTCAAGTCGTAATAGCACATGTAAATCAATATTCAGTGATCCTGATATGTTTTAGAGAGGTATTAAATTGGCTGTTCATAAATCCTATGATATTTCAGCTGACGTATTTCAGTGGTTTAATCAGCATTGCAATGATGTTTTAGACGCTGATGATAATGGTGGTTTTGATGAGTTAGAAGCTAATCTTACTGATGCAGACATTGGTATGTTTACTGATGAGGCTATTGATGTTTTAACAACCGAGTACGGGTGGCCTCTAGACATTATTGAGTCATATAGAGATCAAATAGAGTATGATATTGAGAAGCTAATAAAAGAAGCATTAAATTACATTGAGTATGGCATTAGACCATCCAGCAATAACGCTGATTGGATTGATCGTTACAGCGACAATGACGCCTACTCATTATCATTAGAATCACGTGTACGGCGTTTAGAAGCGTTAGCCGCGCGTGTACACTTTTAGTTACAAACGCGAGATAAGAGCAGAGTATTTATTTGTTGTATTACTCTCTTTCTCAACTTATGGAGAAATAAATGAGAAAACTAACATTAGAAGAAAGAATTATTCGTCTTGAAAAACTTCTTAGTAATCGTAGATCTGCTAATAACAGTAAACAGTTTAGAAAGTGTGAATCATCACATGACGCAGCAAGGGCTGATGACGCTACATGCAATGATTTAGTTACGTTGTTATCAAAAAAATTACCAGATCAGGTTGTTGACGGCTACGCAGTACCTAATACAGGTACTTTAGCCATAGACATCCAAGATGACATGGGCGATGAAGAATATTATGATGAATGGGAAAGTAACTACATGCATTATGATGTAAAAGTTGGCTACTATATTGCTGATTTAGGTATATTTGCATCATTAGATGAGGCAGCTGAAGCAATTTCTAAACATTATTTAGATGTATAATTGTTAAAACACTGCTACATTCAATATCTATAATAGGTGTATATCTAATTTACAAACACGAGATGATGAGAGTATTTGTTTGTTGTGCTACTCTCTCTCTCTCTCTCTTTAAACTTATGGAGAAATATAATGATTAAACGTAATTCAAATCGGAAGCTCACATTAGAATCTCGCATTGCTCGTTTAGAAAATGTATTAAGATCAAATCGTTGTTCAGTTAAAAATGAATCTTTAGATCTTGATGAAGATTTGATTTCAGAACGTGCAAATATTCTAATGAATGATGTGTTTGCAGATTCTTATTACTGGGGTACCGACAAAAAAGGTACACTTGCTTTTATGCGTGAGTTTGAAAAGATGGCTGAGGGGAATAATCCTAAAATGTTAAAAGAGCTTATCAATGAGATAGCTGATGATTTAGATGTCAGCCCACGCGCCCTTCGCAAATATACTAGTGTTATTGCAGATGCAGCTGCTGAAGCTGCTAACGGTGTGCTTGAAGCATACTACGATCCTGATGATATTGACGCTTTTATTGATGAAGTAGAAGAACTAGGCATCTCACCTAATGAATTGCCACCTCGTGGTCGTGCTGCTTATTTAGATTTTATTGGAAGCAACGAGTGTTCTGGTAGTCGTTGCGAATCGCGTCGTCGCAAATTTGCCAATCGTTAACTCATAACGATTAATAAAACCACGATGGTTAATTCCATCGTGGTTTTGTTGTATATGATACATAGCAATGCTGAAGAGAAAAGCTATTGCACTTATGCCTTTTAGCCAATTAGGAGTTTAAGAAATATGGCACCAACACAGCGAAAGAAGAAAGATGACTCTGATACTACAACTCTAAAGCGCGGTGAGCGATATGAACACTATATTCCTGCTGTACCAGAGTTAAAGAACTTCGAAGAAATCTACAAATTAAACTATAGGCTCGTAAAATCGTATGACGAATTAATGAGCATATATAATAATGAGTTTAAACCTAATGGATTTTTCGCATGGGATACTGAAACTACCGACTTAAATCCAGAAAAAGGAAAGAAAACAGGCGATCTTGTTGAAGGTTTAATTGTAGGGTATTCTTTTACATGGGATGGTCACACAGGATTCTATGTGCCCATTAAACATCCTGATATTCACATTGGCTATAAAGGTTTAAAGGTTCTGTATGCTATGATCTGCAGATCAAATCTTCATTTGCTATATAATGCAAGATTCGATATGCGGTTTCTTGAGCACATGACTCCTGAAAAGTATGACTATACTCCAGAGCCGAACGAAAAGATTTATCCATTCGATCTTTCAAAGACTAAATACTTTGATGTTCAATGTTCCGTTTGGTTGGCAGATACGAATGTGCCAATGCCTTCATTGAAAAAGTCAGAAAAGCATTTTCTTGGTTGGAACCCTCCTACTTTTGCTGATACGACTGGTGGCGAAACTAACTTCGGGTATCTTCCAGCAGAGCAAGGATATCGTTATGCTTGTATCGACGCTCTAGGTACATACCATTTATTTTTCAAGACTGAAAGATTTCTATCAGAGTCCGGTGCTGCAGGAAAACTTGATAATGAATGTCTATACCCTTTAATGAGGTTAGAGAATACTCCTATTTACGTAGATCATGATTATCTTTCATCTATGCGAGATGCTATTAAATCACATCTCAATGAATTACAGCAGTATCTTTATACTGAAGCAGGTATGGAGTATAACATTAACTCTGGACGTGAGCTAGTAGGTGTCTTTCAGCAAAAAGGTATTGACACAGGTGCACGCACTGCAACTGGTCAGATGAAGACCGATATTAAAACTATCGAAAATTATCAGGTAACTCATGGTGATAATGAGTATCTTAACAAATTAGTAGAGTACAAAAAACTGTTTAAGTTTGACAATTCATATCTTGAAAAGTTGTTAGATATCTCCAGGCCAGAAGAGATGGAAAAGCATCCAATTAGATTTAACTATTTCACATGTCGTGTTCCTACAGGACGTTTAGCATGTGGTACAGATGGTAAGAATACATTTTTCTCGCCTATCAATTTCCAGTCGCTGCCTAAACCGCATTCACATAACTATCATGTACACAAGGCTACTCCAGAACAGATAGCGAATAAAGAAGATTTATGTGGGTATATTTTTGATGATAATCCAGAAAACAGTTTAGGTATAACTGAAGGGCAGGATCCTCATCTTAATGTGCGTATGGCGATCCGTCCGCAAACAAAAGATGCAGTAATAATCTCCGTCGATATGAAAGCAGAAGAGTTGCGTCTTGCTGCAAATGTATATAATGAGCCAACTTGGATTAATGCGTTCAACACAGGACAAGACGTTCATAAGATGACCGCATATAAGATCTTTGGCGAAGAGAACTATTGTAAAGAGGCACGAAAGAAAGCGAAGACTGCAAACTTCGGTATTCTATATGGATCATCAGCATACGGATTTCATAATCAATTTCCTGATATGTCGTTAGAAGAATGTGAAGACTTTATTGACAAGTTCAAGTCAGCACTGCCATCCATTGAATCTTCACAGAGAAATTCAGTTCGTTATGGTAAAAAGAACGGATTTGTTAAGACATACTTTGGTAGACCACGTCGTGTAAAATACTATATGAATCATCCTAGTAGATCAATGCAGAACTTTGGTAAACGAACCTGCATGAATACAATGATACAAGGTGCTGCAGCCGACATTATTAGACTTATTATAGTAAGGTTATGGAAAGATCTTTTTATTCCTTATGCTGATAAAGGTGTTAAATGGATTGGAACAATTCACGATGAAGTAAACGTGTTATGTCCTAAATCATTACTTACTGAAGTCGTCCCTATTATTTTAAGGTGTCAAACTGTTAAATTACCTGATTGGCAGGTTCCTATGTTACCTGACCTTAGCCTAGGATTTAGTTTTGGCGAACTAATTCCGTTTGATTACGATGAGGCGACAAAGACATTTACTCCACAAATGGAAGCTATCTCACATGACACTGTTGTAGAAAACACGGATACGTCAAACTTTGTGCCAGAGATAGAAGACGATTACGACTACATGCAGTAATCTTTATTTATAATTATTGTAACATGTAGCATATCAAAATATAAGATACTACATGTTACAACTTATAAGAGGTT
>JAEEGL015101317.1_pt1 | contig 92482 bp, 95 predicted proteins | sample 9134231 | NCBI WGS metagenome assembly JAEEGL01 (sample SAMN16246548, study PRJNA631951) | gut metagenome | biome: gut microbiome; feature: rumen; material: fiber-attached | host: Bos | place: Iran: Karaj | collected 2018-10 | reverse complement strand
CATCATTATCTTTTTTCTTTTTATGAAGTGGAATTAAATAATCTTCATTACATTTTGGACATAATACTTTTTCTCCATTCCATAATTTTTTTAATATTGTTCTATCTAATTCCATTTAAATCAACTCCTCAATTATTTCATTTGTTCTAATTCACTTAGTGATTTAGATTTTTTTATTGTTTCTTTTGATATTTCTATTAGTTTGTTATCTACTGCAACATAATGAATCATTTCTACATCATCTAGATTCATTGCTTTTCTTATTTCATTTTCGATATAGTGTAGTTGAATACAATGTGGAGATTTATCTACTGATGCAAATATTATTTTATTTATTTTTACTCTTGATAGCATTCCTATTAATTTATTTATAACCATATTTAAATGTGTTTCTTCTAAACACACATCATAAATATTGTTTGAAATCTTTGTTAATTCTTTGTATGCTTCAGGTTGCATTCTATCAAGACAACTACCTACAATTATTAATGTATCTTCAACATCATAACAATTTGTTTTCATAAAATCTTTTTTCATAATATTAAGACTATCTCCTTTTTCTACAAATAATTATAACATAAAAAAGATAGATTCATAATAAATCTATCTTATTTTAAAATATTAAATTTATCATTTAGATATACATACTTATCCATATCATAAGATAAATTCTTATCTATCATGTTTTTAGCTATCTTACATACTTTAGATATTCTTTCTCCTTTTACTAGAGGATCAATATATCTAATCTTAGCACCATGCTTAACATAATATACATTAGGTTCTTCTAAAGAAGTATGAAGTTTAGGAGCATTAACTAATTCTTCATAAACATAACCATATTTAGATTTTTTAATTATTTCTATTACTTCAGTTTCTTTTAATTCATATAAATCACTTTTAGTAATTAAGCCTTCTTCGCTAACTTTTTTTAAGATATCAGCGATTGCTTGCATGTAAAATCTTGTTTCATCATCACGATAACATATAGATAATCTTGATGTATTTTTAACAAATTCTCTAGCGATCTTTTTAGTTTTAAAACCTAATTCAATAATACCATTTTCATTAGTTTGAATTTCAATATCATTATAAATTCTTTTTATATTATCAAGCGTATTAAATTTATAAACAAGAAAGTCGTTAGATAGTGAATATTCTAGTCTATCTGCTGAAAGCATTGGAGTATCATTATCCGCGATTGGATAAATATGATAGTCACATACTTCTTCAACTTTAATATTGTCTCTTTTAAGTAATTCCATTATATCCTCTGAATCTTCAATTAATTTTTTAGTTAATTCTTCTGTTGATTCTTGATTCATATAATCTCCATTTAAGAAATCAACGCAATGTTTAAAAGCTGGGGTTGCGATATCATGAAATAAACCTGATAGTGTTTGCTTTTTATCATGTGTAAAATTCCATATAATTAAGGCTACACCTATTGAATGATCTAAAGAACTATAATTATTATAATCAAACAATTTAGCATAAACTTTACCACAAGTAACACTAATATATTTTTGTTTTTGCATTCTTTCTGTATTTATATATTCATCTAACCACTTTGGATAATCTGGAGATAAAATTTTAAAATATTCGTTAATTAGTTTTTGCATATCATCACCTACTAATAAGAATTATAACATACTTAAATATAAAAAAGTAGGATTAATCCTACTTTTATTTTATTCCAAAATCTCTTGCTAAACTTTTTAGTAAATGCTGATTTCTTAAAGAAGTTTCTATTCTTATTTGCTCATTTAACTCTGCTTGTTTTTGGTTATATACTTTTTCTTTAGCACGAAATAAAGTATATGCTTCTACAACATTAAGACTATCATACTTCTTATCATATGTACTAATATATTCTTCTAAGGAATTATTATCATTAAGCATATCAATACGTTTACTTACTTCATTTAATTCTTCATTTGTTAGTCTATTAGCGATAAATGTACTTAAAGACATATTCATATAATCTAGAACTTCATCATGTTCTTCTTTAGTACAAGTTCTGTTTTTATATTTTATAAATAAACTCGCTATTTCTTTTTGCTTTCTTATACGGTAATATTCTTCCATTTCATCTAAAGTAAATTTAGATATATCTTTACCTTCTAATTTATGCATTAATTCTATTTCTTCAACTTTAAAATGATTTATAAATTTAATCCATATATCTAAACAATTATTTATATTAGCATGTGAATCACATACTACAGGATAAGTTAATTTATCATTACTAGAAATTACTATTTTTGTCATATATACCTCTTATTTAACTTTACTATTTTTCTTTGCATAATACATTTCTTTAGTTAATACATATTGGTAATCTTCAACAGGTTCATCTAAAAATGTATATTCAACCATTTTAGTTTTATCTTGTCTTTCAAAACCATATTTTTCCATAATACTCCATGAAGATTTATTAATAACAGCAGCCCCAGTTAAGATAACATCAATTTCGCATTCATCAAACATATAATCCATCATTGCGAAAGCTGCTTCTTTACCATAACCATGACCTTTATGTTTAGGATCAATATACCAACCAACTCCACGATAGCTAGGATTACTTATCTCATAGCCATCATTTTTAGCTTCTTGGCAAGATACTCTTCCGATACACTCACCAGTATCTTTTAAAAATACGCTCCAGCGAAATACATCTTTATCATTTGCTTTTAACATATCTGATGCATAGAATTCTTTTTGTTTATCCCAGTCTTTTAATTTTTCACGTAATTTCTTAGGTACAGTTAAATAATACCTATTAACTTCAGGAAGCATTAAAACAGACCATAGATAATGTTGCTCATCCATAGTTTGAGCTTTTAAAACTAATCTTTCTGTTTCAATTGTTTTACTACCTAAAAATTTCATACTATCACCTATTTAATTATAACATACTATTTATCTTTACTTAATCTTTCTTTAAAACGTTTAAAGAATGTTTTTGGTTTTTCTGTTGTTTCAATCATACGTGATTCTACTTCACAAAAATCAGAATCAACAACATTTAATTTTTCATCAACCATCTTATATAATTCTTCCATATCATATTTCCAAAAATCATATGAAACATTACCTAAGCCTTCAGCTCTTCTTGCTTTTTCTTCTCCTAACACATAAGCACATAATAAATATGCATAGTGTTCATTATCTTTATGTTCAACCATTTCTCTTATAATAGCGCGATAATCTCTTCTATTAATAGCTTTAGCATCAGTCATTATTTGATATAAATAAGCTCCTATTACATCACTATTACTTGCAAGTATCTCCATATTTTCTAAATGATATTTATCTTCCAAAGATACTTTATTTGTCGCTAAATAAGTAATTGTAGATTCAGGATATGAATGTGGAGTTTGAAGTGACTTAGAACCATATCTAATTATAGTATCCATATCAATTTCATGATATTTACTTCTAATAGAATCAACTGAGGCTGCTAAAGTAGCTATATTTTCCCATACTACAAAATCTAAATCTCTATCCGAATTATCTTTAGCTGTTACTAGTAAATTAAAATCTTTATCATGATATGGACTTTTAACAAAAGTATAATCTCCAATTATCCAAAGTGGAGTTTGTGCACATTTTGCTTTTTTTAAAGTCTCAATATCTTGATAAAATTTAGGACTATCAAGGAACCATTTATTTACCATGTCATGGAATAAATGATGCCATCCTTCAGCATTTTTAATACTAATAAATGCTTCTACTCTTTTTAAATAATCTGGTTTATTTAATAAGTCTTTATTAGCAAGTATTTCTGTATCAAAAAGAATTGTATCAGGATCAAAATTTAAACTTAATAAATTCTTTTTTTGAAGATCATTTAAAGATCTAAACCATTTTATTGTTTCTTCTAAATTTCCGTATAAATCTACTAAATCATATCTTTTTAATATTTTTAATATTTTCTTATTTTCCATAAAATCACCTAATGTTTTTTATTATATCTTATTTTTAGCAATAAAAAAAGAGAATTAATTCTCTTTTATTTATAATTTTTAATAAATTCTTCTAGTTCTTCTTCATTACTAAAGATTTCTTCAAAAATATTATATAAAGTATCAGTTGCTTCATATTCACCGATAGCATAACACTTCTTACCTAAACCATAAGCAATACCTGCTTCAATATGAGCAGCTTTTCCAGCCGGTAATACAAGTAAAAAGTTCTTACTATTTTTTTCACCTTCTAAATCACTATGAAATAAATTTAGAACAACATCACTTTTTAATCCTAGAGATTCAAATTCTTTTTGATTTTCTTCTGGAGTATTATCTTTACTTCCATATCCCCAGTCATCTTCATTCTTTAAAAAGCAATAATAAGAAATATTATATTTATCAAAGATATCACATATTCTTAAAATATTTTCTTTATTACGCGCTCTACCAGCGATAAAAAATTCATATTTATTATTCATATATCCTCCTATTTACTTGTTATATTTGTATATTGATTAATAAAATTAATTAAAGCATTACATACCTGCATAATATTATCTGGGTTTTCAATATTACGATATTTAGCGTTTATTTCTATCTGCATAACATCACAATTTGTATTCTCATAAATAGTCTTGGTAATCATACCACCCTTAAATGGCTCATTATAAGAAACATTCTTTATTCCTGCTTCATTAAAGGCATCTTCTAATTCTTTAATAACAGAAAAATCCGTAGTTAAATTATTTAAAGTACCAAATTCAATATCAAAATCTCTATCTTCTTTAGCACCATGAATATCAATAATTAACTTAATATCTTGATCTTTAATAATATCTAAAAGCATACTTTTAAATGTATCTTTGATACTATGATTAGGATCAATACCGGTATCTTTATTCTTAACTAAATAACTACTATTAGTAATACTACCTACATACAAGGCAATTGCCTTAGTAAATGGCTCACTTAATTTATAAGAACCATCTTCATGCATTTGAAGCATTGTATGAGGAGCAGTTATAAGAACTTTATTTTCACCTATTTTAGTTATGTATGCTAAGTCATTATAACTATCTTCTAATTTTAATATTCTATCTTTAAATTCTTCCATATTTCACCTATAAAAGAAAAGAGTTAAAAAACTCTTTAATTATTTAATTTAGTATTTATATATTTAATAGCATTAGTAGCTGCTACCGCACCATCACTAGTTGCTGTTACAAGTTGTCTTAATGTTTTAATACGACTATCTCCTGCTACAAAGATACCTTCACAACTAGTTTTGCAATCTTCACCAGCAATAATGTATCCACGATCATCCATATCAACTAATTTCCTAAAGTTTTCATTTTCAGGAATTTGTCCAACCGCAATAAATAAACCATCAACTTCTAAAGTTACTTCTTCATTATTACCTACTACATCAATAGATTCTAATTTAGTCGCTCCATTAATAGCTTTAATATTACTATTATACATAATAAATATATTAGGTTTACTTGTTACCTTACTTGCGATAATTTCATGATTAAAACTATCTCCACGATAGATTAAATATATCTTTTTAGCTATATCAGATAAATATAAAGCATCTTCTAAAGCAGCTAAACCACCACCTACAACAGCGATAGTTTTATCTTTATAGAATGAACCATCACAAGTAGCACAGTATGATATACCACGACCAATTAATTCTCTTTCGTTAGGCAAAGATAATTTTCTTCTTTCACAACCGGTAGCGATAATTATGGTTTTAGCTTCATATTTATTTTCTCTAGTTTCAACTACCTTTTTATCAGGATAATTTTCTACATTAACAGCTTTTTCAAATTTAATTTCCGCTCCTAATTCCATAGCTTGACTATATAAATTAGTTGCATAATCAAAACCACTTATTGTTTTAATAGATGGATAATTTTTAATTTCTAAAGTATTTACGATTTGACCACCATATACTTTAGCTTCAAGTAATAATACTTTCTTATTAGCAATACGGGCATAGATAGCAGATGTTAAACCTGCAGGTCCAGCTCCTATAATTATAATATCGTACATTAATCCTCCATTAAATCGATAATTTCTGACTTACCAATTAATCCTACAGATCTTTTTACTTCTTTTCCATCTTTAAATACTACTAAACATGGGATTGACATAACACCATATTTAATTGCTAAATCTCTAGCATCATCAACATTTATTGATACTATTTTTTTACCTTCCGAAGCAACACTTTCAAGAACTGGTTTTAACATTTTACAAGGTCCACACCAGTTAGCATTGAAATCAACTAAAACTGTTCCTTCCTTAATTAATTCATCAAAATTTTTAACGTTTCCTTCAATCATATTATTTTCCCTTTCTATTTAGTCCCCATAGAACTAAACTTATCATATAACTACCTAAAAGCATCATAGGCATTACTATTACAGCTGTCCAAACACCATTTTGGACAAACCAGTACCAGTCATAAACTGGTGATACTTTACCATTTTCCATATGGATTAATATATTACCCATATAGTAAGTTCCGTATAATAAAGTTGGGATAACTCCCATAAATGTATATTTGAATTTTAATTTATTACTCTTTTCAAAAAAGATAAAATTAATTATACATAAAACCGGTATTATAAAGTGATAGAATAAATTACTATTCATAAGCATAACTGGTATACCACCATCGCTTATTGGTCCTAAGTATAAGAATACTACTAAGAATGTTATGGTAACCGCAGTTGTTGCCATTAACTGTAAGACACTTAATCTCTTAGATATTACTCTTTCTTTGCCTCTTAAGATCCTTATTTGTTTATAAGCAGACACTAAAGCTATTAAGCCCGCAAATATATTTGATTGAACAGTGAAAAACTTCAACATAAGTAATCTTCTTTCTTCAAATATAGGTTCTACTCCATGCATAAATTGGAATCCTGTAAACATAATTACTGAGGCTACTACTACTAATACAAAAATAATAATATTAAGTAATAATGATATTTTTAATTTCTTTTTCATACTACCACCTATTTAATTATAACATAAAAGAATAGATAAAATCTATTCTTATAATTTTTTCTTAAAATCTCCTAAGACAGAAACATGATCAGAAGCTATTGTGAAAGCTTCGATTTTATTTTCTTTCATAGCGTTTTCTAGTAGATTCTTTTCATATTTAGATAATACTGCGTAAGTTATATAAGTTCTTGAATCATCATAACCACCTTTAGCTTCCCAATATGTAAAATCTCTATCTAATTTTTCCTTGATGTAATTATTTATTATCTTAGGATTCTTTTTCGTAAATATTAATACTGTTGAATTAATATTTTGAAGATGCATACGATCAACCACAAATGAATCGAATACTGAGTATAAAATTGAATATATCATTGTTTCAATTCCTCCAACGATAGCACTTATACCATATACTATTGCATTTACTGTTAGATTAAAATTACCGACAGTAATAAAACGATATCTTTGCGTTAAAACCATACCTATGATATCTGTTCCACCAGAAGATGCTCCGACACTTAAAGCAAGACCACAACCAAAGCCACATATTGCGCCACCTACTAAGATATTAGTAAGAATGTCATCCATTAATGGCTTATCTAGTGATGGTATTAATAACAAGAAGATAGTACTTATTGATACACAAAATACAGTACGATAAAAGAATGTTTTACCTACTTTCTTATAAGCTAAATAAAATAATGGGATATTAATTAGATAATAGATAATTGATGTTATATCAAATGAAAATTTTAAATTAAAGATAGTTGTTAAAACAGTCTTAATTAACTGAGATATACCCATTATTCCTCCATTATATAGATGGTTAGGTACAATGAATATCTCTATTGATAAACAATATAAAAATAATCCTATAATAGCAGTAAACATCTCTAAATACGTCCAACGAAATATCTTTTTCATAAAATCACCATACAAATTATAACACTTTAAAATTAACTTGCAAGAGATATGTTATAATTATTATGGTGGTAATATGATTTATTTATTAGGATCGTTTTTAATACTAAATATTTTACTTTATCTAACAAGACATAGAAGTCCTAAACTAATAAAAAACAAGTCTTGTAAATATGCTATTTTAATACCTGCCAAAGATGAATCTTTAGTTATTGAAAAAACTTTACTTAGTATTCAAAAAGAAAATAAAGATATGTCTAATACTTATGTTATCATTGAAGATAAAAAAGATCCTACCTATAAAATAGCAAAGAAATATAAAGCTAATGTTTATGTACGTAAGACAAATATAAAAACTAAAGGTGGCGCTCTTGACGAATGTTTAAAATCAATAATTAGTAAAAATTATGATTTATATTTTATTTTAGATGCAGACAATATAATTACTAAAGATTATTTTAAAAAGATGCTTAAGCATTATAAAGACGGCTATGACGTAGTAATGTCTTATCGTATTCCTACTAATCCTGTTAACTGGGTAAGTATTGATACAGGAATGCTTTTTTCTAGTCATTTTAATCTTTTAAATGGTTACCGTAAAATATTTAATCTTGAACCTATATCTTACGGGTCAGGGCAAATTATTAGTGCCAAAATAATTAGAAAACTAAATGGATTCCCTTTTTATTCAATTACCGAAGATTATGAATTTTCTATTTACTTAGAAGAAAATCATATTAGATGTATTAATAGTTATACACCATACTTCGATGAACAACCTACAAGTATTAAAAAATCTATTAATCAAAGAACCAGATGGATTCGTGGAGTTATGAATAATAAATATCATACAAGAACACTTAATAAAACTATTTGGGATTTAGCAGTTTTAAACCTTGTTTTAATACTTATATATTTAATAAGTAGTTTCTTTATATACTATAAATACTTAGGAATAATATTTACCTACTTATTAATTGTTTTAATATCAATATTTATCTTGATATTAGATAATAATCGTATTAAATTATCTTTTAAAAAGAAACTATTATTTATATTTACTAATCCAATATTTTTATTTACTTATATTTTTTCTTATATTAAAGCTTTAAAAAATAAAAATTTAGAGTGGCATAAAACTAAACATAAAGGTTAAAAAGAAGTAGATTACTCTACTTCTTTTTTATAGTTCCAGATACCTAGCTGACCTTTAGCTTTAATAGGTGTGATTACTTCAAGTACTTCTAATTTCCAGGCATATCTACCTTCTTCATATCTTCCGTAAGCACTTTCATTAGTTTCTTCTTTAATATATTTTATAAAATCTTTATCCATATAAATACAATCTACTAAATTACAGCGACATAATATATGTCCGGGATTAATAGTTGTTTTTAAGTATTTAGAAGCTTCTTTAGCATTAGCTGCTTTACTTAAAGCTAAACTAGCATGGATATATATTTCACCACGATAATTAGTTTTAAAACTTCTTGTTTCATAAATTTTTACTTTATCTTTAATAAGGGTAGCGAAAGGTTCTCTGATTGATAATACTTTCATTAATTGTAATGCTCACTTATTAAATCAATAGAATTTAAATAATCAATGATTTTTTCTTCGATAGTATTACCCTTACAAGCATATAAATCATATTCATAAACAATGTTACCTACATACTTAATATATTTTAAATATGTAAGACCTTTAACTATTAAATTATAATTAACATCATTTAAATAGATAGGTAAATGATCATGACCTTGTAAGTCATTAGTATGAATATGAACATTACGTATTTCTTCAGCATAATAAGAATCAAGATTAGTTATATCCCCAAAATCAGCAATTTCATGACCGATGTCATAAGTTAAATATAATCTTTCATCATTTAAGATAACTGGTCGTATATATTCTTTTTCTAAACGATCATAACCTTTTTCGTCATTAAGATTTTCTAAACAAATAGCTAAATTATCTGATGTTTTACTAGTTATTTCTGATAGATAAATAATTGTATCCATTAAAGACTTAACTTTATCTTCATTGTATAAAGAATGGAATGTTACAGTGATTACTTGATTTAATTCTAAAGCATATCCTTCAAGTAACTTCATATATTTAAGTTGGTCTTTAATATTAACATTACTATTAGCGTGAATTTGTAAGATTAAATTATTCTTTTTAAGTAAAAATACTAAATCTTCTAAATATTTTAACTCATTAGAATTTTCAATATCAATATAGGCTTCAACACCTTTAACACTCTTTGTATTTAAGATTAATTCAACTAATCTATTAGGTGTTACTTCCATAAATTTTTTATTAATACTAATTAAACTACGCATTACTTCACCTTTTTAAATGGTATTAAACTAAATGTAACTTTACCTTTAATATCATCTTTAGTAAAGCAACCTAGTCTTCTACTATCAAGACTACTTCCTCGATTATCGCCCATTACAAAATAGCAATTATCTGGTATTTTGTAAATATTAAAACTTCCTTCTAAAGAAAAATCACTTGTAATAGAAGCAAACTTATCATCTACTTTTTTACCATTAATATATAAAACATGATCCTTATATTCTAGTGTTTCTCCAGGAAGACCAATAACTCTTTTAATTAAGTTTTCTTCTGGTAATCTTACAACAACAATATCAAATCTTTTATATGTTTTATCAAACTTTTTTAATAATACTAAATCATTATCTTTTAAAGTAGGACTCATTGAAGTACCACTTACAAAAGCTGGGGTTACTACATAAATTCTAATTAAGATAACTGCGACTAGTATTAGTACATAAGGAATTAAACCTTTTATTATTTTCATTACTATCACCTATTTAATTATAACACAAAAAAAAGAAGATTTATTATCTTCTTTCTTTGATTTTTGGTTGTTTTACTAAAGTTCTTAAGAAGTTTAATCTTGCTCTTCTTACTTTACCTTTTCTTGTAACTGTTACACTATCAATTACTGGTGAATTCATTGGGAATGTTCTTTCAACTCCTACACCTTGTGAAATTTTTCTTACAACAAAGTTTTTAGAAATTCCACTACCTTTGATAGCAATTACGATACCTTCAAAATCTTGAACTCTTTCTCTTTTTCCTTCAACGATTCTAACACCAACTTTAACAGTGTCACCTACACGGAATTCAGGAATGTCAGTTCTAATTTGTTTAGCAGTAATTTTATCGATTACGTTCATACTTACACTCTCCTTCTTGTTTTTTATGAAATCTTAATTCTATAAATCAGCGGATTACGAGAGTAATTGTACCATAAAATAAGCAACTTAGCAAGACTTTTTTAACCAAATAAATGGAATAATACTAGAATAATTAATAGAATTATTGCTGCATCAATTACTAATAGTGTGTTAGTAACTCTAATTTCCTTTTTCTTTGACATCTTTCTCATATTATCACCTAGTTTAATTCTATCAAAAAACAGAAGAAGTTTCAACTATCTACTTCTTCTGTTTACATCTTCCATTTCTTTAGGTTCACGATGATAAATTATCTTATTCTTTAATTCTTGTTCAAGTATTTCTATCTTTTTTAAAAGCATTGCGGCATAACGTTTATCTAAATATAATAAATATTTATTACGAATAATAGCTTTATATCTAGTCAAGTCATTTAAAGCCGCTCTTAAATCAGTAATATCTGTATCATCGTCATCTTCGTTAATAATACTTACAATAAATCTTAAATATATTTCAAGACGATTCTTTATTTTTCTTTTTAGGATATTTTCAGTAAAGGAAGGATTAATCATTACTAGTTTTTTAACTGTAACACCATCATAATTAACACGATTTTTAGGAGTAAACATAAATCCATCTAACTTAGATATCTCTAAGTTACCGCGTTTATCCAACTTACTATTTTTAACTAGTAAAAATCCTTTATTTGCCATTATATCCCACCTAACTATTTATCTAATAAATCTGGACGTCTTTCTTGTGTTCTTTTAACTTGTTCATCATGACGCCATTTATTTATATTTTCGTGATGTCCTGAAAATAATATTTCAGGTACTTCCATACCCCTAAAATTATTTGGTTTTGTATAAACTGGATAATCAAGTAAACCATCATTGAATGAATCAAATTCATGTGATTCTTCTTCAATTACGCCATCTAGTAACCTTACAATACTATCTGTTACTACCATACTTGGTAATTCGCCACCAGTTAATACATAATCACCAATACTAAGCTCTAAATCAACGATTGATCTAATACGCTCATCAAACCCCTCGTAATGTCCACATATTATAATTATATGGCTCTTTTTTGTCAAGTTATAAGCCATTTTTTGCTTATATGGAACTCCTTGAGGAGTCATCATAATTACATATGTATCTTCGTCTTTTAAAGCATCTACAGCATCAAATATTGGTTGAGGCATTAAAACCATACCTGCGCCACCGCCAATACTATAATCATCTACTCTTTTATGAGGATCTTTAGAATAATCTCTAATATCATGAATATTTATTTCTACTTGTTTTCTTTCAAGTGCTCTTTTAATAATTGATTCACTTAAAAAACCTGTATACATATTAGGAAATAAAGTTAAAATATCTATTTTCATATTCACACCTCACATCTATATTTTATCACTAAAACTACATTAAACCATCGATTAATTTTACTTTTACTTCTTTTTTAGCTAAATCGACATTTAGAATAAATTCATCAATAAATGGTATCATTACACCATTATCTAACTTGATAATTGGATGAGCACTACTATTTAATACTTCTTCAATAACACCTATTTCTTTAGAATCACTAAGTACCTTCATACCAATTAAATCTTCATAAATAATCCCTTCAAATTTGTATTCATTACGATCAATATATACATTCATACCTTTATACTTTAAAACATCATTAATATCATTAATTCCTTCTAAAGTAACCATATCATAATTCTTATGAACACGATAGGAATTTAATACTTCTTTTATCTTATCTTTACCAATATAGATACTATTACCCTTTTTAAATACTTGTTCTTTATATTTAAAATCAGATAAAATTCTTATTTCACCTTTAATACCGTGGGTATTTACTATTTTACCTAAATATAAAAAGTCCATATTAGTCCTCCTTATTTATCTTGTAAAGAATAATTGAAGTAGCAACAGCAACATTTAAACTTTCACAGCTTTTATTCATATCAATATATAAATATTCGTCACACATATCCATTATTTCTTTAGATACACCATTACCTTCATTACCCATTACAATTACATAACCATCTTTTATCTTAATATCTTTTAAACTTTTACCACCATCTACTTTAGTAGCATACTTAGGATAATTAATATCCTTTAATACTTCTTTTAAATCACATACTAAAGTATTTACGTGAAATAACATTCCTTGAGTAGCTCTTACTACTTTAGAATTATATAAATCTACAGTATCCTTACTAAGTAAGATTGTATCAACATCAAAAGCAACCGCACTACGAATAATTGTTCCTAAATTACCTGGATCTTGAATACCATCTAAAGCAAGAATATGTTTACCTATACCTGTAAATTCTCTTTTTTTACATATTCCCATTACACTCTTAGGATTATCAAGCTCACTAATATATTTCATCACTTTACTTGAACAAGTAATTGTAGGTACATCTAATTTAAAAGCTTCATCTTCTCTTACAATAAGAGTTTGAAGAAGACCATTTTTATAAGCTTCTTTTACTAAATGATCACCTTCAATTAGGAATAATCCTTCATTATCGCGATTCTTCTTAATATTTAATTTTTTTATGTTTTTTATCTTATCATTATCTATTGATGTATAAACCATTTTATACCTTCTCTCCGCAGTACTTACAGTAATTAGAATCTTTATCTATCTTACGTCCACACTTAGGGCATTTCTTTTTACGAAATGCAAGTACAAAAATAATTGACGCTATTAATAATACTACAAATACCCCTATTAAGGCAATTATTATTTTAGTTAAATAGCTTTCATACATATCTACGATATTCATATTATCACCTAATATTATTATAATATGAATATTGCTAAAATACTAGTTTATTTGTATAATATATACTAGGTGATAGCATGAATTACTTCATATTAACGCAAATATTCGGTTTCATCGTATTTATCTTTGAATCTCTTACTTTAGCAAGTAAAGATAAGAAGAAAATACTTAAATATAATACAGTTTCTAACGGATTTTACTTACTTGAATATTTATCAGCTCATGCTTATACAGGCGCTATATCTATTCTAGTTACGTTCTTAAGAAATTACTTATTTGAAAAATATAACCGTAAAGGAAAGAGAGCCCCTGTATATATCTTACTTATCTTATTAGTCTTATTAATAATAATTAACTATACAACATATGATGGTTTAATTAGTATTATTCCCGCTATAACAGTTGGTTTATTTACTTTCTCTTTATGGCAAAATAGTATTAAGAATTTTAAACTACTTAATATGTTTATTGCATTCTTATCCGCTGTATATAACTTATACTATAAAGCTTATACCGGATTTGCTTCGCAAATAATATTTATTATTATATGTATGTTTACTTACGATAATAAAAGTAAGAAAAAGAAAACTAAAAAAAGAAGATAACATCTTCTTTTTTATTTTAATTTTACTTTAGTAGTATGTTCTTTATTATCACGAATATATTTAACTTCTACTGATTCTCCTGAACTATGTTTATATAATTCATATTTAAAGTATGCCGTATTTTTGGTTTCCACACCAGCAAACGATACAATTAAGTCTCCACGTTTTAATCCGGCTTTATCAGCTGGAGAATTACTTTCAACATTTTGAATATAAACTCCTGTTGCATCACTATTAGAATAGTCATATAAACTAACACCAAAGTATGGATATTCAATTTCTTTACCACTTATGAAAATATCAGCATATTTAATAGCATCTTCAATTGGAATGGCAAATCCCATTCCTTCTACAGACGAAGATGCAATTTTCATATTAGTAATACCTATTACTTCTCCACTTGCATTACATAAAGGTCCACCACTATTACCTGAGTTAATGGCAGCATCTGTTTGTAAAACCTTCATAATATAGTCATTTACAGTACCAAAGATTGATCTTGAATTAGAAGTTGATACTTCAACTAATCTATTCTTTCCAGATAAAATCCCTCTCGTTACTGTCCACGAATATACAGTTGAATCTAAAGGAGCACCTACAGTAAATGTAGTATCTCCAACACGAAGTTCTTCACTACTTCCTATACTTGCGATATCTATTATTTTATCTTCATTAACAGATAATACCGCAACATCAGAATATTTATCGCCACCTACTATTTTAGCTTCAGCTTCAGTTTCATCAGTAAAGACAATATTAACTTTATCTGCTCCTTCAACTACATGTTGATTTGTAAGAATATATGCTTTACCATTACTTGTTTTATAAACAAAACCAGTTCCGGTAGCCTGTATCTTATTACCATTTAAGTTTTCGACAACAACAACAGCATCATAGATCTTTTCAACAGCCTCAGCGATTCCTTCATCAGTTAATGTTATATTACGATTTACTTTTGTTTTAGGAGCACTAGTTTTACCAATACCTGCAAATTGAATATAGCCAATCATTAAACAAAAACTAATAATTATAGTTACAAATGAAGCTATAACGACTGGTACTACTACCTTGCTTGGGTTTTCAGTACGACGTTCTAAAACAGAATACGTTTTTTTAGGTTCATATACAACATTTACCTCTTCTTCATATTTAGTTCCACATTCAATACAGTAATCTTCATCTTTTTTTAAAGATTTACCACAGTTACTACACTTCTTTAAATTACTCATAGTATTCACCTCTATTAAAATTATAAAAAAGAATTGTTAAGATTTTATGAAAATTAAAAAAATATATGATTTTTTTAGTATTTTACGCCGAAAATTGTATATTTTTTTAATTTTTTTACTATTTTTTACGAAATTCCTTGAAAAATAAGGGCTAAACTTGATATTTCTTGACATCAGCACTTTACACATTTTACATTTTTTAACACCTATTTTTATTGAATAAAGTGTAAAATAGGCATATAATATAATTAAGGAAAGGAGCGACCTTGTATGGCAAAGAAATTTAGAATACTTTTAATATTCATTTCATTATCATTATGCCTATGTGTAATGAGCAATACTTATTCTAGATATATTGCCGGCACTACAGGTGATTTAGAAGTTTACTTTGCAAAATGGCAAATTCTTTTAAATGGTACAGATATTACAAGTAATAACTCATCAATATCTTTAACACCACAAATCATCCATAGTGATTATGTCGCAGATAATAAATTAGCTCCTTCCTCAGAAGGATATTTCGATATTGAAATTGATCCTTCAAATGTTGAAGTATCATATGACTACAGAATAGATTTATCATATGACACAGATAATCTACCAGATTTAGTTGTTTCAGAATACGCAATACTTGATGAAGATTATGTTGAAGGTGATAGCGTTACACCTATTAGTATTGTTAACAACACAATTACTGGTTCATTTGATTATGATAATATGACAGATAATTTTAGTTATTCTACTTTCACAGTTAGAATCTACTTCAAATGGTATGAAGGAGAAGATGAAAGCATGAACGATGCAGCGGATACATTAATCGGAAGCAATGCCGCTAATGACATTAATACAACATTTGATGTAACAGCTAACATCTCATTCAGCCAAAAATTAAGTTAAATTTCCACTATTTAGACTTAAAATAAAAACAAGGTATTAACCTTGTTTTTATTTGTCTTAATCAATATTTACTTTTAAAGCTTCAATAACAGGTACTACATCACAATTAGTAGTTTTATTTTCACCATATATTTTACCTGTTGTTTGATTATGATTTACTAATGCAAATCCTTTATCATTATTATAATTTGTACTAGTCCAATAACATGAATTAGTATCTAAATAATTATATTTATCAATACTATAAGTATAATATCCTGAAGCTATAATAGCTTTATTTAATTCTGTTTGAATACGATTAGAATATTTAAGTTCTCCTATTATTAAATTAGACAAGTTAGGACGAACTAAATATGAATTTATAACATCGTTAGAAACTATATTTAATAGATCGTTAGCGGTTAACGTTCTTGTTGGTACTACCCAACCGGATGTAACTGTACTAAGTGCTGTACTATAATTATCGTAAGTTGTTTTACCATAATCATATAAGAAGTCTGGTAATAAAGATACTGTTGTATCACTTATCTTTGAATTACGTGATATAACATGTGTTCTAAGACAAGTCTCACTTATTTCTGTACAACTTTTATTAGCAACTACATCATACATAATAAATTTACCTTCATAAAAATCCATATCTACAGCATTTGGATTTTCTGTATATTGATCTGCTGATAGATTTATAACAATCTTAATAGTATTTCGAGGATTATATGTGTTATCTTCTTCGTGTAATTGTTCCTCAGCTTTTTGGAAATTATATGCTCGCATTCCCCAATCGCTATCAATCTCATCTGTTCCTGAATCTAAAGGCCATGAAACAGATATATTTATTTTACTCTCGCCTACTTTAGCACGAGCAAAATCTTTTTCTAAACTTATATTAACATGGAATGGATAATCATGTGATAATGAATCTTCTAGTGTTTCGGATACTACATTAACACCATCAACTTCATATGTATCATTTAAGATTCTAGCTGATTTAATAGCATATCTTATTTCAGCATCTGAATCTCCTAAATTTTTAACATTAACACTCTCTGTTACTGTTTCCATTCCTGGATATATTTCCGATAGTGATAAAACAACATTGTTTGATATTGACTGACCATCTTTATCAAACTCTATATACCACGCACGTACATCAACTTCTGTTTTTACATTGATTATTCCACTATAAGCGAACCACGCAAGAGTTACGGATATTAATGAAACAGCAATGAAAAATAGAGACATTATATTAAGTTTTAAGTATGCTTTATACTTACGTTTCATATATCCTCCTCTCTAGATTGCTTAAGTTAAATTAATGTTTTAATTTAGCTCTTCTTTCTTCTTCTTTTTCTAGCATTATTTCGATCATTTCTGAACCGACAATATATAAAAGTGGAATTACAACAAATACAAATAATCCCCATGTAGTTCCTATTACTTTATATACTAAAGATAGTAAAAATACTTTATAAACTACAACTCCATATACTTGATCTTCGGTAACAGGATAAATGTCTGAAATATCATTAGCTAATCCTTTTGTATGGAAGACATATTTATTATTTAAGTCTTTATCAATAGATTCAACTTGGTGAGTTATTATCTTACCTGCAACAGTTCCCCTCTCACCAATATAACTAATTGTATCTCCTACTTTAATATCTTCTGGTTTTGTTTCCATTGATATTAAAACATCACCTATTTTATATTTTGGTTCCATCGAACCTGATACAACAGTGAATATTCTTAAATTAAATAGAGATACCCTGTTGTCACTAACTCTTTGTAAAAGTACCATTAAGATGAATGCAACCATCATAACTGCAAAGCATACTTTAATGACTTTTAATATAATTCCTAGAATTTTATTCTCCTTAAGTTCTTTTATCTTATTTTTAAAATCTGCCATATTATCACTCTAAATTTTCTTGTGTCCTTTCTAAGTATTCATCCATTACAGATTTGAATTTTTTCTTTACATCGTCAGTTCCAACTAAACGAGTACCTTTTTCATATTTAATTTCTTTGACAATATTCGATAACAATTCTTCTTTAGTTAAATCAAAACCGTTATCATTTAAGTATCTTAATGTTCTTTCTATTTCCTCAGATAACATTAGGATAACTACCTTACATAATTTTTCTTTCTCTTCTTTTTTCTTCTTCGCTACTGAATCTAACATCAAATAGTCAAATAAGAAAGCCCTATCTAAAAATGATATTAACTTTTCATCACCATCTGTATCAATAACATTTTTAGATGGTTCCTCTTCATCAATGCCATAAGTTTGGAAGAAGTTCCATAACTTAACAGCCATTTGGAAGTTAGGATTCTTTATAATTATATTTGTTCTTTTAAGAGGTGCTAGTACAGGAGGAACATGTAACTTAGCAAGAGTCTTTATCATTTCACTCTTTTCCCAACTTGTTAAATATTCTCTTATACGACGCACTCTAAATAAAATACTATTTACATCATCGTCTAAACTTGGATCATTTTCATTTTTCGGTAATTCTTCACTCGTAACTTTAACTTCAATATGAACTTTTTCTCTACTAGTTTTAGAATTTCCTACATATTCAAGCATTTTATGATTTTTCATTTCAAGATTCTTAAGTAAGTCTTCCTTCTTTAGCATAAATCTATTTAGATTATCTATTAAAGTAAATAAGAAACGATTTTCATAAATATTGTATGTTTCTTCATTTCTTATATCAAGAATCTTTTCTGGTTGAACCTCATCAGTTTTCTTATCAACCTTAGTTATGTAGTTAGTGTGACGAGCTAAGTCTTTAACGCTCGCCACATTAACTTTCTTTGATTTTTCTGTTTTAACAGTTAGTTCTTCACGAATTAGTGTTAGTTTAGGATGTCTTACAACATTATCAATATATGGACAAACTTCTTCAATTATATCTAACCATTCAAGATCATTTAAACCACCAGATAAATCTAGATTGAAATGCATTTCTGATTTGGTCTTTTTTGCAAATGTTTTTGCTTCTTCTCTTAGATTTTCATCAATAAAATCACCAAATAATTTTGCCATATATAAACAGTCCTTTCACTAAATATTTTTCTTAACATTTTCCATAAAGGCGATACATTCTTTCATAACACCTTTACCAAATGTTTTATTTAAGTATGTAATAAATGGATCAATTTCATCACGAATGAATTGGATACTTAATTGATCAAATTTACGTAAAATCTTTCTTGCGATGAAGTAGTCAATAGCTGAATATTCATCACCACCGCACGCTACATAAACTGGTACAAATGTATTAAGTTGTTTCATAATACGATTACCAAACGCAATACGGAAATGTTCAATAACATAATTATCCATTTCTTTAACAAGTTCAAGACCTTTATCAGATACTGGATGGTCTTTAATAGCTTGGTCAAATAAACTTTCTAAGTAACTTGAGTTTATATCAACTGCTTCTTGTTCACGACATTTAAATGGATCTACTTTAGTATTAATGTCGATTGGCATAGCACGGTCATATACTTTATCAGTAACCATAAATGTTGAGTCATCGTTATTGATTGTACCGATATACCATAAGTTACCTGGAAGTCTTAACTTACCATGTTCAATTTTCTTAGGATCGGCAGGCCATGTACTAGGTACAATATCTACTAACCATTCTTTACGATCTGGCATTTCAAGGATAGATAGTAAATCAGCGAAGTAGTATTCAACACGGGCTAAGTTCATTTCATCTAGGATGATTGTATGAATATCATCATCAAAGCCAGCATTATATATTTCTCCTAGAGCTTTTGTTTCATTAAACTTCTTAGTAAATTCATTGAAGTAACCTAAGAAGTCTGATTTATCACGCCATGAAGGTTCAACTGATGATACACAGGAATCTTGTTTAACGAATTTTCCCCAAGCATACGCTAAGGAAGTTTTACCTGTACCAGAGATACCTTGTAGGATTATTAACTTACCACACGCTAAACCAGCAAAGAATGGTCTTAATAATACAAAGTCATAATATAGATGTAATTGACTTGCGGCAAAGCATCTAAAGTCATCAATTAATTCTTCTAGAGTGAATGTATTACCATAATTTTTAGGTTTAAATCCTTCTCTTGCTTGATCAATAGCAACAAGTTTAGGAAATCTGATATCTGGATTATCTTCAAGAGCTTTTTCTGTTTCTGTTGTTTCTTCTTTCTCTTCTCCCTCACCAGCCTCAGTTTCTTCTTCCTCACCAGGCTTCAATCCTAATTGAGAAACTTTCATTGCCATGATGTCATCTTTTTCTTTCATAAGTTTTTTAACTTTATCATTAAGAGTAGCTATTTCTTCAAGTAGCTCTTCTTGATTTAAGTTTTTCTTACGATAATTAATAATCTTTTTAACAGCAAAGAATATTAATATTCCTATTGCTAAAGCAATTAATACTAAAACAATAACAGAAATAACTACGAATATCCATTCACCACCATTAAAACTTTCTTTATAATTATCGATAATTTTGGAATAATTAGTAAAATTAAACATTTGACCTATTCCAGCAAATAATCCTTTGAAGATCCCAAATAGACCTTCAAAGAATATAGAAATAAATTCATAAAAGAATCTGAAAAATGTATTCATAATTATTCACCACCTGCTACAGGATATTCTACTTTAGAAATTATATTTTCAAAAACGATATTCACTCTTGCGGGAGCTGGTATCATGGCAACTAATTCAGCTGCACTTGTTTTTTTCTTACCAATAAAGATATATTCAGCAACATTAATAATTGCTTGGTCTTTAGCTTTAATAGTATCATCATCAGTAAATATAACACCAAATTTATACCCTTCTTTTACTAAGTCTTTAACCATTTTCTTATTTTCAATTAATGTCTTGTAATCAATTAAGTTAATTACAACATTTTTAATATATTCATCATTAGTTAAATCAAGTAATTGTTTTAACTTATTTTCTTTTGCATATAAAGTTTTAGGTATATACATTAAGTATTTCTTCTTAAAATCACTTGCTAACATATCTTCTACTATCTTTGTAGATAAAAGTGTTGCCATAATCATTGTTTTATCTTCAGCTATTATTCCTTCAGAATAAGTCTTATCAACGATATATTCACTATATACCTTACTGAATTCAATATTATGAGCTAAGATTAAACCATATAGATTTTTCTTAGTTGTTAACTGATTAAACTCAAGACTAAATGTTTTAGTATCCATTTGTTTCAAACTATATCTAATCATTGATTGATATTTCTTTTGAACTTTAATAATATTAGTAATCATATTATTAACATCTTCATCAGATATATTTTGATTTTTAAAGTATTTAGTAATTTTCTTTTTGAACATTTCTCTTATTGGTTCTACATCTTCAATATTACCATCTACTTGTTCAAGATACATAATAAGAATAAATATATTTGTATACTTCATTACTTTATCGTTATAAGCAGTATCACTACCCTTATATTCTTTAATCATTTTTTCAGCTAAATCTTTAATAGTATCTACTATTTTAACTGTCATATTTTTTGAAGTATATTCCGCATTATAATTACCGCAGAAATTATAATACTTAACATCAATGTAAGCTTTTATTAATTCATTCTTAATAGTTGCTTCATTAGTTAATTTCTTTTCATTACCATTCAAGATATCAACTATCTCACTTAATTCTTGTTCTTTAATATACATTGATTTTTCAATTATATTTTTAAATTTACGTTTAGCTTTTTTCTTAAGCATTTCAAGAGATTCTTTAATTAAGGATTCATCAACAGGAATATTAGCTTCTTCTCTAATTCTTCTTGCCTCTTCTTCTCTTTCTTTTATTTTTCTTTTCTTCTCTTCTTCTTTTGCTTCAGCTTCTTCAATAACATTTTGATTTTCTTTAATTTTTAAATATGTTTCATCTAGTTCAGAAGCATCAACACTTACCGCTCTAAAGTACATTGTCTTATCTAAATCTTCTTCAGAAAGTGGAGCTAAATCTAAATCTTCTTTAGTAGCAACTTCATCATGAGTTTCATTTACTTGTTCGTATTTAACTTCTTCAACAATAGGCTCAACTTTCTTTTCTTCTTTTTTCTCTTCTTTGATAACTTTTTCCTTAACAACTTTCTCTTTAGTCACTTTTTCCTTTTTCTTTGCTTGCATCTTTTCGATAAAGTTATTAACAAATTCATCAAATTTACCTTTTGAATTATCTTCTTTATTTTTTCTAACAACATATCCAATTACATATAAAGTAATAATTAATGTTATTAAAACATATGGATTAAATAATGTTTTTCTAAATATACCAAAATGTTTTAATGTCTTAGTTACTTTACCAACTATTTGATCTTTAGTAATAGGTTCATCTTTTGTATTATTAGCGTCTCCTTTAGTAATATAAGTACCCTTATATGATTCAATAACAGTATGTGTTATGAACTCATCATTTTTACTATAAGTTACTATATCACCTATTTTAATATCATCAGTTACTTTAACTATGATCCAATCGCCAGCCTCAATAGTAGGACGCATTGATCCAGTTTGAACTTCAAAAGTAGCATATCCAAAGAAACTTGAATATTTATTACCTAATATTTTTACTTGAATTCCTTTATATAATGATATTAAAAGTATTAAACCAAATAAAAAGATGAATATATCTAATATGATGTTTATTACTTTTTCGTACAACCCCATTTTCTTTGTATTCATTCTATCCCTCGCTATCTTTAGCCTATTTACTATTCTATATACATTTTACCATAACACTATATTTTTTACAATAAAAATACCTCGATTAGGATAATAAAAAAGTTAGAATTTTCATTCTAACTTTTTACTCATTTCCTCTTGCATAAAATTCAATATTTTCAAGCTTTTTAACGTATTGTTGATTAAATAAATCACTGTTTTCCTTATCTTGTAATTTGTAAGAAATAAAGTTTCTTACACAAGTTAATAGATGATGTTTATTTAAATCTAAAGATTCATCATATAAGGAATCTTCCGTAGTATAATCTAATCCCGTATCAACTACAGTTCCTCTCGTACTAATACTTAAATTACCATATATTTTACCTTCGCTATAATATGGTACTACATAGGAAGCTTGTTCTTGATAATCTATTTTATCTTTAAAAACATAATTAGTTCTTTCACCAGCATTATTAATTAATTTAATTTCACTATCTGTTAAATCTTTAGCTCTTCCTGTTTTTGACAAAATTATTTGTCCCTTACCTGCGACAGCGGCTGGATTATAAACCATTGTACTATATAATTCTTCTAATTCTTCATAGTTTCTTTGTCTTTTTTCTTCAAGACCTAGGCGTGCTACTTCTTCATCATGGAATTTATCACCGGATACATCAACAGTCAAATATAATGTACTACTTGATAATGCATCTAAAGCTTCTTTTTGATATTCACTAAATACAGTTCCGTTAGTTACAATACCAATACGATGAACTAAAATATTATTATTTTTTAAGACTTCGGCAACATGTTTTAATTCATTAACCGCAAGTAATGGTTCACCACCGGATAGTAAAAGAACATCTATTTCTTTAATACTACGGAAAACATTATCAATAGTTTCAAAACTGATATTTTGAAATTCTTTATTTCCTCGTAAACAGTGCTTACAAGCTAGATTACAATTTCTTGTAACTTCAAGGTACATTTTCTCAACTTTAAAATTTTCCATGATATCACCTCTAATGGCATTTATGATATCACAAATCCCTATAAAGTCAAATTAAAAAGCATCAATTGATGCTTTTAATTTTCTTCTTCTTCGCCATATTTAATTTCAACGATTAATGCATAAATTTCATATATAAAGATTAAGAAACCAGGAACTAAGATTATAAATAAGAATCCCCATTGTGATTCAATTATTGATAAGAATGTTCCTATTTTATGACGTACATTAGTTGCTTTTCCAATGATATATTCATCAGAGAATGTATCACCATTTTCAAAAGAAATAGCTAAATTATCTGCGTCTTTATCATATTTTTCTCCTACGATCCCTACATTAACATGTGGAATATGATTTTTATCTACACTGTAAGCAAATATTTCGTCACCAACTTCTATCTTTTCAAATAAAGGCTTATCTACTGATACTAAGTCACCTTTTACATATTTTTCACTTGTTATTTCTTCATTAATTATTATAAGTGATGTATTTCCAAATTGAGTTACACCATATTTATTAAAATATAATAATAAGATTGTCATACATAAAGCAAATGCAAAGAAAGCTACGCCAAGTATGGTTAATAAAATTTTCTTAATTGTTTCTACTACTTTCATCATCTTCACCTATCCTATTTCCATAATAACACAAATCTTATGTTCTAGCAACCATCAAATTCTTCAAGTGTAAAGGAAGAATTTGTGATTCCTAAGTTATCACCTGTGCCGTAGAATATAAATTCTTCACTAGTATTACCAGCGATAACAAACTCTATTTCATTAATAAATCCACTTGATGTTTCATAACTTTCTAAATCATTTGTATCAACATCAATATGTAGTTTACTACTATCCCAACTAACTCTTACACAACTACTTGAACTACTTGGATTGGAAACAACTAATGAATAATAATCACTATGATCATTAACATTATGTTTTACTCTTTCATTTTCACCTACATTTTTATGTAAGTTAAACACCCCAGTTAAAGTTTTTGTATAAGGACTTGTTGCAGTTACTGTTATAGTTACAGCTACATCACTATCATCATCAACTGTAAAATATAAATTACTTGTTGATTTAGATGCCCTATATGTATAACCATTACTTTCGCAAGTAACTTGATTCATATTTTTTGTATCAACACCATCTTCGGTGTCATTAATACAACTTTTATAATGTGAAAGTGTTGCTTGATATGTACTACTATTAGTTCCATTTATATAACAATTACTACTATTATTTGTTGTACAAGTAACTGTATAATTAATATCAAAATCAGTTACTTTTGAATCACTTAAGTAATTACTTATATCAAAGTATACTCTTTCACCATCCCATAAATTATTAACATTTGTTTTGGAATTTATTCCTAAAGTTTCACTTTCAAAGTAAAAACCTTTAGATTTTAAATAATAATTCCAAGCAGATTTAGATGCATATTTGGCATATGATATTCCATTAATAACGACAAGAAGTAATACAACAATTCCTAAAAAGATAAATATAACTTTCTTACTCTTATCCATACTATCCCTCTACCTTCTGCCAACTATTTATTTCTAAATCTATATAATCAACTAAATTTGTATATGCTTCTGTATTATATCTACTTGGGAATGTAATTATTAATTTATATGCATCATTATCCATAACATCATAAGCCATTGTTTGCGTTGGTGTATTACAAATAAGTTTATTCTCTTCATTACGGGAATAACTTTCTTCGGTACACTCAAGATCTTGCATAGTTCCATCCATTTTAATTAAACGAATAGATAGTGGCATAAAATGATATGTACTAATATTTATCTGATATTCAAGAGTTACATTACTTACCGCTGTAGCATTATTAATAAGCGAATTATTACTAACGCTAAATTCGTATTCTTTTGTATCTCCCGGTTTAATACTTGTTAAAGGAACTTCAATGCTATCAAGAAGACGTGCATCAAAAACGAATTTTGCTATATCCTGACTTGCTAGAGAAGTTTGAGCTCTAGAAGTGAAAATAGAATATGTTATTCCTGAACCTAAAACAATAATTGTAAGAACAAATAATATTAATAATATTTTATATTTTACTCTCACTTCTATCACTCCTTTCTATTTAACTATAAAGTATTTATCAACAATACCAATTCTTGTATTGCCATCATATAATTCAAATACAAGTTTGTATGAATTATAATTAAATCTTCTTGTATCAAAAGTAAGACTAACATTATTATAAGTATTTACTGTTCCATTATAACGAACAGGATTTGCAACAAGTAAGTAATTATTATTACCTAAACTTGTTAAATTATTACTTATATAATTAGCTAAATCTACTTTTGTATAATCTTGATTATATGCTGTTAAATCATCTTTTTCATATAAAGATACTCTTATTGATGGAGCGATAAATGTTCCCTTCTCTATTACAGAAAAATTAATAGTTTTAGTAATACTATTTTTTGGAATAATCTTATTTGCTTCATCCATAATAACATCATATATATAATTTCTTGTTGTAAAACTATTTGTTACTACAACAGGAATACTAATTAATTGTTCGCTAATTGTATTAGTATTTATACCATCATATGCGATATATGGTGATATTTTTAAATAATATGTTCCTGATGGTAATCTTGAATTATCAGCCATTGTAGTAACATTTAAAGTAATATTTTTATTACTTGTACCAGTTAAGTTAACACGATATAAACCATTACTATTAACTGAACATTCATCACCATTAATTGCTAAACTTAAATTCTTTAAGTATTTCTTATCAACTAGGTTTCCACTAGTATCAGTTAAACGCATTATTAAACCAATATTTTTATTTTCAATAGTTGTATCAAATACATTATTAGTTAAACTAACACCTGTTAAGATAGGTATATTAGTACTTGAATTACTATTGTAAACAATACTACCTGTGAAGCTTGAACTAATAAATAAATTAGCTTTAGCATTCTTAACAATATCAAATACATTCTTTGTACTTTGTAATGTATCAACAACTATCATACTATTATCATAGATACCCATATCAACACTAAGATTACTTATATTATTAACAATAGTGGCATCCTTAAAATCTATTGTTATCTTATAATCGCTTGTTAGTGAAGATGTTTCATTATAATATTCAGCAGTTTGTTTTAATGTTTTAAAACTTTCTAAGAAGTATAAATACTTACCTACTTCTTCATATTTAGTATCTTCATTACCTCTAACTGTATATTTATATACCTTCTTATTACTATTATCAATTAAAGTAATAACTGTATTTACTGGTAATGTTGTACTTGCTACTAAAGCATGTTTTTTATTGTTACTTAATGTTTCACTCGAAGTAAATGTAGAAGTAAATGAAATACTTGAATCATTTGTAATACTTATATTATTAAGATTATTACTTGTTGATCTACCTAATATTAAATTAGATTTAGTATAACCATTTACCAAAATATAAGGTGTATTTTCATATGTAATATTGTCATTATTATCAACTGCTTTTACATATAACATTTTCTTAGAACTACTATCAAAACTAATAGCATTTGTATAAGTTACCCATTCAGTTTCTTCTAAATCAGCATTTGTTAAAGTTGTGTTACTTAAATAATAAGATAATTCTTTAACACCAGTTAGATTATCTGTTGCAGATAAAACTATATTTTTATTAGCATTATAGAAGATTGGATATGAACTAGTCTCATGATCAACATTTTCATTACCAATAGCTATTGTAATAACTGCTCCTGTTTTATCAAGAACTAAGATATCACTATTTAAATAATATACTTCATCATTATAATCAGTAACTTTAGCATATATTACATAATATCCTTCTTGTGATAAAGAAACTACTGAATTATATTCTTCCCAGTCATTAATGTTTCTTATTTGTTCTTTTGTAAGAGGAGTACTACTTGTGCTAATGTAATAATATGCTTCTTTAATAGGTCTTAACTCTGATAGAGTTGTAATATTAAATGTTGTATTATTCTTTAGATTAATTCTTGATAAAGCATAAGTTTCATGATCCCAATTATGTGAATTAATATTTATTTTAGCAATAGGTTCTGTTATATCATCGAAATATAAAACAGGATAAATATCTGCTAAATAAATCCATTTTTTATTTTCTATATCCTCTTCATCATAGGTAATAAATCCAAGATTATTCATGAATGTTACATTTTTTAAATTAGCTTCAGTTGTAGTAGTAAATCCTACATCATTACCACTAAGTTTATAACCATTTACAATATTAACGGTACTTACTCTTGCTCCTATTTTAATACTTGTAGTCGGATCAAATACACTTGTAAGAGTAGTTGTACTACTTGCATTTATTATTCCAACTAAACCGTAAGTAGTAGTACCTGTATTATAAACATTCGTAATAGTTGTTGGTGTATTTAATGTTTCACCAATAATACCCGCACTTACACTTCCTGTAATAGCACCAGTATTATATGCATCAGTAAGTGTTGTATCTACAGATACTCCAACAATACCAGCCCCGATAGTATTACCAAATACTTTTCCGTTATTAATTAGTCCTGTTAAAGTAGAACTCTTAGCAATACCAACAATATTTGAAGTAACTGATTCATAATAAGTTTCTTCATAAATAATATTTGATACTGTAACTACAGTAGGATTTGGACTAGTCATCTTAACTACTAATTTATTTATATAATTAGTACCAAGATCTAATTCAAAATTATTACTTGTAACTCTTATACCATTAATAGTTAGATTGGTTGTTGTTAAATCCCCTGCCGATAAAGTAACTGTTCCTGTTACTTTACTATTTTTTAAGTTAGCTGTATCTTGTTTATAATCTAAGTTTCTTGTAACAGTTAATTCAGTACTTGTTGATGCTTCTTGAATATCACCAACTGTCTTAGTTATTGTTTTTTCTTTAACTGTACTATTTGAAGTAGTAATACCATTTACTAAAACATTTGTAATAGTTGCATTACTTGTAGTTGATGCTAAAGTAGCAGTTATATCACCACCATAAGTAAAACTATTTTCTAAATATAAATCTTTAATGCTACCACTTAATTTAGTAAATAAAGCAAGTTCTTCTTTAGTACTATCTGTCATATAAAGACCATAAATTGTATAACTATTAGCATCTAAGTTACCTTTAAAGTTATCTATATTTGGGAATATATTTATTCTTCCTACAAAACTAGTTAATTCTGCATCACTGTAACATTGATTTGTGTAAGGTTTAACATAATAAGCATCTCCATCTAAGGTATATAAAATATTATTATCTTCATATTCAAATATTCCGTTATTAATAACTATATTATTACTTAATTTATAATATTTATTAGTTGTATCTTCGTTATTCGTAGCTAAATAAGCTAACTCTTCACCACTAGCTATGATATATGGATTTTCTTCTGTTCCATCTCCTCTACGGTAACTACTAGCAATAGAACCATCCCAAAGACTTAACTCATTTAAATTTATTTTATTTTTATGACTAGCAAAAGCAGGTATAACAGTAAAAGATAAAAGGCAAATAAAAATAGCGATAAATAAGATAATTTGCTTCTTAGTTAAACCACTAAAAAAAGTCTTTATTTTATTCATGCTATCACCTTCTATCATTAGTCTATTATTTATACTATAATTATATCATAAACTATATATTATTGCACTAAAAAAGTAGATTATTTATCATCTACTTTTTCTTTTGCAACAAGTTTTTCTACTTGTGTCATAAACCATATTTTTTCAATGTCTAAAGGACTATTTTCAATAGTATCGATACGAATTAACAATTCGATTTGTCCCTTTAGACTTTCAAGATTACCTTCATCAAGTTCATCTTCCGAAATTTTAATATTATTAAGACGATATTTATTTGCTATTATCTTAGGTATATCTACTTCTTCAAATACAGGAATACCATCAATAATAATGTTTGTTGGATCTAAAGCAAAACTATCAAAGTTATTACTATATTCTAAAATATCTTCATATTTATCTAAGTTATATACTTTCTTAATAGCAATCTTTTTGAAGTAATCATAACTTGAATATAAGTTAAGTACATCAGATACAGTTAACATATTATTTAAAATAGATGAAACTTTATCTTTAAAGTACTCAGCATCATATTTTTCATATAATGTATATAATTCTTTAGCAATATGTACAGACTCTTGTTTTAATTGTTTTAATCCTTTATCAGATTTAAATTCAAATAGTCCTGGTTTACCACTAAAGATTTTTTTATTAATACGGTTTAATTCATTTTCTTTGGCGACTATATTTGCTTCAATAGTCTTTATATCTTTATTTTCTCCTTTTTTTGTGTTTTGCTCAGTTTTAACTAATTTAGCATATTCGTTTTTGAAATTTTCAAATAAAGGAGCAAATTCTAAATATTCTTTATATTCATCAATAGTTAAAGTAAATTTAGCTAAAGCACGGTATATCTTCGACATAACCTTTTTATCTGTACGATCTACTGATTCAGGAATTAGTAAATCGTAAGCCGCCGCTCTTACTTTACTATCTTCTAGATAATGAGAAATATCAATTTTACCTTGTTTAGCAAGTTCAATAATATCACCAATATCTTCTTTTTGAGCCATATTAAGTTCAATATAACATGCCTCTAACTTATCTAAACAACTAGCGTAATTATCAACCTTATTTTCATGCATTACTTCTTTTTGAATACGCGATAAATAGGCTTCAAATTTACGCGCATTCTTCTTAATTATACGTCTAAAATTAAGTTCAATATGCGCAACTATATCAGGATTAACCCAATATACTTGTTCAAATATTTCAGATACTTTATCGTACCCATCAACTTTTTTATTACGTACATCTAAGAAAGCACTCATATATTCATGTACATAACAAGTATAATCAAAATCCGCACTTGTTATCTTAATATCTGCTTGTTCGAATTTATCTAAGAAAGCATTAATAATATCATTTAAGCAACTAAAGTTAAATACATAGTAATTACTTATTTGATATAGTAAATTATCAAATCCCATTTTTTCTAAATATGTATTAGATGGGTTAAGTAAGAATTTTACTTCTCCTAAAGATAAAATACGTTCTTTTAATTCAGCTATCTTGTCAGAATCATCAGGATTTTTTACACTAAAAGATCTTGATTTAGCAAGCATATAATTACGTACACTAGTCTTGTAATCATCATATTTCTTTTCTATATCTGCGATTGTACTATTTAATTTTTTTTGATTTGTTTTTGTCTTTTTTGGCATAGTGGAAATTAAAGTCTTTTTTGCACTAATATCTTTTTCAATAAACTCTAAAAAATTATTCATCTTCATCCTCCACTTTTTCTTCTTCAATCTTATTAGAATTTAAGAAGTCCATGAATTCATTCATTTCTTCATAAACTTGAATTAATTCTTGTAAAGATAAAGCGGATAAATCAAAATCAACTTTTTTATCATTTTTTTCCATACTATCACCTTTCCCTTTTTATTAATCTAACGCTGTATAACCAAATGTATCTTTACTAAAGTCTAGTGAAATAGAAACATCGGCACCTTCAGAGTCAGTCTCTAAACTATCAATATCTTGCCCTTCTAACCAAATATATATTCTTACTTTGGTAATTCCATCAGGAATAGTAAATAAAGAAGCTGGCAAGTTTTTAACAGTATCTTGTAATTTAAAATAACTCATATCCATTCCGGCAGTACCCGAAACAATATTTTGTGTTTCTAAAGGTCCACCTTCTCTTACCCAAGCATATGTTGGGAAAGCATAACCATTATGTAAATTTATACCATATTTTCTTGCTCTTTCAATCGATAAAGGTCCATGTTGATCATAATTTGGTTCCCAGATTACACCGGTACATCCACCATTACAACCCACATTTTGAATAGTATTAACATCAGCTTTTTTCGGAACTGATCCTATTTTCAAGAACCCGACACGAGCAGAATTTGTAAGACCAATCATTTCTTGTTTATCTTCAGTCATAGTTGCAACATTCTCATCATAATCAAGTTCAAAAAGTGAAGAATCTTCCAAGTATAAATTATCCGCAATTGGACTCCCTGAGTCATTCTTAAAGAACACATCAAACGCTAGAAAAACGTTCGCTGGGGAAACTTTTTCATCACGCATAAAAGTTGTTGATACATATCCTATATCCTTTTTTCTACTACGGTATTTAACACCAGCACTACCATAAAAATCAAAATATGGAAGATTTGGGTTAGTATTACCCGGTGATGATACAGGAGTTAATCCTGCAGACCACTGACTACGATGATTTGGATATAATCTACCTAGATCAACAATAATTGTGTCATATGATATATCAACAGTCTTACCAAAATTAACACCATCTAAGGAAATAGATAAACCTCCGTTTTTAGATACGGACATTTTAAACATGTTAATTTTTACATTTAAAGTTGTTGATAGCCAAGCATAAGTTCCAAAAATTAGGAGTACGCCAAAAGCAAGAATGATTAAATATGTAAAAAATCTTCTCTTAGATTCTATTACTTCATCGTTCTCGTAAACTACTTTTATTCTCCTACTTTTTGCCTTTTTAGCAGTATTTTTAACTGCTTTTTTAGCTGGTGTAGGTGCTTGGTCCCCATTATGTTTTAACATAAAACACCACCTTAATTTAATAGATATAAATAAAGAGTAATTGGATTACTCTTTATTTAAAATCTATATTGTTATTTTACTATTCTCCAGATTGAGGAGTTGTATTTTTGTGTTGATTTGGAATTGTTGCATTATCTGAAGGATTTGTTGCTGGTAATGGTGTAACATTATCATAGTTAACATCACTTTCAATATATCTTTCTTTAGTGAATCCAAAGTTAATTGAAATAGATTTTCCTAATTGAGCAAAATCGTAATTATCGATGTCTTGTCCTTCAATATAAATGTAAACTCTTAACTTAGTAATACTATTTGGAGCTAAAGTCATGAATGTTGGACGTTCAGTTCCTTCTTTTAATTTCATAGTATCAGTAAAGTATGGGAAATCAACTAATTTAGCTGAACTTACTGCCATTCCTTGTTTTTTAGCAGTTTTAGCAGCTGCAGCTCCTTCTGTATTTCTAGAATCATCATAACTAATAGTAGTATCAGTATAATAGTTGAATCTTGTACCATCATATACGTCTACATTTGCTCCTACAGCTAATTCATTAGCAATTGCATAAGTTGGAACAGTAGTTCCATCGGCAACTGTTTTACAAGCTGTAGCTGTATCGTATGAAGATGCTAAAGTTACGTCAGCATCAACTCTCTTCTTACATGAAGTATCATACCAGTTGATAGCATTTTGAACGTGTTTAGTATCGTTTGGTTCCCAAATTTGGGCATTACGACAAATACCTGTGATCTTAGCTTGGTTAGCTGTAGAATCATCAGCACAAGTAATACTTGTAATTCTTTCAGTAGTTGCTGTTGATTCGTTTGGAAGAGTACTATCATTTGATTGAACACGTCCAAGTTGAATGAATGCAACACGTACTGAGTTTTCAATACCAGTTCCAGCTTCACCACTTGATGATACTGTAACTTTTGAATTTGTTGTTAAATAAATTGCTTCCTCATTTAATAAATCAAGTCCGTCATAATAAGCGTTACCTGAAATATTTTTAATAAATAAATCGAATGCTACATAACCTTTAGCTTCAGCAGTTCCTAATTTTCCTTCTCCGGCTGCAGTATCATAATTGTGAACACGACTAGCAAGTAATCTATATCCACCTTTAGTAGCAGTTAAACTACCTTTTTCGAATAAAACCATTCTTGATACAGCTGAATCAACATCACCAATTGAAGACATTGGGATTAATCCTTCTGGAGCCCAAGTATTAGTATTAGCAGTATATGGAGTTGCATTTCTTGCATCTAATGTGTAAGACCAATTTTCTCCATCCATTGATAAGAATAAACCTTCAGTTGAAGCGATATCGATATCGAATGGTGAAACATTAACAGTCTTCATACCTATGAACCATGCATATGCTGAAACAGCAAGCATTAAAGTACATAAGAAGCAAATAGCAACTAATCTTCTAATTTTTTTAGAGCGTTTTGATTGTTTCATATTTTGTCCCTTTCTAACAATATTATAGGGAAACCTAGTTGACTAGGTTTCCTTTTAATATCAATTTTTAAATTATTGTACAGCAGTTATATGATTTGCTCTAACTACATCTGCTGGTAATGTAGCAGTATTTGTATCATCGTAATTTGTATCTTCACCGAAGAATCTTTCTTTAGTGAATCCAAATGCAACAGAAATTTTCTTTCCTAATGATGCAAAATCATAATTATCAATATCTTGTCCTTCAATATATACATATACTCTTACTTTAGTAATACTATTTGGAGCTAATGTCATGAATGTTGGACGAGCAGTTCCTTCTTGTAATTTCATAGAATCAGTAAATGTTGGATAAGCCATTAATTTACCAGTTGTAGCAGTTGATGCGATTGTTCCTGAATATCCATTGTAAGCAGGACCATCATATACATCTACGCTATCACCTAAAGTGATTTCACCACTTACAGCATATGTTGGATAAGTTCCACCATTACCTACAGTACCACATCCACCATAGTTTCCTGTATAAGAAGCTTCTGATGTAGTTGTAGCACCTGTTCTTCTTCTACATGAAGTAGTATACCAATTAATTGCATTTTGAACATGTAATCTATCATTTGGTTCCCAGATTTGAGCATCTCTAGAACAAATTGAAGTTACAGTACTTCCTTCTCCATTTTCACATGCAATACCTGTGATTACAGCTTGAGTAGATGTTGCTGCTTTTGCAGAAACACGTCCGATTTGAGCAAATGCAACACGTACTGAGTTTTCAATACCTGTTCCAGCTTGTCCACCTTCGGCTACTTTAACTTCTGAATCAATAGTTAAGTATACAGCTTCCTCATTTCTAACATCTAAATTATCATAGTAAGCATTACCAGATAAGTTTTTAACAAATAAATCAAATGCAACATAACCGTTTTGTTCTGTAACACCTGATGCAGTATTATTTACTTGGCTAGCCATTAATCTGTATCCACCTGGAGTAACAGTTAAACTACCTTTTTCGAATAAAATTAATCTTGATGATCCAGAATCAATTTTACCTACTGAAGACATTGGAACAAGTCCAGTTCCTCCCCAGCTATTAGTATTTCCTGTATAAACTACACTAGTATCATTATAGTTTGTACCATTAATTGTAACAGTATCAGACCATTTAGAACCATCTAAAGATAATGATAAACTATCGATAGCAGCGATTGATACATCGAATGTAGATACGTTAACAGTTTTCATACCAATGAACCATGCATAAGTTGATACACCTAAGATTAAGGCAATCATAGCACAAGTAACAACCATTTTTTTAACACGTTGAACATGTCTGTTATTTCTACTTTTCATTTTCCTTCTCCTTCTTTTCGTCAATAATTTCTGAAATAAATTCCATATGGAGTTTTATTTCTCCACCCAGTATATTGTCGGTGCACTCTGGGTCAGTGCCTTCGAGCCATATGAGAATGGTGTATTTATCAATATCACCAGGACTAAAATCTATTACATGCTCGCTAACAACTACATTATTACTTTCAAAAGGAGTTGTATCCCTTTCAGGATATCCACCAGCTCCGATCTTAGCATATGTAATTGGAACGCCATTCTTATAGATTCTAACTCTTACAGCCTCATCTACGTTCTTGATAACATCGTCGATTATTAGTTCTGTCCAATAATCAGTAACATTTGTACCTGTATTTTCAATATAGAAAGTGTATGCAAGATAATTATCACCATTATGTGATCCCTCATAATTATCAACATCATCCGGAAGCCATTTAGATGATATATTGTTGAATGTATCAGGCGATTTTGCAAATAGTTCTCCTCTAAATTGTTTGTACTCAGGATCATCATAGATGACAAGTCCTCTTTCAAGGTACATATTACGATCCAATGTTATACTGAAATTTCCACTATTATAAATGACACGAAAAACGATATAAACGATTACGAGTAGCAAAATTAGAATAAGTAATGTTAACTTTGCTATTTTTACTATTAGTTTGTCGCGATTAATTCTGTTTGTATTTTTAGCAAATTTGTTATTATCCATTCTAACAGCGCCCCTTCTCTTAATCGTATAGCATAAAAGCGCATACCATATTTTGATATCCTTTACAATACAATTACATTATATCATAAATAAGAGGCATGTCAACAGATTAAAATTGAGAAAAAATCACGAAATTTTCATATTTCTTTATAAAAAAAGGGCAAACCAAGTTTACCCTTTTTTTAGTTATTTAAAATACCACTATTATTTATGGCAATAAGCATTTCTTTTACAATTAGTTCATTAATATTATTTGGCATTATAGAATCTTTCAAAACACGCTCTATTTCACCTAATTTTACTCTAACTAGCTTATAATTACCTTCAATTTCATGTGTATCATAATTTGTATTACTTAAATCATAATCTTTATCACTTCTAATTAGATAATAATAAATAATATTTTCTCTATTTTTATTTGTATTGCGATAATTTTTACTATAATATCTAATTTCTTGGAACGGTTCTAAATTAGACACCTCAAATTCTATACCAGTTTCTTCTTTTAACTCTCTTTTTAAACCATCTAGAAGCGATTCATTTTCTTCTAAGTGTCCTCCCGGAAACTGATATGTATTATACGAATATCCAAGAAGTAATTCGTCATTTGAGTTTAATATTAAAGCTTTTAAACGGATTACAGTCTCATCTATTTCTTCTTTAGTTAAATTATCATCATTAAAGAATATCTTTTCCATTATTCAACATTAGTACAAGCTGATTTTAAAGTCGCAACTTCTTCCTTAGCTTCTCTTATTTCTTGATTTAAACTATCTATCTTATCTTCATAGGCATAAACTAAAAAAGTAAATAATACAAAGATGATTCCTATTAATACAACTATAGCTGCGTTATTTTTCATAATATCACCTACTTTAGTATATCATAAATATAATTCCTATTGAAGATAGATGATTTAGTTTGTACTCTACAGGCTCTATATACTAATAAATTCTGCCATCCAAAGTAATAATTATCTGTATAATATATGATATAATAAAATATATTAAAGGAGTATAACTATGCCCAATCCAACAAACTTAATAGGTAAAAAATCTGGAACACTAATTGCTAAAGAATATTTAGGTAATAGCAAATGGAAATGTATATGTAAAAAATGTAATAATGAAGTGATTATAACAACAAATTGGTTTAACAAAAACATTAAATTAAAAAGAGATGGTTGTAAACATGTTAATTATAATTTAATAGGAGAAAAATTTGGATATTTAACAGTTATTAAACAAGCAGAAGATTATATTAAGCCTAGAAGCAAAGCACATGAAAGACAATGGTTATGTAAATGCATATGTGGTAGAACAAAAGTAATAATTGAAAGCAATTTAAAAGGTTCAAAATCAATTAGTTGTGGAATATGTATGTCACATATTTCTATACCAGAAAAAATGATATATTACTATTTGTCAAAATGCTTTAATGATATAAAGGAACAATATAGACCAAAATTCTTAAAAGGCAGAGAAATAGATATCTATATCCCAGAACTAAAATTAGGAATTGAATATGATGGTAAAAATTGGCATAAAGATACTAACAAAGATATATTAAAAAATAAATTGTGTGAAGAAAATGGTATAACATTAATTCGAGTAAGAGAACCAGAATGTCCTAAGATTAGTGGAATAAAATATTGTATTATTACTCCAAAAACGACAAGCAACGGAACACACATGACTATTCCTATAAAGAATATTATAAATATCATTAATAAAGATTATAATCATGATATTAAAATCGATGTTAATTGTTTAAGAGATAATGCAGATATTTGTAAAAGAATTCTATCAACTGTTGGATTCAATTCACTAGAATACTTATATCCAGAAATAGCCAAAGAATGGGATTACGAAAAAAATTATCCATTAACTCCAGATAAAGTTTTTGCTCATACCGGGAAAAAAGCATGGTGGATATGTCCAAAAGGACATAGCTATAGTTCTGTAATAGCATCTAGAACAGGAAATGATAAATGTGAATGCCCAAAATGCAAAAAAGATAAATATTATAAAAAAGTAAGATGTATCGAACTAAATAAAGTATTTAATTCAGTTCAAGAAGCAGCACAATTTGTAAATAGAAAGCCTTGTAGAATTACATCTGTCTGTAAAAAATATAGAGGATATGATGAAACATGTGGCGGATATCATTGGGAATATATAGATAATTAAATCAATTAAGGAGGAATTATGGAAGAAGAAATTAAAAATAAAAAGAAAGAGAAATATAAAGATATATTTAAAGAAATTCTTTTTTTAATATTGTGGGTAGGATTAATCATAAAACTTGTTTTTGATTGGGATATACTATTATTACAAAAAATAGCTCCAAATTATTTATGGATCATTAAATATAAGCCATTAATACTAGTTATAATAATAATATTAACATCAAAAAAAGATGTTACTTCTATTATACTTAATATTCTATTTTTTTTACTATTTATACCTTATGAGATATTAATACATTTACCTTATAAAGTTTTTAAAATTTCCAAATCAAATGGATTAATATCTTATATTAATATATTAATAATGTCACTAAGTAAATTTAGATATAAGATTTGTATTTTTATTTTATCAATATTATCAATTCATTTTACTATTAATTCAAACAATATCTATCTTTTATGGTTTAGCATTGTATTTTATACCTTTCTAATTTTGTCGAATCTAAAACTTATATACAAGTCAATTAGAGGTAATAATAATAATTTATTTAATGCTTACAAGAAAATAATAGATTTTGTAAATAAATCAAGCAGCAAAGATATAGATATTAATAATATAAATATTAAAGAATTTAATAAACTCGAAAAAACAGATGAGAAAGTAACAAAAGTTTTTGGAGTAGTACTTTTAAATAGAATTACCCTTTTTATTTCTAAAAAATACAAAGAATATAACAACCAGAAAAATTATTTTTATCAAGACTTTATAATTTGGATTTTCACACTAATACTTCTTGTATTTTGCTTAGCACTTATATTTTATACATTATATAAAATTAACCCTTCATATTATATTATAAAAGATAATATAACATTTATTGATTTTATATTATTCTGTTTAGGATTAACTTCATCAGTAGAAGGAAACATAACATTCATTAAAGCATTAACAATTATATTAGCAATTGGTAGAACATTATATCCGGCCTTACTAATCCCATCATTTATTTCAGCTAATAAAAAACAACAGCAAAAAAATATAAATAAGGTTATTGATAGTTTTGAAAAAATTGCAGATAATCAAGAACAAAGACTGGTAAAAACAAAGACATTTAGTGATATAAATCAAGTAATTGATAGTCTGCACACAATTCACAAGGAAGGATTAAATGTTATTGATTATTTCACATCAAAAATAAACTAAAAGAAAGTAGGCTAAAATCCTACTTTTTTAGAACATTTATTTTCCTACCAATAACTTGCCAATTTGATAATTAAAGTTGATAGGTCTTTATAATGGTGCCATACTTGGTGCCATAATATTTAGCAGTTTATACAAATTAATAATAATTCTTAAAAATTTAGTAAAATAGAAAAAGAAGTATTAAAGTAATCAAAACCTTAATACTTCTTATTTTCTTAAATGGTGTCCCAGGAGGGATTCGAACCCCCGACCGCTGCCTTAGAAGGGCATTGCTCTATCCAGCTGAGCTACTGAGACATCTCGCTTGAACAACATTGATTATACTACATAATAACCTGTTATTCAAGTATTTTTTTTAATAAAAAGAAGATATTTCTATCTTCTTTCATTAAATATGTGTAATTTTTCGTTTCTTACACTTTCTTCACGTTGTTTCTTTAAGTATGCAATATCACTTTGAATTTTTTGTTTTTCACTATTACTTTTAGCTTCTTTTAAAGCTTCATTTAATCTAGCTAATTCTCTTTGAAATTCTACTTCTGAAATATAACGCATTATTTTTTCTCCTTTATCTCCTTTTTAATTAATTCAATAAATTCATCTACTTTAACTGTTACTTTTTCTTCGCTACCAAAGCGACGATATGTAACTTCATTATTATCTCTTTCGTTATTACCTAGTACTAAACTAAATGGTATTTTACGAGTTTGACTTTCACGCATACGATAACCTAATTTTTCTTCACGACTATCTAGTTCCACTCTTATATCATTTTCTTTTAATAATTCATATAATTTATTTGCATATTCTAAATGATATTCGTTATTAACTGGTAAAATTGATACTTGAACTGGAGCAAGCCATGTTGGTAAGTTACCTTTTGTTTCTTCTAAATAGAAAGCAATGAATCTATCAATTGATCCTAAAATAGCACGGTGGATTACAACTGGAGTTTGTTTAGAACCATCTTTATCAATATATTTTAAATCAAATTTCATTGGTAAGCAGAAATCTAATTGGCAAGTAGATAAAGTATACTCATTACCTACAGCAGGTTTAACTTGAACATCAAGTTTTGGTCCATAGAATGCTGCTTCACCTATTTTTTCAACATAATCAATATTTAAGTCTTTTAATACTTCTCTTAATTTGTTTTCAGCCATATCCCACATTTTGTCATCTTGATGATATTTAACTTTATCTTCAGGATCTCTTAAAGATAATTCGAAACGATAATTTTTAATATTCATTTCTTTATATACTTCTAGAATTAAATCAACTACACCTTTGAATTCAGCTTCAATTTGTTCTGGTGTACAGAAGATATGACAATCATTTTGACAGAATGATCTAACTCTTTCAATTCCCTTTAATGAACCTGATGATTCATAACGGCAATCACGAGCTATTTCAGCTATTCTTAATGGTAAATCACGATATGAGTGAATATCATTACCATAAATAACCATATGATGTGGACAGTTCATTGGACGAAGAACGAATTCTTCTCCTTCTACTTCCATTTTAGGGAACATTGCATCTTGATAATGATCCCAGTGTCCTGAAGTTTTATATAAATCTACATTACCTAAAGGTGGAGTTTGTACATGAACATATCCTCTCTTTAATTCTTTATCTCTAATGTAGTTTTCAAGTAAATTCCATACTGTAAATCCATTTGGTAGATACATAGGAAGTCCTCTACCTACTAAATCACTCATCATATATATTCCTAGTTCTTTTCCTATTTTACGATGATCTCTTTCTTTAGCATCTTCTAATTCTTGTAGATATGCTTCTAAATCTTCTGGAGTTTCAAAACAAACACCATATATTCTTTGAAGCATCTTATTATTAGCGTCACCTTTCCAGTAAGCTCCACTTACTTTAAGTAATTTAAAATTCTTAAGTAATTTTGTATTTTCTACGTGAGGTCCACGACATAAATCAGTAAAATCTCCTTGCGAATAACAAGTAATAACTGCTTCATCTTCCATACGATTAATTAAATCAATCTTATATGGATCTTCTTTAAACATATCTAAAGCTTCTTCTCTAGATATTTCTCTTCTTATAATATTTTTAGCATCTTTAGCACATTTTTTCATTTCTCTTTCAATAGACGCTAAATCATCTTCTGTAATTACTTTATCATCTAAATCAATATCATAATAGAATCCTTCTTCAATTACAGGTCCTACCCAAAACTTAGCATTTGGATATAAATGTTTAATTGCTTGTGCCATTAAGTGAGCACAAGAATGGTTTAAGGGATTTAATCTTTCATCTTCTTTAAAATTTACCATAACTTTTTTCCTCCTTATTTTTAAATATTAAAAAACTCCTTATATATTTTTATATATAAGGAGCGTATATACGCGGTACCATCCTACCTTGTTGCTTAATTTTTATGATAACGGAATAACCGGAATTCAATTTCTTGTTCGGCTCCCAAGTAGTAATCTATATATCTATTTATTAGCTTCCACCAAACGCTAACTCTCTTTAAAACACAATATATAAATCTCGTCTTGTTCTTCGCTTTATGTACTGATTATACTACAAAATATTTGTTTGTCAAATATCTATCTATGTAAAATTAATTCTTTTGCTTCTCTAACATACATTTCATTAATCTCACGGCGATCATTTAACTCTACACATAAATTTTCTAAATATTCTCTTTCGCCTTCGATTATTTCCATGTTCTTTTTAATTAATCTTTCATCAACTATTCTTCCTATTTCTAAAGAACAATAATTTCTTATTGGATTAGATGCATGACAATAAGCACCGTTATTAAATCCTGTATAACCATCATTAATTGTTGAATAATATGATGGTCGATAATAAACCTTGTTAGTATTTTTTATAACTTCTTTATATATATCATCATTACCCGCATCTTTAATTAACCTATCAATTAATTCTTGGTTAAATTTTGATAAATTATTACGGTAAATAAATGGTATTTCCGGATGCTTAGCAAAGAAATCCGCAATATAAGTATTTAAGAATACCATAAAATTAAATATCATATTTGATGAAGTCGTTAAATCATAAGGTTCACTATCTAAAGCTTGTTTTCTTAAATTCTTTAACTGACGATATTCAATAGTTCGACAAACATCTACTTTATCTGCCATCTCACGCATATTCTTTAAGAATTTTATTTCAGGATTACTTGTAGGACCAATTAATAATTCATTTGCTTCATCATAATCAAAGTTCTTGTCAACTTTAATTAAACATTTTGCTACTTTAAATTCAATTAATTGCCCGTTTGGACCAAAGATAAAGAAATAACCCGTTGCATGTTTCTTCATATTTTCTGTTAGCGACAATCTAATTGATAATTCTTCTGGAAGCATTGTAATTCTTTTTCTTGGAGCAAATATTGACTCTGCTTGATGACGGGCAGTAATATCAACTAAATCGCCTCTTTTAACATATGATGGTACATCAGCTAAATAAATACCTAGTACTTTTGTACCATCTTTATAACTATCTAAAGATATGGCATCATCATAGATATTAGTTCCTGCATTATCAATACTAATAGTGAATTTATCAGTACAGTCAATAACATCTTTACCATCATAAGTTATAATATTGCTTAATTTTTTTAAAGCTTCACTATTACTAGCATTTATATCATATTTATAGTCAATACACTCATATTTCTTTTTAGGAATATTAATACTTTGAAGATATTTAATAACCCTACTACATAATCTTCTTAAAGCATATTTCATTGTTGGATCAATCGCCATCTTACCAATTTCTAAAGAGATACGATTAATCTTATTAATATCATTAAGATTATAATTTTCGTTTATTACTAAATCGCTAAGATATTGAATATTTTCTTCAACCGCTGCTTTTGCGTCAACTGTTAATTTCGATAAGTCTAATGAACGTAAAAGATCATATATATTTAAAACCATCTCATCATTTGTATAGTTATTTTTATCAAAATAATTTATTACTTCATTTAAATGATATAGCTCTTTTTCTTTTTGATCATCTGTAATATTAAATTGATCAATTTCATCCATATAACCATATAAACGTCTAATTACTTTTTTTCTACTATTCTTATCAATCTCTAATTTTTCACTCTTTATTAATGCTTTAAGAACATTTTCTAAGTATAAGTATTCATCATGATTTTCTGTTATTAATTCAAGAATATATTGGTCAATTAATTCTTCGATATATAATTTATCATTATGCTTAACTGCCATTTTTTCAGGATTTTCTTTTAAAAATATTTTTAAATAATCCAAATCTTTTAATTCAAAAATAATATTATTAAGAATATCTTGCGCTACAGAACTTACATTTTCTTCTCTTTTCATCATTGCGCGTTCAAAGTAAGCATCAATTTCTAACATTAATCTATCTAAAACCTTAGACTTACCAACACTTGTTTTTCTTCTAGCACATATTCTTTTAATATCTTCTAAATTATTTTTTATATATGTTAGGTCTTCTTTATCAGATACTCTATCAAGAAGACTTATTATTTTAAATAAATATTTATTTCTTTCTAAATCATTAACATCCTTTAACTTTGATGTTTCGTTACGGAGAATAGACAATAAAGCCGCAATTATCTCACTGATAGTTACATTGTTTTTACTCGCTAATTTTACTAAAGAATAATCATTTTTATTTTTTAGTTGTGTTTTTAAAACTTTATTGTCTACCATAAAACCCTCCTGTTATTTTCTTAAGTTTGCACTTGTTAATTCAATGTTTTTGGATAATTGTTTAATTCTTTCAATAATTCTTCTTGCTTTAACTTCTTCAACCCCATCTTTAGTAATACTTAAATGTTTTTCTAGTTGCTTTAAAGTTAAATTAGAAGTAAACATTGTTTTTAAATTATTATCCATGCGATATTGAAGAATTGGTGCTAAAATTTCATCTCTTGCCCAAGCTGTTAAGTTTTCAGCTCCAATATCATCAATAAATAATATTTCTGTTTCTTTAACATTAGTCATAATTCTCTTTAAACTAATATCATCACCAAAATATGTTTTCAATTCTCTTAAAAATTCTGGCCAGAACACAATTGTACTTTTAACATCTTTCTTAGCAAGTTCAACTAAGATTGCTGTTACTAAGTAACTTTTACCTGAGCCAAAAGATCCATGTAAATAAATGCCTTTATCTACTTTAGGATAACTGCTTTTAAATTTAGTTAAAAATTCGATTGCATCAAATCTTTTATCATCATCAGCATAAATATCTTTCATATTAGCATCTAATATACCATCCTGTGTTTGATATAATGTGATATTTTTCTTAAAAGCATTTTTTTCTCTTAATTTTTCACGATAACGACATTCACGATAATTAAATACTAAACGATCATTATCAATTGTTGGTAAATAAGCATATCCTTCAATATTATTCTTACAAGCCATAATACTCTTACAATTTTTGCAATTACAGTATTCTTCTTTACTTGTTTTTAGAAGTGAAGTATACTTCATTAATTTTTCTTTAGGTAAATTAATTTTTGATACAAATTCTTTAAAATCTGGATCTTTTAAAGCTTCATTATAAGATTCTTCTAAAGAAGAATTAGAACTTTTCTTATTAATTATACTTTTAAATTCTTCCATTTATTCACCTCTTAACATTGCTTTCATTTTACTTATTTTTTCTTCATCTTTACCTTTTTCTATTTCTTTATCAAACCATTCAGGAGTTTCTTCCTTCTTAGTCACTTTAATAACTTTAGGAGTCTCAACCTTCTTAGTTTGTTCTTCTTTAGCTATTTTAATAGCTTCTTCTACTGTTCTTATATTACTTCTTTTCCATTGACTCGCAATAGCAGTAATAAAATTCTTCGTTAATTTATTATTATTAATTTTTAAAACATAATCAATTAATACATTAACAACACCCGGTAATAAGCCGATATCTACAAGTAGATAAGCTACAATATCTAATTCTGATGGTGTTGGTTTTTTAGATTTACTTTTCATACATAAGTAATTGTATGGACTTGTATTTTCAAATTTATAAATCATTCTAGCTTTAGGACTAGTACTTGTAATTTCTTTCTTTAAACCATCAGGTTGGGTCTTAAACATAATACTAGGGAGATTACCTCCGTGTTCAAAAGTAAAATAATTACTAAAATTATTACGAAGTAAATTTGTATCAATATTATGTTTTTCATTAATTGAATTATTTATGATATCTAAAGTTTGTTCTTTACTAAAATTATATACATAAGCAAGTTTAATTATTAAATCCTTAGTTGTATCAGATACCTTTGTATGATTAAGCATAATATCTGGGATATTTTCTAGTAAATCATCAACATCAATATTAGACGCAATTCCAAGATGGGCATAATTCTTTTTAACAATACCAGTTGTATCTATATCCATTAAAGTATCTGTCTTAAAAATATCACTAAACTTCTTACTTATATTTTCATAGTCTTTTAAGTTCGATGATGGTATTTTAAAGGATTCTTTAATACGTTTATATTCAATACTACCAACACTTGTATATAAGCAAGTATTTAAAATTGGATTATTAAAGAATTCGGATACTTGAAGTGGTGAATATAATTCATAAACATAATCATTAATTTCTCCCTCTTTTAGATAGGTTTTTATAAGCCCGACACCTTCTAATTTTTCACGAGACTCTAATAATTCTTTTAAACTTATTCCCATTAAACTAATAAGATTTTTATGATTTAAAGTTTTTGACATAACTTCAATACGATCTAAAAGTGACCATAAATTTAAATATAAATTAATACTTGTTGAACCAATAATTGGTTGATAAAGCATAATTAAAATTGATCTATCACGATCATTTAAAACAGTACGATTGATAACAGTAAAAGTATCTAGTGGCATTAAACTAATATTTTTCACAGTATCATCTCACATTCTAGAAATATTTTACCAAATTTCCTTGTAAAATAAAAGAAAAAATCATACTTTTCGTATGATTATTTTTGGTCTTTCATTATCTTCGAATATAAAATTCTTAAATCAGTCTTATCAGCTGCGTTCATATGTACAAAATTTAGTTTTAATTGGTAACCACTATTATATGAAATAAATAATGAACATCTGCTTAAATCATATTCGATAGTGGCAGTAGAGATATTCTTGTATGGTAAAATATGAATTCTTTTTACCCCCGTAAATGGTACAACATCAAATAGAATCATTCTCTTATTTGTAAATATTGATTTATCTCTACTAGTCTTATAAGCAGCGATTATTTTTTCATCACTATCAACATAGTCAGTTACATATTTAGGTAAATCACCAGTATCTAATTTTTGATTAAAATTAAAATATTTAGTTAATTCTTTATATTTTATATAAGCCATATTTATCTCCTATCCTACTAAACCAAATTTATTTAAAGGCCAAATTCTTATAGTTGTACGACCTACTATTTCTTTTTCCCAAACTAAACCAAATTCTCTACTATCACTTGAATTAGTTCGATTATCCCCCAATACTAAATAATGTTTATCAGGTATTTTCCCTCCAGTAGTACCCTTGATATCATTCATTGTAAAATCATATGTTTCAACATCACTACCTAAATAGTCTTCTTTATATGCTACACCATTTATATATAAAACATTATCCTTAAATTCAACTGTCTCTCCAGGAAGACCAATAATTCTTTTTACTAAGTATTTAGAATTATTATTGTTAATTACAACGACATTACCTCTTTTTATTTTTCCAACTTTATAAGCAAGTTTATTTAAAATAAATGCATCCCCATTTTCTAAGGTTGGACTCATTGATGGTCCTACATTTTGTTGGAAAGTAAATACATAATTAACAACAAATAAAACAAAGATAATTACTAATATATAAACTGATGCATCTTTTAAAAATTCTTTTAAATTTCTAAAGTCCATTCTATCACTTATCTTTCTATCTATTAGTATTATATCATAATTTTATATAATAAAAAGAGATTTACACAAATAAATCTCTTATAAATTTACATTGTGATATACATTTTGTACATCATCAACTTCATTAAGTAATGTAAGTAATTTATTAAATATTTCTAAGTCTTCTCCTGTTAAAGTAATTCTTTCTTTTGGAAGTTGTGATATTTCATCAATATCAAAATCAATATCACTTTTTACAGAAGTAATTGCTTCTTTAATTTTATATAGATCTGAAGGTTGTCCATAAATAGAAATGTGTCCATCTTCACTTTCTAAATCAACAAAATCAACATCATTACTAATTAATGCATCCATTACTTCTTCTTCTGTTAGTCCTTTAAATCCAACAGTACATAAATTATCATACATATATGAAACACTACCCATAGCACCCATTTTTACATGACATTTATTAATAACAGCACGTAAATCTGAAACACTACGATTTACATTATCAGTTAAACATTCAACCATTAATGTAGATCCGGCTGGTCCAAAAATTTCATAAGTTAATGTTTCATAGTTTTCTCCTACACCACTATTAACTTTATCAATTGCTCTTTTAATAATATCAGCAGGTACTTGATCTTTTTTAGCTTTTTCAATTAATCTTTTTAAACTAGGATTACCTTCTGGAGTTACTCCTCCATTCTTTGCAGATAAATATATTTCTTTTGCATACATTCCATATAATTTACCTTTAGCGGCTCCTGTAGCTGCTTTTGCAGCGGCTATATTAGGAAATCTTCCCATACTATTCCTCCTTAGACATAACTATTTTACCATTTTTTGGTGTAATATCAACACTTTTCTTTCTTTAAAGATATTCCATCTTTAAAGACTTCACGATGTAAATACTTAGATATACTATTATTTAAATATTTACTACGACATATAAATACAACATCTTCTTTTTGAATATTAAAAGGAATTTCCTTACTTTTAAAGCAAACTCCTTCATAATAAGCTTCAATCCAAATTTTATAACTATTTGAACGTAAGCGAAGTTTTTTCTCTTCGCCAGCTTTTACCTCACCCATATCATTACCATCAACAACAATAATATATGGGATATCATCATCAATACCCTTTTTTCTTTTAACAGTTATCATTAAAGACTGGCACTCTTTTTTAGAGCATCTTTAGCTGCTTCTTGTTCAGCTTCTTTTTTACTATGCGCAGTACCCTTGCCATATAAAATACCATCTACTTTAACTTCAACAGTAAATGTTTTATTATGACTAGGTCCTTCCTCATTTACAACTATATATTCAAGACTTCTTTTATCTGTTTGAACAAGTTCTTGTAAAACAGATTTATAATCATCAAAGAAATCTATTTCCTTACTTTCAATTAATGGAATTATATATTTATAAATATAATTCTTTGCAAATTCTAAACCTTTATCTAAATACATAGCTCCTAAGAAAGCTTCAAAAATATCGGCAACAATAGCTTTTCTAAATTTACCGCCACTTTCTTCTTCACCATGACCTAATAACAATTCTTCATTTAAACCTAATCTAATTGAATATTCATATAAAGCATTTTCACATACATAGTGTGCACGAAGTTTAGTCATTTCTCCTTCCTCACATTCTGTATTTTTATATAAATATTCACTCATAATAAGTTCTAAAACAGCATCTCCTAAATACTCTAATCTTTCATAACTTTCAACATTATTCTCATTAGCATAACTTGTATGAGTAAAAGCTTTTTCATATAATTTTATATTATCTGTATCTATATTTAATTTATCTAAAATTTTCATTAATACCACCTACAATCATTATACCAAAATTTAGACTATTATGAATATTTATTTTACAAATATAGCTATTTTATAGTATAATTATAATGGTGTTAAAATGAAGAAAGTTTTAATTGGCTTAATAAAAATATACCAAAAAATACCAGGAAATTTTCATAATAATTGCAAGTTCTATCCTACTTGTAGTAATTACATGATAGACGCAATTAACGAATATGGGAGTATTAAAGGTGTATATTTAGGTATTAAAAGAATATTAAGATGTAACCCTTTTAATAATAAAAGTGGTTATGATCCCGTAATAAAAAGGAGTAGAAAAAATGAAGAAAAAAATATTTAGTTTATTAATTCTCTTAGGAGTATGTTTTACCCTAACAGGTTGTAAGAGTGATAAGATGGAAGACATTGATATTTATACAACTGTTTACCCTATCGAATATATCACTAGTATCTTATATGGAGATTTTAGTAATATTCATAGTATTTATCCAGATGGCGTTAATGTTAATGATTATAAACTTACTAGTAAACAAATTAAAGATTATAGTGATTCCAGCTTATTAATATTTAATGGTTTAAATAGTGAAAAAGATTACGTTACTAAATTCTTTAAAGAAAATAAAAAAATCAAAATAATTGATGCTACCCAATCTATGGAATATGATTATCGTACAGAAGAATTATGGTTAAATCCATCTAACTTCTTAATGATAGCACAAAATATTAAAAATGGTTTTAATGAATATTTAACAAATCAATACATAATGAATCAAGTTTCAAGTAAATATGAAGAATTAAAAATTAATATATCTAAACTAGATGCAACTTTTACAACAACAATTGAAAACGCTAATCATAAAACAATAATTGTTACTGATGATGCATTTAATTTCTTAACAAAATATGGATTTAATATTATTTCTTTAGATAAAGATACAGCTAATGATAAAGCTTATGCAACAGCTAAAGAATTATTAAAGAGTGGTGAATCAACAACAATATTTGATTTAACTAACGATGAAATAAGTGATAGAGTTCAAGCTATTCTAGATGATACAAATGCTTCTATTACACATATTCATAATTTATCAAATATAACAGAAAAAGAACGTTCTGATAAAGAAACATATATTTCAATTATGAATAATAATATTGATCTATTAAAAAAAGAATTATATCGATAAAAAAAACTCACATCTGTGAGTTTTTTATTATGCTTCAGCAATTCCTAATATAATAATACCTATAAATATTATAAGAATAGCAGCGTACTGTGCAATAGTTAATTTTTCTTTTAAGAATATTCTTGAAAGTAATATTGATAAAGCACTATAACAAGAAACAATTGGAATAGATATAGCTGAATGTGATGCAATTGCATATACATAAGTAAATTGTCCTAATGTTTCAAATATCGCAGCTACTACTTTATCTTTCTCAGATTTTATACTTATTTTTTCTTTCTTGAAATATTTTAAGTAGATAAATACAACAACACCATATATTAAGAAAGTATATTCATAAGCAAGTAAAGCTGTATCTTCACTAATTAATTCTAATTGATCTAAATATACTGAATCTAAGAAAGTTCCAAGACCATCCAATATACAATATATTATAGGAAAGAATACTACTTGAATCTTTAAGAAATTAAAGATATCTTGTTTGTTTAATTTATCTTTTTTAATCTCAATTATTGATAATAATAAAACACCAATAAATAAAATAGCTATACCTATTATATTAAGAGTTGATAAAGATAATTTAAAAACAAGTACTAGAAGTAATGATGTAATTACCCCACTTGAATTTTGAATAGGACTACTTATAGATAGTTCAATGTATTTAAGTCCTTTATACCCTATTACCATTGAAGCTATATAACATATAGATACTGGTAAATATTTAAGCATATCCATAAATGTAACACCAGTATTTGTAAATATTAAATATAGTGTTGCATGAATACCCATTACTAGACCTACTAAAATACCTGTCTTTAAATGACTATATTTATCTTTTTCATTATTTCCCTTCTTATAGAATAAATCTGCAAATCCCCATAAAGATAAGGTTAAGATTGCCATTATAAACCACATATATATCACCAAGTAAGATTATAGCAAAAAAAAATAATGTTTGTAAAACATTATTTTAAATAATTGTTAAATTCTTTAGGAGTCTTTGTTTCAAATACCATTTCCTTCTTTGTAAATGGATTTATAACACTTAGTTTATAAGCATGAAGCATAAGTCTTTTAGCTTTTACTTTAGATCCATATTTGAAATCTCCTAAAACAGGATGATTTAAATAAGAGAAAGTTACTCTTATTTGATTTCTTCTTCCCGTATGTAAATTTATATCTACTAAAGATAAATTATTATTAGTTTTAATAACTTTATACTCAGTAATAGCTTCTTTACCACTTTTACTAACTCTTACTTTAAATTCATCACTATCATCTAAGTTAAGTTTAATAGTATCTTTTTCTTTAGGTAAAATTCCTTCAAGGATAGCTACATAACCACGATATTTAACTATGTCATTCCATTTATCTTGATATAGTTTTTTTACTTTGTCATTCTTAGCAAACATTACAATACCACTTGTATCTTTATCTAAACGATGAATAATAAATACTTTAGCAAATTTATTTCTTTCTTTTAAATAAGTTCCTACTAAATGGTATAAAGTTTTTTCTTTTTCTGAAGAAGACGCTATCGTAAGGATACCACTAGGTTTATTAACAACTATTATATCTTTATCTTCATAAATAATATCAATATTATTAATTTTACTATTTCCGTATTCTTTAATACTAACTTCATCTTTATCTTTAATAAGATAATTATATTTAGTAATTACTTTATTATTAACTAATACTTGTTTATTAGTTAGTACTTGTTTAGCTTTTTTATGAGTTAAACCCATATTATTCATTAAATAATCTATAAGCATTAGTTCCTCCTTACAAGTTTTAAAACATACTCACTCATGTCAGGATTATCTTTATCAAGTTCCCTACTCATATCATCAAAAAAATCTAAATCTCTAAAATCACCTTTATTATTAATAAGAATATCAAGCATTTTATCTTTACCATAGATACCAAATAAGATAATCGCAATATTTATACTATCAATATAATTTCTTGGATAGTTTATCTTAGTATAGTATCTTTTTATTTCATTAGCTATATATTCAACTATTCCCTCATTAAGCATTAAATTAATCTTTTCTGTAGGATCATCATATCTAACTAAACATAAACCATTACGTCTATATAAGATACCATCTTTCTTAATAAAAGGTTTATTATTCGATAGTACCGCATGGCCAAATAATTCATGAGTTAAAACTGTATCTAATAATTCAGGATTATTTTTAACACGAACTACATGATGATAATTACCGTCAAGATAATCTTCATAACTGTAAGTTCCTTCTCTTCCTTTTTTAGTTTCATCTACTAAAAAGTCGATATCAGCATGTCTATATGTTTCTAAAACTGTTTTTCTATATTTATCACCATAGAATTCTAAAGCATAAGGCATTATCTCACTTGCCCTATTATAGAGATCTATTTTATTCATAGTATCACCTACTTATTTAATTCTAAGTATTTAGCGTGTTCTTCAATTAATTCATAGAATGTATATGTGTTTCCAAAAGGAATTACTTCTTTTAAATTATCAACACCTAGATTATGTAAGAACGATAAGATATTTAATGAAGAAAATATTGCGTAAATACGAAGTAATTTTTCTTCATCTTTAGTTAAGTTTAATTTCTTAATCAATTTATCATATAAAATTGTTTTATAAGTATGGGCAACAAAATCTCCATATCCCATCAATTTAGGAGCACTTATTAGTTCTCCCGGATCAATAAATTTAATCTCTTCTTTATCTGTTAACATGATATTTTTCATATTTGTATCGATTGGTATTAAACTATTATCACTAGTAATAATATCTTTATACTTAGTACATATTAAATCAAATAAATTACTTAAAAATGGATAATCTTTTAAGTTAAGCGCAGTTCCTTTTTGACGGCTATTTAAGAACTCAATAAAACTATCACTAGTACCTTCCATATTCTCATCAAGTAAACCATACCCATTTACTTTAATAGAAGCAATACTCTCAAAAAATTCATATAAACTATCAATAATTAAGTCACTATATTTAGCTTTATCACTAATAGATAATTCATCTATTGTAGTTCCTTTTAATTCCTTAAATATAGCCATTTTAGGGCTAATAGAAGTACATACAACCTCTTTTAAGTATTTATTATCTACTAACTTATATAAGTTCATTTCGTGGTCTATATGCGAAGAATTATTTAAATAAAACTTTGCATATAATACTTCACCATTTTCTCTTACTACTTTAAAAACAATATTACTAGTATGGCTAACTTCTTCGATACTAACACTATCTTTTATATATTTTTTTATAATATCTACGTAATCCATAGTATCACTCATTTCTTTAATAATTATAACATACAAATAAAAAAACTGACATACGTCAGTTATTTTTATAATGGCGGAGTGAGAGGGATTTGAACCCTCGCACCAGTTGCCCGGTCTACACCCTTAGCAGGGGCGCCTCTTCAGCCTCTTGAGTATCACTCCATCGCTGTATTTAATTCTACATTATTTATCAATCTATGTCAATATTTCTCTTATAAATAAATAAAAAAGCATCAGAGATGCTTTTTATTAACAAATGGTGACCAGTATGGAATTCGAATCCATGAATGCTGCCGTGAAAGGGCAGTGTGTTAAGCCACTTCACCAACTGGCCATATAGATAAAAAATAAATGGTGGGCCTGGGGGGACTTGAACCTCCGACCTCACGCTTATCAGGCGTGCGCTCTAACCAGCTGAGCTACAAGCCCATTTATCTCGCGACTACTTAATTATATTATATTTTAAGTTCTTTGACAAGTACTTTTTATATTTTTTAATATTTTTTCACTTGACAAGAAATATTTTAACAAAATCTATAGCTAAAAGCAAGAAAAAATGGTAATTATTCACCATTTTTTTCTATTGTTTTTACTTTCTCTTTTTCCCCTGTTTCTTTTTGTTTTAAGATATCTGCTTCTTTAATATATACAAGTCCTGCGATATCAGCTTTTGCCGGTTCAAACTTTTCATCTAATCCCATCTTTTCAATCATATTTAAGTCTAAAGCATAAGCAAAGAATACAGAACCACTAACTACTTTAGTAGGATCAATAGCAGAATATTTTTTATATAGTAAAGCTACTAAATTATCCTCTACTCTATATTCACGAATCATTTGTGTATGAATATTAAATTCATTTATTTCTGGACTTAACATCTTAGTGAATAAGCTTGTACGAGCTAATTTGCCTATTATTTTAGGATGTTTATGAGATATTGTACCAATCTTATCTAATTTTTCTACTAACTTATTATGTGCATTAATTGCAGCCTCTAAATGAGTATTTAATTCTTCTTGATATACTTTTCTTAAATAAAATTGTCCACCAAAAAATTCAATACCGCAATTTTTAAGTCTTTCATTAGTGTCCATAACATTTCGACGGTATACTTCACGAGGATTACCTTTTAAATGATTGTCACGGCCAAGATTAAGAATATCAAGTTGCTTATTGGTAAAATTTATATTTCTTTCTTCGTCAACGATTTTAGTATTAACTTCATGTAGGAAATCATTTCTATTTTCTGTAGCAGTCTTTTTATTCATGATATCACCTCTTGCGCATATTATATCACAAAAACAAAAAAACGAACTAAAAGTTCGTTTTAATACTAATTGGTGTCCCCGCAGGGATTCGAACCCTGGACCCACTGATTAAGAGTCAGTTGCTCTACCAGCTGAGCTACGGAGACTTATCAACTGCTCTTTCATTATAACATAAATATATAAAAATACAATATATTTTTTATGAAAAATAAAAAATACCCGAAGGTATTTTTATTGTCTATTAACTTGCCATGTACTAAAGATATCACAGTTACTACTTGATGGTGCTGGATTTGGCATATCCATTTTTACAATCATAGGAACTTTAAATGCTTTACCAAAAGCTACACAAGTACCTGGTTGTAAAGACTTTTGCATCTCAACAATTTCTGCACTAATATTTGGAAGCATCTTCGCAATATATTCTAGGTCACGAGGATGGTTCATTTTAAATATTAAGAAGTTACTACATTGTGATATAACGGTATCTGATAATTCTACCGGTCTTTGACTAATTAAATCTAACATAAGACCATATTTACGTCCTTCTTTAGCGATTCTTTCAAAGATATTATATCCAAGTAAGAATTTATCAGAATCACTTTGAACATATCTATGTGATTCTTCAAGATAAATATGGAATGGGATAGACGCTCTTACTTGTAATCCCTTTGTGAAAGTAAATAACATTTTTGAATATATTTTTGTTAAAGTCTTCGCAAAAGAATCATCTATTTCTTCTAAGTTAAAGTTAATTATTTGAGCTTTTCTATTTCCATTAACACTTATTAACATCGCAATATAATCTTTCAATGATATATATTGTGGGAAATTAAAGAATCCTCTATTTTCACCGACTGCTAATTCATGAAGTCTTACTTTTAATGTAACTGCTTCATTATACATTTTTTCATTTTTTAGTAAACCTTCACTTATTAAAGTAAATGCTAAGGCTTTCTCTAAATCATCTAAAGTATAATATTTTGTACTAGCAACTTCATATTTATCTAATGTTTCATCAATAAAGGAAGTTATGTATTCAACCATTAAATTACTTTCAGGAAATTGACCGGCTGAATCAATAACAAATAATTCTCTAAACTTTCTTTTATACCCTACTCCTTGAACTTCTGCTTCAAGATTAAACTGTTCTGTTGAACAAGCATCAATTACGGCATATACATCATTTTTCTTACTAGCACAAGTTTGGTTAGTAAATAAGATTGCCATTAAAGCTTTTGCAATAATGTGATTACAGTATCTTCTTGATACATCATCATCACTAACAAAGATTGATACAAATTTTAACATTGTTTCAATAATTGTAAGTTGCGTATGTGTTTCTGCTTCTAATAATAATGCAAAATCATCTTTATCTAATAACCAAAGTGGTATACGTAAAAGATGTTCCGGATCATTAGGATTTGTTGTATAGTATTTAAAATTATAATTAGGGTTAATTCTGTTTATTTCGCTAAATGCATTATGGTATTCACCGTAAGCATCAAAGATAAAGAAACTAGCTTTATATGGCATAAAATTAGGATTACTAAATACATTTTGTAGTAAACGAGCTACACCACAAGATTTACCACTACCGGTATTACCAAATATTGCCATATGATTACTAAATATATCATTTATATCCATACGAATAACACAATCATCATATAGTGGAGATTTACCTAAAATCATACTAGATGGTGAATTATCGCCTACGATTAGTGCAAGTTCTTCTTTAGTTACAATACGTAATTTAGCTTGTAATGTTGGTTTTCTAATTACACCACCTACAAATTTATTACCTACTATTTCACCTAAGAAACGAACTTTAACTAATTTAGCATCAATGTCTTCAACTTCTCCTAATATTTTCTTATTAGCATCTTCAAAGACAACGTGCATATTCATTAAATTTTCATGTACTGGAGTTCCTTCTGGAATCTCAATATGCGCTACATTATTAGCTAGATACACTATTTTACCAAACATATTATCACCCTATATTAATTCTTCTATTTGTTCTTTTATTTCTTCATCTAAATCTTTAATTATTTCTTCGATTTCACTAGCACGACGATATAATTTTAATTTATCTTCATAATCTAATAGTTTATTTTCTGTCTCTTTTACTTGTTTATGAATAGCATTTCTACTTGTATTATTATTTTCTGCGATCTCAGCTAAACTAAAATTATTAAAATAATAATCTTCAAAATAATTCTTTTGTTTATCAGTTAATAATGGACTATAGTAGTCATATAATGCTGATAAATATATTTCTTTATCCATACAAACACCTACTCACTTAAATCTTTAAATAAACCATAGATATATTTTTCAATATCAAATACTCTTAAGTCTTCTAACTTTTCACCCATACCTACAAACTTAACCGGAATATTAACAGCTTCTTTGATTGCTAAAACAATACCACCTTTAGCTGTTCCATCAAGTTTTGATAAAACAATACCTGTTATATTAGTTATTTCTTTAAAACTCTTTGCTTGACTTATACCATTTTGACCGGTAGTAGCATCAATAACAAGTAATGTTTCATGAGGGGCATTAGGTATAATATTACCTATTACTTTGTTAATTTTTTCAAGTTCACGCATTAAATTATCTTTATTTTGTAAACGACCGGCAGTATCAATTAATACTACATCATATTTTTCTTCTTTTGCTTTTTCTAAGCCTTCATAAATAACACTTGCAGCATCATTTGATTCTTTACTAATTACTGGAACATCTACTCTTTTTCCCCATTCTTCAATTTGTTCAACAGCTCCAGCACGGAAAGTATCACCAGCTATTAGTATTACTTTCTTGCCTTCTTTTTTTAATTTGTAAGCAAGTTTCCCAATAGTTGTAGTTTTACCAGCGCCATTAACACCAACAAATAATACTACAGTTGGGCCTTCACTTGCAAAATTAATTTTATTTACTAAAACCTCGTTATTAACATAAATAATGAACATTTCATCAACGATTATCTCTTTTAATTCTTCACTATTTTCAATATGTTCTTTTTTTACTCTTGCCTTTAATTTATCAATGAAATTCATAACAGTTTCAACACCAATATCCGCCATTATTAAAATTTCTTCTAGCTCTTCAAAATATTCTTCACTTACTTTTTTATATTTACTATTTAGAATATTTAATTTATTTGAAAAAACATTTCTTGTTTTTTCTAAACCAGTCTCATATGACTCAACAATTTCTTTTTCTTCTTTATTTTCCTTACTTGCGAAAAGATTCTTAAATTTATCAAATAAACCCATCATGTTCACCTTCTCTACCTAATAACAATTATACACTATTTTTTATAAAAATAATAGAAAAAAACTTACAATTAGTAAGTTATTTTTTCTTTATTAATAAATCTTTTGTTACTGTTATAACAGGTCTTAAACCCGTTGTATCATTATCATTAGCATTACTAGTATTTATCTTACCATCACTTTGAACACGATATACTAAAATACTAGATCCACCATAGTACGAACTTGTCCAATATGTTGAACTATAGATAAATGGATATTTACTATCTAGACAAGTTTTATTTTTAATATCACAGCCTAAATTTATTAAGTCTTCTTTAGTAATTAAATTAGCGCTTACTAATTTATTTTCAAATCCTAAAGTAATCGCATACTGATCTACTAGATATTTAATAGAAGACACTTCATTAACAGTACCCTTTAGCTTACCGTTAGTAAATTCACCATCTATCTTACTATAGACATTACAGCCATTTAAAGGTTTATCGCAGTATGTACTGTTTGTATTACTACGGTTATTAATTTCATCGAAAACTACAGGATTAATACTTGTTATTTCCTTGTCTTTTATATCTTGTTTATTATTATTTAAATTATAGGTGCTTAATAATTTAACAGAGTCACCATTTAAACCAATGACATTAAATACATTATTATTACAAGTAACTTCTGTTCCTACTTCTAATTCATTATTATAAGTACAACTTTTTACTTTTTTTCTTTCTTTAACAATAAATAAACTTCCTGGAGTTTTAGTAGCTTTTAAATTTTTATTATATAAATTAAAAGTTAAATCACAGTTTTTATTAACTACTATTTTTCCATTAATATCTTTATATTCACCGATAAAATCTTTATTGTCATCATATAGTAATCCATTATCAATATGATAATTTTCAATATGTGGATTACCTTCTACATTATTATTTTTACATATATCAACAATCTTATTTTCTAATTTAGTTACTTTATTTTGAAAACTTTTATGTTCTTTAGGCGCTATTACACCCGCTAAAATAAAATATAAGGTTAGTAATACTATGATAAGTATGATAGTTTTTATTAGTTGTCTTACATTTATAATATCTGTCATATAATCACCTATCCTAAATAAATTATAACATACTCTTATTCCTAGAACTAGACAAAACGGCAAAAAAAAGTTATAATTATATAGTTAATTTTTCAAATTCAAAAAGAAAGGAGATATTATGAAATTTTTTGAAGGTGCAGATACAAAGATATTTGCTTTAGGTGGCTTAGGTGAAGTCGGTAAAAATATGTATTGTGTAATGCACGGAAATGAAATAGTTATTACGGATGCGGGAATTATCTTTCCGCAAGGAGAATTAATGGGAATTGATTATGTAATTCCAGATTTTACTTTTTTAAAGAAAAATGAAAATAAAATAAAAGGTCTTTTTATTACACACGGGCATGAAGATCATATTGGAGGAATACCTTTTTTACTTACACAAGTTAATATTCCTGTAATATATGCCCCAAATCAAGCAGTCGGTTTAATTAGAAAAAAATTAGATGAAAGAAATATTCAATATAAAAACTTATATGTTTATAATGAAGATACAGTAGTTAAATTTAAAAATATTAGTGTGGAATTCTTTAGAACAACCCACTCTATTCCTGATTCACACGGTATGTGTATTCATACACCAAATGGTAATATTGTTACTACAGGAGACTTTAAATTTGATTTAACTCCAATCGGTCCAATGTCAAACTTATATAAAATGGCTAAGATTGGTAAAGAAGGAGTAGCTTTATTAATGTCTGATTCAACTAATGCCTTAAATGAAGGTTTTTCAATTAGTGAATCAAAAGTCGATGAAGCTTTAAAAGAAGTATTTATTAAACATAAAGATAGTCGTATTATTATAGCGACTTTTGCATCTAATATTTATAGATTAAAACATATCGTTGACACATGTAAAAAAATGGGAAGAAAAATTGCGACTTTCGGACGTTCAATGGAAAATAACTTAGAAATATCTATCGAAGGTGGATATATCAAAAATAAAGAAATCTTTGTTACTCCAGAAGAAGCAAATCAACTTCCTCCTAGTGAAGTATGTTTATTATGTACAGGATCACAAGGTGAACCTTTAGCAGCTTTATCAAGAATAGCTAATGGATCACATAAACAAATTAAATTACACTCTGATGATATAGTTATATTCTCTTCAAGTGCTATCCCAGGTAATGCGGTTAGTATTTCAAGAACAATTAATAAATTATATTTAAAAGGAGTTAAAGTTTATACTAATACATCCTTATCTGATATCCATACTAGTGGACACGGTAATAAAGAAGAATTAAAACTTATGATGCGTCTTATAAATCCAAAATATTTTATGCCATTCCATGGTGAATATCGTATGTTAAAAGCACATGCAGATATCGCAGTTGAATGTGGTATACCTAGAGAAAATACATTTATTCTAGGTAACGGAGATGTCTTATCTTTATACAAAGGTAAAATAACTCGTTCAGGATTTGTTCAAGCCGGTGATGTTTACGTTGATGGTAATCGTATTGGTGACGTATCTAATGCTGTAATGAAAGACAGAAAAATAATGGCTAATGATGGTATTGTTGTTGTTATTGCTAATGTCGATACAACAAATGCTAAATTACTTACAAACCCTAATATAACAACAAGAGGATTTGTTCAAGTAAATGAAAACTTAGACATGATTAAAGAATTAGAGGAAATTGCTAAAAAAGCAATTAACGCAAAATTAACAAAAGATATCAATTATACTGAAATAAAAAATCAAATTATTGATGATTTATCAACACATATATTTGATACTACTGGAAGAAAACCTATAATTCTACCCGTAATTATGAATGTAAAAAGAGAAACTAATAATTAGTTTCTCTTTTTTATATAATCATATACTTCGGTAATTGTATTATTAAAATTATTAAAATCAACATTAAACCATGTTACATTCATTTGATTATTAAACCATGTATATTGTCTTTTAGCATACTTACGACTATTTTGTTTTATTAAATCTAAACATTCCTCTAAGGATTTTTCCTTAGCAAAATATGGAAATAATTCTTTATAACCAATTGGGGTTAAAATTGCTTTAGTACGAATATTAGAATCATATACTCTTTTAGCTTCATCTAATAAACCATTTTCAAGCATTACATCTACCCTTTTATTAATTCTTTCATATAAAACATTACGATCTGTTGTTAAACCAATAAAGATTGTGTCATATAATAGTTCATCTGATTTATCATGTCCTACTATCTTACCTGTTGCTTCATATACATCTAAAGCATGTTCTACCCTTTTACGATTATTTTTGTGTATTTCTGTATGAGGATCTATTGCAAGCAATTTATTATATAATTCATCATTTGTGTACTTAGAATAATCTTTATGTACACTTATTTCATCAAAATTATAATTATATAAAGCAGCCTTTATATATAAGCCTGTTCCACCTACTAAGATAGGTGTTTTTCCTCTTTTTAAAATATCATCAATCATCCTACGACAATCTTTTTGATAATCATAAACAGTATAAGAATCTTCAACATCTTTAATATCAAATAAGTGATGAACTATTCCTTCTTTTTCTTCTTCGGTAATTTTTGCTGTTGCAATATCTAAAGTTTTAAATACTTGGGTTGAATCAGCATTAATTATTTCACCATTAAGTTTTTTAGCAAGTTCGACACTCATTTTAGTTTTACCTACCGCTGTAGGCCCTAATATTACAATTACCTTATTCATTATTTCCCTCTTATTACCAGAATTTTTTTATATTATTTATATATACTTTTTGCATTTCTTTTATGGCATCTTTATTTATTTTGGAATTCTTTACTAAACCAAGATATTCAAATACATCTTCTTTACTCATATTAAATAAATTACTTGTTATGGTATCTAAGTAAGATTTATCATCATTTTCAACTGCTTTATAGAATAAATAATATCCTAATACATCACTTACAGCATGAGTATATAAAGATTCGTATGGTGATGCTCCTAAAGCAGCATCTAGATCTATATCCTTAAATATTTTAATAATGACATCCATTATTTTAGCAACATGAACTGGATTTAATCCTAAAGCTACCATATCATTACATATTTCATTTATTTTACGGGCATCGATTTTAACTCCATTTAAAGAGTCATTATATAATCTTTTATAAACCTTAAATATTAAAGCAGCATCCAAACTTTTTCTAATACGCATACGATTATATTCTTTTACATCTTCTGCATATCTTTTATGATTTTTTAATAAATATCCTGTAAAATAGTGTTCAAAAGCATAACTTGGAACTTCCATCATACTACTTCTTTTATTATCTTTTTCTAAAGATAGATCTAAAATATTATTAGAATCTTCAATAATTAAATCTGCTTCCACATTTTCATAAGTTAACGAATGAATAAATTCATGAACCAAACTAAATGGAGCTTCAATATCAGTAGCCACATGAAGTTCTATTGTGTCACTATTTGGATCATAAGAACTTTCTTTATCTGTAAAAGTAACACTTTCTTCCTCAAATAATTTATTTAATTTTTCAAAATGCTCATAGCTATAAGCATATAAAGCTTCAGTAGCAAGTTCCGAAGTTTTGCTTGGATTAATCTTCTTAGTGTAACTATATTTGCTTCCATGTAGTAATTCTTCTGTTAAAGAAGCAGTTGCTTCTTTACTACAATTAATCATAAAGTTAATTATATCTTCATCTAACTTAGCAATATAATCCTTGTCTTCTTCAACACTCTCTTCTTTAACATGTTTTTTTATATCTTCATCTAGTGATTCTTGATTAAGAATATAATCATATACTAAATACTCATTACTCATTCTTTCCGCATCAAAAGAAGTATAACCAGCATCTATTAATGACTGTTTAATACTCTTTAAATAATTTAAATAGTTGGTTTTAATTCCCGCCATAATATCACCCGATTCAAATTAATTTTTTGATTTTTTACCAAATATGTTATTCATGGTTTTTACATATTTTTTCTCAACTTCAGTGAAATCAATATCAACATTTCTATATGAAATATCAGGAGAACCTAGAAGTTTCTTTTTATATTTAATCTCATACATTTCATATAACTCTTCATTTGTTGGTATTTTAGAACATCCTGGATGTTCCTTTTTATATTCCTCTTTTAGTTTATCAAAAAGAACAGAATCTTGTATTTCCTTATCAATCTCATTAAATACTTTTTTACCTTTTACTATTCCTAAAATCTTATATATTTCTTCAATACTTTTATCTTGTAAAGCTTCATTTAATTCAAGGAAATTTTCAAAATTTTTCCCTTGATATTGATCAAACATGATAGTTGATACTGCTGTTGCAACATCATACTGTCTTGCTGAATAAATATTATTATAAAGTCCATCACACATTGCAATTACTTCTGTAACTATAACTGTAGATATATATGGGTCATTATCATAAAATTCTTTTAGACCTTCAATATGTTTATAGTTTATGCATTCTCCGTTTTCTTTTGCTCTAAGTAAATAGCAGAATGTTTTCATTATAAGAGAATAACGATACCAAATATATGCACAGTATTTTGCTATTTCTTGACTTTCCTTTTTATATTCTGGATGATTTTCCTCTAAATATTGCATGAAATATAATTCAAATGCAAACGAAAAACTTTCCGTAAAATAAGAACTTGTATTTGTTCTAACTGCATTATTGTAATTTGTATAATGAGCAAACTCATGAATTAACGCTCCAGCATCATAAAGATTTCTTCTTGCAATTATATTTATAACATCATCAGAAGGAGAATACCTACTTATATTCTCTTCTTCTTCACCATCAAAATTTATGAAACTTCCATATTTTTCAGGAGTGAATAATATTTTTTTATAACTATAATATTCTCTCATAAGTACATAACGAATACAAAATTGTTCTTCAGTAAACTCTTCATCTTCATCAAATAAAATTTCAACTAGTTCTTCATATGACATATCATCAAGTTCACTATATGTTGGATAATTATCTAGCATTTTTGCTAAATTTTCATCCATATTTTCTAAAACTTCATGAACAATATCATAAGCTCTAGGAGTCCCCATTGGATGGCCTTTGTAACTGTGAAAATTAATAAACTCTTTAAGCTTAAACGTAGAAAAATATTTGATAACAATATCCGCTATTTTTTCTTCTATTTCGAAAGACTCGGCTGTATATCCTAGGCCATAAATAGTGTCAAACAAATAATCATTTAACTTAGCATATGTTTCTTTATGATTTATATGTTCTCTTCTTAAACGTTCTTTTTCAATTAATTTAAATTTTTCTTCTAAACTATCTTCAATGTGTGATTTTACTTCCATATTATTTTATAAACATACTATCTCCAAAAGAGAAAAATCTATATTTTTCCTCTACTGCTATATTGTAAGCATTAAGTATGTGTTCCCTTCCAGCTAGCGCACTTACTAACATAATTAAAGTTGATTTTGGTAAATGAAAATTAGTTATTAAAGCATCAATTGCTTTAAACTCATATCCTGGATATATAAATATATTTGTCCAACCAGAGCATTCCCTAAATTCACCATATAAACTCATAATAGTCTCTAGTGTTCTTGTACTTGTTGTACCTACACTAATAATTCTATTACCATTTTTCTTAGCCTCATTTAAGACTTTAGCAGTTTCTTCACTCATAATATAATATTCTGAGTGCATCTTATGCTCTTCGATTTTTTCAACACTAACAGGACGGAATGTTCCAAGTCCTACATGTAGTGTTACATATTCTATTTTTATTCCTTTTTTACTTATTTCTTCTAATAATTCTTTAGTAAAATGAAGCCCTGCTGTTGGAGCGGCAGCACTACCAATGTTTCTCGCATATACAGTATTATATCTATCTTTTTCTTTTAATTTTTCATGAATATATGGTGGAAGTGGCATCTCTCCTAAACTTTCTAATATCTCTAAGAATATTCCTTCATAGATAAATTCAAATTCACGAATACCCTCTTCCCCAATACCCGTACAACGAGCTTTTAATTTACCATTACCAAAATCAATAACAGTACCTATTTTTACTCTTTTAGCAGGTTTAGATAAACATTCCCAAGTATTAACACCAGTTTCTTTTAGCATTAATACTTCTATAACTGCGTCTGTTTCTTCCTTAATACCTATTAGTCTCGCAGGAAGAACTTTAGTATCATTAAGAACTAATACATCTCCTGGTACTAAATAATCAATTATATTATTAAAATGTTTATGTTCAATTTCACCTGTTTTCTTATCAAGAACAAGTAGTCTTGATGAATCTCTTTTTACAAGAGGAGTTTGGGCAATTAACTCTTCAGGTAAATAATAATCAAAATCTTTTGTTTCCATATCCATCCTTCATTCTATATCTAATAATATATCATAAAATGAGGAAAACCAAAAGATTTCAAAGAAAAAAACAGGAATAAATGTCCTGTTTTTTTATAGTTTCTATAAGCTACACTATTCTACGGTTACTGATTTAGCTAAATTTCTTGGTTTATCAATATCACAACCTCTTAAAAGCGCTACGTTATACGCAAGTAATTGAAGTGGTAAAATTGCAAGAATTGGTTCTACTAAATCATTAATTTTGTCAATATATATAACATCATCATATAAGTCATCATACTTATCTAGATTTATTGATGAAACGATTAACACATAAGCACCGCGAGCTTTTACTTCTTTTAAATTACTAATTGTTTTATCAAGAATATTATTATCCGTAATAATACTAATAACAGGTGTATCTTTTTCAATTAAAGATATTGTTCCATGTTTTAATTCACCAGCAGCATAACATTCCGAATGAATATAAGATATTTCTTTTATTTTTAAAGATGCTTCCATTGTTAAAGCATAATCTATTTGACGACCGATAAAGAAGATATCTTCTTTCTTATACAATTTATTTGCTATTTTTTTATAATCAAATGTAAGGAGACTTTCCATATGTTTACTAATATTATTAAGATTATATTTTTTCTTTAAACATTTATTTACTAAGATAGCAAACATTAAACATTGTAAAGAATATGCTTTAGTAGTTGCTACGGCACACTCAATACCTGCATTGATATATAATACTTCATCAGATAATCTAGCAATAGTTGATTTAACAGTATTAACTATTCCTAAAGTATGAATACCATGCTCTTTAGCTAAGTTTAAAGATGCAATAGTATCCGCTGTTTCTCCTGATTGACTTACACTAATGAATAAAGTCTTTTTATTATAAAACATCTTACTATAACGATACTCACTAGCTATATAAACATCAGTTTTAATATTTAAATATTTTTCAATTAAATACTTACCTACTAAGCCAGCATGATATGCTGATCCACAAGCAACTATTTCAATATTTGAATATTTTTTTAAATTAATAGTTTTTTCTTTATCAAGTAAACCTACTAAGCGATCTACTAAAAATGGTTCTTCGTTTATCTCTTTTAACATATAATGCGCATAACCATTTTTTAAAGCACTATCATAGCTATCTAAGTATTCTAATTCTTCTCTTTTAATCTTTTTATAATTGTTAAAAATATTTAAAGTATCTGATATCTCGCAGATATCATTATCTTCTAAAATTATATATTTATTTGTCTCACTTAAAATAGCTGGGATATCGGAAGCTAACATATAGCCGTCCTTAGTTATTCCTATTATTAATGGGCTCTTATATTTTACTGCGTATATTTTATCTATACCATCAACTAGAATGGCCAAAGCATAAGAACCTTTTACAATATCTTTTAAATGACTCAAAGTAACATGGATATCTTCATCTAAAGCATAATAATAATCAATTATACCTGCGACTATTTCTGTATCAGTATCACTTTTAAATGTATATCCTTTTTCCATTAAGAATTTCTTTAATTCTTGATAATTTTCAATTATACCATTATGTACTAATGTTATTTTTCCTACTTTATGAGGATGAGCATTTATTTTATTTGGTGCTCCATGTGTAGCCCATCTAGTATGTCCAATTGCTATATTACTTATACCTTTAGGTAATATACTTTCTAACTTACTAATTTTGCCTTCTTCTTTAACTATAGAAACTTTATTATCTTTTAGATAAGCTATACCACTTGAATCATAACCACGATATTCAAGATTTTTTAAGCCTTCAATAATAATTGGTATACTATTTTTTTTACCAATATATCCTATTATTCCACACATATTTCCTCCTTGTGATATAGCATTTGTTACAATCTTGATTTTGCTTTTTTACTATATCTTACGAGTACTCCCCGTTAGTGCATCCGCCGAATCTTTCGATAGCACTAATCCTCGTCACCCCTTAGGGCCTGGCGCTAATTATATCTTACTCTCCTATCTCTAATATAATTTTATGATTATATATTAGCACAAAAATAAAAGTACTTCAAGCGAAGTACTTTATGCTACTTTATTCTTTTCTTTAACATTACTATTATCAATTATAGTTCGGATATCTTTTAAATTAATTCTATCGGCGACAAATGTATCACAATAATCTTGAATTTCATAAGCTATTTTTCTTTGTTCTTTAGGAATGCTTGTACGAACTCTTATTTGTGTTAAAATTTCTTCATCTCCTAAAGCAAGTAAATAGCTATCATAATTATTTATAGGTACACCGACCATCGCTGTAGATAACAAATATAAATCAGAAACATCCATATTTGCATATTTCATATTTGAAAGAAGAGTTATAGTTGTAAGAAGAGTTGTTAATTTATTATCTTTAGTAATATCGATACCATCAAGATAAGCAATAAATTCTAATAGTTTCATTCTTTGATTTGCTTGTTTTATATTACTTAGATGAGCTAATTTCTCTTTATTAAATAAATAATTAGATTCAACAAGATCAAGATATTCTTCTTCTTGACCATCACTATATCTATCCATAATTACAGCAACTGTTCTTTTTCTTAAATCTTCAATTTCTTTTACTAGAATATCATCTAGTACTTCACCATTACTTATTCTATTAACTAATTTCATATTACTTCTCTATACCTAGATACTTGTATGCTTTATCAGTAACCACTCTACCACGATTAGTTCTTTTTAAGAAACCATTTTGTAATAAATATGGTTCATATACGTCTTCAATAGTTGTTTGCTCTTCACCTATTGAAGATGCTAAAGCATCAATACCTACCGGACCTCCATTAAATTTTTCTATAATTGATTTTAATAAATTATAATCTGTTTCATCAAGACCATACTCATCAACCTTTAATTTATTTAAGGCAAGTTTTGTAATCTCTTTATCTATTACCCCACTACCCATAACAAGAGCATAATCTCTTACTCGCTTAAAGAGTCTATTTGCGATACGTGGAGTCCCACGACTACGTTTAGCAAGTTCAATTGCGGCATCCTCCTCAATTTCACAATCAAGAACTCTACTTGTTCTTTTAACAATATCTGTAAGTTCTTCCTCTGTATAATAGTTTAATTTAGCTACAATACCAAAACGATCACGAAGAGGGCCTGTTAAATCACCTGCTCTTGTAGTTGCGCCTACTAAGGTAAATGGTGGCAAATCTATTTTGATACTTCTACTTGAAGCATCACCACCAATAACTAAATCTAATGTAAAATCTTCCATTGCGGAATATAATATTTCTTCAATAAATTTTGGGATACGATGTATCTCATCAATAAATAAGACATCCCCCGGTTCTAAAGTTGAAAGGATAGCGGCTAAGTCACCTGTTTTTTCAATTGCCGGTCCACTAGTTGTTTTAATATTACTTCCAAGTTCATTAGCAATGATATAAGCAAGAGTTGTCTTACCAAGTCCTGGAGGACCATAAAGTAAAACATGATCTAAGCTTTCTTCACGCATCTTAGCAGCCTTAATAAAGATATTAAGGTTTTCTTTTACTTCTGTTTGACCAATATATTCTTCAATATAACTAGGCCTTAAACTAGAATCAATATCACCACTAATTTTGTTACTTGTCATTATTCTTTCATCCATTTAAACACCTCCTATTTTAATAATAGTTTTAAAGCGTCTTTTACTTGATTATTGATATCTTTTGTATCATCGATACTAGGTAATATCTTTTTAATGTCTGGGGCTTTATAGCCTAGACCTTTTAATACCTCTGTTAATTCATCTAAATTTTTATTTACTACTTCAGTTTTCAAAGCAAGTTTTCCTTTTAAATCTAAAATTATTTGGCGAGCTACCTTATCGCCAATCTTAGGGAATTTTTTAAGATATAAAATATTTTCTCTTTCAATAGCATCCATAATGCCATCAACACTACCGGTTGCTAACATTGGTAAAGCCATCTTGCATCCTAAACCTTTAACACTAATTAATTTTAGAAATAATTCACGATCTTCAATAGTTTTAAAACCATATAAACTTATTTCGTCTTCTCTTACATATTGATATAAATAAACCTTATATTCTTTATCAATAATAAATTCATAAGGATTAGCTGTATATATTAAATATCCAACATTATTTACATCTAAAGTAATAGAAGTTGAATCAATTTCTGTTACTGTTCCTTTTAAATATGAATACATTATTTTCTCCTTGTAAAAAAGTTTCTTATTAAATAAAATTCAAAAATAATAATTCCAGCAAAGTATAACCAAAATAAAACATCGTATAATAATCCTGACGAATACTTAGCAAGTAAAGCTGGTATTGATGCAGGTATATATTTATTCATAATAGTATATACTGTACCTGTTACTAATTTTGTTTTTATAAAAGCTATAATTCTAAAAAATATATCTATTATGCCTAAAGCATATATACAACTTGAAAATCTTCTAAAGAAGAAGATAACAAGAGCAATTAATATAATTACAATTATTAAATCCATATATAACCTCTTAATATTCTATTTCTACTTTATATTTTTCTGATTTGTTTGTTGCTAAAAAATAATAATCTGATAAATCAATAGCTACTTTAGTTACTTTAGTACCATTATCGGTAATAATAACTTCACTTACTTCCCCATGAACTTCTTCAAGGTCAACTAATTTAGCTCCTTTAAAATATCTTACTATTTCATCTAAAGGGACACTGTAAGCTTTAGCTGTTGTTTTATTATCATCATAATTAATTGTATATTTAGGTTTTTTATCTTTAACTAAAGAATATATTAATTTAGGTTTGATATTCCAAAAATATATTTCAGCTTCTTCAAAAATAGGCCCACAAGCATATTTAGTTTCTTCATAAACTGTACATTCCTTAGTATCATTAAAGAATTTAATTCGATCTTTAAAAGTTACTTGATATTCAATATCATCGTTAATACGAATAGTTTCCTCTTTAACAACAGTTGTGCCGTAAGCTTCTAAGGCAGTTTTTTTAGGTGTACTCTTTACTTTGTATAAAGAGCGAGCATATAAAACTACAATCATCATAAATATGATATATATACCTAATTTAATAATAGCTCTTCCTCTTTCATCAGACCATAATACCTTTAAACTTTTTATATATTCTCTCATTCTAGTATCTTCCCTTTTATATCTTTATTACCATTAATAAAATCTCTAGCACTCATACGTTTTTTGCCTTCAAGTTGAAGTTCAGTAACTATTACTTCCCCATTACCAACTTTAACACCAAAACCTTCTTTATATATTTCTGTGATAGTTCCATTTAATACTCCTGTAAAAGTATTGTCTGTTTCTATAACACTATATATCTTCATAATTTTTCCTTCGTATATAGCATAAGCTCCCGGAAAATTATTTAAAGCTCTTACCTTATTAAATACTTGTCTTTTATTTAAAGAAAAATCAATTTTTTCATCTTCTCTTTTAATTACTGGAGCAAATGTAACACTTGCTTCATCTTGTTTTGTACGTGTATTTGTTCCATCTAAAATACTTGGTAAAGTTTCAAGTAATAAGTCTCTACCTACTACTGCTAGTTTTTCACGTAGAATACTTCCGGTATCTGTATCTAAAATTGGAAGTTCTCTTGTAGCAATAATATCACCACTATCCATTTTTTCATCCATATACATGATAGTTATACCAGTTTTTGAATGTCCTTCCATAATTGATCTTTCAATAGGAGCACCACCTCTTAATCTCGGAAGAAGGGATGCATGAACATTGATTGACCCTAATCTTGGCATATCAAGTATTTCTTTTGGAATCATTTGACCGTAGGCACAAGTTATAATTATGTCTGGTTCAAATGCTCTAATTTCTTCCACAAAGTTTTTAATACGTTCAGGTTGTAATACTAAAATAGTATTAGCTTCAGCTACTTCTTTAACAGGCGATTTTCTAAGTTCTCTATTACGCCCTACTTCTTTATCAGGTTGGGTTACAACCGCTCTTACACGATACTTAGTAAGTAATCCTTCTAGTACTGTTGCACTAAATTCAGGAGTCCCCATATATACTATTTTAGGTTCGTGATCTATTTTTATATTGTCATAATTAATTTCTTCATTATCTAACATATTATCACCTACCTAATTTTATCATATTTTTTTATATTCTTAAAGGATTTATATCTATTTCAAAAGATATATTTTGTTTTTCTTTATAATAATTATTTAAATATTCTAAAGCATTATATATTTCTTTTAATGATTTATATTTTATAATTATCTGCATATTATAAATATTATTTATTTTAGGTATCATACACATCGATGGACCTAATACTACTACTTTATTTAACTTGCTATTTAAAAAATTAATAATATTTTTTCCATTAGTATTTAAAACATTCAAATCTTTACCTTTTAAATAAAGAAATGCCAAATTACAAAATGGTGGATATTTTAATATCTTACGAACATTTATTTCTTCATCATAAAATTTTAAATAGTCATGTTCTTTTGCTAGTTGAATACTATAATGATCAAGATTAAATGCTTGAATTACTACTTCCCCTGCTTTATCACCACGCCCTGCTCTTCCAGATGTTTGGGATAATAACTGGTATGTTCTTTCACTATTACGAAAATCTGGGATATTTAAAGATGCATCACCATTAATAACTCCAACTAAAGTTACATTAGGAAAATCTAGTCCTTTAGATATCATTTGTGTACCAATTAAAATATCATATTTACGCTCGCGAAAATCGCTTATTATTTTTTCGTGAGCACCTTTTCTACTAGTTGTATCAACATCCATACGAACTACGTTTGCTTCCTTAAACATCTCTTTAATAACTGCTTCTAGTTTTTCTGTTCCCATACCAAAGTTATTAATTTTTTCACTTTTACATTCAGGACACTTAGTAATTAAATTAGTTACATAATTGCAATAATGGCATTTAAGTTTATTAATACCTTTATGATATGTTAGAGAAATATCACAATTTGGACATTTTGCTGTATAACCACAATCATGACATACTAAAGTAGTTGTATATCCTCTTCGATTTAATAATAAAATAACTTGTTCATTATTTTTTAAAGCACGACTTATTTTATCATGAAGAAGATCACTAATAACACGATTTCCCTTCTTCATTTCATCATGCATATTTACTAAAGTAACAAGAGGTAATTTCTTATTAACTCTTTCTTTTAAAGTTAATAAAGTATATATATTTTCTTTTGCTCTTGTAAAACTTTCCATAGAAGGTGTTGCACTACCTAAAATTACGGGACAATTATATGTCTTAGCACGATATAAAGCTACATCAATAGCACTATAACGAGGATTATTTTCTTGTTTATAAGTTGTTGTATGTTCTTCATCGATAATAATTATTCCTAAATTTGTAAATGGAGCAAAGATAGCACTTCTTGCTCCTACAACAATACTTACTTCTTTTCTTTCTATCTTACGCCATTCATCATATTTTTCCCCATCACTTAAACGACTATGAAGAATAGCTACTTTTTTACCAAATCTCTTTTTAAATAAATTAACTATTTGGGGAGTTAAACTTATTTCTGGTACTAAAACAATTGCTTCTTTTTTATTTTTTAAGACTTCTTCAATTATATGCATGTATACTTCTGTTTTACCAGAACCAGTTACACCATATAATAAAAAAGGATTATAAGTATTCAAACTATTTTTTATTTTATTAACAGCTTCTTTTTGTTCTTTATTTAAAGTAATATTAGTTTTTTCTATTTCTTCATCTTCATTAAGACGATATACTTCTTTAGTAACAACGTTTAATACTTTACTCTTTACTAAAGTATTAACAGCTGATGTACTTATTTTATTAGCAACACTTCTTAAAACAGTATCACTATTTTTAAATAGCTCTAATACTTTTAAAGTAGCATTACTTTTAGGAATATATTCTCTATTTATAATTTCTAAATATGTCTCATATTTTTTATTAACGACAAAATCATGATGCGCTTTTAAAGCATTTGGTAGCATTGCTTGATATGCACTTATTAAAGTAGAAAAAGTATTCTTACTAATAAATTTACCTAGATTAATCATTTCTTCATTAATAACAGGTTCATCATCAATAGGACTAATAATATCTTTTATTTCATATTCATACTTTTTATCATTATGAACATCTAAAACAAAACCTTCTAATTTTTGTCTTCCAAAAGGAACATATACTCTTATACCAACTTTGATTTTATCTTCATAAATAGTTGGTACATGATAAGTAAATGTCTTATCTACTTGTTTTGCTTTTAACTCTACTAAAACATTAGCTTGCATATTATCACTACCTCTATATTCATCTTATCACAAACATTTGTTCTTGTAAATGGTTGTTGTTTTTAAAGTCCTAAAAGTGTATAATTATATTAGGTGATGATAATGAAAAGAAGGAGAAGATTACACTTAAAAAAAGGATTTTATATTTTAGTCTTAGTTATTGTGGGAATTATTGTTTCAACTATTCTTTATATTAAACACAATAATTATATTCATAGTAATCCTTACCTACTTAAACAACAAGGATACAATGAAAAAGAAATTAATCGTGTTATTGGAAATAATAATATTATTAAAGTGCTTCTATCAAGAGAATATAATCCTTATCTTATTGATATATTAGAATCTAAATACTATATTGAAAGTAATCTAGATAGTTATATTAAATATAAAACTAAATATCCTGATAAAGATTATGCAGATGTCATCGCTATTATAAATGTAACAAATGGTAAAGATTTTTATAGTAACGAAAAAGAAGTTGATATGTCTAAAGGAGATTTAATTCTTGTCAATAAATTTTATCATTTGTCCGAAGATTATGAACCGGAAGATTTAGTTAATATGGAAGTTAAATACGCAACTAGTAATAAAAAGATTCGCAGCCATGTCTATGATGCGTTTAAATCTTTAGTATCCGCAGCTAAGCGACAAGGTATAAAGATTTATGCTAATACAACATATCGTACTTATAAAGCCCAAGAAAATGCACATATGAACGCAAGAAACCAAAAAGGTTCTGCTTATGCAGATAAATATGCTGCTCGTCCAGGATTTTCAGAGCATCAAACAGGACTAGCAATAGACGTTCATACTTCCCTACCAAACGAAGAATTTGTTGAATCAGAAACTTATAAGTGGTTAGTAGAAAATGCTAGTACTTATGGATTTATTTTAAGATATCCAAAAGATAAAGAATACTTAACTGGTTTTAAATTTGAACCATATCACCTTCGTTATGTTGGTGTAGATGTAGCAAAACAAATAGAAAAGGAAGGCATTACATTTGATGAATATTATGCCTATTATGTGAGATAAAATGAAAAGAAAAGTAAGAATTAACAAAGTCGCAATATTTACTCTTATCACAATAATCTTAGTTCTTATTGTAGGATGTACCCTAGCTTTAAATTATTTTGGAAAAGAGTCTGTTCGTTTAAAAATGAAAGGATATTCTTCCAAAGTTATTGATAAGATTATTAAAGATGAAGAGATAACAAAATACGCTTTAAACAATAAAAAAGATAATTTATTAATTGAATTAATAAATGTTGATGAATTTAAATTTAGTAATTTAGATAAATATAAATCTTATAAAAAAGATAATAAAGATGTTACTAGTAAAGATTTAGTATACTTAGTAAATAATGATTATACTGAATATGATTATAGTCCTAACTTAATAGAATTTATTAATAGTAAATATTATTTAAAAACAAGATTAGATAGATATTTAGCTTATCAAGAAGATCATCAAGATTTAGAAGTAAAAGAAATCATTAAAAGAGTTAATAGTAATATTGATTATGATTTCTATACAAACGTTGAAAAAACTGATACTAGTTATGGATACCAAATGATTTGTAATAAACACTATAATATTGGTACTTATGTACCTAGTAATATTGTAAGTGTTGCTAGTACTTATTTAAAACCAGGATATGGAGGATATTTAGATAAAGAAGTATATGCAGCTTATATTGAAATGTATAATGCAGCTAAAAAGGAAAATTTAAATATTTTAGTTCAATCACCATATAGATCATATAATACTCAATCAAGTATTTATAATAATTATGTAAAAAAAGATGGTAAAGAAAAAGCTGACACATATTCAGCAAGAGCTGGATATTCAGAACACCAAACTGCTCTAGCAATTGACTTTGCCACTAAGACTACAACAGGTTTAAGTAATTCCGATTTTGGTCAAACTAAAGAATTTAAATGGTTACAAGATAATGCTTATAAATATGGCTTTATCTTAAGATATCCTAAAGGAGAAGAATATATAACTGGTTATATGTATGAATCATGGCATTACCGTTATATTGGTAAAGAAGCCGCTAAAATAGTTCATGATGAAAACATTACATACGAAGAATACTTTACTTATTATGTATTAAAAAAATAACTCTTACGAGTTATTTTCTTTTTGCTCTTTTTCTTCTTTTTAAGATAAATATTAATCCTATAATAAATAAGATACCTGTTAAAATATAACCAATATTAGTTTTAATAAATACCCATAAAGAGAATTTTAAATCACTATCTAAGATAATATCAATAGTTTCATATTCTTTATCTAGATAACTTACTTTAACAGTACCTAGTTTAGTTCCCTTTTTAAGAGGCGCTACTAATTCTTCTGTTCCTTCATAAGTAAGTTTTACTTTTTCTTTATCAAAAGTATTTTCATAATATAATGGATAATCTTTTTTAGCTTTAATACTAACTTCTAACTCTTTAGCGTATTTAGTTTTTAAAGTAACTAAAATATCATTAGTATCAACTAAATTATGATATTTATAATTTTCAAAATAATAAGTATAAATATTTCTAGCATCTTCAATTGTATAATAATATTTCTTATATGATGGAGCATTTGTTGTTACTAATAAATAAGTTATGTTATTAGTTTCATCTTTCGCAACAGATGCTAAACATCTTTCAGCATTATCGGTATAACCGGTCTTACCTCCTAAGATATAAGATATATCTTGGTTATTAGATTTAGCATTACTACGCATCGAAGATCTTACTACCTTTTTAGTACTTAAAGTATAACTATCACTATAAAATATTTCTTTAAATTTTTCATTCTTTAAAGCATATATTAAAGTTTCTGCTGTCTCTTTAACAGTTGCGTTTTGTCCTGTTTTAGAATCAAGTCCAACCGGATTAGTAAATGTTGTCTTTTCTAAACCTAATTCTTTAGCTTTAGCATTCATTAATTTAACAAATCCTTCTTCACTACCAGCAAGAGAGAAAGCAAGTCCCCTAGCAGCATCGGCACCACTATCTAAGAATGTTGCATATAATAAATCATCATAAGTTAATTTTTGACCTACATAGAATCCTGTTTGCCAAGCATTTGCTTCTTTAAGACCTTTTAACATTTCACTAGTAATTGTAACTTTTTCATTATAATCTTTAATGTTCTCTATAGCTACTATAGTAGTCATTATTTTAGTTAAACTCGCTATTGCAGTATCACTATCACTATTCTTTTCAAAAACCACTGTATTGTCATTTAAATTATATAAAACAGCATGTTCACTTTTTATTTCAAGTCCTTTAACACTAGGAATTAAACTAAAAAAAACTAATGCTGTTACTAATATCTTTTTCATATTATCACCATTCCAATTATAGCATAAATATCCCCTTTATGATATAATTTTTTTGAGGTGATAAAATGAACTTAATAGAACTTATAATTAATAAAATGCCAGCTAATTTAACAGACTTAGAAAAAGCTCGTTTTATCTATGTAGAACTTGGAAGATTAGTATTCTTTGATACTTCTTTAATATCTAATACAAACGAAGAAGCATACAAGAAAAAATTCAATCGTAAAATTGATATAACTAATTTAGACGATACATTCGTTAATTGTCAAAACTGGTCCCATATTTATAGTGATTTATTAAACTATGTTGGTATTAAAAATGAAATAAAAGTTGATGATATATTTTCCCATGCTTGGGTTAATGTTCATACAGATAAATATGTTATTTATACCGATGCGACTGGGGATCGTGATATGGACTTATCACGTATTAAAAGAAGTGATAAACCAGGATGCTTCTCCCTACTTAATACTGTTGGGGATGACGAAGATTTAGATATTGATAATAAATTTGATCAATTAATTGAAGATATTGATACTAAATTAGGTTATACTGAGGAAAGAGAAAAATTCTATAATGAAATGCTTAAATTAAAACATATAGTTATGGATATCCCTTCCTTAGCTGAAAAGATGCAATATATAATTAAACATATTGATTTAAAGAATAGAAATTTCTTTGATGGTTCATCTTATTTAAAACATGTTTTCTTTAATTGTTTAGGAACCGATTATCATAAAATAGAAAGTGCTAAATTTAGTAAAACATTATTAGATGGATCTGTTATATCAATAAAATGTTTCTATTTATATGATAATGGTAAAATTCATTATTACATTTATAATGGTACTGATAAATTTGATGAAGTAGATAAAGAAATATTTACTAAATTAACTAACATGGGATATTCTGTTGAATGTTATAGAAATATACCATTTATTAAAGGAATTAGAGAATTCACACGATATGATGCTTCTAAAAAAAGTAAAACCAAGTTACAAAAAGAAGCCCTATATACTAAAATGTACGCAAAGGAAGATTTAATAGTAAAAAGATAAGTTCATTGAACTTATCTTTTTTAGTCTGGTGAATTTATTCTACTACATAATCTATCTTTATTATATTTTGAATTATTTCCATCATAGATAATTACTCTATCTTCAACGCAGAAAACTGCACTTACTATTTCATTATCTTCAAATTCAATAGAAGCATCTGTGATTCTTGAATCTGGTTTAATTATTCTTTTTACTTGTTTAAGAGTATAAGTACCATTATAATTAACATTTTCTTTATTAGCTTTTTTAGCCGCTAATTCATTCTCAATATTCTTAACATACATAGTTGCTGCTTTTTCATCAGATCCTATTGTACTATCCTCAATAATATCACCTATTTTAGGTACTAATATTAGGGCTATTATTCCAAGAATTATAATAACAGCCATTAATTCTACTAATGTAAATCCCTTTTTCATATATCCTCCTATATACCCAATATTTTAAAATATTTATCAATAAGAGTATTATGCTTATCAACATCCTTTTTTAATAATTTACGATAAACATAATTCTTATTAATATCATCATCATCCATTTGAGTAATTATAGATTTTTGAATTTTATTATGATATGCATAATTATTTTTAATAATATTTATATTAATTATTATTAAAAGTGGATACATATATGTAAATACACCCATTAATATATGGAAAATAATATAATTATTATTTGTCTCTTGATTCCATATATTAGAAGTTAAAAGTGAAAGTAATAATGAAACAATAAATAATATAAAATACTTTTTATTATTTAATTTATGATATTTATTCTTAAATAAATCTGCAAGAACTACTGTTATGTAAGTAAATGGTAATGATATTAAAATTCGTCCCACAACATTTATTTCTGTTGATAAGAAGTATAATACTTGATTAGAATAGATAAAACTTATAATTATTGGCAAAATATAATTATGAATACGATCTAGACTACCTATGTGTTCTTTAATATAAGTTCGAATGCCCGTTGTATATAAACTTACAATATAATTAAACTTATAATCTCCCAAAGTATATTCTTCTAATTTCTCAATAGAAATTTCTTTTTCATCTTCTAATATTTTATCAACATATTTTAAGACTTCTTTTTGATATTCTAATAAATCTTCATCTCTTTTTTTTCTGCTTATTTTAATAATAATATCATTATCAAGTTCTTTTACTGAGTAGTATTTCATATCAATTAGTTCAAGTAATGTTATCCAGAAAAGTTTTGTTGATGATAATAAATCACAGCAATAAATATTTATTGTTTGTGGAAAATTATTTATATCAACAATATGCTTTTCTTTTTTACGAACAGCTATTTTATACTCATTAATTAAATTAATTAATATTAAATATAAAAATATTATTATTGAACATATTACATTAATACTTTCCATATTTCTCCTTTAGAATGGAAATTTCATATTACCATTCTTTAATAATTTCATCATTTTTTTCATTTCTTCAAATTGTTTTAATAATCTATTTACTTCTTCAACACTACGACCAGAACCTTTCGCAATACGTATTTTACGACTTGCTTTTAAGATATCTGGATTTCTTCTTTCTTCTTTAGTCATTGATAAGATAATAGCTTCAACATGTGCTAAATCTTTAGGATTAACTTTTACATCATTAAGTCCCATTTTCTTAGCTCCAGGAATTAACTTAATTAGGTTTTCTAGAGGTCCTAATTTCTTAATTTGTTTCATTTGGGTTAGGAAATCTTCTAAATCAAATTTACCTGATTCTAAACGTTTAGCTGTATTCATAGCCTCATCTTTATCAATAGCAGCTTCCGCTTTTTCAATCATACTCATGATATCTCCCATACCAAGAATACGTGTTGCCATACGTTCAGGATAGAATTCTTCAAGTCCATCCATATGTTCAGATACACCAATAAACTTAATTGGTATATTTGTTAAATGTCTTATTGAAAGAGCAGCTCCACCTCTTGTATCACCATCTAATTTAGTTAAAACAGCTCCGGTTAATGGAAGTGCTTCATTAAATCCTGTGATTACATTAATTGCATCTTGTCCTGTCATTGAATCAACAACAAGTAAGATTTCTTGTGGTTTAATTTCATTATTAATATTCTTAAGTTCATTCATTAAGTCTTCATCAATATGTAAACGACCGGCTGTATCAATAATTACATAATTATAATTATTCTCTTTAGCGTACTTAAGACCATTCTTCGCTATCTGGATAGGATCACCTAATCCCTCGTCATAAACAGGAATATTAAGTTGTCTTCCTAACTCTTTTAATTGGTCAATAGCGGCTGGACGATAAACATCACATGCTACTAAAAGCGGTTTCTTATTATACTTCTTACGAAGTAATAATGATAATTTGCCGGCTGTGGTAGTTTTACCACTACCTTGTAAACCAACCATCATTAAGGTAGCTGGATTACCATTTATATTTAAATCAGCTTTTTCCTTACCTAATAAATCTACTAATTCATCTTTAAGTATTTTAACAAAAGCTTCGCCTGGTTTTAAAGATTTAGCTACTTCACTACCTAAAGCTTTTTCTTTAACACTATTTATAAATTCTTTTACTACTACATAATTAACATCAGCTTCTAATAAAGCTAGGCGGATTTCTCTTACTACTTCAGATATATTATCTTCTGTAATTTTTCCATATCCTTTAATTTTATCTACGGCTTTTTGTAATCTGTCTCCTAAGCTTTCAAACATAATATCACCTCTTTAATTATACCAAAAATTGCTAATAAAAAAAAGATAATATATAATATATTTAGGTGATAAGATGGGAACAATAAAATCTAACAATTTTTATGTTAAAGATAACGCTATACTTCTATCATATGCGAAGTTTGCCTTACATATCGATATATTACCTACTAAAGATAAAGTAGTATATCGTATGCTTGTTTATCAAGATTTCCCAACGATTGCTTTAACTTATTATTTTGATTCTTTAGAAGAAACTTTAGATTTTGCAGAGAACGCTATTAGACCTAGTTATGAAGTTGAAGAAATAGTAGCTAAATATACGGAATTAATAAAAGAAAAAGAAAAGATTATACGACCAATAAAAAAGAATAACTAATCAGTTATTCTTTTTCATTTGTTAAATCACCATCAGTAGCTAAAGATATTTTACTACTTGTATATTTACTTGTAGGTTTCTTCATTACTTTAAAATAATCTTTTACCCTTGCAAGCAATTCTCTAAAGTCATAATAAAATTGCATAGTATATTCTCTTTCATTAGAACTAATACCGTAAGCATCCATACCTAATTTACGAGCGATATAGATTGCTCTATATAAATGATAATCTTGGGTAATGATTAAAGGTTTTTCTGTACTAAAAACTTCTTTCATACGATACATACTATCATAAGTACTAATACCATAATGATCTAAGAATACATTATTACTATCTATTCCTTTAACTACAGCATAGTCTTTCATAGGATTAACTTCATTATAGTAATCATCAATATGATCTCCTGTCATTATTACTTTCTTAACTACACCGTTTGTATATAAAACTACAGCTTTATCAAGACGATCTTGAAGCATTAAGCTAGGAGTTTTATCCTTCTTAACACTTGCTCCTAGAACAACAGCTGCATCATAATTATATTTATCAACAGCGTTTTCACTTAACATATATCGACGGGCATATTTAACAACTTTATAATTAATTACAAAGACAAATATACCTAGAGCTATTACCATAACAAGAGCTAGAATTATTAATCTTTTAAATATCTTTTTCATAACTACTACCTCCATATTAATATTATATCTTATATAAGCATTAATTAAAAGAAAAAAAGTTCATTAAGAACTTTATACAGTCATTAATTCACTTTCTTTTACCTTGAATTTATCTTCTACTATTTTATTATATTTATTAATTAAATCTTGAACATCAGCTTCTAAACCTTTTTTAGCATCTTCTGTTTCTTCACTTTTCTTAATACTATTCATGGCATCTTGTCTTACATTACGTAAAGCAACTTTTGCTTCTTCGCAAATTTGTTTAGCTTGTTTTACATAATCACGTCTAGTATCTTCTGTTAAAGCTGGAATATTTAAAATAATAGTTTCACCATTATTATTTGGTGTTAATCCAATATTAGCTTCGAAAATAGCTTTTTCAATAGTACCGATAGTACTTCTATCAAATGGTTTAATAGATAATTGTCTAGCTTCAGGTATAGAGATAGTTGCAAGTTGTTTCAAAGGAGTATCTACTCCATAATAACTTACCATAACACCATCTAAGATTGATGGATTTGCTCTACCTGCTCTAATATTAGTAAGTCTTTTATCTAGTGTTTCAATTGCACCTTCCATACCCATTTCTGTTTCCATTAAAATTTCATCCATAATATAACCTCTTTCTTAAATATTATAACATAGTTTTATTATTTTTTACTTTAAATATTTTATCTTTGAAATAATTAATTGATATTTATCAAATCTCTTTTCAACATGAGCAGATACTTCAATAACATTACCTACTTTAAGATCTAAATAATCTTTATATACGCTAGGAAACATTACTAAATCAACAGTTGTTATTTCATCACTACCTGTAATAAATAGCATCTTTTCATTTTTCTTAGTACTTGTCTCTTTAATTCTATCAACTAAAACAACTGTCTTAATATCTTTATCAAAATATTCATTTAATTTATCTAATTCTACATAAGTACTATTTTTATATTCTGATACTGGATGTCTTGTAAAATAGAATCCAAATACATCGTGTTCATGGAGAAGTAATTCTCTTTTATCAAATTCTTCTATTTCATTTAAAACAGGTTTTAGATTAAATTCGTCATCAAATCCTCCTGATATTTCACTATAATTAATTAGATCATCTAAAGAATTTATTAAAGTATTACGATTAATATTAAAGCTATCAAAGCATCCAGCATAGATTAAACTTTCTACAACTTTTTTATTAACAGCCTTACTATAACATCTTTTAAAGAAATCATAAATATCTTTAAATTCTTCTTTATTTCTTTCTTCAAGAATAAGATTAATAGCGTTAGCCCCTACTCCTTTAATTCCTTCTAAAGGATAAACAACTTTATTATTTTTAATAACAAATTCTTTTTCACTTATATTAATATCTGGGACTACTACTTCAATATTATGTTTACGAAGTTCATTGATATAACTTTTCTTTTTATTTGTATCTTCTAAATAATTATTTAAAAGATTCTTTGTGAAATAAATGCGATAATGAGCTTTTAGATAAGCCATTTTATACGCAATCATTGAGTACGCTACAGAGTGAGATCTATTAAATCCGTAGGAAGCAAATTTTAATATTAAATCATATACTTCTTTAGCCGTATTTAAGTCTACTCCATTATTAGTAGCATTCTTAATAAATTTATCTTTTTCTTTAATAAGAATTTCTTCTTTTTTCTTAGACATAGCCCTTCTTAAAATATCAGCTTCACCTAAAGAATATGAAGCAAGAGTACTTGCTACTTGCATAATTTGTTCTTGATAAATTAATATTCCATATGTTGGTTTTAAGATACTTTCTAAAGAAGGATGATAATAATTAATCTTTTCTTTACCACTTTTTCTTTTTATATAAGTATCGATATTTTGCATAGGTCCTGGACGATATAACGCAATAGCGGCAAATATATCTTCAAAAGATGTTGGTTTAAATTTTCTTAAGAAATTCATCATTCCATCACTTTCAAATTGGAATATTCCTAAAGTATCAACATCATAGAATATCTTTAATGCTTCTTTATCATTTAAAGGAATATTATTAATATCAATATCTTTAATATCTCTTACGATATCATGCATAATAGTTAAATTCTTTAAGGCTAAGAAATCTATTTTTAATAACCCTAATTCTTCAAGATAATTCATATCATACGCTGTAGTATAAAAATCAACATGACTCTTGTCTAAGGGTACTATTTCATCAATATCTACTCTTGACATAATGATACCGGCAGCATGAATAGTAGTATGTCTTTTAATACCTTCTAGTTTGCTAGCTACTTCATATAATTTAAGTAGCTCTTCATCCATACTAATATAATCTTTTAATTTTTTATTTTTATCTAAATTTTCTTTTAAAGATAATCTTGAATCTATTTGTTTACAAATATAATCAATAATACTTAACTCAATATTCATTGTTCTTCCAACATCACGAATAGCTTGTTTTGATTGAAGAGTACCGAAAGCTATTATTGGAACAACTCTTTTAAGACCATATTTATTAATACAATAATTAATTACATCATCACGTCTACTATCTTCCATATCAATATCAATATCAGGCATAGTAACACGTTCAGGATTTAAAAATCTTTCAAATAATAAATTATATTTAATTGGATCTATTTCCGTTATATTAAGAAGATATGATACTAAAGAACCGGCTGCTGATCCTCTTCCTGGACCGATATATATATCATTTTCTTTCGCATATTTGATTAAATCCCATACAACCAAAAAATAATTACAAAATCCCATCTTATTAATTATTTCTAGTTCATGTTTTAATCTAGTTTTATATACACTACCTACTGTTGTACCAAAGATTCTCTTTAAACCATCAATACATAATTTTTTTAAATAAGAATATTCATCCATGTTATCTGGACATTCATATTTAGGTAGTAAATCACTTGTATATTTAATATCAACATTACACATATTTACGATTTCATAAATATTATTAATGTCTTCCCCAAAATGTTTTTTAATAACATCTTCACTTATAATATAATTATTCTTTTTATTTAAACGAATATTACTTACAAGATTTCCTTCTTTAATACCATATAGATAATTAATATATTCTTTATCTTTATTTGTTAAATATAAAGTTTCATTCATATAAACTTTATTAGTTATATCTATTAAGTCTCTTTCTTCTTTACTACGATAACTTAAATAAATATCTTTATATATAGATTTATATTCATCATATAAGTCTTTAGCTTCAAATGGTAAAATACATATTAAATCAGAATTATATTCTTTTAAATCATTAATATTTAATTCTCTTTCTGATTGAATAGTTGATAGTTTTAGGAGGTTTTTATATCCTGTATTTGTCTTAGCATATAAAACAAATATTTTAGGCATAGTTACTTCTAACCCAATAATAGGTTTAATGTCATTAGCTAGACATGCTTTATAGAATTCCATTACGCCATACATACGATTATCTGTGATAGTAAGAGCTTTAATATTATGTGCTTTAGCATACATAATTAATTCATCAATTTTAATTAAACTCTCAAGTAATGAATTATTTGTTTTTATATATAAAGGTGCATACATATACTTATCCTCCTTTCCTATATTTTATCATGAATAAAGAATTTTTTAACTATAATAATTGGGGAAATATCCTTCTATTAATAATATCCCAAAAAATCACGCAAAATATTTGACAATAACGCAAATATATGGTAAAGTTATATAGCGTGGAAACAAAATTTAAATTTTGTAAGGAGGAATATTAAAATGGCAAAAAATGTATCAAATACTACTCCATTATTTGGAAATAGAAGATCTCATTCATGTAAAGCAACAAGACATGCTCAAAAACCTAATTATCAAAAAGTAACTTTAGAAAATGGCCAAACTGTTAGAATGACTTCTAGAGAATTAAGAACATTAAAGAAAAATGCTGCATAAGCATTTTTTTATTGTAAAAAAAAGACTGCTATTTGCAGTCATAACCTTCATTCTTGTAAGATCTTACAATATCAGCAATTTCTAAATCAGAGTATTTAGCTATGTTAAATACTTTTTTATTTTTTACTTTTTTAGGACTTATAGAATAATTTAATGTTAATACTCTTGCTCCTACTATTGAATCTATTCTATCTTCTTTAGAATAACTTACACCAACTTCATTTTTATAAGCACTTATTTCATTATCTATAATACCAAATCTTGTTACTAAATTATTAACTAATTCATTAGTCATTCCGTAAGTATTTAGGATATATTCTTTAGCATACTCTAATACCTCTCCATCACGATGAGTAATCGCAATTACTTCGTTGATATCATTACCTACTTTTGAACAAGTAAAAATATTAACAATTTCTTCGGAAGGTTCTAAAGTATTATTGTTAACACTAACTTCAGTAGTATTTTTTCTACTAAAAGTAATACTTACTCCTGTTAAGAAGAAAACACTTATTAACATCATAGCCGCTGTGATAATTACTTTAGTTTTAGCTTCTAAATTGTAATTAACAACTTTTACTTCTTCTCTAGTTAAATCTTCTCCACAATCATAACAATATTTGTATTCTTCACTATTTTCTTTTCCGCAATTAGGACATTTCATATATATCCCTCCTATTTTCTATAAATAGTATAACACTAAATTCTTTTAAAAACAATAAAAAAAGAACAACACTAGTTGTTCTTTTCTGTATCTAAGAATGTTTCATGACCATTTAAGTCAAAACTTTCAGTTAAGTTATCTTTCTTAACGATATCTGTTGCTAAAGTCTCTTTCATAATAAATTCTTTTAAATTACTAATAGTAGCATCTACATCACTATCACCATTATAGTAAATAGTTATACGATCTACGATATTATAATCTTTAGTTTTACGCATGTTTTGGATTTTAGAAATAAATTCTCTTGCGATACCTTCTTCAATTAATTCATCTGTAAGTTCAGTATTTAAAATTACAAATTTATTATTATCCATTGCAACATTAAATCCTTCCTTAGCACTAATACGAATATCAGCCATATCGCTTGTTATTTCATAACTATCACCATCAATAGTTGCATTTAAACTATCACCATTTCTTAAAGTATTAATATCTTCCATACTTAAACCATTTAAGTAGTTAGTTAATTCTTTAATTTTTGGTCCAAAGACAGGTCCAGCTACTTTGAAGTTTGGTTTTACCATGAAGTCCATATAATTATGAACATCACTTACAAACTTAACTTCTTTAACATTTAATTCTTCTTCAATTAATGAAACTAAATCTTTAATAATATTCTCATATCTTGAATCAATTAATACTTCACTAATTGGTTGACGAACTTTGATTTTAGCTTCTTCACGAGCATTTCTACCGATAGAAATTAAATCTCTTACTAAGTCCATTCTTTCTTCGATATGTTCATTTACCTTAGCTGCTTCAAATTCTGGATAATCTGCTAAATGAACTGATTCTTTACCAGTTAATTTAGTATATATTTCTTCAGAAATAAATGGACTAATTGGAGCGATTAACTCAGTTAATCCTACTAATACTTCATAAGTAGTTTGATATACAGCTTTTTTACTTGTATCTAATGTACTAGACCAGAATCTTCTTCTATTACGTCTAATATACCAGTTAGATAAATCTTCACTAGCAAAATTAGTTATTTCACGAACTACTTTATTTAAATCATATTCATTAAATGCATCAGTTACATATTTAACTAATTTATTATATTTAGAAAGTAACCATTTATCGATTTCTTCTAAGTCTTCATATTCAACATGATAAGTACGTGGATCTACCTTATCCGCATTAGCATACATACTAAAGAATGTATAAGTATTTTTAAGTGTATTAAAGAACTTCGAATTTACTTCTTTGATACCTTCTTCATCAAATTTAAGTGGAGTCCAAGTTGGACTTACGTATGCTAAATACCATCTTACAGCATCAGCACCATATTTATTTATAACAGTAAATGGTTCAACAGCATTTCCTTTAGATTTATGCATTTTATGACCAAATTTATCTAGTAATAATTCATTTACTAAAACATTCTTATATGGTGATTTTCCTGTTACAAAAACACCTATTACAAGTAATGAATAGAACCATCCTCTAGTTTGGTCAATTCCTTCAGCAATAAAGTCTGCTGGATATTGGCTTTCCCATAATTCTTTATTTTCAAAAGGATAATGGTATTGACTAAATGGCATTGCACCACTATCAAACCAACAATCGATAACAGATTTATCTCTTTCCATTAATTTACCACATTCTGGACACTTAATATGAATATCATCAACATAAGGTCTATGTAAATCAATAGTTTCTGGATTAACTTCTTCGACAGCTTTTTCTTTTAATTCTTGTCTTGAACCAATCATTTCCATATGACCGCAAGAACATCTCCATAATGGAAGTGGTGTACCCCAATATCTATTTCTTGAAATTGCCCAGTCATTCATATTTTCTAGCCAATTACCAAAACGTTTTTCACCAACAAATGATGGGTACCAATTAACTTTTTTATTTTCTTCAATTATTTTATCTTTTAATTTAGTAACTTCTAAATAATAAGAAGGTCTTGAATAATAAACAAGTGGTGAATCACATCTCCAACAATGTGGATAGTCGTGTTTAATTTTTTGTTTTTTGAATAATTTATCATTATCTTTTAACCATTTAATTACTTCAAGATCAGCTTCAAAGATATTCATACCTTTCCATAATCCTTCAGTATATCTAGCATCTTCTCCTACTGGATTAACATAAGGTAATTTATATTTTTTACCTACTTTAGCATCGTCTTCACCAAAAGCTGGAGCGATATGTACAATACCAGTACCATCAGACATAGTTACATAATTATCACATGTTACAAAGAATCCTTTACCAGTAATCTTTATATCACTAGGAATTAATTGTTCATATTCAACATATTCTAAATCTTTTCCTTTGTATTCTTCAACAATTTCATATTCTTCGCCAATAACACTATTTAATAATGCTTTTGCTAAGATAAAATTATATCCTTTACTAGCAACTTTAACATATGTTTCATCTGGATTAACACAAAGTCCAACATTACTTATTAAAGTCCATGGAGTTGTTGTCCAAACTAAGAAATAACTATCTTCATCTTTTCTCTTAAATGGAACAATAACTGTATTAGCATCAATTTCTTTATATCCTTGAGCTACTTCATGACTAGCTAGTCCTGTTCCACATCTTGGACACCAAGGCATAATCTTAACACCTTCATAGAATAAACCTTCATCAAAGAATTTCTTTAAGATATACCATTCTGTTTCAATATAATTATTATCATATGTAATATATCTATTATCTAGATCAATAAATTGACCCATTTCATTAGTTAATCTACGGAAGGCATTTTCATTATCCCAAACTGTTTCTTTACAAAGTTTGTTAAATGCTTCAATACCATATTTTTCGATATCAGCTTTACCTGTAAAACCAAGTTTTTTTTCTACATTAACTTCTACTGGAAGTCCGTGAGTATCCCAACCTATTTTACGAAGTACTCTTTTACCTTTCATTGTTTGGTATTTACAGAAACTATCTTTTAAGAATTTAGCTACCATATGATGTAATCCTGGCATACCATTAGCTGTCGCAGGTCCATCAAAGAATACATAGTCTTCTTTTCCATTTCTATTTTCAATAGTTTTATTTAAGATATCAACATCTTGCCAATTCTTTAAAATATCAGTTTCTACTTCATGAACAGTTCTTTTATCAAGTTCTTTAAATTCATTCATATTATTCCTCCTAACAAAAAAACACATCCTTATATAAGGACGTGTTAAACGCGTGGTACCACCTTAATTCATAGAATAAATTCTACCTCAAAGCTATAACGCGCTACCGTTTTTATCTTATCCATAAAAAACATCCGAAGTGATCTATAAATAGTTCTATTTAGTTACTTCCACCAAACGTAACCTCTCTATAAACGTTCCTATTTACCGTCTTCATCAACTGCTTCAATGCAATAATTATATAATAAATTTAAAGATAATTCAAGTATAAAAATAGAGAAGATTAAAAATCAATCTTCTCTATTTCATTTACCATTTCAAGTTGCTCTTCAATAACACTTCTTAAGCGTCTTTTGAAGATATTTACATTACGTTTAAGTAAAGCAGCTTCATCACTAGCTCTCTCAGCTTTTAATAAGGCATTATTTACGATACGGTTAGCATTCTTCTTAGCATCTTCAAGAATCATTTCACTTTCACGGTAAGCATTATTTTTAATTTGCTCCCCTGTTCTTTCTGCCATAAAAGCAGTTTGTTTTAATGATTCTTCGAGTTTTTCATAAGTTTCAAGTTTAGCTTTCATGTCTTCATTAACAGTTAATCTTGATTCTAAATCTTTTATCTTAGCATCTTTTTCTTTCATCTCATTAACCATTTTTTCAACATGATTTATAACTTGATCTAAGAATGCATTTACCTCATCAGGATCATATCCATGAAGGGTTCTATTAAATTTATCCATATCATCACCCCACTACCTAAGTAGTTTTACCATTCAACGTCTTCTTTAACTTCTTCTTCTTTCTTATCTGTTTCGTCAGAAATTTTTCCTTCAATATTTACATTATTAGGTGTACATAAGAAAATTCCACCACCTAATTTTTGAATATCTCCGTTAATAGCACATACAGCACCATTTAAAACATCCATAATTCTCTTAGCTTGAGTTGCTGTTACTCTTTTTAAGTTAACTACAACTGTTTTTCTATTTTTTAAATGATCTATTATTTGGTATGATTCTGAATAAGCTCTAGGCTCTAGTAAAATCATTTTACTCTTTCCAGATTCATCAATAGCATCATCAGGTTTTACATTATAATAGTTGTCAGTTTCAACAGTTCTTTCATCATCAGAACCACCAAATATACCTTTTAAAATTCCCATAATTTATTCCTCCTACGTTATTATTTCATTCTAATATAATTCTATCACAAATATATATCTTTTTTCAATAGTTTCTTTTTATTCTCACTAATACTATTATAACACAAAAAAAAGAATTAAAATTTAATTCTTTTTTCGATATAATCTTTTAATTCATCTAAACTTATAGTTACTTGTTCCATTGTATCTCTATCACGTACTGTTACTGTATTATTATTAATAGTTTCATCATCTACAGTAATACAGAATGGTGTACCTACTACATCAGCACGACGATATCTTTTACCAATATTTGCTGATTCATCATAAGAAACACTGAAGTATTTAGATAAATCTTGGTAGATTTCTAAAGCTTTTTCACTGTGATTCTTCTTAATTAATGGTAAAACACAAGCTTTGTATGGTGCTAAGAAAGGTTTTAATTTAAGTACTTCTCTTTCGCTTCCATCTTCCAGAGTTTCTTTGTTATAACTTTCAGTTAAAATTGCTAAGAATAATCTATCTACACCTACAGAAGGTTCAACAACATAAGGAATATATTTTTCATTAGTTTCAGGATCTAAGTATCTTAAATCTTGTTTTGAATGATTCATATGTACTGATAAATCATAGTCAGTACGATCTGCTATTCCCCATAATTCTCCCCAACCCATTGGGAATAAATATTCAATATCAGTAGTAGCTTTACTATAGAATGATAATTCTTCTTTAGAGTGATCTCTATATCTTAAATTCTTTCCTTCTAATCCTAATTCTTTTAAGAAATCTAAACAATATTGTTTCCAGAAAGCAAACCATTCTAAATCAGTATTAGGTTTACAGAAGAATTCAAGTTCCATTTGTTCAAATTCTCTTACTCTAAAGATAAAGTTACCTGGAGTTATTTCATTTCTAAAACTTTT
>JAEEGL013104288.1_pt1 | contig 92496 bp, 67 predicted proteins | sample 9134231 | NCBI WGS metagenome assembly JAEEGL01 (sample SAMN16246548, study PRJNA631951) | gut metagenome | biome: gut microbiome; feature: rumen; material: fiber-attached | host: Bos | place: Iran: Karaj | collected 2018-10 | reverse complement strand
GTTAAGTGCTATCCCTTTCACTCGTAAACCCTATCTCTTTCACCCTTAGATCGCCCCCCTAATGATGCCAATAAACTTTATCTCTCATTAAATAAAACAAAAAAGTTTCTCCCGAAGTCCTATTTTTCTTATATTTGCATCTAACACAAAATAGTGAACGTATGAAAAGGATGGCAATTGTAGTGATGGCCCTGATGTCTATTACGCTGACGTGCGCTCAGACGTATAAAACAGTGAATGATATCAACTATACGATAAAGACAGACTCTTATGCTCAAGAACGCCTGAAGTTGGATGTGTATTATCCGACTAATCTGAAGGGCTGTCCTGTCGTTGTCTGGTTTCACGGCGGAGGCTTGGAGGCCGGACAGAAAGAGATTCCCCAGAAGTTAAAGGATATGGGTTATGTTGTGGTAGGTGCTAACTATCGTTTGTTGCCTAATGTCACAGTCGACAAGACCATTGATGATGCCGCAGAAGCTGTTGCCTGGGTGTTCCGTCATGCGAAGGAATTTGGTGGTGACCCGCGTAAGATTGTTGTGACGGGTCATTCCGCAGGCGGTTATTTGGCCATGATGCTCTGTCTGAATAAGGTATGGTTGAAGAATTACGACATAGATGCTGACAGCGTGTGGATGTATGTGCCGTTCAGTGGACAGGCTATTACACATTATAATGTCCGGAAGATGCAGGGTATTCCTCCGTTGCAGGCCACCATTGATGAATATGCACCGCTTTACTGGGTACGCCCTGACTGTCCACCACTGGTACTGATCTGTGGAGACCGAGAAAAAGAACTTTACGGCCGTTATGATGAGAATCAATATCTGGCTCGCATGATGAAGCTCGCCGGTCACCAGCACACCTATCTCTATGAGATTGATGGCCATGATCATGGTGCGATGGTCGACCCCTCCTTCCACATCCTCAATACCCATATTTCCCAGATGCTGGAATAATACTTGTTATATTAAGGTGTAAGGTTAGGGCTTTTGTAGTAAGGATACATAAAAAAAGGATTGGTTCAACCAATCCTTTGCTGTTTTGAGCCTCTTGTCGGATTCGAACCAACGACCCCGAGATTACAAATCACGTGCTCTGGCCAACTGAGCTAAAGAGGCGGGTGGGCAGCTACCTGCATCGCGCCGCTACAACCTAATACCCTTGCTGCGTTCCCACCCTGGGGGATTCAAAGGGAGCTGGCCGTACAGGACTGCCCGTTTAGCGGCTGCAAAGGTACATATTAAAATTCAGAAATAAGAATTCGGAAATAAGAAAATGTATCAATTTAACGATTTTTTGAGGCTGTGAACTCGTTATATGTGGGAAAATGCTTAATTTTGCATCTTGAACGTTTATATGTTAAAATGACTCCATTAGAATATAAGCAATTAAAGGCATATGCCAGACAGGATGGCTTCTTCCTGTTCCTATTGTGGACTGCCAGTTTTGCCAGTTATGTATATGGTCTCACTAACCAGATGATGGCGATGCTTGCCATCGTGCTGGCTGTGATGACACCTTTTTTTGTGGCCGGTCGTCTCCGTAAATTCCGCGATGAGGGTAGGGAGGGTATTATCTCCTTTCGTCGGAGCTATGCCTACACCATCTTCGTTTTCTTCTATGGAGCGGTGCTTCTGGCGGTATTGCAGTTCTTGTATTTCGCCTATATGGACCACGGCTATGTGCTGAGTTCTCTTTCGAAGATGCTGTCGTCGGATGAAGGACGCATGTTGGTGCAGCAATATGGTATGACGCAGATGATCGACGAGAGTCTTTCACAGATGGCTGCAGTCCGACCTATAGATCATGCATTGAATTTTTTGACGATAAATATTATCTTGGGTTTCATCTTCGGCATTCCCATTAGTCTGGTGATGCAGCGAAATGTAGCCCCGAAATAGATTATAAAGAAACAGAAGAATGGATATATCAGTTGTTATACCTCTTTATAATGAGGCGGAGTCGCTGCCTGAGTTGTATGCATGGATTGATCGTGTGATGAACGCGAACGGGTATACGTATGAGGTGATCTTTGTGAACGATGGCTCTACGGATGAGTCGTGGCAGGTGATTACAGACCTGAGTAAGACGTCTGAGCATGTAAGGGGCATCAAGTTCCGCAGAAATTATGGTAAGAGCCCTGCTCTGTACTGTGGTTTCGAACAGGCGCAGGGGGATGTGGTGATTACCATGGATGCAGACTTACAGGATTCACCCGACGAGATTCCGGAACTCTATCGTATGATTAAGGAGGAGGGCTACGATCTGGTGAGTGGTTATAAACAGAAACGTTATGACCCAATCTCAAAGACCTTGCCTACTAAGCTCTTTAACGCGACTGCCAGGAAGATAAGTGGTATCAAGAATCTGCATGACTTCAATTGCGGGCTGAAGGCTTATCGTCAGGCTGTCGTGAAGAATATTGAGGTGTACGGTGAGATGCATCGATATATTCCTTATCTGGCAAAGAATGCGGGTTTCAGCAAGATCGGTGAGAAGGTGGTACAACATCAGGCTCGGAAATACGGTTCGTCGAAGTTCATGGGACTGAACCGCTTCGTCAACGGTTATCTGGATTTGCTGACTCTCTGGTTCTTGAGTACCTTCGGTAAGAAGCCGATGCACGTGTTTGGTTTCTTGGGAACGATCATGTTCTTTATCGGTTTCCTGGCTGCCTTCTTGATTGGTGCCGACAAACTGTGGTGCTTGGCCAACCATATTCCGCAGCGTCTGGTGACAGACTCACCTTATTTCTATATAGCCCTGACGATGATGATCATCGGTACCCAGTTGTTCCTGACAGGCTTCTTGGGTGATCTGATCAGTCGCTCGTCAAGTGGTCGTAACGACTATCAGATAGAGACGACAATATGAGGAAACTGACCTTTTGCTTCTGCTCTATCCTGCTGGCAGCTTGTTCATCTATCGATTGCCCGGTGAATAATACCGTGACCACCCGCTATTGTTTTTACAATACTGATGGTGACTCCCTGGTCTTGATGGATACGCTGACAATCTCTACTGTCCGTCAGGATGGCACGGACTCGATCATCCTTAACAGAAATGTAGGTAAGGCCTCGTTCAGTCTTCCTGTCAGTTATTCTCATCCGGAGGATATCTTGGTGTTTAATGTCTATAATAAGACTATGAGCATCTTTGATACCGTTTGGGTAAAAAAGGATGATATCCCGCATTTCGAATCTGTCGATTGTAATGCCTCTTTTTTCCATCGACTCACGGACGTACGTTGTACGACCAACTTCATTGATTCTATCGTGATTAAAAATCCGTCAGTGGATTATGACAAGAATACGACACATTTCTATATCTATCCGAAGGTTAGCGATTAGTCTGCTGATGCTCTTGACGGTACCAGCAGCTCAGGCACAGGTGAAGTTCTTCAGAATGCAGAAAGACTCCATCCCCTTGTTCCGCGGTTTCTCCGTGTCGTTCGATCTTGTGGGTGCCGGACAGATGGCTCTCTCAGACTACGGACAGTATGAGGGGGCTCTGCGGATCAATCTGCACGACGAGTGGTTCCCAATTGTCGAGGCAGGACTTGGAAAGGCCAGTCATGATGATGAGGTGACAAGTCTGTGTTATAGTACGTCGGCTCCTTATTTCAAGATTGGTGTGGACAAGAACCTCTTGAAGTTTAAACATGGTCCCAATCGTCTATATGGTGGCCTGCGCTATGCCTTTACCTCGTATAAGGTTGATATCTCTTGTCCGGATTTTCCTGATCCTGTGTGGCAATGGTCGACTGGTTACGGGATGAATGAGGTAGCGTGTAACTACCACTGGCTGGAGGCCGTAATTGGTGTCGATGCCAAAGTGTTCGGTCCGCTTCATCTGGGTTGGAGCGTTAGGTATAAGAGGCGTATTGCCCATTCCGACGGTGAGATTGGAAAAACCTGGTATGTCCCTGGTTTCGGCATTTATGGCGACACGCGTCTGGGAGGTACCTTTAATGTGATTATCGATATCTAAGCCGATTGACAACTATGGAGGATAAACAGAAGAAAAAACTGATGTGGCAACTGCCATTCCTGGCGCTTCTCATTATTGGGACGGTTCTGGTCATCCAGCAGCAGCGGTCGATGCCTTATCAGAAGAATACTGACCTCATCTTCGGCACATCTTATCATATTACCTACCAATGCGACTCGGATCTCAGTCGGAGCATCAAGGCAGAGCTGATGAAGGTCGACCGCTCATTGTCGCCATTTAACAAACAGTCAATAATCACTGCCATCAACCAGAACGAGGAGGTCGTGCCCGATCAGATGTTCATGGATGTCTATCAGATGGCCATGAAGGTCTCGCAGGAGACAGACGGAGCTTTCGATATCACGGTAGCTCCTTTGGTCAATGCCTGGGGATTTGGCTTTAAGAACGGTATTGAACCTGCACAGGAACAGGTTGACAGTCTGATGGAGATCGTGGGTTTCAGGAAAGTGTCGTTTGAGAACGGAAAGGTCAGGAAAAGTGATCCGAGAATGATGCTTGACTGTTCTGCCATTGCAAAAGGTTATGGCTGCGATGTCGTGGCCCGGTTATTGCGCAAACGTGGTGTTCAAAACTTCATGGTGGAGATTGGCGGAGAGGTGGTGACAAGCGGTCTAAACGAAAAACGTCTTCCATGGAAGATCGGAGTGACGAAACCAACCGATGATTCTCTGAACGTTGGGAATGAGTTGCAGACCATTCTTAATGTGACCGATAGGGCGATGGCTACCAGTGGCAACTATCGTAACTTCTACTATAAGGGCGGCAAGAAGTATGCTCATACCATTGATCCGAAAACGGGGTATCCGGTACAGCATAACATCCTGTCGGCCACGGTGTTGGCAAACGACTGTGCGACTGCCGATGCGTACGCCACCTCTTTCATGGTGATGGGACTGGAGCGCGCTCAACTGATTCTGGAGCGCCATCCTGAGCTGATGGCCTATTTTATCTATAGTGACGAACATGGGCGCAACGCTGTATGGTTCTCACCTTCTTTGCGTGATAAGATAGCGGAATAGCTATGAGGATATATGACCAACTGCTTCAGTTCCCTCTGTTTCAGGGAATGAGCCACGATGATCTGGAGATTGTTGCGGGACATACTCGTCTCGGTTTTACGAAGGTGGGAGCGGGGAAACCAGTGCAGATGACGGGTGATGCCTGCAGTCAGTTGTATTTTCTGATTAACGGTGTCGTCAAGATCGAGACTTTCTCGGAAGACCGTCATTATTCGGTAACGGAACAGATGTCGGCGCCTTATATTCTTCAGCAGGAAGCTATATTCGGCTATTTCCAGCGTTACACGCATGATTTTACGACGCTGACGGATGCGAACTTCATAACCATCGATAAAGAAGAAGTCGTCCGGCTGGCGGAAGATTTCCTGGTGTTCCGCCTGAACCTGATGAATCTCTATGCCACACAGACACAGAAACTGTTAGGTCTGCCGTGGCGGCGATGCCCACAGTCGCTTAGAGAACGTGTTGTCCGCTTTTTTGTGCAGCATTGTGTCTATCCGGCAGGTCCCAAGTCGTTCCATATTTTGATGACGCGTCTGGCCGATGAATTGAACGATAGTCGACTAAATGTGTCGCGTGCGTTAAACTTGTTGCAGGGTGAGGGATTGCTTGAGTTACACCGTGGTAGAATAGAGATACCACAACTGGAACGGTTGTTGATGTGAAATATTATAAAATAACAGGGGCAGATTTGTTTGGGTCTGTCTTTTTTTGTATTTTTGCATGTCGAATAATGTAGTGAAATGATGAACGAAAATATAGAAAGAAAGAATCCGTTTTTTCAGCCCTATGATACCCCCCATGGAGTGGCTCCCTTTGACCAGATCCGTCTAGAGGACTATGAAGAGGCGATGCTTGAGGGTATCCGCCGAGAAGACGAACAGATAGAGAAAATCATTAATAATCCTGAGAAACCGACCTTCGACAATACCATAGTCAGTGTGGATGATGAGAAGGATGGTGAAGGGTACTATGACCTGCTGTCGCGAGTGTCGACAGTATTCTTTAACTTGCTCTCTGCTGAGACCAATGATGAGATGGATGCTTTGGCGCAGAAGATGAGTCCCATCCTGACCAAGCATGCCAACGATATCCGGCTGAATGAACGACTGTTCGAGCGTATCAAGTATGTGCATCGCCATCATCGTAAGTTGACCCCAGAGGAAAAAATGCTTCTTGACAACTGTTACGATGGGTTCGTTCGCAGTGGTGCCTTGCTGGATGCTGCAGGTAAAGAACGGTTGCGACTGCTGACAGAGGAGGCTTCGATGCTGGGGTTGCAGTTCTCACAGAACCTGCTGAAGGAGAATAAGGCTTTTACTCTGCATATCACAGATGAGGCGCAACTTGACGGACTGCCAGATACCGCTCGTGAAGCGGCAGCTCAGACCGCAAGGGAGCAGAATAAGGAGGGATGGGTAATCACGCTTGACTCACCGAGCTATAATCCGTTCATGACCTATTCGACACAACGTGAGCTCCGCCGACAACTCTATATGGCAAAGAATACCGAGTGTACGCATGACAATACGGAAAACAATGTAGAGATCTGCAAGCGTTTGATTAACCTGCGTCGCGAACTTGCACAGTTACTTGGGCACAAAACCTATGCAGATTATGTGTTGAAACACCGTATGGCGGGTCATGTACGTGATGTCTATAAACTGCTGAACAACTTAATTGAAGCCTATAAACCGACAGCGCTTAAGGAGGTCAAGGATATTGAGAAGATGGCACGGAAGATGGAGGGACGTCACTTCAAACTGGAGCCATGGGACTTCGGATTCTATGCTCATAAGTTGAAACTGGCACGTTATCAGATCGATGCGGAGATGCTACGCCCTTATTTCGAATTGTCCAAGGTTATAGAGGGCGTCTTCGGATTGGCTAACAGTCTGTATGGCATCTCATTCAAGGAAAACAAGGATATACCCGTGTACCATCCTGACGTGAAAGCCTATGAGGTGTTTGACAGAGACGGGTCTTATCTGGCCGTGTTCTATGCTGACTTCCATCCTCGTCAGGGGAAACAGGGCGGTGCCTGGATGACTGAATATCAGGGACAATGGATAGACCGGAAAGGAGTGAACAACCGTCCGCATGTCAGTGTGGTGATGAATCTTACGAAACCGACAGCGGAGAAACCTGCCTTGTTGACGCTAGGTGAGGTTGAGACCTTCCTCCATGAGTTCGGTCACTCTCTGCATGGGATGTTCGCAAATACTCGCTTCGAGAGCCTGAGTGGAACGAATGTGTGGTGGGATTTCGTGGAGTTGCCTTCTCAGCTGATGGAGAACTTTGCTATAGAGAAGAAATTCCTGCGTACTTTCGCCTTCCATTATCAGACAGGTGAGCCGTTGCCTGATGAATTGATAGCACGCATCGTCAGGAGCCGAAACTTCAATGTGGCCTATGCTTGCATGCGTCAGGTCAGTTTCGGTCTGCTTGATATGGCATATTACACCCGTAAGGAGGCATTCGAAGAGGACATCATAACTTTTGAGAAGAAAGCTTGGGAGAAGGCTATGGTCACCGAGCAGTTACCTGACACCTGCATGACTGTCCAGTTCTCGCATATCATGGCTGGTGGTTATGCGGCGGGATACTACAGTTATAAATGGGCAGAGGTCCTCGATGCTGATGCCTTTAGTCTATTCAAGAAACACGGCACAGTCAGTCCGCAGGTGGCGCAACGCTTCCGTGATTGTGTGCTCTCCAAGGGTGGAACGGAGAATCCAATGGTTCTCTATAAGCGTTTCCGTGGGGGGAAACCCACTATTGATGCACTTTTGAAGAGAAACGGCATCAGACGGAATCATCATAAGAAATAATAATAACGATGGACGAGAAACAACAGAAGCTGGACATGCGCTATCTACGGATGGCACGTATTTGGGCGGAGAATTCCTACTGCCAGCGTCGACAGGTGGGTGCTCTGGTGGTTAAGAACAAAATGATCATCAGCGACGGTTATAATGGTACACCCAGCGGTTTCGAAAATGTGTGTGAGGACGATAACAACGTGACGAAGCCTTATGTGCTTCATGCTGAGGCGAATGCCATTACCAAGTTGGCACGGAGCAATAACAATAGCGACGGGGCTACCATCTATATCACGGCCTCACCGTGTATCGAGTGTGCCAAACTGATTATTCAGGCCGGCATCAAACGTGTGGTCTATGGTGAACAGTATCGTCTTACTGACGGCATTGACCTGCTGAGACGTGCAGGTATTGAGGTGATATTCATGGATATTAATTCGACAAAAGAATATGAGTAAGAATAAGACAAACCGGTATACACCATTGTGGATGGCCCTATGTGTTGTCCTAGGTATCATGGTGGGCTCTTTCTATGCCAACCATTTTTCTGGTAACCGGTTGAATATTATCAATACGAGTGGAAATAAGCTCAATAATCTGCTGCATATTATTGATGACCAGTATGTGGACACTGTCAATATCAATGATCTGGTTGAGAAGGCCATGCCGCAGATTCTCGGTGAGCTGGACCCTCACTCGGTCTATATCACTGCGCGTGATGGACAGATTGCCAACGACGACCTGCGTGGCTCATTCTCTGGCATTGGCATAGAATTCGTGGTCCGTCAGGATACCATCCGGGTGCAGAATGTCATCGGTAACGGACCGGCAGAACGGGCAGGAATGATTGCAGGCGACAAAATCGTTGAGGTTGATGATTCCTCGTTCGTCGGTAAGAAAGTGACCAATGAGGAGGCCATGCATCGTCTGAAGGGACCGAAAGATACAAAGGTGAAACTCGGTATTGTGCGCTATGGTGAAAAGAAAATCCGTCATATCACGGTCACTAGAGGAGAGATACCGACCAAGAGTGTTACTGCTTGTTATATGCTCGACGAGCATAGTGGCTACATTAAGATTAAGAACTTCGGTGAGAATACATATCCCGAACTGCTCATCGCACTGGCTAAGTTGTCGCAACAGAGCTTCGGTAACCTGGTTATAGACTTGAGGAGTAATACGGGTGGCTATCTGGAGTCGGCCGTGCAGATTGCTAATGAGTTTCTGGCAAAGGGACAGTTGATTGTCTACACCGAAGGCAGGCGCTATCCGCGTCAGGAGTATCGCGCTGATGGCCGTGGTTCCTATCAGCAGATACCACTGGTGATTCTCGTCGACGAAATATCTGCATCCGCCTCTGAGATCCTTGCTGGTGCCATTCAGGATAATGACAGAGGAACGATTGTCGGACGCCGCTCGTTTGGTAAAGGACTGGTTCAGAAGCCGATGGAGTTCAGCGACCATTCCATGATCCGTCTGACTATTGCCCGCTATTATACGCCTTCTGGCCGTTGTATCCAGAAACCTTACGACGATAGCAGGAGTTATGAGGAGGACTGGATTAACCGTTACCAGCATGGTGAGTTCTTCTCGCAGGATAGCATCAAGCACACGGGGCCGGCTTATCATACAGTCAATGGTCGTGTGGTCTATGGTGGTGGTGGCATCACTCCAGATATCTTCGTACCTGAGGATACGCTTGGGATGACCTCGTATTATAAAGAGGCCTCCATGTCGGGGCTGATTCTGCAGTTCGCCTATAACTACACCGATGAGCACCGTAGTAAACTGAGTACTTTCGATGATGTGAAGGAGTTAGAGCTCTACCTGAAGAAACAGAATATATTGGAGGAGTTTGTTTCATTTGCCGACAGGAATGGGCTGAAACGTCGTAACCTCATGATACAAAAGTCGCGTAAGCTGTTGGAACGGTTTGTCTATAGTCGTATTATCTATAATATTCTCAATGATCAGGCATGGACAGAGTATCTGAATCAGGATGACCCGGCTGTTATGGAGGCTCTTCGACTGTTCCGTAGTGGAACTGCCTTCCCTAAGAAGGGTTCCTCTGATACGAAGATTGCCAAGAAGGTCGCCATGCTCTTTGACGGATGTATACGAATGATAGGTACAACACGTATTGCCCATGCTTAAAGATGAGTTGCGCCTGTTGGTCAAGGAACGTAGACGACAATACTCTCGACAGCAGCTTAATACACTGTCGCAGACAGTCGTGAAGCGACTGGCATCGTATCTTTGTGATGCCTCTGTTGTCATGGCCTATTATTCCCTGCCTGACGAGGTGGATACTCATCAGTTGATTGATGACCTTGTGGCTATGGGGAAGACTGTGCTTCTGCCAAAGGTGCTTGATGACGGAGGGATGGAGTTACGGCGTTATACATCGGCTGATGACTTGCAGGAAGGGGCTTTCCATATTATGGAAGCTGTAGGCGAATCCTTCACCGATTATAATCAGATTGATGTTGCACTGATACCAGGTGTGGCCTTTGATGCCGAAGGCCATCGGCTGGGAAGAGGTAAAGGCTTTTACGATCGTTTCCTTCGTGTCGTGGAAACAGTCCCCCTACTTACCATCGGAGTGTGTTTTGAATTCCAGAAGGTGGAGAAAGTGCCTGTTGAAAGGCATGATGTCTCCGTGGATATTGTGATCTAGTGAAAACGGATGTCGGCAATCACCTGACTGCCTACTTGTTCATTCAGTTGTCTTACCAGTTCTTGTCGTCGCATGGACAGATCAGCGCGTAGAGCCGGACTGGTCAGATGTACGAATAGTGTTTGATTACGGATATAGAGATCCTTGGTGTAGGTGGCAATAACTTCTCCAGCGACGCTTTGCCATGAGTCAATCAGTCGTTTCTGTAGCAGAGGTGTCTCCAATCCCTGTACACGCAGATTCCTTAGAATCAGATCTTTGATGCTCTTGACGTCTCTCTTAAACATGGCCGTTTTTCATTTCAATCTCTCCATCCGCCACATGAAAAATCTTGTAGTCGTGTGACGAACGACTCAGTATTTGATCCAGATGCTCCCTGTTCGTGTCAGTGATGAAGATTTGTCCGAAGTCATCACCCGCCACCAGTTTGACAATCTGTTCCACACGCTCGGCATCGAGTTTGTCAAAGATGTCATCGAGCAGCAATAGAGGGGTCGTATGACTGTTTGTCCGACGGAGAAAATCGAACTGCGCCAATTTTAGGGAGATGGCGAATGTCTTGTGTTGTCCTTGACTGCCCTCGCGTTTCATCGGGTGACCACCCAGAGTGAATTCCAGGTCGTCGCGGTGAATGCCATGTAGGGAAAAACCCATGATACGGTCTTTCGAGCGGTCTCGCCTGATGACCTCTAGAAGTGGACCGCGCTGACAATGGGATATATACTTCAGACCGACCTGTTCGTGGTTGCCGGATATGGTTTCGTAATAACGCTGAAACACAGGTGTTAACGCTCTTACGAAAGTATCACGACATTGGAAGACTGCCTCGCCTTCGACTGCCATCTGCTCCTCCCACAGACCGAGGATCTCTGGGTCTGGTTCTTCCTCCATCTTCAACATGGCATTGCGTTGTTGAAGTGCCTTGTTATAACGGTTCATTGCCTCAATATAACCATGGTCGTATTGCGAAATGACCATGTCCATCAGTCGCCGACGTTCCTCACTCCCTCCCTCAATTAATAGGGTGTCCGAAGGTGATACGAATACCGCAGGAATCAGTCCGATATGCTCCGATAGTCGTTTATACTCTTTTTTGTTGCGCTTGAAGTGCTTCTTTGTTCCACGCTTCATGCTGCAGTAGATCTGTAAAATGGGGGAGTGGTCAGATTCCTTATGCCAATCGTCACTCAGATAGTCTCCTTCAATCACAAAGAAATCCTGTCCATGTCGGATCACCTGGGAGTCAATGGGATTGCTGGCAGAGTGGCAGAACGACAGGAAGTAAATCGCATCGAGCACGTTGGTTTTGCCTACACCGTTCTTGCCAATCAGACAATTAATCTTCGGTGAGAGGTCAAGCGTGGCCGAAACGATATTCTTGTAGTTGATGAGTGACAGTTTCTCGAGAATCATAATGCAAAGGTAGGCATTTTTTGATACATAATCAGGCGGAATGCCACAAAAATTAGTTAAAAACCAAAAACTCTTAATTCTTATTTCTTCATTCTTAATTAAAAATAGTATCTTTGCACGCACATTTTCAAAGAAAACAATAAAAAAAAGATTATAATGGCAAATACTAAGAATCAGCAGGCTGCTCCTACTATCGAGGAGACCCTGAGCAAGAGCGAGGCTTTCTTTCTGAAATACAAGAAGGCTATTATCGCAGCAGTTGTAGCAGTGATCGTTATCATTGCTGGTGTGATCCTTTACAAGACTTATGTCTCTGGTCCTAACGAGGTGAAGGCTAGTACAGCAATTTCTAAAGGACAGACATATTTCGAGCAGGGTCTTTTCAACGAGGCTCTCAACGGTGATAGCACAGGCTTTAAGGGCTTTGCAGCTCTCGCAAACGAGTACAGTAGTACCAAGGCAGGTAACCTTGCCAATCTCTATGCTGGTCTCTGTAATGCCCAGTTGGGTAAGTGGGAGGATGCCGTGAAGTTCCTTGAGGAGTATGATGGTGCCAAAGATCAGATGATATCACCTGCAGCAGAGGGGGCTCTTGGAAATGCCTATGCTCATCTGAACCAGCTTGACAAGGCCGTGTCTCACCTGAAGAAGGCTGCTGAGAAGGCTGACAACAACTCGCTCTCTCCCACCTTTCTTATTCAGGCTGGTGAGATTCTTGAGAGTCAGGGTAAGAAAGATGAGGCTTTGAAATTGTATCAGGAGGTGAAGGAGAAGTACTTTAACTCTATGCAGTATCAGACCATCGACGAGTATATCGAGCGCGTAAAGGAATAATTGATAATTAAGGAATATGGCTACCGCCTTACATAACCTGAGCGACTACGATTTCTCAAAAGTACCCGATGCCTCGAACATGATCTTTGGCATTGTGGTGGCAGAATGGAACCCGGAGATCACGGGGGCACTGCTTCAGGGGTGCGTCTCAACGTTGGAGAAACACGGTGCTTTGCCGGAGAATATTCATGTGAAGACCGTACCGGGATCATTCGAACTGGTATATGGTGCTCGTCAGATGACGCTCAACGACGGTTATGACGCTGTAATCATCCTCGGTAGTGTGATTCGTGGTGAGACTCCTCATTTCGACTATATCTGTCAGGGTGTCACAGAGGGCATTGCCCGTTTGAATGTTACCAGTAATATTCCAGTGGTCTTTGGACTATTGACGACCGATAATCTCCAACAGGCACAGGATCGCGCTGGCGGTCGACTTGGCAACAAGGGAGACGAATGTGCCGTTGTGGCTATCAAGATGGCAAAGTTCTAGAGAAAAAGTTTGAAGGTCTTAATAATAATTACCGGGCGATGAGGGTTGACCATATAGCCCGGTAACTTTTTTTTCTTTTTTTCAGGTGGTCAGTTCATTACCTGTGTAGAGTTGGTAATATTTGCCTTGATGGGCGAGGAGTTCGGCATGAGTGCCGTGCTCGATGATATGACCGTGGTCGAGGACGATGATTTGGTCGGCATTACGAACCGTAGAGAGACGGTGGGCAATGACGAAGGTTGTGCGCCCCTGCATCAGTGAGTCCATGCCGCGCTGCACGAGGGCCTCTGTACGGGTATCGATGCTTGAGGTTGCTTCATCGAGGATGAGCACGGGGGGATTGGAGACGGCTGCACGGGCGATGGCGATGAGCTGACGCTCACCCTGTGATAGGTTACCGCCGTCACCACTGAGTACAGTCTGGTAACCATTGGCCAGACGTCGTATAAAATCGTCGGCTCCTACTAATCGAGCAGCTGCGATACAAGCCTCGTCGGTGGCATCAAGTTTTCCATAGCGGATATTATCGAGCACGGTGCCGGTAAAGAGTTGGGTGTCTTGTAGTACAATACTCATTGACTGGCGGAGCGACTCTTTGCGGATTTGAGTGATGGGAATGCCGTCGTATAGAATCTTTCCTTTCTGGATATCATAGAATCGGTTGATGAGGTTGATGATCGTGGTCTTGCCAGCACCTGTTCCGCCAACAAAGGCAATTTTCTGCCCTGGGCTGGTGTTGATATTGATATCGAAGAGAACTTGTTTCTCGGGCGTGTAGCCGAAATCGACACCAGAAAAGTCGACATCGCCTTTAGGCTCCGTCAGACTGATGGTGCCCTCATCAGTCTCGGGTTCTGCGTCCATGAGATTGAACACCCGTTCGGCACCTACGGTAGCGTTGAGTACGGAGTTAATCTGCTGGCTGACATGGGTAATCGGTTGCGTAAAACTCTTGTTCAGTGTCAAGAAGGCAACGATCGTTCCGAGACTGATGGACCAGTTGCCGAGGGCTAGAGCAGCACCGACCACAGCAATGAGCACATAACCGAGGTTAGATAGGTTGCCGTTGACTGGCATCACGATATTTGCAATTTTATTGGCATTATAGGTGCTATATCGCAGCTGTTCGTTGATATTCTCGAATTCCTGAATTGCCTGTTGTTCATGACAGAAAACCTTGACTACTTTCTGACCTGTCATCATCTCCTCGATAAAACCATTGACGCGTGCAAGGTTCTGCTGTTGTGAACGGAAATAGGAACGGCTGCGTTTGCCGAGCCTAGTGGTGGCAATCATCATGACAACAGCCATCAGCATACTGACCATCGTAAGGGGGATGCTCAGCGCAACCATCGAAGCAAAAGTGACAGCGATAGTGATGAGGCTGTTAAACACCTGCGACAACGAGGTTGATATCATCTGTCGTAATGAGTCTACATCGTTGGTATAGACTGACATCATATCACCGTGTGAGTGCTGGTCGAAATAGCTGACGGGCAGTTGCTCCATCCGTTCGAAGATCAGTCGGCGCAGCCGGAGCATTGTCCCCTGTGACACGTTGATCATTAGGCGGTTATATAGATAGGAACAAATGACGCCAATGAACAGTACAAGACCGAGCTTGAAAAGAGCCTGTCTCAGTGAGGTATATTCGGGATCGGAAGTTTGTGTCAGTGGCGCGATATAGTCGTCGATGAGGGTACGTGTGAAGAGGGTGGATGCGAGTGTGGTCACCGAGGTGATAGCGATGCAGATGAGTACCGTTACAATGGCATACTTGTAATTGCTGAACACATACTTTGTAAGTCTCCAAATTACAGCGCGCTGACGACTGTCAATTCGTTGTATGCCGCCATGGTTCTGTGCCTGTGGTCCATGGGGACCTTTGAAACCGTTTTGTCTCATGCCTCACCTCCTTCCTTCTTGTCGAAATCGCCGCAGTCAGCTTTCTGGATAGTGTTGATTTCCTGATAGAGCACATTGTCACGTAACAGTTGTTCATGGGTACCATAACCGGTCAGTCGGCCGTTATCCATGACGAGGATGCGGTCGCAGTGTTCTACGGTGGAGATACGTTGGGCAATGATGAACTTGGTCATGTTGGTCAGTTCCTCACGGAGAGCGCGTTGGATTTTTGCATCAGTCGTTGTGTCACAAGCTGAGGTGGAGTCGTCAAGCACTAAAATACGCGGTTGTTTCAGGAGGGCTCTGGCAATACAGAGACGTTGTCGCTGACCGCCGCTGACATTGATGCCTCCTTGCTCGATACGTGTGTTGTAGCCATCTGGCATCTGACTGATAAATTCATCGGCCTGAGCTAGTCGACAGGCATGTTGGCATGCTTCCTCAGTGGCTTGTGGGTTACCCCAGCGGAGGTTGTCGAGGATCGTACCGGAGAAAAGGATGTTGTTCTGAAGTACTACGCTCACGGCATTACGGAGCGAGGTGAGGTCATAGTCTTTCACATTCCGTCCGCCCACCAAAACTTCACCCTGCTGTACATCATAGAGACGGGAAATGAGGTTGACGAGTGTTGATTTTCCGGAGCCTGTGCCACCGATGACACCGATAGTCTCACCGCTCCTGACGGTGAAACAGACGTTATAGAGTGCAGACCGTTTGGGAATATGTGTGGTTTCGGACAACTCGGATTCTTCAGTTTTTTTTGATTGATAATCAAAACGTACTTCTCTGAATTCCACACTACCGTCGGCAATCTCAGTGACAGGCTCACTGGGGTTCACAATATCTGGCTGTTCGTCGATGATCTCTGCCACCCGTCGACCACTGGCAGCACTTTGGGTGAGCATGATGAAGATCATGGAGAGCATCATCAGTGATTGCAAGATTGACATCACATAGGTGAACAGCGATGTCAGTTCACCGGTGGTCAGTGTACCACCTACGATGTAATGGGCACCCCACCATGAGAGCGCTATGATACAGCCGTAGACCACTAGGTTCATCACGGGGTGGTTGAGCGCCATCAGACTCTCTGCACGAACATATAGACGATATAATGCCTCGGCTGCCTTGGAGAACTTTTGGTTCTCATGTGTTTCGCGTACGAAAGCTTTCACCAGACGAATGGCACGGATATTCTCCTGCACCTCCAGATTCAATTCATCGTACTTGACGAAGACTTGTGAGAAGAGTCGGCTTACTCTGGAGATAATCTGATAGAGCGAGGTGCTGAGTATCAGCATTGCGATGATGAAGACCATACTCAGACGTGCATCGATGACCAGACACATGACAATGCTGAGCAGCAGACGGAAAGGGGCACGTACTGTGATGCGTAGGATTTGCTGATAGGCATTCTGCAGATTGTTTACATCGGTGGTCATGCGGGTGATAAGCCCCGATGTGGCATACCTGTCGATATTTGAGAAAGCGAAACGCTGGATATTGCGATACATTGCACTACGGAGGTTTGCAGCAAATCCTGAGGCAGCATAAGCGACACTCCGTCCGGCTTGGATACCAAAGGCTAACGAAAGGAATGCCATGCCGAGCATGATGGCGCCATAGAGATAAACGTTCTCCATGCTACCTGCATTGATACCCTTGTCGATGAGTGACGCCGTGACATAGGGAATGAGCACGTCCATCACAACCTCGAGGGCCGTCCATATAGGGGTGAGAATGGAGGCCGTACGGTATTTACCGATTTGTCGTCCGAGTGTTCTAAACATCAATACTTAATCCAAGGGGTGAGGTCAATTTTTCCTTCAAATGGGGATTTGAGGACGCCAGCTGTCTTAACATCGTTCTTGCCAAGAAGAAAGCGGTCGATAAACGCCTCTACCTCAGGAAATTGACTTTCTGGTAGTTGGCAGTGGGGGTGACCACCGTTGATGGAGTAGCCTATACGGTCGTCGATGCCGAACTGACTCCACACCTTACGTGCAGCGTTCATTGAAACATAGGCACTTTCGTCGGCAAGCCAGCGATAGTCGGTATTACCTAACATGAGTAACGCACGGGGACATACCATCGCGACAAGTTCATGATGATCGTATGGCATTAGATAAACGCTGTCGCCATGGAATCGCTCAAGCATGGACTCGAGGAACCAATGGTAGTCGGTACGGTCGAGATTCTCCACACTGTCAAGACGATGGCTATAGCGCCAAGAGGCAGCTCCTCCTCCTCCGGGTTCCTGAGCAATGGTTAAGGCAACGCGTTCATCGAAAGCACCGCAGAACAGAGCCATCTTTCCTGCATAGGAACAGCCGGAAACACCGATGTGCTTTGTGTCGATCTTCGTCTGTTCTGGACCAAGTTGTTCCAGTCCATCGATAAGACGACTGAATCCCCATGCCCATTCACTATAGGCTCCGTTATCCTTCAACTCAGGGTAAAGACGGTCGAAATTATGCTCACCGCGCTCATGATGTTTTCCCCATTGACCGTAATCATTAACTTGTTTTTCGTGGAAGTTCATCACAGCGATGGGACGGTTCTCGAATAGTGGCTTGGGCAGAGCCAGCATACTGGTACCGACCATCAGAGCATAGGGTGGCTGACCGACCGTGGGATACTGGATGACGGAACTGAGGGTGAGAGTCTCCCCGTTGACTGTAACGTCGACGATAAGCGTGTCGCCCGCCATACGAGCTTTCACTGCTTCTGATTCCACTTCTGGTTTCTGACCGATACCGTAGTGTTGTATCATCTCAGCAATTTGTTGTCGTCTTACGCCCCAGTCTTTTATTTCTGTTACGCGTGTTTTACCGTCGTTCATCAGCAGAGGATCGGGCAAATCAACCTGGGGTGTGACCAACTGCGCCAAACCTATTGTCGTGCAGCCTAGCATGATGATTAATAATAGAGGTCTCTTAAGCATGTTGTTATAGTTTTATGTTCCGATGTTTGCAAAGGTACGAAATAAAAGCGAAAAGTTTAGCATTTCTCTCATTTATTCGTATCTTTATAGTCTAACGATAGTGAAGTTGCGATATCATGACATAAAAAAGAAAGAATTCCTTTGTTTTGCGCTCGACTTTTCGTAACTCTGCGTCCTTCGACCGCGAAGTTACTACGTCTCGGCAAAAAAAAAAACAAGTTTCTTTGTTTTGCGCTCGACTTTTCGTAACTTTGCAAAATAAATAAAACAATCCGTTATATGAAACTGATCTCTTGGAATGTGAACGGTCTCCGTGCCTGTGAGGGTAAGGGCTTTCGTGATGTGTTTAAGACACTTGATGCCGATTTCTTCTGCCTGCAGGAGACAAAAATGCAAGAGGGACAACTCGACATGCAGTTTGATGGCTATCAGTCGTTCTGGAACTATGCCGACAAGAAAGGCTATTCGGGTACAGCTGTCTTCACACGTCATCAGCCACTGAATGTGTCTTATGGCATTGGTATTGACGAGCATGATCACGAAGGACGTGTCATCACTCTGGAGATGGATGATTTCTTCCTCGTCACTTGTTATACACCGAATTCGCAGGATGGTTTGAAACGATTGGATTATCGTATGGTGTGGGAGCATGATTTCCGCGAATACCTGAAAGGACTTGATGCAAAGAAACCTGTAATCCTCTGCGGTGATTTGAACGTGGCGCATGAGGAGATAGACATCAAAAACCCCAAGACCAACCGACATAATGCAGGTTTTACCGACGAGGAACGTGAACAGTTTTCAATCTTGTTGGAAAATGGATTTACTGACTCGTTTCGTTTTAAATATCCTGATGAGGTGAAGTACTCCTGGTGGTCGTACCGTTTCCAAGCGCGTCAGAAGAATGCAGGGTGGCGTATCGACTATTTTGTAATCTCTGACCGCCTGCGTGACTGTTTAGCGGATGCCGCTATACATACTGAGATATATGGTAGTGACCACTGTCCTGTGGAATTGGTACTTCGCTGATATGAAAGACATACTGAATCGATATGAGAGCATCACTCTGGATGAAATGAAGAGCATCCGCCTGATGAACCGCATCGACACCAAGTTCGTAACGACGGTGCCGACACTCTGTCGGTTGTTGGAGATTGCTCATGATGACTATCTTGTGCAAGAGACCGGTGGACTACGTATCTCTCCGTATTACACACTCTATTTCGACACGGACGACTATGTGATGTATAATCGTCATGAGGCTGGTCATTTAGAACGACAGAAGATCCGTATTAGATCGTATGTCGATGCAGGATTGAGTTTCCTTGAGGTAAAGACAAAGAACAATCATAGGCGGACAAAGAAGAGACGCATGACGATAGATGGCTTCGATGCCTTACATCCGGATCATAATCTCCGTTTTGAGCGCCAGGATAAGATGTTTGAGGCCTATGATGACTTCATCCGCTCTTATCTCCGGTATGATCCAACGACACTCAGTGGGAAGTTGGAAAATCGTTTTGACCGTATCACGTTGGTGAATAAGGCAAAGACAGAACGTCTCACGATTGATACCAATCTGCGCTTCCATCATATCATAACTGATAAATATCGCTACATGGATGACATCGTAGTCATCGAATTGAAACGTGACGGACTGCAGCCGTCACCAATCCTCGGTATGCTCTGTCAGCTCCGTATCCATCCGCATGGGTTCTCGAAATACTGTATTGGCTCGGCCTTCACTAATGATAATTTACGTCGTAATCGGATCAAACCCCGTTTGAGGAGTGTCGAGAAGATTTTGGGAATAGAACGTACGTGGTAAAAATATAAAGAATAATCAATAAACTCAATAACAATGGAACATTTTATGTTATCTCATGACTTCATGATGATGTTTGTACGTCTGCTGATCAATGTGGTCGTTACATGGCTTCTCATTGACCGCTTGTACTATAAGAAGAGTCGCCGTCGTGATTTTTACTTCACATTCATGCTGATTTCTGTCGCGATTTTCTTTATCGTCTTTTTCATGATTTTCGTGTTGGAGGATATGAAGGGTAAGACCTCCATGGGTGTGGGTATCGGACTCTTCGGTATCTTCTCGATTATGCGCTATCGTACGGATGCCATGCCTGTGCGCGAGATGACTTATCTCTTCGTTACAATCGCCCTTGCTTTAGTCAATGCTGTTTCTGTGGCAGTTCCGCTCTTTGAGGTAATTCTTACCAATCTTGTCATCGTACTTGCCGTATGGCTGTGTGAGTTCCACCTGAAGACCTGTCCTACAAAACTTGTACAGTATGACCGTATTGAGTTGATTACGCCAGACCGCCGTGAAGAACTGAAAGCAGACTTGGAGAAACGTCTGGGACTGAAGATAGTGAAAGTAGATGTGGGATCTGTAGATTTCCTTCGTGATATGGCCATGCTCCGTATCAGTTATGAAGGAGAAGCTTCGGCAGTGAGTCAGGAGCTGAAACTGTCGAAGGATCAACTCAAGGAGTTTTAGAGGAATAGAAGGATTGAAGAAATGAAACGATGTGTCTTATTCCTGATGATTTTGTTGCCGATGATGGCAGCAGCTCAGAGAGATGATTTTGGTCTTGACTTCTCTGTGGAGGTAGAAAAGAAGATTAACAAACAGTGGTCTTTGGAACTCGAGGGAGAATTACGGACACGAAACGATGCAAAGACGAATGATCGATGGAGTGCTGGTGTTGGCCTCGATTATAAGATATCGAAATGGCTGAAAGCTTCCGCTGGCTATACTTTTCTCTACGATAACAATGAACGTATCTCCTATTTCCAAGCAAACGATGATGAGGTAATCGACGGTGATGTAGAGATTGGTGATCCAAAGAAATGCGCCCGTTATTGGGCTCCGCGTCATCGTTTTGATATTTCACTGATTGCCGCAAAGAAGCTCATCGGCGATTTCAAGTTCTCTTTACGAGAACGATGGCAGTACACTTGGCGTCCGGAATATTGTGTTAGTGAACGTTGGAGTTATTACACCAACGCATATGACGGGAAACCGAAAACCTATCACGAGAAAGGGAAAAACGTGCTTCGTAGTCGACTGCAGGTGGAATATGATAGGAAAGGACTAGTACTCACGCCTTTTGCCAACATAGAATTTTTTAACGCGTGGAGTCTGCAGAAGGTGCGTTATCATGTGGGAGTTGACTGGAAACTGTCGAAACAGCATACGCTTAGTGCTTTCTACCGTTATCAGACTGTACGGAGTGATGATGACGACAATGAACCTAACCGTCATATGATAGGAGTTGGATATCAACTTAAGTTCTAATAGAACACACCTATTCTTTATGAGTGTTTTTCTTTTTTTTGATTGCAAAAAAAAGTTAAAAGCGTAAATCTCTGTAGCTTTTATCTACTCTTTGGTCGTCTAATAGATAATCAGAATATAATCAATATATAAACGAAAAAATTAACGTATGAAACAGAACTTGTTTTTTGCAGCTTGTCTGTTGGTGGCGACATCAGCAACGGCTCAGACTGTATCGTCGGGTATCGACCCTGCGAATCTTGATACCTCGGTCAAACCGGGTGATGATTTCTACCAATATGCTGCTGGCGGGTGGCTGAAGGCTCACCCTCTCGATGGTGAGCATACGGATAATGGTGCATTTACCGATCTATATGAGGAGAATCAGATACGTATTCAGGAGTTGATCCTGCAGTATGCGGATAGTCCACAGGAAAAAGGTTCATTGGGACAGAAGATAGGGTCGCTCTACAAGCTCAGAATGGATAGCGTGCGTCTGAACCGTGAGGGCTGGGCTCCGTTGAAGCCTGTGCTTGATCGTATTGCCGCCATCAAAGACCGTCGTGAATATCAGCTCGTCACAGCCCAGATTGACCGTCGTGGTGAGGCGACGATGATGTATGGCATTGGAATAGATGCTGATATTCGTAATGCCGGCATGAACCTCGTGTCTGTTGGACAGGGCGGTCTGGGACTGCCAACTCGTGACTATTATCTGAACGATGATCCGCAGAGCACCCAGATTCTTGAGGCATATAAGGAATGTATGAAGACTCTGTTTATGATGGTTGGCAACGACTCCGTGACTGCTCAGCAGAAGATGCAGGCTGTGCTCGAAATCGAGACGCGTATTGCCAAGGCCAGCTATAGTAGGGTGGAACTCCGTGATATCGACAAGAACTATCATAAGATGTCCTACAACCAGTTGGTTGTTGACTTCCCTGGCATTGACTGGGGGAATGTGTTTTTCGCTTCTGGCTTCCCTACTTTCGAATGGATTGATGTGTCGCAGCCAGAGCCTATCCATGAGGTGGAGAAAATCTTGGCTGAGGCTTCGCTCGATGACCTGAAGGCATATGCTGAGATTAAGATCATCTCTGGAGCTGCTAGTCAGTTGAGCGATGATTTCCGTGCCGTGGCTTTCAAAATGAGCAGTGTGATGAGTGGTGTTCAGCAGGATCGTCCTCGTTGGAAGCGTGCCGTATCTACCGTCAGCAGTGTCTTGGGTGAGGCCATCGGTCGACTGTATGTGGAGAAGTATTTCCCAGAGTCGAGTAAGCTGCGTATGCTCGATTTGGTTCATAACCTCCAGAAGGCTTTGGCGCAGCGTATTGATGAGGCCACATGGATGAGTAATGAGACGAAGGCGCTGGCGAAGGATAAGCTTGAAAATTTCATCATCAAGATTGGTTATCCCGACAAATGGAGAGACTATAGTGGCTTGCAGGTGAATGACAGTCTTTCGCTCTATGAGAATATGGGTAACATCGCCGAATTCTTCCATAACGATGCTGTGAATCGAAAGGTGAACAAACCTGTTGATAAGACAGAGTGGGGAATGACACCGCAGACCGTCAACGCATATTATAACCCGACGACGAATGAGATATGCTTCCCTGCTGCCATCTTGCAGCCACCGTTCTTCGATCCGCAGGCCGACGATGCAGTAAACTATGGTGCCATTGGTGGTGTGATTGGTCATGAGATGAGTCATGGTTTCGACGATCAGGGCTCTCAGTTTGATAAGACGGGTAACCAGCGTAACTGGTGGACAGATGCCGATAAGGCAAACTATGAGGCTCGTACAAAGGTGTTGGTCGATGCTTTTGGTAAGTATGAGACTGCCCCTGGCCAGTTTGTCAATGGTCAGCAGACATTGGGCGAGAACATCGGTGATAATGGAGGCCTGAACATCGCATATCGTGCACTTCAGAACGTAATGAAAGAGAAATCTTTGGGTACCATCGACGGCTTTACCCCTGAACAGCGCTTCTTCCTTGCGTGGGGCCGTGTGTGGGCAAGTAACATGCGTCCGGAATATGTGGAACTTCTGTTGAAGGTCGACGTACACTCACCAAATATGGCACGTGTAAACGGTGCTCTGCCGCATATCAATGCCTGGTATGATGCATTCGGAGTAAAGAAGGGAGACAAACTCTTCATCCCGAAGAAGCAACGAGCACAGATCTGGTAAAAAGTGTGATATGAGATAAAATATAGAATGGGCTGCGATTAGCAACCCATTCTTCTTATTTCCGATAATTCGTCAGTCCTTGGTTAAGAAAAGTGATATAGGCTTGAATATCTTCGTCATAAGAGCGACTGCCATTGAGGGGACGCCCCTCGTTATCAAGCAGCACATAGAATGGTTGGGCGTTAGCACCGAACTTCACTCGTTGGAGATATGACCATTTTTCGCCGACAGTGCGTAGAGTGCGATCCTGCCCGTTTTCCGTTACCTCGATTGGCTCAGAAAGCGTAGTCTTGTCATCAACATAGAGAGATATCAGCACATAATCCTTGTTCAGAATGTCGGCAACCTGTGTGTCTGTCCATACGGCAGCCTCCATCTTACGACAATTCACGCATCCGAAGCCGGTAAAGTCGATGATGACAGGCTTATGTTCGGCCTTAGCAGCAGCCATACCTGACTCGTAATCAGTGAAACGTGCCTCGGTGACGGATTTCTGCAGATTAAAGTCCTGCGTATTCATCGGCGGTGTGAAGGCACTGATGCCTTTTAGGGGGGCTCCCCAGAGCCCTGGTATCATGTAGACGGTGAAAGCTAGTGATGCCATCGCAAGGAAGAAACGAGGCACGTTCGTACGGCGACTCTCGTTGTCGTGTGAGAACTTCAACCACCCCAGTAGATAGGCGCCCAACAATCCGAAGATGACAATCCAGATGGAGAGGAAAATCTCTCGGTCGAGGATATGCCAACCATAGGCGAGGTCAGCTACGGATAGGAACTTCAAAGCAAAGGCCAGTTCGATGAAGCCAAGGGTCACTTTGATGACATTCATCCAGTCGCCTGATTTCGGAGCCGCCTTCAACAGTGATGGGAACATCGCAAAGAGTGTGAAGGGTATGGCCAAGGCGATGGCGAAGCCCAGCATACCGATGGTAGGTGCCACGATGCTACCCTGTGTGGATACGGCCACAAGAAGAAATCCGATGATTGGGCCTGTGCAGGAGAATGATACCAAGGCCAGTGTGAACGCCATCAGGAAGATAGAAAGCATGCCTGTGGTTTTCTCCGATTTTGCGTCAATCTTATTTGACCATGAAGAGGGGAGGGTTAACTCAAACGCACCAAAGAAAGACGCCGCAAAGAGTACCAGCAGCAGACAAAAGAAAATGTTGACGATGGCGTTGGTGGCCAGTGCGTTCAAAGCGCTGGCACCGAATAACAAGGTCACGGCCAATCCCAGTAATACATAGATAACGACAATCGAGAGACCATAGCTGGCAGCCTCGCGAATAGCTTTCGTCTGTTCCTTGTTCCGCTTGAGGAAGAACGAAACGGTCATTGGAATGATCGGCCATACACAGGGGGTAAACAGGGCTATAAAACCGCCCAGTAGTCCTTCCAGAAAAATCATCCACCAAGAGAGAGCTTTATCAGAACCTGTCTCACCATTATATGCTTGTAACTCCTTGATGACGGGTTCCCAAAGAAGGCTCTGGTTGTTGGCTGATAACGGCTGGTCAATGACCAGGGTATCTGTTGTGGCAATCTGAGTTGGTTGACTGTCGTCATTCTGTGGAAGGAGACTTTTCTGTTGCTCCTTGTCGGAAGGTGAGGACTGACCAATGGGCTCTGTAGTCTTCCCCTCCTGTTTCATTGCTATCTCTGACGGAGGTAGACAGACTTCATCGCTACAAGCGCCATATTCTACATAACAGTTAATATCGTATTCGGACTTCGTGAAGCGGATCCGTTGAACGAAGGTGACCGCCTTCTCAAAATAACGGAGCTCCATATCAAACAGTTTGTCGTACTGCTTAATCTCGTGACCACGTGCCTGAAGTTTGCCAATTGTCTGGGCACCATCCATTTTTACGACGTGGAAGGCTGCAGAGACAGGACCTCCGTCGCCGAGATCAGTGGAATAGACATGCCATCCCTGGTCGATGGTGGCAGAAAAAATCAGTTCTGCTTCACCACCTTTTAGTTCCTTTAACTGTGTAGTGAAGTGTATGGGGGTGAGCATCTGTGCTTGCATCACAAGCACCATGAGCATCATAAATAGGGTAGATAGCAGTTTTCTCATGTGTTATTTCCCAAGAAACTGGATTTTTTTTGCTTGCTTTCCTTTCCTGAGAATATAGACTCCTTTCTGAGGCTGACTGCCAGCGGGGAGCTGACGACCGTTGAGGTCATAGATGCTGTCGGCATGGTCGAAGTCTGGCTCCTCCTTGTCCGTGTCGATAACTTTGATGCCTGTGGCATTCTCCATCACATCGATGAGTGGGAAATTCTGTACGCCACCTGTAAAGGTAACACTTCCTGCGGCTTTGATGGCAGATGCACCATAATTGCTGATGGCCAGCGTTCCTTCTGTCATGTAGAAGTTGCCTGTATCCTCATCTTCGGTTTCCGATCCTGCAAAAGGCTCCTCTCCTTTGAGCTCTACCTGTATGCCGTCATCCTCTACACCACTGATATTCACTGTACCACTGGTCATCTTGAAGTATTGCTGGCAGTGTATGCCGTCTTTTTTAGCACCAGTGATGTTGATGGTACAGTTCTTTATCTCCACGTACTCCTTGCTGAAGATTGCGTGACGAATGTTACTCACAATATTCAGTGTGCCTCTTCCAACAAACTCTGTATGTCCCTTGCTATGAAAACACCCTTTCGATTCTGTATCGGTAACTCCATCGGCGAGCGTACTAGTCGTACCACTCATCATACTGACTTTGATGCGTTTACCGTCCTTGATGTGGATGGCCGTACTGTCGGGGTTAGTCAACGTCAGACCGTTGAGTTGAAGGGTGGCCTTGTACTCACCTGTCATATAAAACTCACCGTCGGCACTGGAGCCGCTGAGTTGGTAGATAATCTCACCAGGGTTATCGTCATTGGTGGATGTCTGTACCAGTTTGACGTGCGAAGAACTGCCACTGGTAACTGATACGTAACCAGCCACCTCTTCTGGTATGGTGATAGTGGCCTTGTTGTCCTTGTAGACAACAGTTACTGTATAGTTATCCGCCCAAAGCGAGATGGAGGTCATGATGGCCGTGATGGCCACAAAGAGTCTTTTCATGTTTTATGTTTGTTTAAATCAGTTCTTTGTCAGTAGTGCTGCAAAGATAGATATTTATTATAAACGGGGCAGATCCGTTCTACGAATGCCCCGTTTGTTTAACGAATCAGTGCTTTCAGAGTCTGACGTCTCTTCATCAGCACTATATAGCATTATTCCTGTTTAGAGGCCCAGTGCCTTCTTGGTTTTGTCGGCAGCAGCGTCAACAGCCTTACCGGCCTTTTCCTTGGCAGCATCCTTCACCTCTTCGGCCTTGTCGGCAGCAGCGTCAACAGCATCGGCAGCAGCGTCGGCAGCAGCATCCTTAACAGCCTCACCTGCATTACCGATACCTTCTACGGCGGAACTCAGACCACTGACGATGGCATCTGCAGGAGCAGCGGTCAGTGCACTGATGGCAGTGTTCACAGCCTCATTCTCACCAGCGAAAGCCTTGATCTTATCGGCATTCTCCTTCAGGAAATCCTGAACCTTGGCTACATACTCCTTAGCCATCTCAGGATTGGTGGTGATGAACTCCTTCACTTTTTCCTGCACGGTAGCGAGTACCTCCTGCAGCTTTCCTGCATCCTGAGCGTTGATTTGCTCCTGAAGGGCAGCGGTGATTTCACTGACAGCAGCCTCTACGTCCTGTGCTCCGTTGGCAGGAGCCTGAGCCTTGTTTCCGCACGATGCGAAACCGATGGCGATCATAGCGATCACAGCGAACAATACTTTCTTCATAATGCTTCTTTTTAATAGATTAATAAAAAAGTGAATTGATATTTGGCAACAAAAGTAGTTTTTTTTTCAATAACATATCACTTTCTTTTGTGCTTTTTAACTTTTTTCATACTTTTGCATCAGTTTTCCTGATAACATAAGGTTTTATAGACATGACAACTTTGGAATTTAAGCCGAAGCTTTTTTCGACATTGCGACATTACGACCGTCGACAGTTCACTACCGACCTGTTGGCAGGTATTATCGTTGGTATCGTTGCGCTACCATTGGCCATCGCTTTTGGTATCGCATCAGGTGTGACGCCTGAGAAAGGTATTATCACCGCTATTGTTGCCGGACTGATTATATCATTCTTCGGGGGCTCGAAGGTACAGATTGGCGGTCCTACGGGCGCGTTCATTATTATTATATATGGTATCATCCAGCAATATGGGTTCGAGGGACTGACTATTGCCACTTTGTTGGCAGGTGTGTTCCTGATTCTTTTTGGTGTGCTTCATCTTGGTACGATTATCAAGTATATCCCGTACCCTATTGTCGTTGGCTTCACCTCTGGTATTGCTCTGACAATCTTTACAACACAGATTAAGGATCTTTTCGGCCTGACTATGGCTACTGTTCCTTCCGACTTTATCGAGAAGTGGTGGGCTTATATTGGCGCCTTCCCTTCTGTTGACATATGGAGCGCTGCCGTTGGTATTGGCTCTGTCGTTATCATCGCTATGTGGCCGAAGATTGCTAGGCATGGCGTCGTAGCTAAGCTTCCTGGCTCGCTGATTGCCATCATCGTGATGACTTTGGCTGTTGTCTTGCTCAAACAATATGCAGGGGTGTCGACCGTCGAGACTATCGGCGACCGCTTCTCGATATCCAGTCAGTTGCCTGGTGCACAAGTACCTTCCCTCACGTGGGATGTCATCAAGGGACTCGTATCCCCTGCCATTACCATTGCCATCCTCGGTGCTATTGAGTCACTACTCTCGGCTACCGTGGCCGACGGTGTCATCGGCGACCGTCATAACTCTAATACAGAGCTGATTGCCCAGGGACTGGCAAATCTTGCCTCTCCAATCTTTGGCGGTATCCCAGCTACTGGAGCTATCGCCCGTACGATGACCAACATCAATAACGGTGGTCGTACCCCTGTGGCAGGCATTGTTCATGCAGCTGTTCTGTTGCTGATTTTCCTTTTCCTCATGCCGCTGGCACAATATATCCCCATGGCCTGTTTGGCTGGTGTACTTGTCATCGTGAGCTATAACATGAGTGGTTGGCGCTCGTTCCTTTCCATCATGAAGAATCCTAAGAGCGATGTTATCGTGCTCTGGGTCACCTTCCTGCTCACCGTCATCTTCGACCTGACAATTGCTATCGAAGTGGGTCTTATCTGTGCATGTCTGCTGTTCATGAGACGTATGGCAGAGACGACAGACGTCAAGGTCATCAGTGACGAGATCAATCCCGAGGAGGAAGACAGTGACTTCCAGCTTGGAAATCTTGAGCATCTGACCATACCTGAGGGTGTGGAGGTCTATGAGATCAATGGTCCCTATTTCTTTGGGGCAGGAAATAAGTTTGAAGAGATTATGGGAGCATTGGGACGTCAGCGCCCGAAGGTGCGTATCATCCGTATGCGTAAGGTGCCCTTTGTTGATTCTACAGGTATCCATAACCTGACGAACCTCTGTCTGATGTCTCAGCAGGAGGGAATACAAGTGGTACTCTCAGGTGTGAGTCCATCGGTGCAGACGGTGCTTCACAAGGCAGGCTTCGATGCAATGCTTGGTGAAGAGAATATCTGTTCGCATATCAATCTGGCTCTTGAACGCGCCAAACAACTGATATAATAGAAAAAGCCCACCAATCGGTGGGCTTTTCTATTGTGCTCTTTTTCTTTTTATTGCATGTCGTAGACAACCTGCATGAGCTGTTTGCCGAGGTCATCGGCCTGCTCCATAGTCTGGGCCTCACTATATACACGGATGATAGGCTCAGTGTTTGATTTGCGCAGGTGTACCCATCGATCAGGGAAGTCTATCTTCACACCATCTACATCGTTCACCTGGGCAGAGTTGTCCTTGGCGAACATCTCTTTAACCTTCACGAGGATGGCATCGACGTCAGTCTCAGGTGTGAGGTCTATGCGGTTCTTGGCTATCTGATACTCTGGGAAGGTGGCACGAAGCTCACTGACTGTGCAGCCTTTCTGTGCCAAAGATGAGAGGAACAGGGCGATACCCACGAGGGCGTCACGACCATAGTGACTCTCGGGATAGATGACACCGCCATTACCCTCACCGCCAATTACGGCACCAACTTCTTTCATCTTAGTAGTCACATTCACCTCACCAACGGCAGCAGCGGTGTATTTGCCGCCATGCTTCTCTGTCACATCGCGCAGGGCACGAGTCGAGGAAAGGTTGGATACGGTATTACCCTGCGTATGAGAGAGCACGTAATCAGCCACGCTGACGAGTGTGTACTCCTCGCCGAACATCTTGCCGTCCTCACAGATAAAGGCCAGACGGTCGACATCGGGATCAACCACGATACCCAGGTCGAATCCGCCTTTCTTCATCTTATCCATGATGCCCTGAAGGTTTTTCTCCAGTGGCTCGGGATTATGAGCGAAATCGCCTGTGCACTCGCCATTCAAAATCTCGTAATCTACGCCAAGTGCTTTGAACAGGTCAGGCAGAATGATGCCGCCCACGGAGTTGATGGCATCCACACAAACGCGGAATTGACGTTTCTTGATGGCCTCCAAATCGACCAACTTCAACTGAAGCACGGAGTCGATATGGCGCTGGTTATAAGTATCATCGATGGTGCAGGTACCTAATTGGTCGACCTCAGCATAATTGAAGTCCTCCTCTTCAGCTATACGGAGCACCTCAGCGCCGTCGGCAGCTGTCAGGAACTCACCCTCGCGATTGAGCAGTTTCAGGGCATTCCACTGGCGGGGATTATGTGAGGCGGTAATGATGATACCACCGTCAGCGCCTGCCATACGGACTGCCAGTTCTGTAGTGGGAGTGGTGGCAAGGCCGATGTCAATGACATCGTAGCCCATACCCATGAGCGTTCCAACTACAACGTTGCGGACCATGGGTCCGGAAATGCGGCCGTCACGGCCCACAACCACCTTCTTGCCCTTGGCCTCACGGCCGATGAATGTGGCATAAGCGGTGGTGAATTTTACGATATCCAGTGGATTAAGGGTGTCGCCAGTTGCTCCACCGATTGTTCCGCGGATACCAGAAATAGATTTGATAAGTGTCATATTACTAAAAATGTGCTTTATGATTCTCGCTGGAATGTGATCTCATAGAAGTACGGTATCACATTGCCGGAGGCATTGGCATGCCAATGCCCCTGAGAGTGAGGTACAATCAGACGTACCATGCTGTACTCTTCGTCGGCCGACTGTGGGCGCCCTACGTTGACGTATGAAAGGGGCACGAGCCAACCAGAGGGCACCGCGGCACTTTCGTATACAGAGTACATGATGCCACTCAAAAAAGAGGCTGTGAAGGAACTGCCAGTACGTGATATCTGCATAATGTCCGGCATCGCCACCACCGACTTGCCATAATAATACAACTCATTGTTGTTGTTGCAGAGGGTGATGGTGTCCTCAAGCAGATTGTATTCTGAGAAACGGCATATAAGTCTCGTCTTTTCGCCATCCTGTAACTTCGTCCCGCAACCCTGACGCACGATCTGCATGTAAACACCGTTCTTGTCGAACTTTACATATTCGTTGCGTGCCAGATCCGTGGTCTGCCCCTGCCGATTAAACTGGTCTTCGGAGATGACTACGATAGAAGAGTCGGAAATGAATTTTGCAATAGCATTACGCTCTTTCTCTTTCTTATCACCGTAGGTCTCATAGTCGTTACAACTTGCAAACACTGCGGCAGCGGCAATCAGTATGAACAGGATTCTTTTCATTTTTTTATTTTAACGATGCAAAAATAGTTATTTTATTTAAGAATGTGGCATGAAGGCGGAAGAAATTGCACAGACAGAGGCAATTTTCTTAACTCTTAACGCTTTATTCCAGACTCTTAACTCTTTTTCAACAGGTCTTCGTAGGCTAGGAAGGCTTTCTTGACGATGGCCTCGGCTTCAGCCATCGAACAGTATAGACGGCCACCAGAGGCATTGAGGTGCCCGCCGCCATTGAAGAACTCTGCCGCCATCTTGTTGCAGGGGAAGTCATCGACGGAGCGCAGGCTCACCCAGATGACGTTCTCCTTCTCCGTGTCTTCGCGCAAGGAGACGCTGAGCTTCTGTCCTTTGATCTGCAGGGGCAGGTTGACTATGCCTTCGGCATCGCCCTTGATGAAGTGGAAGTCGCGCATGTCTTTCTTTGTCAGGGTGAAGTAGGAGGCATGACGCGCGGGGTCTGTGACGAGTTTCTGGTACATCACGTAGCCCATCAGTCGCAGACGATCCTCGCTGTAGTTATTATAGACGTTACGGTAGATCTTGTCTTTGTTGATGCCTTTTGTGAGAAGTTGTGAGATGATGAAGAATATCTCTGGCCGAGTGGAATTGAACGTGAACCCTCCTGTATCGGTCATCATACCACAGTAGACAGGGGTTGCGAAGTGCTTGTCCTGCTGTTCGAAGCCTCCTAGTTGCCAAACGATACTGAAGATCAGCTCACTGGTACTTGATGCCTCAGGGCATGAGAGGGTCAGCACGGCAGGCACGTCGGGGTTGGGATGGTGGTCGATGAGCACGCGTTGGGCTGGCGATTCCACCAGTGCCGACTGCATCTCTTCCACTCGACTGGGGGTGTTGTAGTCAAGACAGAAGATCAGGTCGGCAATCTTAAAGAGCATGTCGGCCTTCTCTGTGTGCTTGTCGTAGCGGATGATCTTTTCCGTGTTGGGAAGCCATCGGAGGAAGTCGGGATACTGGTCAGGTACGATGACCACAGGCTCCTTGCCTTGGGAGCGCAGGTATTCTGCCCAACCAAGTGAAGAACCAATGGCATCACCGTCGGGACTGGTATGACAGGTGATGATGATATTCTGTGCGTCGGAAATCAGCTGGCTCAACTGAGCCAGCTGATCTTCGCTCATGATATTGATGTTCATTTAAAACAGTTTATTGGGATAGACACCCTCGTCGACGAGCTGCTGGATACGGGCCACGGTCGACTCACGGTCGGCAGCATAGGTCACGCCGAACCACTTGCTGGTGGTGTCGAGCACCTCGACGGTGGCGGTGTTCTCATTGATGAGCTTGTTGACCATCAGAGGGATGAAGAACTCGGCTTTCAGGTTCGTCATGTTCTTCGGATCGCTGAGGAACTCCTTGAAATAGGCCTCGCTATACTCGAAATAGTCGGGTGTGAAGCCCCACATGTTCATGGAGACAGGCGTGTTGTCGTCGACGACTACCCATTTGCCGTTCTCATCCTTATAACGGATGGGCTGATCGGCAGCACCTGCTTGTGAGCCGTCCTCGGCACAGCGTACGATCTCTGTACGCTCCACCACCGTCGTCAGGTGGTTCTTCTCGTTCTTTGAGCAGACACCACGTGCCACAGTACCGTTTTCTGACAGCGTATTTCCTACGCGGAAGCCTACCATCGCATACTGGTTTCTTGCCCCCTCAGGCAGACTGCTCAGATACTTGCCGATGACCATGAAGGCATCGCGATTGTAGAAGTCGTCGCAGTTGATGACGCAGAATGGTTCCTTGATCACATCCTTGCCCATCAGCACGGCATGGTTGGTACCCCATGGCTTCTGACGACCTTCTGGTACAGAGAATCCCTCGGGAAGTGCATCGAGTGCCTGGAAGCATAGCTCGCACTTCACTTTCCCTTCGTATTTCGAGAGGATTTGTGTACGGAACTGCTCCTCAAAGTCTTTGCGGATCACCCACACGATTTTGCCGAAGCCGGCCTGAATGGCATCGTAGATGCTGTAGTCCATGATGGTTTCGCCGTTAGGACCCAGTCCGTCGAGCTGTTTCAGTCCGCCATAGCGGCTGCCCATACCTGCTGCAAGCAGGAAAAGAGTTGGTTTCATAAGCGCTATATTACAATTAGTACAATTAGTGTTTGTTTTTAAATTGTCTGCAAAGGTACAAAAAAAGCCTCAGATTCCGCAGGTTTTCTCGTACTTTTTTATATTCATTCCGTGTTAATGGGTGAGATATGTCGTTTAGAAAGGATAGCCGATGGCGAAGTGCAGCGTGTGCGCATCTTTGAAGCGGTTGACGTTGAAGTATCCCGATTTGCCCGTGTCGTACGGACAGTGCAGGGCCAAGCCCCAGTCAAGACGTATGACGAGGAAGCCCAGGTCGTAGCGCAGGCCGATGCCAGTGCCCAGCGCCATCTCGTCGAGCATCCTGGACGGCTTGAATGCCGTATGCTCGATAGGTGCGCCATCGGTGTCGTTCTCATCCCATAGCTCGTCGAAGCTCCACACGTTGCCTGCATCGAGGAAGACGGCTCCGTTCAGGTCACCGAACAGTCTTGTGCGATATTCCAGGTTGGCTACGAACTTGATGTCGCCATTCTGGAAAAGATAGCTGGCCTGTCGCGAGAGCACGCTGCCGTCAAAGGCTCCTGGTCCGATCCTTCGTACGCCGAAGGCACGAACGCTGTTGGCTCCACCTACATAGAAACTCTCACTGAAGGGGGTGTAGTCGCTGTTGCCGTAGGCATAGATCACGCCGGCATTCACGTGTCCCACCAGTTGCGATGTGGTGTTCAGGCTCCAGGTCTTCGACAGATCCGTCTCCAGCTTGACAAACTGTGAGTAGGGCGTCTTGAAGAAGCTCTTTCCCTTCTCGTTAAAGCTGTGACCGCCCGCCATATCCCATAGTGAGACGAGGTTGCCCGCCTCTTCGATGGTGGTCTCCCAGCGGATGGGGTGACGCAGGGACGACGGACTGGTATAGGTGTACGAGTATCGCATCTTCGGGATGAAGTAGTCCGACATCGAGGCGATGAGGTAGGGGTTGACCTGCATCATGGAGTCGAACTTCTCCGTATGACTGTTCATATACTGGTACTTCACCGTCAGTGGCGACAGCTCGTGCCGACTGCTTGCCGATGGCTGCCAACGGTAGGTCCATTCGCCTGTCACGACGTGCATCTTGTAGTATTTCGGACGGCGCACGATGTCTGTTGATATTTTGGCGTAGGTGACAGGTGTGGTATAGAAACGGTGACGACGACGCCTGGTACCGTCAGGTGTACGACTGCCACCAGGGCGCTGACTGCGACGTATCCTGTCGCTGTTGTAGAAGGGGGCGATGATACGCGGGAACTCAATCGACGCATCGGCACCGTATTGATAGCTGCTCATGTCTGATCCGCCGCCACGCTCCCATTCGTAGGCACCGTGCAGGTTGATGTCGAGTTTCTCGCCGGCACGGAAGGCATTGCGTTTCGTGAGACCGATCTTTGCCTCAGGACCGTAGCGGCCACTGGTGCGCCCGATGGCGTTGCCCTCGATATAGAAGTCGTAGGGCTTGTCGAAGACACAACTCAGCCGCAGGTCGAGGGTATCGGTTCCTGGGCGCTGGGTGAACTGGAAATCCGTGCTGCTGAAGACACCTGTGGAGTTGATCTTGCCGACGGACTCCTGGTATCTGTCATAGCTGAACTCCTGACGAGGACGGAGGCGCAGGTCGCGTAACACCACACTGGGACGGATAGGAGAGCGCCGCCCGTTGAAATGGATGGTCAGGAACCGCCGACTGATGGAGTCAGTGAGCGTCTCGCGCATCGACTTGCGGAACAGCACGTCGATCTTGCCGACATACCATCTGTGGAGCACCGCCTCATCCAGTCCGTCGGCCAGCTGGAGCCGCAGCTGTGCCTTGTCTGCGGTAGCAAACGTGTCGGCCAGGTACGAGGTGTAGCTGGGGTTGAAGTAATAGTATCCGTTGTTCCTGAGTAGGGTACTGATACGGTTACGCTCTCCGTCAAGGACCGCCACACTCAGTGGTGTGCCCCTGTTGATGAGCCGTTCCTCCCTGGTGGAGTCGATCAGTGCTTGTATCTCGGCGGGGAAATTCGTGTACGCCACCGAGTCGAGCGTAAAGAGGGAGTCGAGTCTGACGGTATAGCCGATCTTGCTTTTCTTCGGGTTCTTCCTTGGTACGGCCTCGTAGCTCACGTGTCCTCTGAAATAGCCGTTGTTGCGGAGAACGGAACTGGCTACCGAGGCTCGAAGGGCGGGGTTCACCTGACTCATCAGGACGGGAGCCTTGCCGAACGATTTCGTCATCCATTTGGCAAAGCCCGACTTCTTGCCTGAGAATTTATTGTAGACCCACATGTGCCACGACCAGGGCATGGAGATATAGCTGCTGCCGAACAGGGAGCCGTTGGGCTCTGTGGCCAGGGCGGCCTCTACCTCTTCCTTCGTGGTGGTGAGGTGGTCGTCGTAGCTCTTCTCGGCATAGTTCTTCTCATCCTCGTAGACAATCTTTGTCAGGCCTACGAAGAGCTGGTCGTCGTCGGGGATGTTCTTGGTCATCGAACAGGATGCCAGCAGAAGTAGAAGGGGGATATATCTGACTACTTTCATAATTTCTTTTTTTTCTTTGCTTCGGCAGGCTCAGCAACCGCGGGACGGCGCTTTACTTCGGCAGGCTCAGCAACCGCGGGACGGCGCTTTACTTCGGCAGGCTCAGCAACCGCCGCGGTCCCTGAGCTTGTCGAAGGGCCAGCGGACGGGCCTACAGACGGCCCAGCGGAAGAATTTGTCGAAGGCCTTACCCTTACACTGTCGCGCTTGCTGGTTGGTTGCCGCATCAGCGTAGGCAAAGACTCTTTCTTCTTGAAATGGAAGATGTCCTTGAAATGATCCAGTTTCCGTCGCCAGATGAAACCACCACCATATTCACCTGTATAACCCTCGAGCCAGTCGTAGACGTTCTGGTTATAGAACAGCTTGATATACTTTGTGGCATCCTGGTTCAGACGATATTCCATACTCACGTTGTCGAAGAACGACTGGTTCTGTCCCATGGCGTCGCTCGATCCTGTCGATACCTTACCGCCTATCTGTAGCTTCAGACGGTTGTTCATGAATCGCTTGGCGAACTTAAAGGAGTAGTCGGTACGTGTACCACCAGAGGCGTCCGTCGAGTTGTCGATGCCCACGCTGAGGTCCAGCGTCTTCAGTGCCGATCCGGCGATGCTGTTGATCTCGCTCTGCAGGAACGAGCTCAGGGCCGAGTTCATCGAGAAGTTACCCGTGTTACCGTCGGCCAGGTACATACCTGTAGTGAGCATCGTCACGGCGATCTTTCCGCGTTCCTCCGTCGACATCGTGGCGAGCTCGCTGCTGATGGTGTTATCCTCTGGTGCGTCGATGATGAACTCCAGTCCCATGTCGTTAAGGGTCTTGGTGATGACGACACCACAGTCGAAGGCCACACTGCGGCTCTGTCCGCCCTCGTTGCCGACGGTCGCCTTGGTGCGTTCGGTGGCGGTGATGTTCAGCCTGGGGTTCATCGGGTCGCCAGTGAACTCCACATAACTGCCGTCCTTGATCGCGAAGGTCTTCAGTGGGATGATGGGCAGTGAGTATTTCATCTCTCCGCTCGCCAGGGTGTAGCGACCTGTGAGGTTGATACCCTCGGCATTGTATCTCATGCGCAGGTCTCCGCCTCCCATCAGGTCGACGTAGTTGGTCTGTTCCGTGTTCAGGTTACAGACGATATGAGCGCCCTGCGACACGTTGATGTTCAGGTCGGCATTCAGGCCCGTGGGCACAGGCCGCGTGACGACAACCTGCGTCGTGTCTGAGAAGTCTGTGAACTTCACCAGCTCGTCCATGCGGTTATCTGTTGAGAGCGGTGAGTCGAGTAGCATATAGGTGAGGTCGGTGGTGCCGAGCACGTCGAGTCGTCCACGCATGCTCAACTCCTCCAATGGTCCCTGCATCCGGGCGTAGAAATTGACGAATGCCTTGCCATAGGCAATCGACTTCGCCTCTTGCCGTGCGTTGATCAGCAGCAGGTTGCGTGCCTGCATCCTCATGTCCATGGCGATGTGCTCGGTATCCGAGAAGTCGATGTTGCCCATCAGGTTCAGCGGCTCGTCATTATAGGCATAGAGACCGAAGTTCTCCAACAGCAGATGGCTGCCCACGATGCGTACAGGGTCGTTGTCGAAGCGCATGCGGATACCGTAGGGGATGCTGACGAGATAGGCCTCGTCGACATACACCTCACCGTTTACGTCGGGATGGGTGGTGGTACCTTTGATGGTCAGCGTGCCCTCGCCGTAGCCCTCAAGACCCACCAGCTGGTCGGGCACGAAACCGTTGGCCAGGGAGAGTGGCATACGGGTCATCGTGAAGGTGGCGTCGATCTTGCCGTCGTCGCCTGTCGTGGGTGCCTGGTAGATACCGCTGAGTAAGCCGAACTCCTCATCGTCGAGCATCAGACGGGCCTCGACGGCATGGGTGTCGTCTTCCTTCATCAGATACACCAGTTCGGTGCTGATGTTTCCGATGGGCGAGCCCTCGTAGGTCATGTCGTAGACGGCCATGTCGGAAACCACGGAGATATGCTCTTGTTGGTCTATCAGGATATGATAGTCGCCATGTAGCTTACCTGTGACCTTCGGCAGATAGGGCACCACCGAGGATATCTCGCCCAGGTCGAGACGGTTCACCGAGAGTGTCAGGTCTTGCAGCATCGATGCGTCCTGGTTTGCCGTGTAGAGCTTCAGACCCGTCTTGTCGTCGGCTATCAGGTCGACCTTCGCCTGTATCTTCTTGTCGCTGCCCAGGAAGATGAAATTGTCCTCGTTCAGGTTGAACTCCTTATAGCCGAGTGTCGGTCGTTCGGGCAGCAGTTTGAAGCGGATACCGCCATCCTCCATCTCTGCCGTAGCACCGACTCGTACGCCCAGCTTGCCGTGGTCGTCGTAGTAGCGTACACCTGCCAGGGCACCGTGCTCATGGACGTGTCCGTCGATAAGGGCATTGAACACGAACTGTGGGTTCCGGCGGTTGTTACGTATCTGTCCCTGATAGGTCAGCTTGTCGCCTTTCTGTGTGAGGTCCAGACGGATGGTGTCGATGCGGATACTGTCGTAGTTGAGCGAGTAGAGGTGGCTCTTGCCGTTGATGCCCGTCTCGGGCGAGCTGGCCATGTCAACGCACAGCTCCTTGAAGTCGATATTGTTGATGTTCAGCAGATTGACGATGGGATTGTCGCGCTTGCTCTCCACATGGAGCTTCATGGTGGGCAGTAGCCGTTTGATGGCTTGTTGGTCGATGACCTTCTGGTTGTATTGCGCCATGACGGAGTCGGCGAGGGTGGTCATCTGTCTGAGCAGTCGCTCGTAGCCGCCTTTGGCATCGAGCTTCACGATGAGATCGCCGCTCTGTGCCCGTACATAAGTCGTGTCTGTTGTGGTGCTCACCAGCAGTCCCACGTCCTCTGGACGGTAGGTCTTCTTGTCGTCTTGGATATAAAGCTCGCTGATGAGGCCGTTCACGTGATGCGTCTCCTTCATGTCCGATGTGATGTCCAGATGCCCGCACATGCCGATGGTGAGTGGCTTGTCCATGAGACGCATGCGGAAGAGATCGGCCTTGGCCAGGTCGGCGCTCACTGTGCCGTCGAACTTCTTGGTGCTGAGCAGGGCGTCGAGGCCTACCGTACCGTCGAAGAGCTCGTTATGACCAGTGACGGTCACCCGTCCTCGGCCGTTCTGCAGATGGGCCTGGGCAGAGAGGTTCTTCAGGTTCCAACTGCCGTATTGTATCTGGCGCACGGTGGTGCTGGCTGTCAGACGACTGCGACTGGACAGGAAGTCGGTGCCGTAGCCCTTCGCCTTGATGTCGGCGGATACTGTATAGATGGAGTCCTTGGGCATGAAATGATGCACGTTCAGACTGTTGATGCTGATCTGGGCATCGTAGCTCATCAGGTCGACCGCCATCTCGCCTTTCTTGTTGAGCGGAATCTGTGCCGATCCCTTCATGCTCACGCTCCCTTTACCCTCACGCGCCACGAGGTCGGTGGTGTATCGTGTGCCGTCGGCCTTCAGTGTGCCGTCGAGCGTGATGCCATAAGGTATGCGGTAGTTGCCCGACAGCTTAGGGTCAACCAGCGTTGTGACGAAATTGAGGTCCTGTGCTTGGGCGTTCATACGGAGGTCGGCCTTCAGCCGGCTCATGTCCGTCAGGTTCTCTGCCTTGCCGTTGAGGGTGAGGTGGAGCGCGGTGGGCAGTGAGATGTCCAGTCCTGTGAAGGTCATCTGCTGCATGTTCCCGTCTACCGATCCCTTGACGACGAGTGGGTGGTTGGGATACCGTTCCACGAATTTCTGCGGCATGTCACCCAGGAAACGCATGATGTCCTGTTTTCCCAGCTGACCGTTCAGACGGAGATGCATCTTCCCCGGGTTCTGGATGTCGGCCACGTTGAAGTCGACGTCGGCCTCCGCGAAGATGTCAGAGTCGGGTGTGCGCATCGTCATGCCCTGCAGACGGATGTTGCTGAACGACGGGTCGAGGCGCACGCCACCCGTGGCATCCGTGATCTCCAGGCCGCTCTTCTCTTTCATGGCGGCATGACGGATCAGCAGTGAGGTGCCCTCTGGTGAGTAACTGATGGAGTCGATGTCGAGTGCGAGATGACTCATGTCGATGTGGTTGTAGTCGAGCCCCTTGACCTCTGGCTGGTAACGGTCGTCGTAGGTGAGACGGCCTTCGTGCCAACTGAGACTGCCCACACGGTAGATGCCGCGTCCCAGGTCGATGTCGGCCTGACGGGCGACGGCCTGGCCGAGGGTGATACCCATATTCAGCGTGTCGCCAGGCATGTGGATCGTCAGGTCGCTGTGTGAGGCACAGATGGAGTCGGCGTTGATAATCCATTTCATGGCCGACTCTGTGGTGTCTACGGCTGCCGTGTCGCTTAGGGCGATGTCGAGGCGTGCACCCGACAGACGGGCACCGTTGATCTCTGCCGTCTCCTTATTGAGGTCGATGCCCTTCGACGACAGTCGCAACTCGTCGAGCTCGCCCTTGACACGCAGGTCACTGATGAAGCCGTTGGTGTTGATCTTAGCCTGCTGGAACGCCAGCTCCTTGATGATCACCTGTTTCTTCAGCAACGGCAGGAGACGGATGTCGACCACCAACCTGCGCACGTCGGCAATGGTGTCTCTCACCTGTGGCAGTGAGTCGTTCTGCTTGATGGCACGGAATCCGTCGATACCAAGGTTGAGCGGAAAGGCCAGACGGACATGGTCTATGCTGATCTCCATGCCTGTCTTCTCCGAGGCGATGGCTGCCGCTTTCTTCACCGCCCAGTTCTGTACTGGCGGCAGATAGAGCAATACGGCGAGTATGATGAACAGTAGAAGGGGAGTGATTACCGCTATCCCGAACCACTTAAGAGTCTTCTTCATTCGTTTCTAATGGTCGATGGTGCAAAAGTACAATATTTCTTTGAAATAACACGTCAACTTTAGATATTTTCACTTGTTTTTTCGTATCTTGACCAGATGTGAGTATTTGCGGGGGCGAAAATGTCATCTGATTGATTTCTTGCTGCAAAATTACGAATAATCGCGCAAGTCACCAAGCATTTTTCTTGTGCGAATTCAGTTGTTGCACGTTATGGCATGTTATGGCATGTTATGACCCATACTTCTGTGCGTTTTGCCCATCTCTCAGACCTAGCCATATGCCGCCGTAGGTCGTTCCTTCCTACGGAGGTAGGTCGCTTCTTCCAACGAAAGTCGGGCGTTCCTTCCTACGGAAGTAGGCTGCGCCTTCCTATGGAGGTAAACAAAATTTGTCAGGTGCTCGGCCGATCCTGAACGCCCCGTATTCAGGGCGTTTTAGCGCTCTCGGGGTTTCCTCCGGGGAAAGGCCGACTTTCCTCCGATGAAACTCCTGTTTTCCTCCGAGCAAACCGTGCCGTTGCAGGGAGCCTGCTGTAGTCTTACCTTCGGATGCGTTGGCTGTGTAAATTTATTCTATCAATATTCGCTTTGCTGAGGCCTTGGACATTTTGGACAATTGGACAATTGGACAATTGGACAAAAAGTTTTTTTCTTTGTCGAAACCAAGACAAAGAAAAGAAATAATTAATATATTATATTATATTAATTATATTATATATTATAATATATAATATAATTAAATTATTGTCATTAGTACCGTCGATTCCAATCAAATTTTAGTTTTGTCCAATTGTCCAATTGTCCAATGTCCATACGTCAGTTTTGCACTATCATATAAAATGTTAAATATTTTCGCTCGTTTTTTTTCGTAACTCTGCGGTCGTTCGACCGCGAAGTTACTCCGTCTCGGCAAAAAAAAGAAACAAGTTTCTTTGTTTTGCGCTCGACTTTTCGTAACTTTGGCTTTGCCGAAGTTACTGTGCACTCGGAAATGAAAAGAAAACAAGTTTTTCTTTTGCATTTCGCTCGTTTTTTCATAACTTTGTAACCATTATGAAGAAAGTGAGTTTATTACAGGAGATTTTTCCTTTGGCAATTCTTGCAGGTATCTGTATTTCAATTGGTTGCGTGGTGAACCTGCGCGTGGGTGGCGTGGCTGGTGCGGTGCTGTTCGCCTTCGGACTGACCACCGTGGTGTACTATGGACTGAAGCTCTATACGGGTACGGCTGGATTCATCCGTCGTCAGGGCGACTGGGCGATGCTGACGGTCGTTCTGTTGGGTAATATCGTGGGATGCCTGCTCTCGGCATGGCTCATCGCTTATGCTCAGCCCGACTGCGTAGAGCCGGCCTCGAAGATCCTTGCTGGCAGGTTGGCAAAGGGACCGTGGGCGTGCTTCTTGCTGGCCATCGGCTGTGGATTTATTATGACAACGGCGGTGGAGTTCGCCCGCAAGGGGAAAATGCTGCCACTCGTGCTCGGTGTGCCTGTGTTCATACTCTGTGGCTTCGCGCACTCCATCGCGGATGCTTTCTATTTCCTGGTGTCTCCTGCCGAACAGGTGATGCAGGGGTCTGTATTGGTGGTGTATGTGTCTGAGGTGCTCGGCAACTTTGTCGGCTGTAACCTCTATCGCTGGACGCTCTTTTTCTCGCCTAAACCTTAATATAATAGCATCGTCTTCTTTGCTCTGCTGCCTGATGGGGCAGTAGGGGAATCCCTCGTATCTTTAGGGGAAATCCTCCTCCGTTTTAGGAACATTCCTTTTGAAACGGAGCAGGATGTGTGTATCTTTGCATCAACAAAAGCAAATTAAAGTATAACCATTTAAACTCAACGATTATGAAGAAGATGATGATTCTGAGCATGCTGATGACGATAGCCATCACTGCCAATGCTTTAACACGTACCGAGGCCAGGCATGAGGCAAAGTATATGACGGATAAGATGACACATGAGCTCCATCTGATGCCAGCACAGTATCACGCAGTCTATGACATCAACTTCGACTATCTGCGCAGTGTCAATCATCATAGCAATGCCTATGGAAAGAGCTGGAAACACCGTAACCGCATGCTACGCAGAGTGCTCACGGCCTCACAGTACGACAGGTATATCCGTCTGTCTCACTTCTATCGTCCGATGCCGAAGCCCGCACCGATGCCGAAGCCCGCACCGATGCCGAAGAGGCACGCTCCGCATCATCGCCATCATCCTGCACCCCATCATACGCATGCGTCACTGGTGGTACACGGCTCGAACGGTCATGTGAGCATTCACTTCTGACTTGCAATAATCCATATATGCCCGATGTGCATATCGGGACCGTTAAAGGGAATTCCAGAAATGGAATTCTCTTTTGTTTATGAATATAATTGACAATATTAATGTCCGCGTGTCAGCGGTTCGCTGGGACGAGGGCCTGCCAGAGCGGGTCTTGGGGGATGGGGGCGTCGACAATGATCGGCGCTTTGGATACGGGATGGATGAACTCCACGCGGCGTGACATCAGGGAGATGCTGCCGTCAGGATTGCTTCGTGGGGCTCCGTACTTGAGGTCGCCCTTGATGGGACAACCCATGGCTGCCAACTGACAGCGTATCTGATGGTGGCGGCCTGTCATCAGGTTCACCTCCAGGAGTGTGTAATTGTCTGACTGTCCGATGGTTCTGTACTTCAGAATGGCTTTCTTGGCGTTGGGCTTCTCGTGGTCGTAGGCGTAGCTCTTGTTCTGCTTCTCGTTACGTACGAGCCAGTGGGTGAGCGTATGCCATTCTCCTGTATCCTGGCTTCTGGTTCCTGTCTCTTTCTTCACAATCGCCCAGTAGGTCTTGTGCACTTCTCCCTCGACGAACATCTTGTTGAGGCGTGTGAGGGCCTTGGAGGTACGGGCAAAGATGACCAGACCGCTGACAGGGCGGTCTAGACGATGCACCACGCCGAGGAAAACGGCTCCCGGCTTCTGGTACTTTTCTTTGATATAATCTTTTACAATATCAGAGAGGGGGCGATCGCCAGTCTTATCGCCCTGGACGATCTCCCCACTCTGTTTGTTGACAATGATAATATGGTTGTCTTCGTAAACGACCTCCATAATCCTACATGTTCATACCACCGTCGACCTGAATCACTTGACCGCTGACATAGCTTGAGAGGTCGGATGCCAGGAACGTGGCCACGTTGGCGATATCCTCAACCTGTCCACCACGGCGCAGGGGAATCTTGTTGATCCATTCCTTGCGGATGTCATCTGGCAGAGCCTGAGTCATGGCTGTGTCGATGAAGCCTGGGGCGATGGCGTTGGCACGGATACCCTTCGGACCCATCTCCTGACCAATACTCTTGGCGAGGGCAATCAGACCGGCCTTGGAGGCGGCGTAGTTGGCCTGACCAGCATTTCCGTGAACACCTACGACAGAGGCCATGTTGATGATTGAACCGCCACGCTGACGCATCATCACGGGGATGCAGGCGTGGATGAAGTTAAAAGCAGACTTCAGGTTGACGGCGATGACGGCGTCCCACTGCTGCTCTGTCATGCGGAGCATCAGACCGTCTTTCGTGATACCTGCGTTGTTCACCAGGATATCGATGCTTCCAAACTCTTCCTTTACGGCCTTGACCACCTCTTCTGTCTGTGCGAAATCGGCAGCGTTGGATGCGTAGCTCTTGGCCTTGACGCCCTTGGCGGCAATTTCCTTCTCCGTCTCCTCGTTAACGGCGAGGTCGGTGAATGCGATGTTCGCGCCTTCTTCGGCAAACTTCAGTGCGATAGCTTTTCCGATACCGCGTGCAGCTCCTGTGATCAGGGCTGTCTTACCTTCTAGTAATCCCATAATTATTCTTTAGTTCTTTTAATGGTTATAATGTTTATAATGTTTATTCTTAATATGGTCTTTATTTCTTCTGGAACTTTCCAAGTGCTCCGTAGACGACCTTGGCTACCTGAGGCTTGGTGTCTTCCTCTTTCATGCCATGCGCGATGCGCCCATATATATAAGGTACCTCGAGGCCCTTGATACAATAGTGGGTGATGTCGGCCACGAGCTCCACATTGTCGATGTCGAACTCACCGTCTTCCTTGCCTTCGGTGTAAACCTTGCGGAAGAGCTCTATCTCGGCATCGTCGAAATGCTTGCGCACCTTCTCGACCATCCAGATGGTACGGAAGAACTCAGCGCGCAGGTTACCGGTGCGCACTACCGTCTCACGAATCATGCTCAGATGGGTGGAGATAAGCTCGATGATCTTGTCCTGAGGACGGATCTTGCGGGCTGCCACCTCGTCGAGCTTGTCGCTCAGGCGCTCCAGCTCACTCTCGATGACAGCATAGTAGATCTCTTCTTTCGACTTGAAATAGGTATATAATGTACGACGCCCCTTGCCTGATTGCAAGGCAATGTCGTTCATCGTCGTATTCTCCAGTCCGTTCATGGCGAACAACTGGCGTGCTACGTCTACCAGTTTTTGTCTTGTCTTGGATATGGACATATTTTTTTCCTCCTTGCTTTTGTGGAATTGCACACGGCAATTATAATGTGCAAAAGTAAAGGATTTCTTTGAAATGAACAAAGAAAAGGACGTGAAAAGTTATAAAAACAATGTTTTTTCAAAAAAATGGCCTAATTATTTGGTTAGCTCGAAAAATAGTTGTACCTTTGCACCCGCTTAAGAAAAAAAACATCGCGGAGTGGAGCAGTTGGTAGCTCGCCAGGCTCATAACCTGGAGGTCGCACGTTCGAATCCTGCCTCCGCAACTACGGAACCCGACAGTAGTCGGGTTTCTTTCGTTTACGGAGGATTCGACCGTGCTCCCGGTCGACGTTCTTTGACCAAGGTCAAAGCGTTTGCAAGCAAACGATTACGAATCCTGCCTCCGCAACAATGAAGTCCGAATGCTCGGACTTCTTTTTTTTGCTCCGTCTGGTTCTCACGTGCTCCCGTATGGGCAAAAATAAAATCCGGTCGCCAAGTTTGTACCTTGGCAACCGGATTTGTATAGTTCTTGAAATAGATAGCTTACTTCATCTTTCTCATAACCTTCTGATAGTAACGTTCGGTCGCGCGGACGCTATAACGCACTCCTCCGTTCCAGGAGCGAATAGCCTTTTCAATGCTATTCTCAGGGTTATAATGCTGTTGAATTAACAGGAACATCTCCTTCGACTTGGCGACGCTGTAACGGTCGGCCATCGTGAAACGCTTACTACTCTTCCTCCTTTTCAGAATATCATTGCAATCTCTCACAAGAATCGGAGTAATCTGCATAGCGCCTACAGAGTTTCCACTCACGGCGTTGGGATTTCCTTCGCTTTCTACTTGAATAATCGCATCCATTACTGGATTCCAGTTGACGCTTGATGTTTTGCTGCTCTTGGCGACACTCTTGACGCTTGTTTTACTTGAATAAGCAGCGTTTGAGGTGGTGCGGTCTGAAGCCGAAGCTGTCGTGGTGACCAATGCCAGAGCCATCAAGCTCACACTAACCTTTTTAAATATTTGAATCATATCTCTATACTTTAGGCGGAAACTCATCGCGAGTACCGCGTTATCCTTTAGATTTCCTTTCAAATATGGTACGACTTCACGTCGTGCCAAGCGCCCTTCGCTACGGGCGTTTTTGATTTTCGCGTGCAAAGTTACGGAAAATCAGTGAGTTAGCCAAACTTTTTTGGTTTTTTTTGCAGTTGGCCTTATGTTCGCTTAATCTATATCAAGGTGCAAAAATCAGTCTAAATCGACCACCGTGATGCCTGAACCACCGAACTGGACGTGCTCGTCGCGGAAGGCTCTGACGTTAGGAATCGTGCCCAGATATTGGCGTATCAGCTGCCTCAGGACACCTGTTCCTGTGCCATGGAGGATGCGTACACGGGGCATCCCTACGAGGATGGCATCGTCGATGAAATAGGTGACGGCATTGATGGCTTCGTCGCCTCGCATACCTCTGACATCGAGATCCTGACGGAAGTTCAGCTTGCGGTTGTCTATGACGTCGCGTGTGTCGCGCGAGACGGTGGCGTACGAGCCTGCGATGTTGCTGTTGCGCTCCTCTGTCTTGGACAGTGCCGACGTGGTGGCCTTGGCATGCTCCAGTCGTTCTGTACGCATCTTAGTCTTCATGCCGCCGAAGATGACGGTCGCCATCTCTCCGTTGATCGACTCAATCTCGCCGACAGAGGTGAGACCCTTGATGCGGACGGTGTCGCCCTTCTGGAGCGGGGCTGTGGCACGGGGAGACTTGGGACTGCTTGCCGAGGCTTCTGCCTTGTTGGCCGAGCCGTCTCCTTTCTTCTCCAGCTTCTCTTGCTTGCGCTTCTCGCGACGTTCCTTGCGCTCTTGTATCTGACGGATCTTCTTGGCGATGGCCTCGTCGCTGGCCTTGGTGTCTATCTCGGCCATCTCCTCCCTGAAGGTGTTCAGCTCCTCGCGGATCTTGCGCGTGCGCTCTTTCTCGGCCTGTGCCTCGCGGATCTCGCGGATGGCGTTCTCGATCTTCTTGTTACTCTCACGCAGCAGTTCCTCGGCCTGCTCCTTGGCCTTGCGCAGGATGGCCTTGCGCTCTGCCTCTATCTCCTCAACGGCAGCCTCCAGACGCTCGCCGCTGGCTTGCAGCTTCTTCTCATGCTGATGGATGGTCTGACGCTTGCCCTCCCAGTAGCGCTTGTCGCGCACGATATCCTGCAGGTATTTGTCGCTCTGGATATAGTCGGAACCAACGATCTCTGATGCGTCACGGATCACCTCCTCAGGGATACCTGTCTTACGGGCAATCTCGATGGCAAACGAGCTGCCAGGCTGGCCGATGGCCAACTGGAACAGCGCCTGCATCTGATGACGGTCGTAGAGCATGGCTCCGTTTACGACACCAGGATGGTCTTCCGCGAAATGCTTCAGGTTCTGGTAGTGGGTGGTGATGACACCAAAGATCTGCTTCTTCCAGAACTGCCTGAGCATAGCCTCGGCGATGGCACCGCCTATGGTCGGCTCCGTACCACTGCCGAACTCGTCGATCAGCAGAAGCGTCTGCTTGTCGGCCTGTCTCATCATCTGCTTCATGTTCATCAGATGACTCGAATAGGTGGAGAGGTCGTTCTCGATGCTCTGCTCGTCGCCGATGTCTATCATGATGTGGTGGAAGAGGCCTGTGGTGGAACGGTCGCCCACGGGGATGGGAACACCGCACTGGAGCATATACTGCAACAGACCAGTGGTCTTCAGGCAGACGGATTTTCCGCCTGCGTTCGGACCAGAGATGATCAGTATGCGTTTGTCGTGGGTGAGCGTGATATCGAGTGGGACCACACTCTTTCCCTGCTTCTCGAGCGAGAGCTGCAGCAGCGGATGGATGGCGTGGATCCAGTCGATATGGGGCTTGTCTGCGACGACGGGCTCGAAAGCCTTCGTCAGTCGGGCCCATTCGGCCTTGGCATGTATGAGGTCTATCTGTGCCAGGAACTGGTACGAGTCGAGGATCTCCTTCACGTGTGGGCGTACCTCGTCTGTAAATACGGTGAGGATCCTGATGATCTCGCGTCTCTCCTCGGCCTCCAACTGCCGCACCTTGTTGTTGGCCTCGACCACTTCTGTCGGCTCGATGAACACGGTTTTTCCTGTGGCCGACTCATCGTGTACGATGCCACTGATACGACGTTTCAGCGATGGGGCGATGGGGATGACCAGTCGGCCGTCACGCATCGTAGGAGCGGCGTCCTTGTCAACCAGTCCGTCTTTCTGAGCCGTGTGCAGTATGGAGTACAGAGTGCGCGAGATGCCGCCTTGTGTCTTGGCCAGTTCATGTCGTATGCTGGCCAGGGTCATGGAGGCGGAGTCCTTGATCTTTCCGAACTTATCTAGGATGGAGTCGATGCGCCTGATGAGGGCAGGGAAGGTCACGACACCCTCTGTCAGACGAAACAGGGCGGGGTAGGGCGATGCCTCTTCGTTGTCATCGTCGTGACGGTTCAGATACCTCACGATATTGGCGATGGTCTCCAGTGAGCGTCGCAGGTCCCACACCTCATCCTCCTCCAGATGCGTTCCTTCCATCCTGATTCGCGTGATAGCCTCTCGCACATCGAAGAAATACTGCATGGGGAAATCGTCTTTCTCCTCCTGCAACCTGCGGAACTCACGTACCTGCGTGAGCCATTCGTTAACGTCATGACAGTCGGCAGAGAAGGTCATCTCGTCAACCTTCTCTTTCCCCAGTGTACTGAGACATCGCTCCTTCAAAAGTCGGCGAATCTCATCGAAACCAAGCTTTTGCTCGAAATTATTAGGATAAATCACGTTGCAAAGGTACGAATAAGTGAGGGATTTTCCAAATGTATTTGGGAAAATCCGAGCGAGAGTACCTTCGGGCTGTTGCCTCAAAGGTACGAATAAGTGAGTGATTTTCCAAATGTATTTGAGAAAATTCGAACGGGAGTGCCTTCGCCATCACAGATGGCAATGGTACGAATAAGTGAGGGAAATGCAAAAGGAAAACGAAAAAAGTTGGCTGAAAATTTGTTCATTCCGAAAAAACTCATTACCTTTGCACCCGCTTTCAAGACATCGAAGCACTGGAGAGATGGTAGAGTGGTCGATTACAGTAGTCTTGAAAACTACCGTACCGAGAGGTACCGGGGGTTCGAATCCCTCTCTCTCCGCCAAAAGTTGAGCAACCCAAAAGGTTGCTCTTTTTTTTGTTATGTTTTTGGTTTTTTAGAAATGAAATGCATATCTTTGCAGTTGAATAAAAACTTAAAACATGAAAAAGTTAATCATCCTGACGCTGATGGCAGCTGTCTCAGTCGTTGTCTCAGCACAAACTAAGAAAGTGTCTATCCTAGGCGACTCGTATTCCACCTTCCAGGGTGTTATCCCTGCTCATTACTCCTCGTTCTACCCCAACGACAGAAATGACGTCGTCGAGGTGGAGCAGACCTGGTGGAGTCTTTATATCAAGGCGAAAGGCTATCAGTTGGAAAAGAACGATTCCTGGGGTGGCACCACCATCTGTGGCATGGGCTATGGTGGTATGGACTTCTCGCGTAACAATTTCATTGCGCGTGTCGACAGTCTGGGTAATCCTGACATCATTTTCCTGTTTGGTGGCACTAACGACGCATGGGCTAAGTCGCCTGTGGGCGAATATCAGTATGCTGACTGGACGAAGGAGGATTGCATGAGCTTCCGTCCAGCCCTCGCATGCCTGCTCGAGAAACTTCAGAAACGCTATCCCAGTGCAGTGGTCTATGCTCTGTTGAACTCTGAGCTCGCAGAGTCGATTAACGAGTCGTTCCGTGAGATCTGTAAGCATTATAACGTTCAACTCATCGAACTGCATGACATAGATAAACAGAACGGACACCCCTCTATCAGTGGTATGAAAAGCATCTGCGAGCAGTTGATCGAGGCGATTCAATAGTCAACTGGTTTTTGCTTCGCATAAAAAACATAGGTCGCTAGTCCTTGAGAGCTAGCGACCTTATTGTTTTTACGTTTTCCTCTTCCTTAATACTGTTCTATGAAGTCGCGCACCAGACGGAATACTGGCTCGTAGCTGTCGAAGCGGACAGTCTTATATGTGTCGAAGATGGTGTGATAGTATTGGAAGGCGTCACCATTCTCATTTTCCAGGAAGATGCAGGGCACATGTCGCTCGGCAAAGGGATAATGGTCGCTGTTGGCTGCCAGGTCGCCGCGATGCAGGGACTCGAAGTGTTTTTTCTCGGAGTTGATCTGCTCGAAGAGTCTGAAGCCGCGCATACCCTCTTCGCTCACCTCACAATACTGGGTGGGGTTGTTATCACCAATCATGTCGATATTAAAGAGGTATCTGATCTGGCTCAACGGCACCTTAGGATGCTCGGCATACCAAGTGGAACCACGCAGGTTGGCATCCTCGCCTGAGAAGGCAATGAAGTACATGTCGTACAGAGGACGGTTCTTGGCGTAGTATTCTGCCAGGGTCACGATGGTGGCTGTGCCAGAGGCATTGTCATTGGCACCAGCGTAGAAGATCTTCTTTCCCAGATTACCCAGATGGTCGTAGTGGGCTGTGAAGACGTAGCAACTGTCGTGCCGCTGTCCTTCGACCTTGGCGATGACATTGAAACACTCATAGTCCTTCAGGAACTGGTTGTCCACATCGGCCTTTATGCGCTCCACACCCTCAATGGCCTCTGGCGTTACCCAGATGATGGGTTTGTCGATCACTCTTTCTCCGTATGCCTTAAAGAACTTGACAGGTGCCTCCAGCGTATAGAGGAGTCCTGCGTTGGGGCACTCTCCTGCCTTCTGGAGCTTGGAGAAAACCTTGCGATGACGGTAGGTGAACCAGAACTCGCAGGCAACCATACAGTTGGCATTCTCAGGCTTGGACAGGTCGGCCAGTAGACGGTCGGCATCGAAGTTCAGTGTATCTACGTGGTAAACGGGGAACTCTCCGTGGACACCAGGGGAGTACTCGCGCATGGAGAAGTCGATGCCAGCACGAAGTTTCTTGCCATCGGCCCATATCTGCATCTGACCGCAGAAGGTGTTGATATCCAACTTGAACGGTTGTAGCGTCACCTCGTCCACTCCTGCCTTCTGGAACTCTTTCTGTAGGAATCTTCCGGCCTTGTTGGCACCATGCTTGGCATAGCCGCGCCCTTGATACTTGGCGGAGCTCAGTTCCTTGACGACCCGTTTGTAATGTGACAGGTTCTGCGCACCAATAGTCATGGTGGCAAGAGTCAGCAACATTGTAAAGACAGTCTTCTTGTCCATGCTTTCCTTGTATCGTTTTATTTCTTCATTTTCTTGGCTACCCAGAGCACCCAGGGGTCGATGTTATCAGTGAGCTGCTCAGGATAGGGCAGGGGGATGATGACATCGGGCTTATGACCTGGTTCCCGCTCCTTGCAGGCTTCCTCAAAGGCGGCGTCTACCGTCATGGGGTAGGTCAGGGAAAGATTGCTGTGGGGCAATCGGATGGTGTTGCAGTTGCCTGACAGCTCACAGCCGTTGGTGCGCTCACGACCATAGACGGTGGCATGTTTCTTGGAGTAGTTGCGGACAAAACGGACTGGTGACTCACCGGCGCTGGCGCTGTAGTTGTCGATGATGATTGCTCCCTTACGCACCAGCGGTGTGTATTTGTCTGTTCCTTTGAGGGTGGTATGCCAGTTGATGAGGGCTCCTTCCTCTGTTGAGAGCGCCTCTGTCAGGATATGGTTCATGTAGGAATAGACACTGCTGATTTTCTTCAACCGCTCATTGTTCAACGTGCTGCTCCTGTAGAAGGACTGTTCGTCGTTCATCGCACTGCAGTCGCACATCATCTTGGCAAAGATCTCGCCAAAGGCGTCGCTGCCACCATGGTTACCACGCAGGTCGAGGATAAGGTATTGGCAGCCTGACTGCTTGAACTCCTCGGCCTTCTTCTGTGTCCATTCCCAGGTGGGCTTGTCGCCCATACTTGATGGCAGACGCAAGAGGTAGGTCTCGTCGTCTACCTTACAACCTACGGGCTCTGGCGCATATTGCGGAATGAGTTTCTCGTAGTTTACGAAAGCTTCTGAACGCAACTTGTAAAAGCGTTGCGAAGAACAGTTCGTATGACGGTCGAAGTTCTTATAGAACCAGAACACATATTGTCCTACAGCATCGTCAATATTGATCTCACCTCTCATGAGACGTGCCATGAGCGAGTCTTTCAGCGCCTTGTACTCGTCTTCAAAACCGCTTCGCATCAAGACTGGGAAGATGGCGTTGTTCCGCTCGTTGGCATCAATGGTATAGTCGAAGGTCTCATAGGCCTGACGGATGGAGTCGGGTTGTTGACCGTATTTCTCGATGAAGCCGTCCGTATAGAAACGGGAGAGGTCTTTCGATGTCTGCGGTGTGTCTGTGCCGAATGCTTGTTGAATATTTTGGGGTAGACCGCAACGATCCCAGATGGTCACGTACGGGTGTCCGTCTTGGAGGGCGGTAATGGAAATCGTTTCCTCATTAAACCAGTGTACGATGGATGCCTTTCCGTCGTATTCAAAGGCGTTGTCGCTGAGAATACTACAAGGGGTGTAGAAACCCTGCAGATTGGCTGATGGGGAGCCGGGGATGGGAATGGCGATGACGGCCTCGTGCTCTCCGAGGATCAAGTAGGTGTCCATCCTGCCTCGTCGTATCCAATACTGTGAACTGGCGTCGTTCGTCTGTTGTATACCGCGTTGTTTCCATATGCCTTGTAAACGGTGCTGCTTGGGACCCAATTTCATCTGCAACAGGTTCAAAGCCCGTTGTGCTGCATCTGTAGAGTCTTTTACCAACATGTATGCCTCGTCGATATTCGTCTGATAGGGGAACAGTCGCTCGTCGGACTTGTTTTGGTTGTTATACCAACGATAGGTGAAGGTACTGTCTGAGGTACCGATAATCTGGGTTCCTTTGTTGTCTGTCTTTGACAGTTCTCCTGTGAGGGTCAGTGGTTTCCCGTCAGGACTTGTAATCTGGAAATCGAATGACTTTTCGATGTTGTCGATAGAGGGGGAGGTCAATACGATCGTAGAGTTATCCAGGCAATACCTGTACTGTCTATAACCTGTCTCCAGATGTTTGCCATCCTGATGAACGATCTCGGTAAGCCTGTACAATCCTCTAGGATTGGAGTTTTGAGCCATTATGGAATGGACGACAAAGACTGACATCGCCATAATGACTGGCAGTCTCTTCTGATTTTTGATGTATGAAAAGAGTTTCATGTTTAGGAATGTTGATATGTTTTTTAAGTTTCTAAAAGATTGGTAGTTGCAAATGTACGACTTTTTTTTCATAATGACCCACCTTTTGCTGAAAAAGTGCAGGTGTTTTCAGACAGGTTCTACCAGTTGGGGGGCAATACGATGTTCTCCACGTCGTGTGCATCCCTGAACAGTGGCGCGATCTCTTCATCAGTGAATCCGGCGATGCCACAGCCGATGCGCGTCACGAGGAAGGTAAGTTCGGGATGTGCCTTGGCGAACAGGATAAACTCGTCCACATACGGGCGGATGGCTTCCACGCCGCCATGCATCGTGGGTATGCCGTAGCTCTGTCCTTGTAATCCAACGCCCTGTCCCATGATGGCGCCAAACTTACGATAGGCGGTATAGGCGGCCCCACCGCCGTGCATTCCTTCCAGGTTGCTGCCGAACACGAAGATCTCGCCCGGCTGGAGTTCTGTGATGAACTCCGATGTTGTTCTTTTCTGTGTCATGGTTGTTATCTGAATGTGATCTGAGTTGATGGCAGTCCTTCTGCCGATACTCTCAGCGTTGATTTCCCGGAGCGACCGTTGTTGCGGATGACGGCCAGAGCACGGCCATGCCATACCTGATGCGTCGTATCATAATAGGGCGCTTCATCCTTGACATTAGCGTTGCCGACAGCAAGGAGCGTGGCATTGCCGTCCACGGTGAAGGTGAGGGTATGATCGGCTGTAGGAACAACGCACCCCTGAGCGTCAACCACCTCTGCAGTGATGAAGGCAAGAGATTGCCCATCAGCCTTCAGGGTGTTGCGGTCGGCAGTGAGACGGATGGCGGCAGGGGTACCTGCGGTCTGCAGTTCCACGCGTTGTTCGCCAGCCTCAGCACATAGGGTGCCCGTCTGGTATGGGAGGGTGAAGGTCGCTTTCATCTCTTTTGTGTCCTGTTCGGCAACCAGTTGACCGTTCAGTAAGAGACGGACCTTCGGCTCACGGCTATAAACTTCCACCTCGATGGGTTTGCCTTCCCATCCTGACCATGTCCAACTATTCTGTGTCGGCCAGGTGCTCCACATCGAGGTCTTGACCTTGCCTAGATAACCGTCTGGTTCGCGCACAGCAAGGTAGAGTCCCTCTTCCTGCTCCTTCGTACGAGTATTCCACAGCATCGAACGGTAGAAGCTGATAGGCTTGCGGGAGCCAGTGAGGTCGACATCGCCGCAATAGGCGGCATGCCACGGATAGAGTGGTCGCTCCCACGACTCACCAGGTACTTCTCCTTCATAATAGTATCGTCCGATGCCTGATTCTCCGATATAGTCGAGCCCAGTCCATACAAAGTCGCCGATGATATAGTCGTGGGTCTGTACGGTCTGGTAGTTGCGCCAGGCATCACGGGGATAGCTTTCTGTCTGCATCATCACACGCCGTGGCACACGCTGATGGTCGCTCTCAGCCATGAAGATCATGTAGTTGTAGCCCACGATATCATGCTCGGCAGCCAGGGGATCGTAGATATCCCAGTCGCGGTCCCAGGCAGCCAGTGCCGAGGTGACAGGGCGTCGCTGCGGATCGAGGGCGCGGATACGGGATGCCAGCTGATGAGCGGTCTTCACCACCTCGATCTTCTTCCGTTCGATGACCTCGTTGCCAGTGCTCCAGCAGAAGATGCTGGGGTGCAGACGGTCGCGCAGTACCATGGCGTCGATGTCGCGCTGCCACCACTGGTCGAAGAGCGTGGAATAGTCGTAGATGTTGTCGTTCTTCTTCTCGCGCCACCCGTCGAGAGCCTCGTCGATGACCAATAGGCCCAGTTCATCGCAGGCGCGGAGGAAGGCCTCTGAAGGTGGATTGTGTGAGGTGCGAACGGCATTGAAGCCGGCCTCTTTCATCAATCGTGCCTTACGGTATTCGGCATCGTCGTAGGCTGCAGCACCAAGGATACCGTTGTCGTGATGCACACAAGCACCGTTCAACTTCAGAGGCTTGCCGTTGAGCAGGAGCCCTTTCTCTGCACTATAGTCGATGGTACGGATGCCATAGGTGACGCTGATGTGGTCGCCCTCGGGAATCGCTAACTCTGTTTGGTAGAGATAAGGGGAGTCGGGCGACCAGAGTTGAGGATCGGCCACCTCGATGGTGCGCTGCAGGGGACGGGTTGTGCCGTCGGGCAAGATGACCGTGGCAGTCAGTTCCACATGATGGATATCGGGGGTGCTCACGGCGATGCTCCAATCGTCAATATAGGTCTTATCAGTGGTCACGAGCCACACGTTACGATAGATACCAGAACCAGTATACCAGCGGCAGTTCTTCTGTTGGGAGTTGTCCACACTCACCACAATCTCATTGCGTCCTGTAGAGACATAGGGGGTGGCATCTACCCAGAAGCCAGAGTAGCCGTAGGGCCATCCGCCAGCCTGATGACCATTGATATAGACGTGTGAGTTCATATAGATGCCCTCAAAGTATAGACGTATCTTCTTACCCTCATAACGCTTGTCGAGGGTGAGGATGCGTCGATACCAGCCCTTGCCAGTAGGCAGGTAACCTCCATCATTGCCGGCAGGTGCTTTGGCATCGAAATGATGCAGGATGCTCCAGTCGTGAGGAAGGGTCACGGTGTTGGCCTTGGTGAAATCGCTGTCGTTTTCGACAAACTGCCAATGATCGTTAAGTCGTTGTTTGCGCTGAATAGTTGATGTTTTTGCCATGACGGTATCAGTAACTGTCAGTAGGACCGCCAGCAGCAGGATTTTAGATTGCACTCTCATGTTGATCTGTTCGTTTTTTGGTTATTCGCTGCAAAATTACATTTTTTTTCGCAAACAGACTACACCAGAGGGAAAAAATCATCCCCGCTATGAAATACAAATTCATAACGGGGATGAGATGATCAAGCGATGATTGTAATAAAACTCTCGGCAGGCAATCGAACGGTTAGCTGACCATCGTTGACCCTAACGAGACGGGCCTCGGCATGACAGTCTCTGTTGGTCACATAGACAACCACTTCTTTTGTCGTGACAGGCAGTCCTGAAATGGTTGACTCGCACGACGCACCATTGTTAACTAGATGGATGGCCCACTCACCTGTGGCCATCTTCACAAAACCCGCTGTCTGTATGTTTTCTTTGTCACAAGATACAGGTACGGCAAAGGCGTCTTGTGGGGTCATAGCCAATTGCATCAGGTTGAAAAAACGTTGTGTAGGGTGCAGGGGCCCCTTCGAGCCATAGATGCCGTCGCCCCATAGTGGTGAGTAGTCAGAGGTGAGTTGCCATTGCAGAATGCTCAGCGGTTGGCAGATTGCACAGAGCCGCAGGTAGAGGTTGATCTCGTAGAGAGCGAATGTCGATTCATTGAAAATGGCGGGATATTGGTGAGCCGCAGCGTCTGTACTACCTTCACCAACAATCAGAGGCACATTGATTTGTCGTGAGGCCTCCGCCCATTTGTTGAGTGTCTCGTCATCACATCCTCTCCAGGAGTGGAATGAGATGGCACCGATGTATTTATGTGCAGACGGGTCGTTGAGTGCTGGTAGGATAAAGTCGAAGGTCGTGGCGTCGGAATTGTCACCCAACAGTAGGCGGGTTTTCAAACCGCGGTCAGCCAGATACTGTCCGAAAGCCTTGATGAAGTCACGGTGTTCTTCGGGGGTGAAGACCACGTTGATGCCTAGGTCCGATTCGTTGAATGAGAAATAGTCGGCCTCCACGCCGTAGTCTCTCTTCAGAAACTCCAGATAGTCAGTCAATGAGGCGAATATCCGTTGCTGTTCCGAATCCTTTAGACGGAAAGCGAACGACGTACCGTCGGAGCGGGTGGTCCTCTCACCAGCCCACATGGGTGGGAACCAGCAACTGACAATGACGGGCATACCTGTCTGTTTCAGACGTCGTGCCATCTCTGCACTTTGCTTCACATGTGGGGCAGCCGCTCCTTGCATGTCCCAGATCATCCATGGCATCTCCACACGTCCGAAGGCCACACGCATATTCCTTAGACAATAGTCGATGACCGTGGGGTCCTTGAGGGGATTCTGGATGCGGAAGTTCCCGCCGAAGCCAGTGAAAATCCTACCAGGGTGCATGTGGTCGAAGGTTATCGTCGCAGTCTCATGATGACGTTTGCCATTAACGGACATCGTGGCAGAAAGGGTTGCCTTGGCTCCTTTTCGAAGTGTCGGCATTAGGGTGATATAGAGCACCTTGTCACCATCTTCCTCCCTGACTGTCGCCTCAACCGAACGGTCGAAGGTCAGTGTGATTTGACGTTCAGGAGCAGTGACGGTCACTTTCCTCTTTTGTATGCTGATCTTGGCTGTGGCATAGTACCGTGGCGAGAAACTCATGCAGAACCATGCTCCCTCGTCGAGATCCTCCTTCGCTTCGATATGCCACTGCAAGGCGACGGTCTGACTGGTGGTGTCGGTCACTGTCTGCGTGATCGTTGCTCCGTGCATCGGGGTGACGGTCGTCTGGGTGTTGCCATCACGGTGATAATGGATATGCTCCTGTTTCTCTCTCCCACTTTTCTCAATATCTCTGCCTAGTGTGCCGACACGCAATGACGACTCAAAGTCGATCAGTTCACCCTCTAGTCGGACACCCGTCATGTTGCTCCACGCCATGACCTCGGTATGCGCCTTGATGGGCTTCAGTCGTTCCGCCAGTTCGAAGGCCACCCGACTGTGATGATAGGGACAGTTCCAGTCGCTCACCTTTGGAGCATTTATTGGAAGACCGTCTTCGGTGAGGTATTTATACCAGTCACCCTGTTCGTGGTCGACAAAGTGGGTCTTGACGTATGACCAGTTCCGAAGAGCAGCATTGAGAAATGACTTGTCGCCTGTGAGTTGCCAGGCGTTCACGCAGCCGATGATCATCTCGCATTGAGGCCACCATGACAGTTTCTTATTCAGGCCTTGCGGAGTCTTCTCGTAATACATCGTCCCCTCGGCACTGACTCCCTCCCTGAGAGCTGTACGGACCATCTTTATGGCCTGTTGGTCAACCTGTATCTTCAGAATAGAATCGCCTACGACGGCGGCGGCCTCTGTCAACAGCCATGATGTCTCAATGTCGTGGCCATAGGAGTCATTTTCTCCTATCGCATTCCAGTCGTCGTCGCAGTATAGGATGAGGTGACTACGCTTAGGGGAATAGAGCTTAGTCTGTAGGATGCCGATCAGTTCCTTAAGATTGTTCCGCAATCCTTCATCGGGCCATACTTGATACAACGCGGTGAAGGCTTCCAGCAGATGGATATGCGTGTTCATCGTCTTGGTGGCATTGGCCAGTCCGTCAACCCCTTTGATGGGTGCTTTCGAGTAGTTACGCTGGAAAGACTCTATATAGCCCATTCTTTTTTTGTCGTGCACCTTCTCCTCTAATGTGGCGTATAGCTTCAGTGCCGCGTCCAGACTCGTCCGATTGCCTGTAGCCCTGAAGTGCTCTGCTAGTCCGTAGATACCGAAGGCGCAGGCATAGGTCTGTTTGGTGGCATCTTCGATATGCCCTTCATGGGTAACTGACCAAACGACTCCACCGTATTTCGGGTCGATGAAATGGTGTATGTAGTAGTCTGCAGCACGGTTGGCCATCGTACGGTATATCTCGAGACTGTAATGACGATAGGCCTTCGAGAAGGTCCACAGCAGGCGGGCATTTAGAACAGCACCCTTGGGCGCTTTCCCAATAGCCTGACCATCGTTCTGTACCAGACCATAGAAACCGCCGTTTGGGTCGACGGTATGTGTAATCCAGAATGGTAGGATGTTCTCCATCAGGTCTTGTGTGGTCTCTGTCCGCAGCACCTCTGCCGTATTCCTCACCTGTGCCATAATGGTCGTGATGTGACAAAGACACATTATCGAGCATAGTGTTATTACTTTCTTATACATATCAAGACAAAAATATTTTGTTTGCAAATATAGTTATTTTTTTGAGTCTGGGCGAATAGGTCGTTGAAAATAAAAAGGGAGATTCTGTCATCACGACTGTACCTCCCCTGCCAAAAACTAAATACTAACTAACCTTCCACAATAAATATTCCAATCTATTTAGTAACCTGTGTTTTGTACACATTCTGTGTTGGCAGTTAATTCTGAGGTCGGAATCGGGTATACCAGATGGATCGGGTTCCAGTCCCACTTTCTTGGGGTTACAGGAATCATAGATGCACGTTCTGCCTCTGACGCATTGTTCCACGGCTCATTGTAATCATTGCCCGATGGGACATAGTATTTGCCTGTTGCTGTGTTATAGAACGTGGCCCCGTTGTTCTTGGGATATTCGCAGTTTAACCACTCTTCTACGAAGTTGCAGCGGCATAGGTCGTACCACAAACTGAACTCATAGTAGAGCTCTTTACGACGTTCCTGGAAGAGAGCCACCATCCAGATAGGTGAGGTATATCCCTTTTCCTTTGCATATTTAGCATAGTGTGCCTGTGCGTCGGGCACCGATACCGTCTGCGTGTTCAGCAGTTCCTTGGGGAACGGCAGGTAGCTGCCGCTAGCCTCGTCGGGATCATAGCCAACCTCGAGGTTACCCCAGGCACGATTACGAATCTGAGCGATGGCATTCCATCCTGCCTGCTCGTCACCAGTTCTGAAACAGCACTCTGCATAGTCAAGCAGGGCACCGCCGAAACGGTAGAGGTTGACCGAGTGTGCAGAATAAACATCGTTTGTGCGCCACCATTTTGTACCATGGTTGTTCGGGTTGCCCTCGGCATTGGAGAGAAACCACGACTGAAATGCCTCTGTGGTGCCGATGATGTCACCGGTGTAGGGGTTAGTGTCACCCTTGTCACCATGCCATCCGACGATAGAGTAGGTTTTTCGTTTGTCTCCGGGCTCGAAACTGCGCACAAGTTCATATGATGTAAAGGAGTCGCCCCATCCACCGAACTCACGTGCCTTGGTCTGCATGCCGAAATAACGGCAGTCGCTATTCTTGGCCCATGTCCACACATCCCAACCCATACCTGGGAATTTGGGGAAGGAGATCTCCCACAGTGCCTCCACGTTGCCGGGATTGTCCACCCAACTGGTCATTGCATAACAGGGATTCAGTTGGATTGTCCCATTTTCGATAATCTGTTTGTAATAGTCCTTGGCCTTATTGAAGTCACCGAGATACATGCATGCTTTGCCGGCGTAAGCTAGGGCAGCTCCTTTCGTGAAACGACCAGTCATACCATCGGCAGGCTTCCAATCGAGTACAGAAGCTGCATATTCAAAGTCGGAGAGAATGGTCTGCCATGCTTCGTCATCGCTTTCTGGACGTGGTTTCGTCGGTGATGTCTGATAGGTCTCACCAGTCATGAGCATTGGCACACGGCTGAAGTTGATTGTCAGGTAATAATAGGCACTGCCGCGGATGGCACGTGTTTCTGCCTCATAGACTGCCTTCTCTGAGGCACTCATGACATGTTCGTCGACGCCTTCCAGGTCACGCAGGAAAAGGTTACAGGCCACGACAGTCTTATACGAGTAGATCCAGGCGTTCTCAAAGAAAGCCGATTTCGATTCAACGGTCCAGGAATGGCTAGACATCTCGGCATCCCAACCGTCGGCCTGTACGTCGAGTGTCGGGTAGTTGGCCAGGGCGGGGTGGGGTTTGATATAGTAATCGCTGGCTCCTAGGAGAGAATAGTACACACCCATGAGTCCCTTAAATACATTCTCTTTGTCGGAATATACTCCTTCTGGTGATACGATGCTATAGGCATCGACGTCGAGGAAATCGTCACCACACGATGTCAGAGAGATTGATGTGGCGGTGGCGGCCAGCCCCATGAGGGCTCCTATAATGATTCTTTTCATATTCTTTTCTGTTTTAAACAATTAAAAACCAAGTTGGATACCTAACATAAACGTGCGTGGGAAGGGATAACGACCAGCATCGTAACCCATGGTGGTAACACCGCCATTGACCTCAGGATCACCGTATTTGTTGTATGGTGAGATGGTCAACAGGTTCTGTATACTGGCGTAGATACGGGCATTGCTGATATAGTTCGCAACTTTTTTCGTGTTGAAGGTGTAGCCTATTTGTAAGTTCGAAATCTTCAGGTAGTCGGCCTTCTCCACATAATAATCAGAAACACGATAGTTAGATGACATGTCGTCGCGTGTCAGTCGAGGATAGCTTGCGTTGGGGTTCAAGGTACTCCATGAGTTCTTGGCATAGTCAGCGAGCAAGTTATAGTAACCTTCGTTCTCGCTTCGTATGGAGGTCATGTAGTTCTTGGCCCATGAGAGGATTTCCTGACCGATGACACCGTATATATAAGCTGATGCGTCCCAGTTTCTGTATCTTGCAGTGAGGTTCAGTCCATAGGTTAGGTCGGGGAATCCGTCGCCGAGGTATGCCTTGTCGTCGGTGGTGATATGACCGTCGCCGTTCAAATCCTTGAATAGGAAGTCACCGGGACCTGTTGTCAATCTGTCGTAGTAGCTACCGTCACCGTAGATTTCTACAGCCTTGGCGTTCAGACCGTCAATCTCGCCTTGGTCTTTGATGATATGGTCGACAACATAGCCTTGGAAAGTGCCGAGTGGTAGACCATTGTAGCATACCTGTTTGTTCTCCCAACCAGCGCCTGTGGGACCAGATGTCGTGGTGCCAGTACCGATGTCGACAGCTTTGTTCTTGCTGGCTTCACCATTTAGGGCGATTCCAATGGACCAATCGTGGTTCAGTTGCTTGTTGTAGGAAATGTTGAACTCCAGACCCTGGTTACGGATCTTACCGAAGTTTGTCTTAATTGAAGAGAAACCTGCAGATGGGCGGATGGCCTTGTTGAGGATTAAGTTTCTTGTATCTCGGATATAGTAGTCGAGGGTGATGTTCAGGTCACCGTTCAGAAAACCGAGGTCGAGACCGAAGTTAGTCTGCTCACTGGCCTCCCACATCAGTCCAGTGTCTATCTCTGAGGTCTGTGCAAGGCCGAAGTAGCGTTTGTAGCGCTCACCGTCGATATTATAGAAGTCGTAACTGCCTGATGACGAGAGCTGGGGCAGGGCATCTGTGGCGTTGACATTTGCGTTTCCAACGCGTCCCCAGCCGAGGCGCACTTTCAGGTTGCTGAATATATCGAGATTCTTGATGAAGCTCTCTTCGGAGGCGCGCCATGCCAGTGAGGCAGACGGGAAGGTGCCCCAATGATTGTCAGCACCGAACTTCGACGAACCGTCTCGACGGATGGTGGCTGTCAGCAGGTAACGGTCCTTGTATGCGTAGTTGATACGTCCGAAATAAGAGGCGAAACGCTCTGACATGTTCGGCGCACCATTACCGTTGTTGTATTTGTCGGGATCCTCAGAGAAGAAACCGCGGAGGAAGTTGAACCGCAGATCCTTAGTCGAGGAGTTGTTCCATGACCCATGGCTCTTGCTTGCTGACTGTCCAATCATCATGGTAAAATGATGGCTCTTGAAGGTTGTATCGTAGGTGAAATAATTCTCTATGCCATAATGAGTCTGTGCATATCCATTGGTACCGAATTCGTCGACACCGTATTTGTTGCCGTTCTCGTCGGTATCCCATTGCTCCCATGTGTACTGAGTGTCGGCATAGGGGGCATTGTAGTACCAACTGTTGCTAGCCGAAAAGTCGAGGTTCATGTTACTGCGAAAAGTCAGTCCCTTCAGAATCTTGACCTCAATGAAGGCGGAGTTGCGAATAGCCGCATTATCATTATCCCAGTCGTCCTTGTAGCGGCGCACATACTGATCGGCATAGGGGTTGCTTTGGTATTTGCCTGCCGCATATGAGATGGTTGTTGGATCGTAGTTCCAGTGGCCGAAAGAGCCGTCCTCATACTGAACGGGCACGTGGGTCAGAATACCATTTTCAACATAGTCCATCGTCGGTAGAGTACGGGCGTAGTTGATCAGGTTACCGCCACCTTTTCCTTTGCCTGTGCTGAAGTTCGAGTTGAAGCCGATTTTTACTTTGTTTTTGAGATTTGCATTCATGCCCAAACGTAGGGTGAGGCGTTTGTTCCAGGAGTTCACGATGATACCTTTATTGTCGAGATAACCCACGGATGCGTTAGCCTGGAGTACGTCGGAACCACCGCTGATAGACAGGTTATACTGCTGACGGAAGGACTGCTGTGTCATAACATCCTGCCAGTTGATGGCATGGAGCTGTTTGTCATACTCCCCGTTATAGGCCGTATAAGGTACTTTCCCGTCGGCCTCGATGGCCTGACGGTAGGCAGAGAGCCAATCACCGAGACTGGCCATGTCAAGTCGTCTCGCAAGTGTGCTGATACCGAAGTCTGCTTTCATATCCACGTGCAGTCTGCCGACCTTTCCATGTTTGGTTGTCACCATGATGACGCCGTTGGCACCACGTGAGCCGTAGATGGCAGTTGCAGAGGCATCTTTCAGAATCTCGATGCTCTCCACATCGTTAGGGTCGAGCCAGTCTAGATTGGAGGCGTTGCCGTGTTGGATACCATCAACGACCCAGAGGGGGTCTGTATTGCCATCCATCGTGGCGACGCCACGGATACGGATATTATAACCACCGGTTGGATCACCACCGGCTTGTGTAACGACTACACCAGCTGCGGCACCCTGCAGTCCTTGAGCAAGACTGACAGGTGTACGGCGCATCATCTGTTCCGTGTTCACAGAGGTCACCGAACCGGTGATATCGCTCTTCTTCATCGTACCATAACCCACGACGACCACTTCGTTGAGTGTCTCATTATCCTCACGTAGTACGATCTGGTAGTTGGTTTTGCCTGGAGAGACTGCGACCTCTTGTGTTTTGAAACCGACAAACGATACTTGTAATGTACTATGCCCACTGGGAATCTGTAATTCAAAATTTCCTTCTAGATCGCTGACAACGCCTGCTGAGAGTCCCTTCACACGGATGCTGGCACCGATAATCGGTTCACCGTTGCTGTCTGCCACCTTTCCCTTGATGTTGACATTTTGTTGTACTGTTTGTACACTCGTTGCATTTTCTCTGATGCCGTCGGCTGTAGCGACTGTCGGTGACATGGAGAAAAACAGAATTCCTAAAATGCCTGCTTTCTTTAGATTAATAGTTTTTTGCATAAACATAATTTAAAATTGATTGTTATTGGTGTTTATAAACAATGATATCGGATGACTCTTTTTCTGTTGTGTGATATTAATGCACTGCAAAATTCTCAATAAAATCGCAGTTCATGGGGCTGAAATCGATCATTGGACTTCTTGTTTGTCTTCATGATACAAAAGGGAGGTATAAAAGACACAAAAAAGGATGAGGCTGCAATGAGCCTCATCCCAGAGAATGATGAAAGATAAACACTATCTAAATAATAGTGGTAGGAATGCATTCAGGCACCTTCGCCATGTGAGCCACTCATGGGCTGTGCCCTCTGATGTGTAGTATATTGTGTTGATCCCCGCCTGATGGAGCATCGTGTTGACATGACTGCTGCCGAGGTCCTCTTCTGTACCTGTGCCGATAAAGAGAGTGTGTATTTGTTCGTTGAATCTTGCTGCATCGGCAAAGATACCATTGTATAGTTGGTCAATCTTGGTGTTGGGAGTCATGAACAGGGCACCGCTGAATGAACCGAGGTGGGCGAACATGTCGGTATGCGTCAGCACTATATCAAATGTCTGACGACCACCCCAAGAGAGACCGGCCATAGCCCTATGCTCTCGATCGGCGTAGGTGCGGAATGTCTTGTCTATGAACGGGATGATCTCCTGTATTAGGATGGGCTGGAAGGTCGCACCGAAAGTGTCGAACGACACTTCTGGCTGTTTGCGCATCAGACTCTCGAAGCCGATGCCACAGTTGCCATTGTCCATGACCACGATCATTGGACGGCACTTACCTGACGCTATCTGGTTATCGAGAATGGAACCAGCCCGTCCCTGTTTAACCCAACCCGTCTCATCCTCGCACATGCCATGCTGGAGATACAGCACGGGATAGCGTTTTTCAGAGTTCAAATCGTATTCTGCGGGAGTGTAGACCATGCAACGTCTATAGCGCGACTCTATTGCTGACCAGTATACGACCGAACTGACACGTCCATGAGCAACATCCTGATTCCTATAATAATCGCCTTCCACACCTTCCGGTATTTCTATCATGCTTGAGCGTCCGTAGCTGCCGCAATAGGTGTCGGTGTTGATATCTGTGACGCAGATTCCGTCAACCATGAAATGGTAGAAGTGGGGACCGACCACTAGAGGGTTGATGACGGCATACCACCAACCGTCGTCATCGCGTTCCATGTCGTGGGTTCCCTGCAACTCGAGTGTCACCTTCTTCGCCTGTGGGGCATAGAGTCGGAAGTAGGCCCTATGTTCCCTGTCGATACGTGGGTAGTCGCGCTGGAATAGGACCGTTTCCGACACCATGGTGTTTGCGGGTATTGGCCGTTCTTGTGCCGTTGATGAAAGAATATATGCCATCATGGAGATACATAATAAGATAATCTTTCTCATTATTATTTTTATGTTTGATATTTAGTTATTTAATCTTTTGGATATCTTTCAGAAACAGATAATTCTTATTCTGTTTCATCACTTTCAGATAATCTTCGTGTTTCGGTTGTCTCAGCCACTGGAGGTAATGCTCACGTACATCCGCTGGCAGTTTTCTTATCTCGTCGTCGGTTAGCATGTGTGTGGCAGAATGACTACCACGTGGTGGGGCATGACGCCATGTCAGCAAGTAAACCGACTCATAGTTGACCAAGAGATCTTGAAGACCAGTGCTGATGGGACCGCATTCGCTGAGTGCATGTAACTTGTGCTTCTCGGTGGCCAAAGCGGTTGTGAACTGTAAAGCTTTGTTCACATCACGGTAGAACTCGTCCCCCGATCCATACCAGTCGATAGACAGCATGTCGATATAATCGTCGCCTGGATATCCCTTCAGGTATGCCTCAGGTGAGTAGACTTTATCAGTATTATAGGCATAGAGGATATTGTGGAGTCCCTTGGCGCGCAAGTAGTCGACGGTATAGCGCCAGAGAGTTGCATATTCATCGTCGCGGCAGCGTGTCTGTCCCCACCAGAAGAAATTGCCAGAATGCTCATGCCATGGACGGAAGATAAAAGGGATGAGATGTCCGCTGTCGTCACGCCAACTGAGGAAGAAACGTGCTAGTCGTTCGAGCCAGTTGTTGAACATGGCGTGGTTGCTACCACCAGGAAGAATGCTCCTGACTGCATTGAGTCCGTCGGCAGAAAGCATGCTGACATCCCATGCAGAGCCAGCCCCATTGGGCTCCTTAATGCCTGGCCATTGGGATGAGATGGGGTTGACGACATGCCAGCTAACGGTGATGATACCTCTCTGACGATGCCACCACCGTACTCGTTCGCGAATATCGCGGAAGGCCACAGAGTCGAGACTGCGGTCACCGCCGAGTTCAATCTCTCCTAGTTCGAAGCCTACCACAGCGGGATAGTCACCTACGGTCTCTTTCGTGTCAGAACGCCCCTGCTCGTTCCACCAAGTGTGTCCGCACATCAAGTCATCTTGATGGCCGTACATCGTGCCCTGTTTCTGACTTTTCCATAACCATTCATATAATGCGCGAGCTTCGGGGGTCGCCTCGGGGTCGGCAGGTCGTTTGGTGCCGGCCTGTGCATAGCCGTTTATCAGTCCTGTGATAAACAGGAATACGAACAAAACATTTTTTTTCATACTCGTTATCAATTTAATATTTTTTTTGTGTGATTGAGTGTTGACTGTTTGACAGCGGCAAAGATACGAAGAATGCGTGAAGGGGGAGTCCGCCAATGTATCAAAATACATTTATGGAGAAGAAAGATACAAACGGAGAGTGTGTAGGCGAAAAATATTCTCAAGAAGAGAAAAAATATTGGAAGAGCGTATGTCAAAACGGTTGAAATGCTTATATTTGCATCGAGAAAAGTTGAAAGTAAGATGAAGAAACGGATATTCTTTTTGGCTGTATTCTCAGTTTTCCTCCAGATAACTGTTCTTGGCAATCCTGTATACTGGAATGTGAATGTCCAGTCTGGTTTGTCCGATAGTTTTGTGAAGGACATTCTTCGTGATCAGTTCGGTTTTATGTGGTTTGCCACCAACAACGGGCTTGATCGCTATGATGGTTATCAGTTTCGTAAGTACACCACCATTCCCTTGGGCAATCTCAATGATGATATTGAAAGTATCTGTGAAGATGCTATGGGCACCATCTGGGTGCTTTCTGTGAATGGGATATATGCCTATGATTGTGTGAAAGATCAGGTCTTTGAGGATGTTGCCGATAGACTTGCAACGTTGGGTATCACCGAGCCGATTACTTGGTTATGCACTGATGATCATTTAAATCTTTGGGCTCTGTCAAGACATCGGATATTCTTCTATGATTTCAGTGGGAAAAAACTATCGGTTATCGATAACCTCTCCGAGACGTCAATCATACGAGTAACCTCGTATGGCGGTGAGGCATATGCATTAGCAGAGAACGGCGACTTCTTTCGTGTTGACATGCGCTCATGTAAACTGATGTATGAGAATTCTATTTACATGCCAGACACTTTTTGGCGTATGATATATTTGGATACCCAAGGGCGACTTTGGTTTTATATTAAGCATTATCCGGACAATTGTCTTCATTGTTATTCGGTCAGGGAGAAGAAATGGAGTGCCTCTACGGTGTTGGAGCCATTGTCAAAAATGATATTGACTTCTCTGACTGACGACGGGAAGGGCAGTATATGGATAGGAACAGAGAACGATGGCGTATATATATATAGTACGAATGTGGGCGGAGAAGATTTTCGTCGGTTAGACTGTCGGGAAGGCACCGGAAGACTGCCTAGTAATCATATCAGCAGTTTATACAAGGATTCGAGAAATACGATGTGGATCGGGACGAGCAAACGAGGTGCTGTCTATATGGATCTGACAGATCCGTTGTTCTCCGTGAAGCGGTTCAGTGGAAAGGAGGATGTCAGTTGCATTGTCGATGATAGAGAAGGGAACCTCTGGGTTGGGTTCGATGGGAGCGGGCTATTAAGGATCGATTCCAACGGGCATGAGACGCTTTTCAACCAGAAAAACGGTAGTCTGCCGACTGATATTGTCACCTGCTCTTTGGTAGATAGGTCTGGTAGGCTCTGGATAGGGACCTTCGGCCATGGTGTCTTTTATAAAGAAGGACAGCGCTTCGTGCCGTTTTCTTGTGGTGATGTAAAGCAGCAGCTCTTCATCACATGCATGACAGAGGATAGTGACGGCAATCTGTGGTTTGGCTCCATTTATCAAGGGTTGTCTTGCTATCAGCGGGATGGTGGTGAACGGTTATTCACAACAGATAATTCCATCCTGAAGACCAATAGTATCAACTGCTTGTATAGCGACAATAGTGGGCATCTGTACATTGGATCAAGTACGGGGTTCTATATTCTCGATGTCAAGAGAGGGTCATTCATGAAACGGAAGGGTTGCCTGCTGCCACTAGCCGATACGTTTGTGACTTCTTTATACAAGGATAGAAGAGGACTCGTTTGGATTGGTACGCGGGTGGAATTGATTGTATATGACGAGTATCGCGACACCCTCTATCGGCTTACGCAGAAAGATGGTCTGTCGAACCCGTATGTCAGAACTGTAACAGAAGACAATGCTAAAAATGTTTGGGTTAGTACGGACAATGGTCTGACATGTGTCTCGGTCAAGAAAAGTGGTGTTTCTAGTTGGTCATTTGTCTGCACTCCGTATTTTGAGGAAGATGGTTTGCAAAACTCGATGTTCAGTAGTAATGTGACATGTCATACCCGTAAGGGCGATTGCCTCATTGGCAGTACCAATGGTTATCTATGTATCCTTCAAAACCGGAGTCAACCTTCTTATCCACCAGTGAAAATCATCTTTACGTCACTCTATTTTGGAGAGCGACAGGTCATAGTGGGCGACGATACGGGCGTTCTTGATCGAGGCATCCAGCAGACCGACGGTATCGTGTTAGATTATGACCAGAACAATCTTGTTCTCACAGTGTCGGCCATGAACTATACACGGAAGCACAAGATACATTATCTTTATCGTCTGAAAGAGACACAGAAAAGGTGGGTATTGCTTGACGGGAACCGTATTAATTTCAATGCACTCGCACCAGGCTCATACACTCTTGAGGTGAAAGCTTCCGATCTTGGTGGGTGGACAAGCGACGTCTCTGTACTTAGGATTCGAGTTAGGCCCCCATTCTGGCTGTCGTTACCCGCTTTTGCCTTTTATTTCTTGTTAGTTGTTGCTGCTGTCTTTATGTATGTGAGAAGGATGATGAGAAAGCATCAGGAGACACTTGCCGTACAGAAACTGGAGTTGGAACTAGAACAGCAGCATCGGTTGGAAGAGAATAAGATCCGTTTCTTTACTAATGTGAGTCATGATTTGAAGACTCCGCTCTCGCTGATTATTACGCCATTGGAGAAAATACTGTCGGGTAATTTGGAGACGAAGCTCCGGATGGAGTTGGAGTTGGTGTGGCGCAATGCGTGTTTGTTGATGGATGGGGTAACTCAGCTTTTGGATTTCCGGAAGATAGACGTCGGTACAGAGAAACTGCAACTCTCACATGGGGACTTTGTGGAGTTCCTTCGCAAGACCGTTGATAGTTTCAGGCACTATTCTCAGGGGCGAGGCATACATCTGAGCCTGCGTATTAATGCCCAGAGTTTAGAAATGAACTTCGACCAGAACAAAATGCGGCGTATTGTAACGAATTTGCTTTCCAATGCTTTTAAATATAATAAGGAAAATGGGAGCGTTGTCGTTACGGTTGGACGGACGGTTGCAGGCGATGGCTATCCTCAGATGCGCTTAGAGGTTGCTGATACAGGTATTGGTATTAAGGAGGCGAGTAAGGAACGTGTCTTTGATCGTTTCTATCAGGAAGAGGGTAATACGGAATATGTAGGGAGTGGTATCGGTCTACATATTGTGAAGGAATATGTGGCGATGCATCATGGAGATGTCTTTGTTGAGGATAACCATCCACAAGGTAGTGTGTTTGTGGTAACCATTCCGATGGATTTGCCTGTGATGACAGATGCACAGGCTGAAGCCCCCCTGCCGGAGGAGAACAAAAGTGTAGAATCTCATGACATGGAGGATCGCTGTAACGGAGTGACCATTCTTGTCGTCGAGGATAACCTTGATTTCCGTATGTTCCTCGAGAGATGCTTGAACGAACAGTATCGTGTGCTCTTAGCAGCGAATGGTGTTGAGGCGCTTGGCATTTTGAAAAGACACGATGTGGATATTGTCATCAGTGATGTTATGATGCCAGAAATGAATGGCCTGGAATTGTGTAACCGTATCAAGACCGATGTCTGTTTCTCACATATCCCGGTTATCCTGTTGACAGCTAAGTCGACAGAGGCAAACATCATCTCAGGATTAAAGGATGGTGCCGACGATTATATCACTAAGCCTTTTAATTTGAGTATCCTGAGACTGCGTATACAGAAGATCCTGGATTGGACTCGTAATAATCATCGTCGTTTTACTGGAACGATGGATATCTCACCGAGTGAGATCACTGTTAGTTCCCTCGACGAACAACTGATTCAAAAGGCCATAGAGATTGTGGAGAAAAATATGGGCGATTCCGAGTTCTCTGTCGAGGATTTCGGTATGGCTATAGGTATGACGCGTGGCCATCTTTACAAGAAACTTATGACTATAACGGGAAAGTCGCCTCTTGAGTTTATACGTATCCTAAGAATCAAACGTGGACGGTCTTTGTTAGAGCAGGGGCGCACGAACATCTCTGAGGTGGCATATACTGTAGGCTTTTCGCCTAAGCAGTTCAGCAAGTATTTTAAAGAAGAGTATGGATGTCTTCCGTCGGAATTTGTAAGAAAAAACGACTAATATAACTAAGTGTTGTAATTAAAATGAAACGAAGACTATTTTTAGCTTGTCTCCTAGGAACCGTGATATGTGCGTCGGCTCAGACGGGAATGCGTGAGACCGTTCGACTTGACGAAGGGTGGAGGTTCGCTTACGGACATGCAGCAGACCCTGTCAAGGACTTTGGCTGTGGCACGGAGTACTTTAACTATTTAACAAAGGCCAACTCTATTCATAATGAGGGACCGTATGCTGTGAAGTTCAATGATTCGACATGGCAGGAGGTGATGGTACCCCACGACTGGGTGGCTACCCTGCCTTATGCGCCTGAAGCTAGTCACTCTCACGGTTATAAAACGGTGGGTTACAAATATCCCACGACAAGCGTGGGCTGGTATCGAAAAACTATCAGCATTCCGAAAACAGATGAGGGCAAGCGGCTTACCTTGCGCTTTGATGGCATCTTCCGAGATGCTCGGGTGTGGTTCAATGGCTTCTATATGGGTTCGGAGCCCAGTGGCTATGCTACCCAAGAGTATGATGTGACGGAATATGTGAACTATGGTGGAGACAACCTTATCTGTGTGCGGGCCGATGCTTCGTTGGAGGAGGGGTGGTTCTATGAAGGCGCAGGTATCTATCGGGATGTGTGGCTTGAGAAGACGGCTGCTGTGAGTGTGGCTCCCTTTGGAACGTTTGTCTATGCCGAACTGCGGTCGCCCTATACCTCTGCAACCATCTATATTGAGACAGAGGTGAATAATCACTCGTCGAAGGTACAAGACTGTCAGGTGGAACAGCGGATCCTAGATGCCGAAGGGCATGAGGTAGGCAAGACAATCTCTGTGATGATGGATGCCTTGAGACCAAGGGAAACACGTGGATGTAAGCAGCAACTGACATTGTCAGATCCTCATCTTTGGAGTACGACCGACCCTTATTTGTATAAGGTTGAGACCCTTATTCGTGTTAATGGTCAAGTGACTGATTGCTATCAGACGACAATTGGTATTCGTGAAATCGCATTCGATGCAGACAAGGGCTTTCTGTTGAATGGTCAGCAGTTGAAACTGAGGGGAGTCAATCTGCATCAGGATCATGCCGGAGTCGGGACTGCCATGCCCGAGGCTCTGATGGCGTGGCGCATCCGACAACTCAAGGAATTGGGTTGTAATGCCTATCGTTCTTCTCATAATCCGGCATCGCCGGCACTACTCGATATCTGTGACCATGAGGGCATTCTTGTGATTGACGAGAATCGTCTTACGGGCGTCAACGAGGAGCATCTGCGTTTGTTGGAAAGGCTAATTAAGCGCGACCGAAATCACCCTTCTGTCATCCTCTGGAGTTGTGGTAATGAGGAGTGGGGTATCGAGAACAACGTACAGGGTACGAGGTTGGCGGAAGCGATGAAAGAATATGTACGCCTGTTTGATCCTACACGACCATCGACGCTGGCTAATGCTGGAGGCTCGGAGCTGATCAAAGGGGTCGATGTGGTGGGCTACAATTATATCTCACAGAATGATGTGGTGAATCGCCGTCTCCAGCATCCAGAGTGGCGGATTGTGGGTACTGAGGAGTTTACCGGTTGTGGTACCCGTGGCGTTTATTTCAATTCACCCGATGTGCCAGGCCGTATGCGTTCGATGAACTTCGACGAGAAAAACTATGGCGTGGAGAACGTAATTGAGCGTGGTTGGCGCTTCTATGCTGAACACGACTGGGCGGCTGGCGCTTTCTTTTGGACAGGTTTCGACTATCGTGGTGAGCCAAATCCTTTGACCTATCCTGCTACAGACTCTGAATTTGGTATCCTTGACTATTGCGGTTTTTGGAAAGATGAGGCTTGGTATCTGAAATCATGGTGGACAGACGAGCCGGTACTCCATATCTTCCCTCATTGGAACCTGCAGGGACATGAAGGCGAGGAGATTGAACTTTGGGCCTATAGCAATTGCGAGGAGGTGGAACTGACTGTGAATGGCCGAGACCTCGGACGTCAGACAATGCCTCGCAACGGTCATCTCAAATGGAAGGCTGTTTATCAGCCAGGTAAAGTGGTGGCTGTTGGCTATAAGAATGGTCGACGTATCATGAGTAAGACCATTGAGACTACAAAGCCCGCTGCTAAGATTGTACTGAGATCTGACCGTCAGACTATCGATGCCGATGGAAGAGATCTGGCTGTCGTGACGGTTGAAATACAGGATATTGAGGGACATATAGTCCCAGATGCAAGTCCTCTGCTCACTTTTTGTTTGGATGGGGATGGGCGTATCCTAGGAGTGGGAAATGGTGATCCTTCTTATCTTGGGGCGGATCATCCGCAGGGAAAAGACTGTAAGACGTTCGTGATTCCAGCCTTCAATGGATTAGCGCAGGTGCTTGTCCAGAGTAGCCATTCTCCTGCCGTTCTTACGCTAACGGCTTCGGCCGAACAACTGAAAAATGGAAATCTAACTATAAATGTACAATAGAAGAAAATGAAGAGTTTAATCAAAATGATTATCTTGGGCGGTATGATTGCCCTGATGGTGATGCCTGTAAGGGCACAAAAATGGGAGAAATTGGCTGACACTCCGCAGATGGGATGGAGTACGTGGAACAAGTTTCAAGGAAATATCTCTGAAGAGATTATTAAAGGTATCGCTGATGCGATGGTGGAGAGTGGGTTACGTGATGTTGGTTACACCTATATCAATATTGACGACTGCTGGCATGGACAGCGTGATGGCAATGGCTTTATCCAGTCAGACCCCGTTCGTTTTCCCAACGGCATAAAGGCTGTGGCCGACTATGTGCACAGCAAAGGTCTTAAGCTTGGTATATATAGTGATGCAGGCACAGCTACCTGTGCTGGGATGCCTGGCTCACTCGGTCACGAGTATCAGGATGCCATCCAGTATGCCCGTTGGGGAGTTGACTATCTGAAATACGACTGGTGTAACACAACGAATATCAATCCTATAGGAGCCTATCATTTGATCAGCGACGCCCTCCGCGCAGCTGGTCGTCCTATCCTGCTCAGCATGTGTGAGTGGGGTAATAGTCGTCCGTGGAAGTGGGCGAGGGAAGTAGGACACTCTTGGCGTACCACGCCTGATATCTGGTGTGACTTCGACTCTCTGCGTATCTTCCCAGGTTATACGCAGTTCGGAGTGATGCAGTGCATACAATTTAATGACACTTTGCGACAGTATGCCGGCAAAGGGCATTGGAACGACCCCGACATGCTGGAGGTCGGTAACGGCATGACGGAGAATGAGGATCGCGCCCACTTCACTATGTGGTGCATGATGGCCAGTCCTTTGATTCTCGGCAATGATTTGCGCTCAATGAGCGAGGCTACCCGTCGTATCATCATGAACAAGGAGATGATTGCTATTGATCAGGATACGTTAGGCGTTCAGGGACTACATTATAAGGATCGTGACGGTCTGCAGTTCTGGTTTAAGCCCTTGGCTGGTGGTGACTGGGCCTTTACCATCCTCAATCCCACCCGCCAGGATATCACATGTGAGATGAACTGGCAGGACTTTAATCTCACCGATGAGCAGGTGAGCAAGCTGAGTACTGCTTTTGATACAACCGTGTATAAAGTGTACAATCTGTGGACGCATAAGACCGAGGGAAAGACTAGCGTGAAGAACAAGACCGATCGCCGCATCATTGTCAGGGCTCGTGACGTGGCCTCCTATCGCCTGATCAGATAATCAATCCTTGGGCTTGCTGAAGGGAAACTACGATAATCAAGAAAAGGGAGTCCTGCGTGGACTCTCTTTTCTTTTTCTTACCTCTCTGCGACGACCTCAATCTCGACCAAAGCACCCTTGGGGAGGGATTTGACGGCCACGGCCGAACGGGCAGGATATGGTTCTGTGAAGAATTCTGCGTACACAGCATTCATATTGGCAAAATCGTTCATGTCAGCCATGAAAACTGTGGTCTTTGCGACATTACCCATCGTCAGTCCTGCTTCTTTAAGAATCGCCTGTACGTTCATGAGTGACTGACGAGTCTGTTCCATGATACCTCCATCAACGAGTGTACCTGTAGCGGGATCTATGGGTATCTGTCCAGAGGTGAATACGAGGTTTCCGACAGTTTGAATGGCCTGACTATATGGCCCGATGGCTGCTGGAGCCTGTGGAGTGCGGATTACTTTTTTCATATTTGTTCGTTTTGTGTTTTATTTAATGTGTTCTTTTCAGTGTAACTTGTTTCTCAGAACCGTCTGGACTCCGAAACTTCAGTCGTGCTTCCTTGCCATCCGTCTCCATCCGTCTATACGAGCAGAGGTCTGTGATAGGTGTGTCGTTGGCTTCTATTAGGTAGTCTCCCGTACGTATGCCTTTCTTGTAAGGTGTCGAACCCTTACGTACAACGGCTTTCAACACACCCAGCGTGTCGTCTGCCTCTGCGGGTAGGAATGACAAAGAACCAACCTCTTCGTTGCTTACGACGATTTGCTGTTGCCCGTTGTGCGGAAGAAACACGAAACGCTTCTTATTCGAATCGATAATCAGTGAGGCGTGTCTTAACAAAGCGGCGCCAACTCTCGAAGTCTGATGGGCGGTAGATACATACAAGTCGTTGATACCCAGTCTGCCTATCTTTACTGATGGGAAATGAAGGATGCGCTCTTCAAGGGTGTCTCTCGACCAGCCATATATGCCCCAGCTAGTGTTGATGGTCGTGTCGATAGCAGTTGTTATCTCGTCCACCATCTTCCTCTTTTGGGGTCGTTTTGTCAACCATCTGTTCAGATCTTTCTGTGGCACCAAAAGCCATGTGTTCTGTGCTCCAGTGTCGAAAACGGTCTCCATATATCCAAAAGATAGGTCGATGGTCACCACGGGGCGCGATTTTCTAATCAGTCTGTATCTTGCAGCTGGTTGATTTTTCTCTTCAGCGGCAAAAAATCCCTTTCTGTCAGTGACAATCAGCAGACAGTCTTTTGTGTCGAGTTTGAACGACAGCCCTTGCCCTACGAGGTTGAAGCCCAATATACCGTCAAACTCGTTGCACAACACATTTCGCATCGTAGCCTCGACCGTCAGAGGGTAATGCTCAATCACAAGACTGCCAAGCTTCATCGACTTGCATTGATACATCACGTGCGTATTCTGTTGATTGTTTACGTCATAAAATGTTATGCTGTCTGTATCTATTGGCTTCATCCATTCTTCCTCCTCACCGAACCACAGGCCAATCGGACTGCCTGTGTCGAACAACAGATACTTTGTGCTTCCTTCAATCTCAACGGGCACAACAACTTGTCCGTGCATCATCTTAATCTTGATGGTATCGGCAAAGTCCTTCTTTGAGAAGGTAACCAAGTCCGAAACGGATTCAATCTGACTTTTAGCTGTCACAGAAATCGTTGCCATCAATATGGCCGATGTGATAAGAATGCTTCTGGTGTACATATCGGTTGGTTTTTGGTCGTTTTGTCTCTGATATTCCAGAGGTGGCGTAATCTTGCCATTTACAAGGGACAAAGATAATATAAATACCATAATTATCGCTATGATTTGTGGAAAATCGTGCAAAAAGGGTGCTATTCCATACAGAATACGGAGATTTTTCATAACTTTGCGAGGAATCTTGAGAATGACAAACAGATGTCAGACAAACAGCGCACCTATATTGCTATCGACCTGAAGTCGTTCTACGCTTCAGTGGAGTGTGTGGACAGAGGGCTTAATCCCCTGACCACGAATCTGGTGGTGGCTGATGTGAGCCGTACGGAGAAGACAATCTGTCTGGCTGTCTCTCCATCGCTGAAACAGTATGGTATCAGCGGTAGGGCTCGTCTCTTTGAGGTAGTACAGCGGATACGTGAGGTGAACTATCAGCGACAGTGTCGGACAGCCTCTCATCGTTTGATGGGGAAATCGGTATCGGACACGGAACTGCAGACTCATCCTGATTGGGCCGTGGACTATATTGCAGCTAAGCCGCAGATGGCACACTATATTGAAGTGAGTTCAAAGATATATAGCATTTATTTGAAATATGTTGCGCCAGAAGATATCCATGTATATTCGATTGACGAGGTGATCATGGACGTAACGGCCTATCTAGGCAGTTATAAGATGACGGCTCATCAGTTGACGATGAAGATGATCTGCGATGTACTCTCGCAGACGGGTATCACGGCTACGGCAGGCATCGGCACGAATATGTATCTCTGTAAGGTGGCAATGGACATCGTGGCCAAGACGATGCCTGCCGACAAGGACGGGGTGCGCATCGCTGAGCTCGACGAGATGACGTATCGCCAGAAACTATGGGACTACCGGCCGATTACGAGGTTCTGGCGGGTAGGGCATGGTATTGCAAAGACGCTGGCTTTCTATGGCATTGATACGATGGGTGAGTTGGCGCGTATGTCTGTGCGGAACGAGGATCAGCTCTATCGACTCTTTGGCGTGAATGCGGAACTGCTGATTGATCATGCATGGGGCTGGGAACCATGTACGATGGAGGCTGTGAAGGCCTATCGTCCAGAGACCAACTCCTTCAGTAGTGGGCAGGTGTTAAAGGAACCGTATACCTTCAGAAAAGCCCGTGTAGTCGTGCAGGAGATGGCCGAGGCTATGGCTCTAGAACTGGTATCGAAGCGATTGGTGACGGATCAGTTGGTGCTGACTGTTGGCTATGATGCGGAGTGCCTGACACGCCTGGAGATTCGGGCTCGATATCGCGGTTTGATAACCACGAACTACTATGGTAAGCAGGTACCGAAACATGCTCATGGAACGTTCAGCATCGGTATGCCTACCTCGTCGTCAAGGCTCATCATGGAGGGGGCGGCAGAGCTCTTCGATCGCATCGTCAATCCTGACCTGCTCATTCGACGGCTGAACCTGACGACTAATCATGTGATGACGGAGGACTCTCTTGCCGTCAGGCAGAAAGAACCAGAGCAACTCGACTTGTTTGCGGATTATGAGGCCAGAGACGAACAGCGCCAGAAGGAACAGGCTTGGCTCGAGAAGGAACGTCGTGTGCAGGAGGCGCAGTTGAAGATTAAACAGCGTTTCGGAAAGAACGCCATCCTCAGGGGACTGAACTTCGAGGAGGGGGCTACTGCCAAGGAGCGCAATCAACAGATAGGGGGACATCAAGCATAATAAAGTACAATGGGGAAATATGACGATATTATCAACCTGCCGCATCATGTCTCGAAGCGTCATCCGCAGATGTCGATGTGGAATCGAGCGGCGCAGTTTGCACCGTTCTCAGCCCTGACTGGCTACGGTGATGCCATCAAGGCGTCGGAACGAGAGAACGAGAGAAGCTATGAACAGGCAGACATTGACCAGGAATACCTCAATCAACAGGATTACAACCAAGACGACTACTAGCAGTCAGACTACGACGGAGGCGATTGCTAAGCCTTCACGAAACCCTTGTCAGTCCATTTCTTCGAACGCCAGCGTCGCATGAGGATCACCCCACGGACATTCTCGTCCAGCGCGAAGGCTACCCACATGCCCAACAGACCATAGCCTAGCGGGATACCCAGCACATACCCCAGTCCCACGGCGATGCTCCACTGATATATGATTCCGATCACCACAGGATATATCGCGTCGCCCGTCGCCCTGAGCGTGCCTACGGCGAAGATGTTCGATGTGCGCCCCACTTCCAGGAACAGGTCGATCACCAGCACCCAGCATCCCATCCGTATGATCTCCTCATTGTCCGTGAACATTGTCAGGATGCCTTTTCCCGTCAGAGCGAGCAGAGCCGATCCTGCTAGTGTGATGATCAGCGACAGTCGGAAGAAATAGTTGCCCAGCACGTAGGCCGCCTGATGCCGTCGCTGACCCACAAGATGGCCCACGAGGATCTCACCTCCCTGCGTCGAACTCACGCAGAACAGATACACGAACATGATCATGTTCACACAGTATGTCCGCGCTGCCAATGCCTCGTTGCTGATCTGGTTGATGAAATATGTGATCACCACCTGCGACAGACTGTACGATATGTTCTCGCTCATCGCTGGTATGCCGATATGCAACAGGTTGCGCAGTTCCTGCCAGGGCATCGGCCTGAAGTATCGTAGCGGGAAGCGTCTGATATGTACACGGAAATGGATTGTGCCCAACAGAATCATCGAGATACCTCGGCTCACCACCGTGGCCAGGGCCGCCCCCTCGACACCCATGCGCGGGAAACCCCAGTGGCCGAATATCAGGGCATAGTTGCCCAACATGTTCGTCACATTCACGATGCCCGTTACGATCATCGGGTATACCACCTTGTCGGCACTTCTAAGTGAGGCCGAGAAGGTCAGCGATAGGGCTTGGAAGAACGAGAATGCTCCCACTAGTCGCAGGTACACCAAACCGTCGCCCATCAGTTCTGGGCGCAGGCCCATCAGATGAAGCAGACTCTCTGCGAAGAAGAACAGCATGGCACTCACCGATAGTCCTATGAGCAGGTTCACCACCAATGCCATACCCACCACTTGCACCAATCGCTGTCTCAGTCCGGCACCGAAATACTGGGCACAGAGGATGGCGGCACCCATCGAGAAGAACTGATACACGAGGAACACCAGCGATATGAGCTGGTTGTCTAGCCCCACCGCAGCCACACTGTTGTCGCTATATCGACTGAGCATCACGGTGTCCACCGCCCCCAGCATCATCACGAGTGCGATCTCTATGAACACAGGTATTGTAAGTACCCTCAGTTGTTTCTTCAGTGAGTTATTCGGCATATTATTATATGGTTATCCTGCTTTTGAGCATGCAAAGGTACAAAATAATCCCTTTCCATGCAAGCGCACGCATCTCTTAGTCTTTTATTTGTCTAACGTCTTGATTTAGAGCAATAAGCGTTTGCGGAGCTTTCTGTCAGTCATCATCGTTACTCAATCCGTCCTGCGGAAGTATACAAAATGTGTCAGGTGCTCGGACGACTCTGAGAGCTCCGTTTTCAGAACGTTTTGGCGCCCTCGAGGTTTCCTCCGGGGAAAGTCCGACTTTCCTCCGATGAAACTCCCACTTTCCTCCGGGCAAAGTGTGACGTTGCAGGGAGGTATCTATTTTTGATGGCAAAACATTTGATTTCTCGCTTTTTTTTGGTATCTTTGCAGAGTGAAGAGTCGTGTGAAAAAACAAGATGAAAAGAAAACCTGAGATTATGAATATGAAAAGATTTTTAATGGCATTGGCTGGGGTGCTGTCGATGACAGCCGCCAACGGTCAAGAAGTAAAGACTGTGACCCCGAAGAATTGCGAAGGCGCTAGCATTCTGGAGAATATCATGACGCGTACTAGCGTGCGCAGGTATACAGACCAGGCCGTGAGCGCCGAAACCATTGAGACGCTGCTCAGGGCCGGCATGGCTGCTCCCACGGCCGTGAACAGACAACCGTGGCACTTCATCGTGGTGACAGACAAGGAAAAACTGGCAGGACTGGCTGAGGCAAACCCGAATGCGGGTATGGTGCGCAGGGCTCCACTGGCCATCGTGGTGTGCGGTGATATGAGCAAGGCACTTGATGGACCGTTGCAGGCGTACTGGGTACAGGACTGCTCGGCGGCCACGGAGAATATCCTGTTGGCAGCGCATGCCATGGGGCTGGGTGCCGTCTGGACGGGTACATACCCTAACAATGCACGAGAGGAAAGCGTGCGCCGCGTACTGGGACTTCCAGAGAGCATCGTACCACTGAACACGCTGGTGATAGGCTATCCTGCCGAGCAGCCGAAGCCGAAGGACAAGTGGCGCCCAGAGAATGTGTCGTACAATGTCTATGGCGGACAGAAGTAAATGGGATGGGTTTTATAGCACGATTTTATAAGACGTTTTCTGTGATGTGCCTCATGGCCTGCGTGCAGGGAACTGCGGCTCAGGGATGGGTGCCGAAGGTGGAACATGACATCCCGCTCGAGTCGATACGACTGAGTGACCCTGCTGTGCTGGCGGATCAGAAGACGGGTATGTATTACATGACGGGTACGGGCGGCATGATGTGGCGCAGCAGCGACCTGAAACGGTGGGAAGGACCGTTCGTGGTGACGTCTTTCGAGGCTGACTCATGGATGGGACCGCATCCGATGATCTGGGCTGCGGAACTGCATCAGACTGGTGATGGGAAATACTATTACTTTGCGACGTTCACAAACCGTGAGGTGAAGATCGACACGGTACGGGGGAATGTGATTGAACGGCGGGCATGTCAGGTGTTACGTGCGGACGATCCTATGGGACCATATCGCGCTTTTGGTGATGCGACCTACCTTCCAGCTGGCAGACCAACACTTGATGGTACTTTCTGGCGCGACACGGATGGGAAACCTTATATGGTGTTCTGTGGAGAATGGCTACAGAATTGGAACGGGACCATAGAGAAAATCGAATTGAAACCGGACTTAAGCGGGACGGTGGGGGAGCCGAAGGTGCTGTTCCGCGCCAGCGACTCACCCTGGAGCAGAGAGAAGGATGAGAACGGGCAGGTGACCTGGAACAAGGTGACTGACGGACCGTGGCTGTTCCGTACTGGTACAGGACGACTGGGTATGCTCTGGACATCGTGGGTGTTCGGCGACTATACGCAGGGGGTAGCCTACTCGCAGAGTGGTACGCTCGACGGCCCTTGGTTACAAGAGCCGGAGCCTGTGACACCACCGAACTACGGGCACAGTATGCTCTTCCAACGATTCGATGGGCAGTGGATGATGTCGGTGCACAGTCATAGCCAGGATGCCTACGGCCGTACAGTGAGGATTCCGCACTTCTTCGAGGTGGATCTCACGGGTGATAGATTGGTGGTACGGCCGTAGGGCATGCGCTGTACTAACAACAATAATAAATCAACCTAATCTATATTATGGCTTCTTAGTTCTTGATGACGAGGCGACCGTTTCTGCCAAGGATGTTGAGCATCATGGTGAAGCCTTTTGATTGCTGCTCGTAGTTGGCTTCATTTGTGAGGCTTCCGTCCGTGTAGGCTTGGACGAGATGTAGTCTGTAGACAGACAAACCCTGTGGACCGCCATAAATCATTTCCTTCATGAGAACCAAGCCTGGCACGAGATAGCTTGAGTGGATGGCTGACAGATTGGCCCTGAACAGCAGTTGGTTCTGGTTGAAGAAATATATCTCGTGTGGTGGGGCAGGGAAGGCAACCGAATCGAGGTATTCCGTGTTGCGGAAATAGAACGTGGAGTCGGTAGGATCGAACGACTCGATGTTGTCGATGGTGATAACGCTGTCGCTCGGAGCATAATGGCCGTCTGGCTCAGGGACTCCTATGGTCTGGATAACAGCCCAGAGGTAGGATGGGTCCCAGTCTTGAGTGAACTCCTTGTGATGATCGTCATTGTTGCATGAGGTGACCACTAGTGCGCCTACTGCGATGGCTGTGATCATGTTGATAAGTCTTTTGTACATTGTCGTATGGCTTAAAGCGTTGTTCCTGTCTATATAACCCGAAAAAGCGGAAATCCTGCAGACTATATGGGGGAATTAACTTTTTTTAAAGCAAGAAGACAGAGCGATTGGTTGACCGTTCTGTCTTCTTGTATGTCTTTTATGCAGATTAATCGTGTATGAGGTTGCTCTACTTCGTCACGAGGTTCTTAAACGATGAACCGAAGATGATGTACTGGGTGTTTCCTGCAATCGTTCCTTCGTTCTGTCCCCAGAGGAAGGGCCAGTCGTCGAAGTTCTCAAAGTGGTCGGGCCGACGGAATAGTAGACCAGGAGCGACATTGCCTGGGATGGCGGAGAAGTCGGCACGGTTGTTACCATAGAACACCTGTTTCGGACGGGCGGCACCCACCACAGCCACGAACGAGTAGTTATGATAGGGGTGACAGCCGAAAAGCCAGTTGGCCACACGATAAATCTCGTCTTTCTTGATGATATCGGGAAAGTAGAGATGAGCGTAGTTGATGGCGGTGCCAAAGTTGAGCACTTGGTTCACGCCAGCCCAGTTGCCGAGGCCGATGGGTACACCGTAAGGGTTCTCCTTGTCCATGTTCTGGAGCAGCGTATTGGTCTGCTGGATATAGGGACGCAACTTCTCCTTGTAGGCAGCGTCCATATAAGGCACGGCATCGAGAGCTGTCATGATGTTCATCATCATATTGAGCTCAAGGGCATCCCATATCTGCTTCTCGAAGTGATCGAGGTATTGTTTCTCTTTCGTGGCAGCATAGAGCTGCAGGTTGGTGCTTAGGTCGCCCAGTTCCTCCTCGTTGCGACGGCTGCGCTCGATGAGTTTCTGACGCTTCTTATCGGGCTTGACCGTCATAGGTCTGGTGCCGTCGTTAATGCCGTCGAGCCAGGCGAAGTTCATCATGTTCGTGTTCTGACGCTTCTTGAGCATCTCGCTCGATTCTTGGAGGAGACGCTTCGACTGGACGAGAGCACGGTCGGCCAACTCGTCATTATACCCCTTGAGGGCACGACTGGCGGCTGCGAACATGTTGGCGGCACGCTGGTCGAGGTAGGGGTTGCGTGTGGTGAAGGCCCACATGTCATCAGGTGTACCACTGCGCTTGCCGTCGGCCGACACCTCGTAGGGCTTCAGGCTGGGGTCGTAATGCAGTCCGTCTGTAATGGATGCGGCATCGCCTAGGTGATGGTAGTTGTCGAGGACAGAGTTGGAGAGAGTCGAGGCCATGTGTCCGATCTGCTCGGCCTGTGCCACGAGATTCAAGGTGCCGTGCTCAATGAACTGCAGAATATCGGGCACGCCATCGGGACGATGCAGATCGACATAGCGCTGCTCCTGACTGACGAAGGTCTCGTCGCGCTCGGGCTTGAACAGCTCCCATGCGCGGATGAAGTTCTGTACCACACTGATGTTCGAGCCTGTCTCGACATCGAAGTCACCTGCGTCGAAGAAACCGCCTACGTTCAGGCCGGGGATGAGTTCGTAGGGCTTGTATTTTGTATCGGTGGTGGGGCCCTGGAAATGCAGGTCGAAGTGGTCGCTGGGCGGTGCCTGGAGATAACCCTCCTTGAAGGGCTCGCCATGCCAGGTGCGATAGCCTTCGTTCACGTACATATGGTTCATGTGGATGGGCACCCACACATCGGTAGTGGCATCGGTGATCTTGTCATAGACATGCTCGTCGATGAGGAAGTTGTTCGTCTTCGTGTCGCCATACTGGATATAATAGACACCGGGCTCTTGGACACTAGTGAAGTCGAACTTCACGTAGTTGTACTTGAAGTAGGGACCCCAAGGAGTGATAGAACCCTTGTAGGCTTCTTCTGTCGTGCCGTCATCTTTGATTCGGATGAGTGAGGCTGTGGTTTTTACCTTGTCCTGCTTGTCGAGCTCGATGACGGCCACCTTTGCCTGATTGGGAACGTAGCCAACCTGACAGAAGCCGATATTCGGCTCACGAATCCAACCTGGAATGGCATGAGGCTCGACGATCCAGGTGACCACCTTACCTGTCTTATTCTCAGGAAGGACACTACGGAGCACGAACCAACCGTTCTGTGCCAGCATACGACCATCGAAGAGTTGCAGCTCGGCGTCGTCGCTGCTGATGCGGACCATACGCTCGGGGGCATCGGTGGCCAGGAGGATGCTGTGACCAGTCTCCAGCGGACAAGGGTCCACAAAGCGGTCGGTACCACGATCGTCGTAGGTCTTGAATCCCTTGAACTGACGAGGCTTCTCACTGTTCGGACGAGTCACCGTCTGACTGGTGGCATAGCGCGGGAAACGGTTCAGACGGCCATCCATCGTGAAGGTCTTCAGCCAATATTGTGAGGGTAAGAACTCTAGATTGAAACCTGCCTTACCAGCTAGTTCCTCGGGCACGGGCTTGTCGAGCCAGACAGCAATCTCTACGGCCTTGCCCTTGGCTGTGACTACCACGCGACTGTCGAAATCGTAGTCGTCGTAGCGCATGGCAACCTCGATTCTTTGGTTGTCCTTATCTACCTTACGACTCATCATCTTCGGCACAAGATCCCACTGCTCTGGGGTGTTGTTCAGACGGACGGCTCCACCTTGGATGGTGCGTACGCCGTGATGGATGATCTCGATACCTGAATTCTTCTCGTCGTTGAAGCCGCCATTGAAGCTGTTGCTGAATACGAGAATGTTCACGCCCTGACGCTCGAAATACTCCAGATCGTTCAGTTTCAGGTCTTGCGCCCAGCCAACAGTGGTGGCAAGCACAGTGAGTGATAAGATGATTTTCTTCATATAGTCTCGTTGGTTTAGTTATTATGCGGTTTATTTTGTGTGAAGGATCTCTCTCACCTTCTTAGCAAGTTCTTCAGAGGATGAAGATTCGAAGGGGAGGAGATACCAGCGTACGGTCCAATTGAGCTGTTCCTGGGGCTTCAGGGTGGTATAGGTGCCCTGACTCTCCAATTCGATATAGCTCTTGCCGCGGTTCACATAGACCTGTATCTCGGCCTCCCCAGGGGCTGGCTGTGAGGAGTCCAGATCGTCGAAGTGCTTGATGAGTAGCAGACCGTTCTTGTTGTAGTACGCCAGCCAACCCTTTCCGTCGGCATTCACCTTGCGGTTTTCGTTGGCCTCGTCGGGCTGATACCAAGCGATGCCGTGTGCGTCTTGAAAGTTCATCAGTCCCTTGGGCCAGATGCTGTCGGAGGGCGCATCGAAGAAGATGAGACTCCTTTCGTTGGGCACACGTGTGATCTCCCAAGGGGCTACCTGACGGGTTTCGTTACTCTCGTTGATGAGGGAGTAGGTGACGATGACGGCACCATCTTCCGGATCGGTGCTGAATGCCTTTCGGACGCGGAAACCTAGTTTGTTGTTTACCGGACTGGTCATGATCAGTTGGCCGTCTTTCTGCTCTACGCTGTAGGACTGTTTGTCGAACTCGGGTACTGGAGGCCAGTTCCACTCTTTCTGAGGACTGGTCCAGAAGGTGCTACCAAACGACTCCGGCCAACGCGACTGTGAGATCACTTCCTGTCCTCCATATTTCAGTGACATGATCTTGCCACCGTTCTCCGCGTCGATCTTCATCGTCACATTGCCTATACTCAGTTTCAGACGATTCTGATCCTGCCGGAACTCGTCGAGTTGCTGGAAGCAGTGCTTGTCGATAATCTGTTGAAGTTTGCGATCGGGATTGTTGCGGATGGCACACTGGTGGTCGAATACCATCAGCTCACCATTGGCCTTGGTATAGGGCTGCCATGATGGCAGTGAAGCAATATTGGGATTGCCAGTCTTGGCAAACTGTGCCCATACGCTGCTCATAGTATCGGCTAACTTGAGGTCTGCCTCGGAGGGTTTTGGCAGGTCGCGCCCAGCGCGATGGAGGGTGTTGAAACAGAACTTCAGTTCATGGCCGTGGACACTGCCTTTGTTTACTGGTGAGCGCCATGTGAATAGATACACCCAGGTTTTGGCGTTCCGATTCTCGGCAATTTCGTCGGCCGTGACAATGGTCTTGGCACGGAACAGCCAGTCGATGCTCAGCAGATCTTGTGGTGTATAATCGGGATAGGCCTCAGCAAAGGCCTTGATATAGTTGTTCGTATCGAAGCCGAAGGTTCTCATTAGTTCCTTCCGCGCATCGTCCATCGTAATCGGCTGGTCATAGCGTAGGGGCTGCAGTTCGTTAAAGGTCGTACCAATGAGGATGGGCACGTCTGTGGAGATGTCTGAGAAACCATTCTGGAAAGGTTGTTGCAGGAGGATCTCGCCATCGGGGGTAGGCCCGAATCCCCACATCATGGGGGTGCCAGGTTTGCGTGTGCCAATGCTGGCGGCCATCGCTCTTTGGCCAGCCGCATATAGCTCCTGATAAGGTACGTCTTTGATGCGGTCAATATGGGTGTTATCGATGTTCAGCTCCTTCAGTACGGCCTTGCCCAGTTCCTCGGTCATGGCCTTCGTGTTGATATTGAGGATGGTGCCGCTCATGATGATGGCCTTGTTGAACAATCCCTTGGCCGACGGCATGGAGAGTAGGGTACCCACCTTTCCACCACCACCAGACTCGCCGAAGATGGTCACGTTGGAAGGGTCGCCACCAAACTGGCGGATGTTCTTCTGAATCCACTGCAGGGCCTGAACGATGTCGAGCATACCCACATTACCAGAATACTTATATTGCTCGGAACAAGCTGACAGGTCGAGGAAACCGAGAATATTCAGACGGTGGTTGATGCTAACAACTACCACGTCTTTCTTGGCCAGTTGCATGCCTGGATCCCAGGCCGAAGTACCAGAGTCGAAGCCGCCTCCATGTAACCATACCATCACGGGTTTAGAGCCCTTCTTATTGGTAGTCCATACATTCAGAACACAAGAGTTCTTCTCTGACATCTCTGCCTCGCTGAGCTCACGACCTCCAGTGTTCTGCATGGCCTGTGGACCCCAGTGGTCGCAGACGCGGATTGTGTCCCACTTGTCTACGGGCAATGGTGGCATGAAACGCTCAATCTTTGCATAAGGAATGCCAAGGAATCCCATCGTTCCTTCGTGGTCAAAACCTTTTACCAGTCCGGATTCTGTCTTGACCACCATAGAACCCTTGACTTGCGCCATGCTCGTCATCACGGACAGCATGACCATCATAGATAATAAAACAGCTTTTCTCATAAATAGTTGATAATTATATTTCTTTTGACGTAATCATGCTGCGTAAGTTAAGTCGTATGTCTGATAATTATAAAACATTAACGAATCTGTCATGAAAAAATTCTCTATTTCTGTTTATTATATGTACTTTTGCACATCATAAGGAAGATATGGAGAGATTGTGGAACAGGAACTACTGTAAGGTGATGACGGCGAATTTTGCGTTGTTTTTTGCCTTTTATGTGCTGACGCCGTTGCTGCCGCTCTATCTGAGTGAGCATTTCGGAGCGACGAAAGATGTGATAGGTCTGGTGCTCTCGGGCTATACCATCACAGCGCTGCTGTTTCGACCCTTCAGTGGCTATGTAGTCGATTCGTTCCCAAGGAAAACAGTGCTGATGGTTGCCTTCGGTGGCTTCGCAATCTTCTTCGCAGGCTACTTAGCTGCCTCGACCTTGTTACTATTCACAATCATTCGCACACTGCATGGTGGTCCTTTCGGAGCGCTAACCGTATCGAACTCGACAGTGGCCATCGACGTACTACCTTCCAGTAGGCGTACGGAGGGTATTGGCTACTATGGACTGAGCAATAATCTGGCGATGGCCTTGGCACCTACCGTTGGTATCTTTATCTATCAACTGACCAATAGCTTCGATTTCCTTTTTTGGTTGGCTCTGATTGTCGCCTGTCTCGGATGGTTAGTCGATGCCACGATTAAGATTCCTCAATCACTTCCCAAGAAATGCGCCCCTGTGGTAGAAAACCTGCCGCAGGATGTGTTGCAGGTTTCTCATCCCCTCTGGGGTGGCAGGGTTGGACTGGACCGTTTCTTCTTAGTGCGCGGCTGGCTGTTGGGGGTGAACATGGTGGCTTTTGGTTTCAGTTTCGGCGTGCTGAGTAACTATCTCGCTATCTACGGCAAGGAGGTCATGGGTATCACGGGGGGTACAGGCACCTATTTCATGCTCTGCTCCATAGGTCTTATTCTCTCGCGATTGCAAGGCGGAAGGGCCTTGAGAGCTGGTAGGGTAACGCATAATGCCGGGGAGGGCATGGTGATCTCGCTCGTGGGATATACCTTGTTTATCCTCATGCCTACTTTCTTCGCCGAGAGCCATTCAGCCATCATGATGGGCTATTACGGTTCGGCTCTGCTGATAGGATTGGGCAATGGACATATGTGGCCTGCCTTCCAGAATATGACCATCAATGTGGCTCATAACAACCAGCGAGGAACGGCCAACTCGACCATTCTCATCTCGTGGGATATCGGTATGGGACTGGGTATTCTGGTGGGAGGCGTCGTGTCAGAGCTCTTAGGTTATGGTGCTGCCTTCTGGACGGTTGTGTTGGTTAATGCTTCAGGAGTCGCCTGTTTCTTCCTTGCCACGAGGACTTTCTTCCTCAGGAGGAACCTGAATCCAACGGTGAGATGATGCAGCATATCTCGAAGGAATAGACGTTCCTTGAGGTTACGTTGAATCCTTTAAATCAGAGATGAATCCTATATGTTAACAATCATCCCCAACCGTTTGGCTGGGGATGATTGTTATTTCTTTCCATTGATGGTATAATCGAGTGCCGCTCCGATGGCGGTGCAGTACTGCGAGTATTGGGGAATATGGAATTTAATGTGATAGAGCTTCTCCAAAGCAGGGAAAACTTCTTTGCACTGTGGCAGTAATGACAGGTTGCCGATTAGAACGAAATTGCGTATGTCACTGCCCAATGAAGCCAGCCATGCGGCAGATCCTATACTCTGAAGAACCATATGGATCAGTCCTGCTGCGATGTCCTCCTTGGCAGCGTCGCTCTGGGCTCTGGCAAAGTTGGAAGCTGTGGTGTCCATCGTCAAGCCTGGAACAGGGATGGCACTGATGTCGCCAATTGTCAGGTCTATGTTACTGACATTACCCATCTTGGCCATCTTGGCTACTTGACTGATGTCGCTTGTGTTGAGCAGCAGGCGTGACAAGCCTGCCAGGGTTCCACCGCCGACACCGATACCTCCGATATGCTTCATCTCCTTACCATCGCATTTAACGAACGACGTACCTGTTCCCATGGAGACGACGATGGTGTGGTCGAGCTTGGATTCGAAACGTGCGCCAAGCCCGTCAGCAACAAACTCCTCCGACTTAGCTGTCGGCAGTCCGTAGATAGGCTGGTCAATATAGGCGGCACCCACACCTGTGAGCATCACCTGCTCCACATCCTTCAGATCTATATCGTTGTCATGCAGGTATTTTCCGAAAGCACCATAGAGAGAGGTAATAGGATCTGCGGCAGTAATGTGAATAGGTGCCGATACATGACCGTCTGTGATGCCGACGATCTTTGTGGTTGATATGCCCACGTCAATGCCAATGACTATTCCCATAAGTCGATTGTTTAGGATTATAAAAGAAAACCCGGCCGCCATAACGCGAAACCGGGCTAATGAAAGGAGGAGTGGTACCTCCAGGAATCGAACCGGGGACACACGGATTTTCAGTCCGATGCTCTACCAACTGAGCTAAGGCACCAATTTGTCAATTTGCAATCGCCTTTCATCGTTTTGCGGGTGCAAAGGTACGAACATTTTTTGAACCCACCAAATTTTTAATGAACTTTTTTCGAAAAACTATTCACTAATCTTGATTCTTGATTTACTTCTCCAGTGGGTTCCATCCTTGTGCTTTCAACTCAAACTCCTGATTGTCACGGGTTACGAGTACTTTTCCGAATTTCTCATCCGTGATATGCCCGATTAGCTTGATGTCTTCGATAGTCTCAATTTTTTCGTGATCGCCGATGGGAACAGTGAAAAGCAACTCGTAATCCTCACCACCATTCAAGGCACAGGTGGTCACGTTCATGTTCATTTCTTCGGCCATGACTGCTGTCTGGTAGTCGATAGGGATGTTCTTCTCATAGATACGACATCCCACCCCCGACTGTTTGCAGATGTGCATGAGCTCGGATGAGAGTCCGTCGCTGATGTCCATCATGGCGGTAGGACGGATGCCAGCCGCACGAAGTTTCTCGATGATGTCGCCGCGTGCCTCTGTCTGCAATTGTCGTTGTAACAGATATTCCTTTCCTGCGAAGTCGGGCTGGAAGTGCGATAGTTCCTCAAGGGTGCGCTTGTCGTTCTTCTTCTTGGCTTCCTCTACCTGTTGATAGTAGACGCTTTTCTCACGCTCCAGTAGCTGCAGTCCCATGTAGGCTGCCCCAAGATCGCCAGAAACACAAATGAGGTCCGTGTCCTTCGCTCCATTACGGTAGACGATGTCCTCTTTACGGGCCTCACCGATACAGGTGATACTGATGGCCAGTCCTGTATAAGAAGATGTGGTATCGCCACCGATGATGTCGACATTCCATTTCTCGCAGGCCAGGCGAAGTCCCTGATAGAACTGCTCGATATCCTCCACGCTGAAGCGCTTGCTGATGGCCAGTGAGACAGTCATCTGGCGAGGTGTGCCATTCATGGCGAAGATATCGCTGATGTTGACCATCGCAGACTTATAGCCGAGGTGCTGCAGGTCGATATAAGTCAGGTCGAAGTGTACACCCTCCATCAGCAGGTCGGTGGTGATGAGCACTTCCTTATCTGGGTAGCTGAGTACGGCGCAGTCATCGCCCACGCCGTACTTCGTACTCTCGTTTTTGATCTTGAGATCTTTTGTGAGGTGGTCTATCAGACCGAATTCTCCTAATTTTGCTATTTCCATGTTAACTCCTCTTAATCATCTCTCTCATGATCTCGGTCATCAGTGGCTGTGCCTTATTGGCAGCCTCCTGCACCTCCTCGTGACTGACCTCTACAGGATCGTCGAAGCCGCCAAGATCGGTGATGACTGACACACCAAAAGTACGGATGCCACAGTGATGGGCTACGATTACTTCGGGTACAGTTGACATACCGACGGCGTCACCGCCGAGCAAATGATACATCTTATATTCTGCGGGGGTCTCGAAGGTAGGTCCCTGAACACCGACATAGACGCCGTGTTGCACCTTGATGCCTTTCTCCTTGGCAATCTCGTCAGCCAGTGCCACCAGCGACAGATCATAGGTTTCATGCATATCTGGGAAACGTGGACCCGTAGGGAAGTTCTTACCACGGAGCGGATGCTCGGGGAAGAAATTGATGTGGTCGGTGATGATCATCAGATCGCCGATGCTGAACTGCGGGTTCATACCACCGGCAGCATTTGATACAAAGAGAGTCTTGATGCCTAATTCGTACATCACGCGCACAGGGAAGGTTACTTCCTTCATCGAGTAGCCCTCGTAGAAGTGGAAGCGTCCCTGCATAGCAAGGATATCCACCCCACCCAACTTTCCAAAGATTAACTTTCCACTATGTCCTTCCACGGTGGATACCGGGAAGTTCGGTATATCAGAATAAGGGAACTCCGTCTTGTCAGTTATTTCTGAAGACAATTGTCCGAGGCCGGTCCCCAGAATTATCGCTGTCTTGGGACTTGTAGTC
>JAEEGL015703130.1_pt1 | contig 92549 bp, 75 predicted proteins | sample 9134231 | NCBI WGS metagenome assembly JAEEGL01 (sample SAMN16246548, study PRJNA631951) | gut metagenome | biome: gut microbiome; feature: rumen; material: fiber-attached | host: Bos | place: Iran: Karaj | collected 2018-10 | reverse complement strand
GGAGGATTCGGTAATATAGGCGGCTCCGTCTTTTTCGGATTATTATCTTCCGGGATTGTAGTTTCTTTGTTTTACCTGTTTTCAGAAGAGGACGTCAGAAACAGGAGAATCTATGGGTACATACTGGCAGCATTCACAGTTATTGTGATTGGAATACTTTTGCTTGCCATACATGTAAGATAATTTCCAGTTTGGCGGGCAGGTCTTTTGTTGTCCGCAGTTATAACGACCATCGGATTTTGGCCCACAAAATCCGTGAGACAAAACAGGCGTGACCACAGCGGTCACGCCTGCTTCATAGTGCTTTTTAGCCGGCAAATGGCTTTCTCAAGTCAACTTCTTTCTGGAGTATGCCCCAAGGCCGTGCTCTTTTTTTCATGTTATACATCAGCCGATCAGTTCGCTTAGTTTCTTGCCGAAGAAGTAATCGTGAGTGATCCTGTCGTATTCGGACCACAGCGGAAGAGACCTGCATTCCGCAGCTCTCGGACAGGTCTGGGTATCTGAAGCCAGACAGGCAACAGGCGCGAGCGGCCCTTCTGTAAGTTCAAGTATCTCGCCTATACTGTATTCTTCCGGTTTCCTGCAAAGCCTGTACCCGCCACCTTTGCCGCTGGTACCGGAGATCAGACCGCCTTTGACCAGGTCTTTGACTATGATCTCGAGATATTTCTTTGAGATGCCTTCTCTGGAGGCTATATCCTTCAAAGGTATATATCGGCCGTTATCGAATTCCGCAAGGTCCGACATGACCCTTACAGCATATCTGCCTCTGGTGGATATCATTTTTACATCCTCCTTCATTCATCGATCTATTGCCTATTATACTGCAGGGTAAATAATTGCTTCAAGTCCAATTACCTATTGACATGATAGGTTAATAGCGCATATCATTTATCTCAGAGAGAATAAGAAACAAGGAGAATCATAAAGTGATATATGCAGATAACGCTGCGACCACAAAAATGAGTGAAGCGGCAATAAAGGAAATGGTTGCGGTCAACGAAAATACATTCGGAAATCCGTCGACCCTGTACAGCATAGGGCAGAGTGCCAAGGAAGTGCTGGAGAAAGCGAGACAGTCCGTGGCTTCGGTCATCGGCGCGGAACCGAACGAGATATATTTTACTTCCGGCGGAAGCGAAGCTGATAACCAGGCCATCGTTTCCGCTGCGATGAACGGCAGGCGGAACGGAAAGATGCACATCGTGTCTACTGCCTTTGAACACCATGCTGTTCTGAACACACTTGAAAAACTGAAAAAGGAAGAATTCGACATCACTCTGTTGGATGTGCATGAGAACGGTATCGTGATCCCGTCGGAAGTCGAGGAAGCCATAAGGGATGACACGTGTCTCGTCACTGTAATGTTTGCAAACAACGAGATCGGCACCATACAGCCGATCGGGGAGATCGGAGAGATATGCAGGAGAAAAGGAGTTCCTTTTCACACGGATGCGGTCCAGGCAATGGGGCATATAAAGGTGGATGTCAACGAACTGAACGTTGACATGCTGTCCGCTTCTGCACATAAATTCCACGGGCCGAAAGGCGTCGGATTCCTGTACGCAAGAAAAGGCACAAGGCTGACCAACCTCATCGAAGGAGGAGAACAGGAGAGAGGAAAGAGAGCAGGTACGGAGAATGTACCGGGCATCGCAGCCATGGCGGTCGCTCTTGAGGAAGCCGCAGGTAAGATGAATGAATACTCTGCTCATCTGACACCGATAAGGGACAGGATCATTGCCGGCCTCAGCAGGATCCCGCATTCAGCCCTGAACGGAGACGCCGTAAGAAGACTTCCCGGCAACATCAACTTCTGTTTTGAAGGCATCGAGGGAGAGAGCCTTCTTCTGCTGCTGGATGACAAAGGCATTCAGGCTTCTTCCGGAAGCGCATGTACATCGGGGTCACTGGACCCCAGTCACGTGCTCCTGGCGATAGGAAGAGTCCATGATGTGGCGCACGGTTCACTGAGACTGAGCATCGGGGAAGATATCACAGAGGGAGATGCCGATCTCATGGTGGACTCTGTATCAGAAGTCGTTGAATATCTCAGAAGCTTCTCGCCTGTTTGGAGAGATCTGATGAGCGGAAAATCACAGTTTATACTCTAAGAAGGAGAAATAATAATGGCACTGTACAGCGAAAAAGTCATGGATCATTTCAGAAATCCGCGCAATGTAGGAGTGATCGAAGATGCAAACGGCATCGGTGAAGTAGGAAATGCGAAATGCGGGGACATTATGAAGATGTACCTGAAGATAGAAGATGATATCATTAAAGATGTGAAGTTCGAGACTTTCGGATGCGGAAGTGCTATAGCCTCCAGCTCCATGGCTACGGAACTGATAAAAGGCAAACCGGTATCGGAAGCCATGAAACTTACAAATAAGGCTGTAACAGAAGCCCTCGACGGACTGCCGGCATATAAGCTGCATTGTTCGGTGCTTGCCGAAGAAGCCATACAGTCAGCGTTGGACGATTATTACAAAAGGAAAGGAACCGAGAGCCGGGAATGACTCCGGAGGTGGTAAAAATGTCTAAGATATATAAAGGTGCTATTGAACTGATAGGAAATACACCGCTTGTGGAAGTGGTAAACATCGAGAAGGAACTCGGGCTGGAAGCTACCGTGCTCGTGAAGCTGGAGTATCTGAATCCGGCGGGAAGCGTCAAGGACAGGATCGCAAAGGCTATGATAGAAGATGCCGAGTCCAAAGGTCTGCTCAAGCCCGGTTCTGTGATCATAGAACCGACAAGCGGCAACACTGGCATAGGACTGGCTTCGATCGCAGCATATAAAGGATACCGCATGATACTGACCATGCCGGAGACAATGAGCGTTGAGAGAAGGAACATACTCAAGTCATACGGCGCTGAGATAGTCCTCACTGAGGGATCAAAGGGAATGAGCGGTGCGATCGCAAAGGCGGATGAACTGGCGAAGGAGATACCTGACAGCTTTATCCCGGGTCAGTTCGTGAACCCGGCCAATCCAGCCGTTCACAAAGCTACGACCGGACCGGAGATCTGGAACGATACTGACGGAAAGGTTGACATATTCATCGCGGGAGTCGGGACCGGGGGTACCATCACAGGAATCGGTGAGTATCTCAAGGAACAGAACCCGGACGTCAAAGTAGTAGCGCTTGAGCCTGATGATTCTCCCGTGCTGTCGGAAGGCAGATCGGGAAGCCACAAGATCCAGGGTATCGGAGCGGGATTTGTCCCGGAGGTCCTCAATACCAAGGTGTATGATGAGATCTTCCGTGCAAAGAGCGATGATGCTTTTGCGGCTGCAAAGCTGCTCGCAAGAAAAGAAGGGATCTCTGTAGGTATCTCTTCAGGCGCTGCTCTTCATGCGGCAATAGTATATGCAGGCAGACCTGAGAACAAGGGGAAGACTATCGTTGCGCTGCTGCCTGACAGCGGTGACAGATACTATTCGACTCCTCTGTTTTCCGAATGAAGATCAACTGAAGACTGAATGACAGGATCGGCTGTCCGGGTATCCGGACAGCCGATCCTTGATATAAAACATATTAATTAGCGCTTGTGTATCATCCATCCTTGGTGACGCTGAGTATATACCAGAAACCGTTGCTGTGAATGACCTCAAATATATATGTCATGACATCATCCTGCGGATCACTGCCATTCTTCAGATGCACATACAGGTCAAGCCCTCTGTCAGCAGTGATGCCGAGTTTGTCCAGAGTATCACTGTAGATATCTATATTCCATTCGATGGTGTGATGTATATTCCATTCAGAGATTTCTTCATATCCGTTTTCCGCATACAGATCGTCCAGAGTTTTGACGATGTCTGAGTTTGTCTTGTAGATGCCGGAATAATAGGCAAGAAGATTCGGCTCTACGCAGGAAAGTGCTACAACAGGCTTGCTGGCTTTAAGGGAAGATACATAATCGTCCACCAGCGGCTCATAGTAATAGTATGCCGGTTCCAGCCTCATGAGTTTAGCTGAGCGTCCCGAGAATGAGAAGATGTTCACGCAGTACAGTCCTATCCCAAAGACTATTGATGCCACTGCTGTGATGCACGCGATCACGCCGGCTATCCTGAGAACTTTTTTCATGATGATTCTCCGATCAGCCAGCTGATGCACTCATGCATCCTGTCTTCGTACCCGTCGAAATGTGTTCCCGAAGTATAGCGGAAAGATGCCTCGAAACGGTCGGATTCACTGTTCAGATGTTCAGTGATCTTCCTCATCATCTCGCCGGTATGCTGCATCTTTACATTCCGTGTCTTCTCTTCTCTGTTGCCAAGGGAGAAGAAAACGCTCCCGGATTCCGCCAGAGGGATGCGTTCCAGAGCCCAGTCCTCAAAACCGTCATACCATACGCTGCCTGACACGCATCCGCACAGTCTCAGGTCAGCACGGCTGTAGAATGAGTAGAGAGAGAAAAGACCTGCAAGGGAATATCCCGCCATTCCGCGGAAATCAGGCTCGCCCGTTATATCCTCCACAGCAGGTACTATCTCTCTGTAGAAAGCGTCCAGAAAAGCATCTGCTTTTCCGCCGAAATCAGGTCTTCCTCTGAATGCTGCAGGAGCCGGCCATGGTGTCATCTGGGAATCCCAGTCGTCGCAGACGACTGCCGCAGCTGCAAAAGAAGGGGATGCAAACCTGTCAATGATCGCGTTCAGACTGTTCGGATCTGATACAGGGATATATATCAGCGTATCGTAATCACTGTCAGGGATGAATATCCTGACTGACGCAGAGTTTAATGTCAAATCCTGAAAAGCCATTTCATTCTCCTGTCGGATCAGTAGTTCTCAAGTACATATCTGAGCATCCTGTAAGCAGCATGTTTTTTTGCTTCGCGCTTGGATGAAGATGTGCCGGTAAATCTCTTTTTCTCACCGGTGATGACGCAGCGGGCGGTCCAGATGGAACTGCCGTTCTTGTCATATCTCTCCGTAAAACCATATTTCGGAAGAGGGAAGTATCCTCTTCTGGCGAGGGTCTCCAGCTGATTGATCGCTTCTGCCCTGTTGGGATTCGGGATCTCTCTTCTTATAAATGAGAGCAGACCGTTTTCCTTAAGATGAGTATATGCAAGCCTGCATACGTTTTTCCTTGCCTGGCTGTTGCTGGCACCGAATCCGCGGAAAAGGGGAAGATCATCATTAAGCTTGAGATAGCATTGACAAGTGCTGGATAGTATCTCATCAAGTTCCGGACCGTCCTCTTTTCCCGATTCCTGTGATATGCCGTCAAACGGGAATTTCATTGCTGCCTGAAAACTGCCTTTTCTGTAGTGGTACAGAGGCCTCGTTCCTGTATCTTTCAGCACCCAGGCCTGAAGCAGACCGACGTAATCGTCATCTGACTCCTCAAGGAACTCGTCGGGATTCAGCATTATCTCGACTGTGTCCTGCATGGCCTTCATGTCCCAGCCGGAATCTATGGCAACTGCTCCAAGGATCGCTTCAAAAAGATCCTCCTGTACCGACTGTTCTCTGTCGACTTTCTGCATCTCATCACCGCGTCCCATGATCAGATACTTTGCGAATCCGAGTTCCCGCATCCTTTGAGCGAGAGTCTTTTTTTCTACGAGAGAGCTCTTGATCTCCGTAAGCTCCCCCTCGTCATATCTGCTTGAGTATTCGCTGTATTTCTCACTGTCGGTGATCTTTCCGTACTTTTCTGTCAGAAGTCTTACTACCATAAGGTCCAGGACCTTATCACCTATGAATTCCAGCACCTCGTTGTTCTGGCCGCCTTTTTCAGCAGAGTATGATTTTCTGACAAAAGCCTGCTGAAGAAGATCTGTGTTCCTGAAGGAATAACCTATCTGATCCTGAATGAAGCTCAGATCTTTATTATCCAATACATGTTCCTCCTGTAGTGATTGGGAACCCGACGGCGATTTATACAAACAAAAGACCTGCCGAACAGCAGGTCTGGAAACAGAGATTTGGATCAGGCCGTTTGCTCATGTCCGCTTTCACAGACAGGAACAAACCGCATTCGTCAAAAGTGTGTTTCCGCACCGTCGGACTCCAGTTTGATTACATTGTAGCATACACTTCGATTTTGCTTCAAAAAACTCCGGGTTCGGAACAGTGTGCGGAGGCAGGAACATGACCGGACAGGTCTGACTGGCGGCTTTGATGCCGTTTTTCTTGCGTGCGCATTTCCTGTGGAGTATAATACCGACAGTTACTTGCCGGTGTGATGGAATTGGCAGACGTGCGGGACTCAAAATCCCGTGGTAGCGATACCGTGCGGGTTCGACCCCCGCCACCGGCACCATCTGTGAGGTCGTAGCATCACTGCTGCGGCTTTTATTCATTTGCGAACAGAGCGGCAGGTTCATACATTCGGCCATGTCTACAGGCGTAACGGGAAAAGAGAACAGCAGTATGAGGGACTTCCTGTTTTTGTGGAGCACACAGGCACTGTCGGTACTGGGAAGCGACATGACATCGTTTGCGCTGACGCTCTGGGTGTTCCAGGAGACAGGCTCAGCATTGCGGACGGCGCTGCTTTCCGTGTGTTCATATGTCCCTTACGTGCTCGTCAGTATTTTTGCCGGAGCTCTTTCTGACAGATGGGACAAAAAGAGGACTATGCTCTTCTGTGATGCATTTGCCGCAGCATGCACGGTCACGGTCCTGGTTCTTTTCAGATCAGGTATGCTTCGCCCCTGGTATCTTTACGTTATCAATGCAGTCAGCGGACTGATGAATACTGTTCAGAGACCTGCGTCTGATGTAGCTGTCACTCTTGTTACGCCGAAAGACAGATTCCAGCAGACAAGCGGCCTGAGATCACTGTCAAGGTCGGTAAACATGGTCCTTCACCCGGTACTGGCAACGGCTATGTACGCTTTCGGCGGAATGTATCTGGTGATAACCGTCGACCTGATCACATTCATCATCGCCTTTGTATCGCTAGCCTTCATGATCAGGATCCCGGAAGTCGAAACTGACGGAGATTCAGAGAAGGTCTCTGTGATCCACTCAGCCGGAGAGGGGCTGGCTTTCCTGGGAGAGAACAGACTGGTGCTGTATCTCATTCTGTTTCTGGCCGGAGTGAATCTGGTCGCTTCAGCTTTCGACTCGGTGCTGCCGGCATATATCCTTCCGCTTGAGAACGGAGGAGAGAAAGTGCTGGGTACGGTACTTTCCACAGCAGGTCTCGCAATGGTCGCCGGGAGTCTGGCGGTCACCATTGTTCCGAAACCGAAAGACAGAGTCAGAGTCATCCTGTATACGATGCTGTTTTCGCTGACCACCGACAATCTTCTCATGTCGCTCAGCAGGTCTCCCATGTCGTGGTACATCGCCCAGATCCTCGGGTATGTGCCTGTCCCCATAATGTCTTCCAACCTTGACGTGGTCATCAGAACATCGATTCCCGTTGAGATGCAGGGAAGGGTATACGCATGCAGAAACACGCTTCAGTTCTTCACGATCCCGCTGGGACAGTTCCTTGGCGGTCTTCTGGTCGACAGGTTCTGTGAGCCGTTTATGGCTGCGGCGGGAAGCGGATTCGCCGGGAAACTGTTTGGCAGCGGACCCGGATCAGGGGCTGCGCTGATGATCTTCCTTCTCGGAATAGCCGGATTCGTGATCTGCGCGGTATTCATGAGGATACTCAGGGATCACAGCTACTCAGAATAAAAGGATCTGAAGGACCGGTCTGTGTAGAAACACGGACCGGTCTTTTGTCTGTCTTGTCAATTGACGGATAGAAATGCGTGATAATAAAATCAAATCACAGAATACAGATTATAAGGAGAAACTATCGTGTTAAGAGAAGTCAGAGTAGAAAACGGCCTGGTCCGCGGTATTCCTGCGGCAGATCCCAGGATAACCGCTTTCAAAGGGATCCCATACGCCGCGCCTCCTGTCGGTGAGCTCCGCTGGAGAGCGCCTCAGCCGGCAGCGGACTGGGAAGGCGTGAGAGACTGTGCCAGGTTCGGACCTATCGCAATGCAGGAGACGCCAGGCCTGGATCCCAATGCATTCTATTCCAAAGAGTGGCATGTCGATCCGGAGATACCGATGAGTGAAGACTGTCTGCAGCTTAATATCTGGACTCCCGCAAAAAGCGCAGATGAGAAACTGCCCGTAATGGTCTGGATATTCGGAGGAGGGCTCTACAACGGATATCCCGCGGAGATGGAGTTCGATGGTGAGAGATTCGCAAGAAGAGGTGTCATCCTGGTCTCTGTCAACTACAGGCTAAACGCGTTCGGATTCCTCGCGCATCCCGAGATCACAAAGGAATGCCCGGAGTTCCCGACGAATTTCGGACATCTGGATCAGAGATTTGCCCTGCAGTGGATCAAGCGCAACATAGGGGCATTCGGAGGAGATCCTGAGAACATTCTGGTATTCGGTCAGTCGGCGGGCGGCGGAAGCACCTTCATGCAGGTGATCTCTCCGCTGAACGAAGGCCTTTTCCAGAAAGCAATCCACCACAGCAGCGGCGGGCAGCTGCCTCCTGCTCTCGACAGTTTTACGCTTGAAGATGCCGAGAAGATGGGAGAGCAGTTCTTTGCGGATCTCGGCGTCAGCACCCTCGCAGAAGCGAGAGCTCTGCCTGCGGAGAAGATCGTGGAACTCGGCAAACTCAGAAAGTACAATTTCGGCACGGTGGTAGGCGATGCGTTCATGCCAGATTATCCGACGAGCATGATCACGGACGGAAAGCGCAATGATATCACCATCATGACGGGAAATACAGGCAACGAATTCCAGATCCGGGTCCAGGGCGAGACGATGGATGAGATAAAGGATTATGCCAAAATGATGTTCGGCGACCGTGCCCAGGAGTATCTGGATATCATAACGAAGGATACCGACGATATAGAACAGATCAAAAAGAACGGTCAGTGGAACCGCTTCGCTGTCGGCAACTATATCTGGCTTGACACCAACATCGCTCAGGGGAAACCCAACATCTACTATTATTACTTCAATCCGGAGATCCCCGGGGACGATGCCGGTTCGTTCCATTCCAGCGACCTGTGGTTTGCATTCGAGACGCTGGCAAAATGCTGGAGACCGTTCCAGGGCAAACACTACGACCTGGCCCGCAAGATGTGCAACTACTGGACTAACTTCGCAAAGACGGGAGATCCCAACGGACCTGACAATGACGGTACGCCGATGCCTGAATGGCGCATAACTTCTGCCGGAGATGTCCATCCGATGTACTTCGGAGATGATGCTGCAATGGATGAGAGCCCGCGTACTGATCTGGAGAACTTCCTTGTTGATTTCTACTCAAAGAAACTTGCCAATAAGGAAAAGATCACGTTCGGAAGGGCGGTAGGCCGCAGGGCAGACGGTTCTCTGATCATGAAAATGGGATGATATGTCTTATTTGACAGGATATCCATGCGCCTCCCTGAAAGGGGAGGCGCATTTGTGTAAAGTTACATAATACGCGGATATAACAGCGATCGGATCGATCGATCTTGTATCTGATGTGTAACTTGCTTTTGACACATAAAAGCTTTAAACTATTAAAGTACGAAAGAAAGAACAGGTTTTCTCATGAACAGAAATCTCAACGGCAGATACTTTTATTTCAGGGCTTATTTTGAGGCTCTGTATTTTGTGGTGAATAAAAGTTAAGCTGCCGGAGAAAAGAGAAAGAACGACCAGCGGCTTTGCCAGAGAGGCAGGACCGCTTTTTTTTCGGCAATTATAGCTTAGGTAGGTAAACAGAATGAAAAAGAAACTGACCGCGCTTTTTTTGATCGCTGTTCTTGTGTTCGCTCTGGCTTCATGCGGGCAGAAGAAGGAAGAAGAGAACAACAATGAGCCCGCTGACGAACCCAGGATGTTCCATGTCGGCATAGTTCAGCTGGTACAGCATCCGGCTCTGGATGCTGCTACTCAGGGATTTCAGGACGCGCTCAAGGAGAAACTGGGCGACCGTGTCGTGTTTGACGTAAAGAACGGCTCCGGCGAACCTGCGAACTGTACGACCATAGTAAACGGATTCATCTCAGACGAAGTCGATCTGATCATGGCAAATGCGACTCCCGCCGTTGCTGCTGCTGCGACGGCTACATCTGACATCCCGATCCTGGGGACATCGGTCACGGAGTATGGCGCGGCACTTGATATCGCGAACTTCAACGGGACATCCGGGATCAACGTTTCGGGAACATCCGATCTGGCACCGCTGGATCAGCAGGCGCAGATGGTCAAAGATCTTTTCCCGGAGGCAAAGACCGTAGGTATACTGTTCTGTTCATCGGAGGCTAACTCCAAATATCAGGTCAAAGTTGTATCGGAATGCCTGGTCAAACTCGGTATGGAACCCAAGGAATTCAGTTTCACCGATACCAATGATATCGCAGCAGTCGCCCAGCAGGCATGCGATGAATCGGATGTGCTGTACATCCCAACTGACAACAAGGCTGCCGACTGTGCAGAGACTATCAATAATGTTGCTTCCGTTGCAAACGTACCGATCATCGCCGGTGAGGAAGGCATCTGCAAGGCATGCGGTGTTGCTACGCTTACTATCGATTACTATGACCTCGGACATGAGACCGGCCTCATGGCTTTCGAGATCCTGGAGAATGGTGCGGATGTATCAAAGATGGAGATCCGCTATGCTCCTGAATTCACCAAGAAGTTCAATCCCGCTCTTGCGGAAAAGTTCGGACTCACCTTCGGTGATGACTATGTAGCAATAGAAGACTAAGAACGAAAGGAAACGATCCTTTTATGAGCGTTATAGACTATTTCTATTCATTGGATCCGTCAAAGCTTGTTAAGAATCTTCCCGGCGGCATAGCTCAGGGTATACTCTGGGGGCTTATGGCTCTCGGAGTATACATTACGTTCAGACTGCTCAATGTCTCCGACCTCACAGTCGAAGGTTCTTTTGCGACAGGCGGGGCTGTGACAGTGGTTCTGATAACAGGAGGCAGCCCGGCCTGGCTGAGTTCTTTGTTCGGAGCTGCATCGGAGCAGTTTCCCACCTGGGCTGCACTGCTTATAGCATTTATCGTAGGCGTGCTCTGCGGCCTGATCACCGGAATGCTGCACAGCTATCTGGGTATTCCGGCTATCCTTGCAGGAATACTTACCCAGCTTGCGCTTTTCTCAGTAAACCTCCGTATAATGAACATGTCCTCAAATATCCCTGTAAGCGTTGACAAGTATGATCTCTATGTCTCGGGAAGATATGTGCTGAAGTCGATTCCCGTTGCGGCTGTTATCACTGCTGCGGTCATAGGGATCTTGTACTGGTATTTCGGTACCGAACAGGGAAGTGCGATCAGATCCACGGGCAACAACCCGGTGATGAGCAGGGCACAGGGAATAGATATTGAAAAGATGAAGATGATTGGCTTCGCCATCTCTAACGGGATAGTTGCGCTGGCCGGTGGCCTTGTGGCTCAGTATCAGGGATTCGCTGACGTCAACATGGGAAGAGGAGCGAGCGTCATAGGGCTCGCTGCAGTCATCATAGGCGATGTTGCATCCAAAGCTATATTCAAGGGGCACATCAATTTCGCGGTCAAGATGGCTTTCGTGATCCTGGGCGGGATAGTCTACTATGCCGTCGTCATCCTGGTACTCTGGATGAAGCTGAACACCAACGATCTCAAACTGTTCACCGCACTGATCGTGGCGCTGTTCCTGGGGATACCTTATCTCCAGAGCAAAAAGAGGGAGTCATTCGCCTCTGCTGCGAAAGGAGGGAGCGGAAATGCTGAGACTTGAGAATGTCTGGAAAGTGTTCGATCAGGGAACTATCAACCAGAAAGTAGCCCTGAAGGGAATAGACCTGAACATTAAAGAGGGCGAGTTCGTCACCGTCATCGGCGGAAACGGAGCCGGTAAGTCTACGCTACTGAATGCTGTTGCAGGTACATGGCCGGTCACCAAAGGCAGGATCTTTATAGACGGGAACGACGTTACCGGTCTGCCCGACTACAAAAGAGCATCCCTTATAGGCAGAGTCTTCCAGGATCCGATGCTGGGCACTGCATCTGAGATGCAGCTGGAGGAGAACCTCGCGCTGGCGTTCCGCAGATGGAAAAAACGCGGGCTCAGCTGGGGAGTGACTAACGAAGAGAGAAAGATCTTCCGCGAAAGACTGGCGGCTCTCGGACTGGGTCTGGAAGACAGGCTTACGGCTCAGATAGGTACGCTGTCCGGAGGTCAGCGCCAGGCAGTCACTCTGCTGATGGCCAGCCTGAATGCCCCGAAGCTGCTGCTTCTGGATGAGCATACCGCTGCGCTCGACCCGGCAACAGCGGCCAAGGTGCTTGAGATCTCCGACAGTATCGTGCACGAGAAGAAGCTTACCTGCCTTATGATCACCCATAACATGACTGATGCTATCAATCTCGGCAACAGGCTCATCATGATGAACGAGGGTACGATCGTAGTTGATATATCAGGCGATGAAAAAAAGCAACTGACGAAAAATGATCTGCTGCAGAAGTTCGCTGAAGTAGCGGGAGTACAGGAGGAGACCGACTCGGTCCTTCTTTCCTGACTGAGACATCAAAACATCTTGAGGGACCGCAGTATAACAGCGGTCTCTCATCGCAATTTGAACAATAAACTCATTCTGAAACTATCAATATGACGATTTGAAACCGTAAAGGCCGGCGGTTGTTTAATCGGAACTGTGTTTAGCATAGAATACTAGGTAGAAAGTAACCTGATTGACGGTCATTCCACAGACCGTTCTGCACAAAGGAAAAGGAGATTCGAGATGAAGACAATCAAAGACAAGTACATCGTAATGGGCTCTGACGGAGCAGGCTTTCCTCTCAAGGAGGCAGTCAAGATGCATCTTGAAGACCTGGGCTGGACAGTCGAGGACGTAGGCGTCAAATCTCTTGACGGCCCTACGGAGATGTTCAACCGCGTGGGTTTCAGGGTCGGAGCCAAGATCTCGGAAGGTGAATATGAGAAGGGACTCGTATTCTGCGGAACAGGCATGGGCATCCATGTAGCCGCGGGAAAGTGCCCCCATGTACAGGCAGGTGTCGTTGAGAGCGTACCCGCAGGTAAACGCGCAGCTGCCGCCAACAACCTCAATGTCCTTGCGATGGGCTCTCAGTATGTCTCGCCTGCCATGGGCATCGAGATCGTTGATGAATTCCTGAACACACCGTTCGGCGGAGATTACGGCGAGGCATTCCTTGCGATGCACAAACTCGCGTGGGAGGAGATCGATGAGTTCGATTATGAGGCATTCAAGGCAAACGGCTTCGAGCCTATCCACAAATATGATGTGGAGAGACCGAGACCTACAGGAGACAACAGGCGCAAAGGCAATGTATCCTACAAGCCGTTCCTCAGATAATGATGCAGATGATCTACCGTCAGGGATAGTAAAAAACAGTCCGCCTTCAGCGGACTGTTTTTATGTGTGAAAAAAGGAGCTGCACTTTATAAGCACAGCTCCTTGATCGAAAGGCTCGGTAAATTCAGGCTGCGGCCTCTTCTTCGTCTCCCTTTTTCATGGAAGTGTATCCGATGAAAAGAACGATGATGAAGATCGGTACCAGGAACATGTACTGGTACTTGATGGGATCGAGTCCGGCACGTTCCAGAATGGTGTGCATGAGACTGCCGCCGAAATCGGCTGCAAGCATCGCAGCAACTGAGATGGATGAGTGAAGGGAAGTCTGGGCAGTCACCTTCAGGTCGTCCGGAGCATTGTCATAAAGGAACTGGACAAGACCGATGGTAACGGGGACCAGCATTATTCCGTTGAGTCCCATGGTGAATACCATGACCCACGGGTTCTTTGTGGTGGCGCAGATAGCCCAGCGTATTATTCCGGCAGTGATCACAACGAGCATGGAGCGCTCGAGACCGATCCTGTTCAGCCATCTCTTCCCGGGACCAAGATGGAACGGAAGTTCCGAGAAGCCCAGTATCATGCTGCCGAGGCCGACCATAGTCATGGTGCCGCCAAGCTGGCGTGTGTAAAGACCGAAGTACATATTATTGACGGAGGTGGCAAAAGAGTACATAAAGTACATCATCATGACATTGCGGACCTTGCGGTTCTTCAGGATAGAGAATATCCTTGCTGCGTCGCTGCCTCCTTTGGAACCGTCTTCCTGTACAGGTCTCTCAACGCGCTTGGATTCCGGGAGCATGAGCGCGAGGATGAATGTAAGGACGTAGCTTCCGATGAGGAAAGGAAAGATCATCGAGATGTTCTTGTTCATGCCGAGACCGGCTGCCAGAGCCATCAGTGAGAACCCGATGGTACCGGTCATTCTAATCGGACCGTAGTCCCAGCCGTTCTTGTTTGCATATTCCATGGTGATGGTCTGGTAAACACTTGCGATCGGCATGAAGAACAGGGAATATGCGACACGGAAGATACAGATCGCGATTATGTTTTTTGCCATGCTGAAAAGGATAAGAGTAACTATGGCGATCACAAGCTCGATGCAGAGGACCTTGTTCTTGGTTGGAGCTTTGTCGGCAAGCCGACCGACCAGCGGAAGCACGATGAGCGACAGACACTGTGTGATTCCGTTGAGAAGGCCGACGGTGGACTGAGGAAGCCCGGCATTTGTCAGATATAAGGTGAGGAATGAGCCCTGAATGGCGTTTCCGAAGAACACCACGAAATAGAAGATATAAAAGATCAGCGGACTGTCTTTTTTGTTTGGAACCTTGATTTTATTCACTGCTATTCTCCTGCTTTCTTTTTTTCGCACTCCATCTATTATCCGATAAAAGGTATGAGAATACAATCGGCTTCGATAAAGAAGGAGCTGTCCGGACAACAGTGTGCGCTGGCTCCGGATGTGGTCTCATTCGGCTGTAAAACTGACAGAAATATAAGATGTGTATCGGTTATTGACATCGTCTGTGAAAAGTATTGTTATATAATCAATAAATGTCTTTCCTGCGTAGCAGGGAAAAGAGATCGAGCTGAAAGCCCGCGGAAAGAATAATCTGACCGCAGACTGACCGAATCCGCGGGTGCGTGCCTGCCCTTGGCAGGTAAATGTGATAGTATAATCTTGATCGTATTGGTAGTCACGGGATCATCCCGATGACATTTTCACAGACAGGAGAATGCTTTGGACGACAGGCAAAAAGTACTGGACAGAATAAAGCTGTTCGTGCTGGATATGGACGGAACGTTCTATCTCGGCGAGAACCTCATACCCGGATCACTTGAGTTTCTGGAGAGAGTAAAGGATACGGGAAGAGACTACATATTCTTTACCAACAACAGTTCAAGATCCGTCTCGCTGTATATCGAAAGACTCAACAGAATGGGCTGCCACATAGGCAGGGACGGGATCATGACATCCGGGGATGTCACGACGGAATTCCTTAATACCAACAGAAAAGACAAGACCGTGTATCTTATGGGAACGGAAACGCTGCGCACGGAGTTTGAGACTGCGGGGATCAGACTGGTGTACGATGAGCAGCCGGATATAGTCGTTGCAGCTTTTGATACTGAGCTTACCTATCATAAACTGGAGAGAGCCTGCACTTACATCAGAAACGGCGCGGAGTTCCTCTCTACACATCTTGACATAAACTGTCCCACAGAGACGGGGTTTATCCCTGACTGCGGAGCTATGTGTGCATGCATATCGCTCTCTACCGGCAAAGAACCCAGATATCTGGGAAAACCCTTCAGAGAGACAGTGGATATGGTGCTTGAGCGGACAGGGTACAGAAGAGAAGAAGTGGCCTTCGTCGGTGACAGACTGTACACGGATGTTGCTACGGGTGTCAGAAACGGTGCCTGCGGAATACTGGTCCTTTCCGGTGAGACGCATCTTGAAGATATAAGCAGTTCAGATGTTAAGCCGGATGCGGTGTTCAGAGATCTTGCAGAGATGATACCGCTTTTATAAAAGAGGGATTACACATGGATATCTGCCTGCTGAACGATTCGTTCCCTCCGCTGATAGACGGAGTGGCGAACACGGTGATCAACTACGCCGAGAACCTTACTTCTTTCGGAGATAAGGTGACCGTTGCGGTCCCTCAGTATCCGGACGTTGTCGATAATTACAGTTATGAAGTAATAAGGTATCCGAGCTTCGATACCACGAAATTCGTGGGATACAGAGCGGGATATCCTTTCGCCGGGGCTGCTCTGGAAGCCGTAAAGGCATTCAGACCGGACATCTATCACTCTCACTGCCCGGCGGCATCTACTTTTATGGGACGGACATTCCGCGAGGTGATCCCGGCTCCGATGGTGTTTACCTACCATACCAAGTTCGACATCGACATCGCCAGAGCGCTGAAGAGCCACATACTTCAGGATATGACATGCAATGCCATGATAAAGAACATCGAAGCCTGTGACGAGGTGTGGGTCGTCAGTGAAGGGGCAGGGAAAAACCTGCGCTCACTGGGATTCCACGGTGAATACCGCGTCATGAACAACGGAGTGGATTTCCCCAGAAGAAAGCCTGACAGCGATGAGGTGGAAAAGCTCAGACAGCAGTACGGGCTGGTCGACGGCGTTCCGGTATTCCTGTTTGTCGGAAGAGTGATGTGGTACAAGGGACTGAGGACAGTGCTTGATGCACTTGCCGCGCTCAAGGGAACAGGAAAGGATTTCAGGTTCATGTGCGTCGGCAGCGGTCAGGACAGGGACGATGTGATCAGGTATGCCCGAAAGCTCAGGATCGCTGACAAGTGCATCTTCGTTGATGCCATTCATGACAGGGAAGTTCTCAGAACGTACTACGGAGCTGCCGATCTCTTTGTGTTTTTGTCCGATTTCGACACTAACGGGATAGTGGTGAGGGAAGCAGCCGCGTGCGGGCTTGGAAGCATGCTCCTGAGAGGTTCTGCGGCTGCGGAAGGTGTGAGTGATCTTCAGAACGCTGTGCTAGTGGAGGAGAATCCGGCATCCGCTGCGGCAATGATGACCAGACTGTGTTACGAACCTGAACTGATGAAGAAAGTGGGGGAGAGAGCTATGGATGAGCTCTATTTCTCCTGGACCGACAGCGTAAGAGCAGCCAGAGACAGATATGAGCAGATAAATGATGACTACAAGAGCGGCAGACTGACCCTGAAACATCAGGCGGCCGACTCATTCTTTGAGTTTGCTGCCGAACTGAATTCTGTTTTCGAAAGAGGGAAGGACCTTTTCAGCAGAAACTGATGCAAAATCTTTGTTTTCAATTAGTTGTAATATGTTTGTTGTGCAACACAAACAAAAATCGTCATTTGTTAACTGCGGGGATATCATATTGTTACGAAGTTGAGCCACGACGCGATATTTGCTTTGACTTTAGGCATTTAAAGCGGTAACCTATAGAAAATTACGGAAGGAAATGTCAGCAAATGTTCCACAGTTCGCTGCTTATCATCATAATTATCCTGCTTGTCCTTGTAGCGGGAGATTTTGATGTGCGAACCGGAACGGCAAGTTGAATCCCAAAGATAAGTTCAGGGACTCCGGGGAAGCACATCCCCGGAGTTTTTTCGTCCGATTAGAATCTGGAGGGAAAAAATGAAAAAGTTTGTAAGTGTAATGCTCATTTCGGTAATGTGTATGATGATGCTTACTTCCTGCGGAGCAAAGAAGGAAGATGAGCCTGAAGTATACAAGATCGGCTTCATCGGACCTCTTACCGGAGCAACTTCAATGTACGGCAATGCCGTTATGAACGGCGCGGCCATGTACTTTGAAGAGATCAACAAGAACGGCGGCATCAACGGCCATCAGGTGGAGTTCATTCCCGTCGACTCGGAAGGTGACAAGGCAAAGGCAAAGAATGCCTATGAGAGACTGGCGACAGTAGATGAGGTGTGCGCCATAGTCGGACCTGTCCTTACCGGTGAGACCGAAGTCGTCGCTCAGGCAGCTGCGGCTGACGGCCTGCCCGTTATCACAGCTTCAGCAACCGGCGACGGACTGACTTCCTACGGCGATTCACTCTTCAGGACCTGCTTCAAGGATTCTTTCCAGGGTGTTAAACTCGCGGATTATGCGAAGGAAGTACTCGGGATGAGCAGGGTCGCTGTCCTCTATGCGAATAACGATGCGTACTCCAAAGGCCTGTTCGAGGCATTCAGAGATGAGTGCGCCAAGATCGGCCTGGAGATAGCGGCTACCGAGAGCTATGCTACGGGCGATTCCGACTACAAGGCACAGCTGACCAACATCGCCAACGCTCAGCCTGAAGCTGTATTCTTCCCGTATTACTATGCGGAATGCTATGACGCTGCGACTCAGGCCAGAGATCTGGGACTTGATGTTCCGTTCCTGGGCGGAGACGGTTTCTCGGCTCTTCTTTCCTATGAAGGCGCAGATACTTCGATCCTTGAGGGATTCGTTTATTCCGATCACTTCTCTTCCGAGGCGGGAAACGCGCAGGTCAATGCTTTCGCCAAGGCGTACAATGACAAGTTCGGATACGCTGCACTGGGCTTCAGCTTCCTCGCTTATGACGCTGCCATGATCGTCGCTGATGCGATCGATAAGTGCGATTCGGCAGAATGGGATGCCATCCGCAATCAGATGAAGAAGACAGATATGGACTGCCTGACCGGACACTATGTTTTCGATGCGGAGAACAACCCCATCAAGCAGGCTGCCATGATAGTCATCAAGGACGGCGAAGGCGTCTTCGACCGTATGTTCTAAGTCTTTTCTCAAGGCAGTGCCGGCACCGTCCGGCACTGCCAAGAATACTTAATCGGGACGGTGACGGATTTGAATCTTATCAACCACCTTATCAACGGTATCCATGTAGGGAGCATCTATGCACTTGTGGCTCTCGGATACAATATGGTCTACGGTATAGTAAAGCTGATAAACTTCGCACACGGTGACATTATCATGGCAGGCGCCTATGTCGCCTTTTTTGCTTTGGACGCGGGAATGCCTACTGTCGTGGCTGTTGCCGCGTCTGTTGCTTTCTGCGTAGTTCTCGGCGTAATTATAGAGAAGGTCGCATACAGACCTCTCAGGAAGTCGGCCAAGATATCTCTGCTTATCACGGCCATAGGCATCAGTCTTCTCCTCGAAAACGCAGCGCAGAAGATGTTCTCAGCGACTCCAAGACTGTTTCCCAAGATCATAGAAGGAGGCTTCTACATAGGCGAGCGGCATATCTCCATGACCACTGTAGTCACGATCATCGTTTCGGCAGTCCTCATGGCCGGTTTGACGCTTTTCGTAAAAACAACAAATGCCGGCAAGGCCATGCGGGCGGTGTCGGAGGATACAGAAGCTGCGCAGCTGATGGGCATTAATGTCGACAAAACCATCTCCATGACCTTTGCGATAGGTTCCGGTCTTGCGGCGATCGCTGCGGTGCTTTATTGCTGTTCATATCCTCAGGTATACCCCACCATGGGGGCTCTGTTCGGGATCAAGGCTTTCGTTGCGGCTGTTCTCGGAGGGATCGGTTCCATACCCGGTGCCGTTGTAGGCGGTCTTATGATCGGTATAGCCGAAGCGCTGACCAAAGGGTATCTGAGTTCCATGTGGGCTGATGCCATAGTATTCTCCTTCCTTATCATCACTTTGCTGCTCAGACCGGCCGGTATCCTGGGCAAAAAAGTGGTGGAGAAGGTCTGAGGAGGCGGAACATGAGAGAAAACCGTAAGTCATTTTTCGGAAGAACGATCCTCAACACCTGCCTGTGCCTTGCATTCTTCCTTATCGTTGAATATATGATCGGCGCCAAGATACTCAACAGATACTATACGAACATCCTGAACCTGGTGCTGATATACGTGATCGCTGCAGTCAGCCTGAACCTGACATGCGGTTATCTCGGACAGCTCCCGCTCGGGCATGCCGGGTTTATGTCGATAGGAGCATATACTGCTGCCATCATCACGACCAGATTCAGCATTCCGGACTTCGGCCCCATTCCGGGGGAAGCGGTCCTGTTCCTGCTGGCTACTATAGCCGGAGGGATCCTGGCGATGGCTGCGGGTATAGTGATAGGACTGCCTGCCCTGAGACTGAAAGGTGACTATCTGGCGATAATCACACTTGCATTCGGTGAGATCATACGCGTTCTTGTCCAGAACATAAAGATCACCGGCGGCGCAATGGGGATGGGGGGGATCGGCAGATACACCGGATTCGGATGGAGCTTCTTCTGGACGGTCATGGTGGTAGCCTTTACGTTCCTGCTGGTAAATTCCAGACATGGCAGAGCCATTAAGTCTGTAAGGGAGGATGAGATAGCGGCTGAGAGCGTCGGCATAAACCTTACATACTACAAGATCGTTGCCTTCGCTGGAGCCGCGTTCTTCGCGGGGATGTCCGGAAGTCTGTTTGCTCATCATATATGCTATCTGGAACCCGGGAACTTCGGATATAACATGTCCATAGAGATGCTTGTCATGGTTGTGCTCGGAGGACTTGGTTCCATATCCGGATCGATAATATCTGCGACGGTGCTGACAATAGTCCCTGAGGTGCTTCAGACGTTTGCGAGCTGGAAGATGATAATCTACTCGCTGCTGCTGGTCGTTGTCATGATCTTCAAGCCGTCGGGGCTCATGGGAGACTATGAGCTATCTGCCGCAAGACTGGTCAGGAAGGTGTTCCGGAAAAAGGAAGAAACGCCCAAACTGCCTGAGAACTACACTGAGGGGGAGGAGACAGATGAATAGGAAACAGGAAAGGTCTCCTCTGGTCCCGGTACCCAGCGGATTCCTGATGAGAGAGGAGGATGTAGATAAAACTCCGGTACTCGAGATCAGGCATCTCGGTGTGGATTTCGGAGGCCTCGTCGCGGTCGAGGATTTCAACATGGCGCTCGGACGTACAGAGATCGCAGGCCTTATAGGACCCAACGGTGCAGGAAAGACTACCGTGTTCAATCTGCTGACAAATGAGATAGAGCCTACACGCGGGATCATTATGATCGACGGATATGATACCAGAGGCAGGAAACCACATGAGATATGCAGGATGGGAGTCGCCAGAACATTCCAGAACATCAGACTGTTCAGAAACATGACGGTCCTGGAGAATGTCAAGATAGGACTTCATAATGAGATGAAGTATTCCATAGGCGAAGCGGTGCTGCGTCTGCCGAGATACTGGGATAACGAATCGATATCGGATATGAGGGCGCTGGAACTGCTGTCATTCTTCAATATGCAGGACATGGCTGGATGGAAGGCAGGATCTCTGCCCTACGGAGCCCAGAGGCGCCTGGAGATCGTCAGAGCACTCGCCACCAATCCCAGCCTGCTTCTGCTTGATGAACCTGCAGCCGGCATGAATCCTTCCGAGACGGTGGAACTGATGAACAATATCAGAAGGATCCGGGATGAGTTCAGTATCGCGATATTGCTGATTGAGCATGATATGAACCTTGTGATGGGAGTCTGCGACGGCATCGTGGTGCTCAACTACGGAAAGATAATTGCAAAGGGATCGCCTGAAGACATCATGTCTGACCCTGTAGTCATCGAGGCATATCTCGGAAAGGTGGATCAGTAACATGCTTAACGTGACGAACATAAATGTGTACTACGGTAATATACATGCTCTGCATGATATGACGTTCCATGTGGATGACGGGGAGATAGTGTCACTGATCGGAGCAAACGGCGCAGGAAAATCGACAACGCTCAAAACGATATCGGGGCTGCTGAGAAGCCGTACCGGAGACATAGAGTTCGACGGACACAGCATCAGCAGGACAGAGCCTGACGTGATCGTCAGGCAGGGACTGACACATGTACCGGAGGGAAGACGCATATTCCTTTCGATGACGGTGGAAGAGAATCTTGACATGGGTGCTTTCACTGTCAGAGAGGGCAGGAAACAGGCGCTGGACGATGTATATGATAGGTTCCCGAGACTGGCCGAGAGACGCAGTCAGATAGCCGGAACCCTGTCAGGCGGCGAACAGCAGATGCTTGCCATGGGCCGCGCCCTTATGATCCGTCCGAAGATGATGATGCTTGACGAACCTTCCATGGGCCTGGCGCCGATCCTCGTAAGTCAGATCATGGATATAGTCGTGGAACTGAATAAGTCCGGGACTACTGTCCTGCTGGTCGAACAGAATGCGAGACTGGCGCTAAAGATCTCGCACAGAAGTTATGTCGTTGAATCCGGAAGGATAGTGCTCACGGATACCGCAGAGAATCTGCTGAACAACGAGCAGGTAAAGAGAGCTTATCTGGGAGGCTGAAAAAATACATCTGCAGGCCGCTGCTTCTTAATGAAGCGGCGGCTTTTGTGTATAACAGTATTGACGCATATCATTATCCGCGTATAATTGTATACAATAATACGATCAGAGAGGAATCCGCAATGTTAGAGATCTCCGAGAAGACAAATCTGCTTGAGCAGAAATCATACAGATATCAGCTTCAGGACGTATCCGAACCCAATCTCTACAGGGATGTATACAACTACGAGGAAGTGCCCAGAGTGGCGTTCAACCACAGGCGCGTCCCCATTGGAATGCCTGATGAGATATGGATCACTGACACTACGTTCCGCGATGGCCAGCAATCCATCGAGCCGTATACTGTCGACCAGATAGTGGACCTGTTCAAACTGATCTCCAGACTGGGAGGACCCTTCGGGATCATCAGGCAGACGGAGTTCTTCGTGTACAGCGAAAAAGACAGAGAGGCGATCGCCAGGTGCCAGGACCTTGGACTCAAGTTCCCGGAGATCACCACGTGGATCAGGGCAAAGAAAGAGGATTACAGGCTGGTAAGGGATCTTGGAATAACAGAGACGGGCATTCTGGTGTCATGCAGTGACTACCATATCTTCAAGAAGATGAACATGACCCGCAAGCAGGCCATGGATCAGTATCTGGCTACAGTAGCTATGGCATTTGAAGAGGGCGTCGTTCCGAGGTGCCATCTGGAGGATGTCACAAGAGCAGACTTCTACGGATTCGTGGTGCCTTTCGTCAATCAGCTGATGAAGATGTCCGAAGACGCGGGGATCCCGGTAAAGATAAGAGCCTGCGACACCATGGGTTACGGAGTCCCGTATACGGAGGCCGCACTGCCCAGAAGCGTTGCCGGCATCATATACGGACTGCAGCACTATTCCGATGTAAAGAGCGAGCATCTGGAGTGGCACGGACACAATGATTTCTACAAGGCCGTGGCCAACGCTTCCACTGCATGGCTCTACGGCGCATGCGCAGTCAACTGTTCGCTGCTCGGAATAGGTGAGAGAACAGGCAACACCCCGCTGGAAGCCATGGTCATGGAATATGCATCCCTGAGAGGTTCCACGGACGGGATGGACACTACTGCGATATCCGAGATAGCTGATTACTATACCAATGTGATCGGATACGAGATACCTCCAATGCAGCCGTTCGTCGGAAGAAACTTCAATGTCACCAGAGCCGGCATCCATGCCGACGGGCTGATGAAGGACGAGGAGATATACAACATCTTCAATACTAGAAAACTTCTCAACAGGAAGCCTTCCGTAATGGTCGGAAAGGATTCCGGACTGGCAGGGATCGCTTACTGGATCAATGACACCTATGGGCTTGATGGCGATGAAGCGATAGACAAGCACAGCGACCTTGTGGTGGCGCTGAAGGAGTGGATCGACAGCGAATATGCGCACGGCAGACAGACGACGCTGTCGAACCAGGAGATGGAGAAGAAGATCGAGGAACTGTCAGGCGGCAGGTTCAGGATGCTGTAAAAGGAGATCGAAAGACATGATAACCAACAGGCCTACTTCTCTGGCAGATCAGGTCTTTGAGAGGCTGGAGAACGATATTTTGTCAGGAGTATACGCCAAGGGGACCGTCTTCACGGAACAGGATATCTGCGATGATTTCGGAGTCAGCAGGACGCCTGTAAGAGAGGCTCTGGCAAGGCTCGAGCAGGAACACATCATAGAGAATAACGGCAAGGGACTCAGGGTGGTCGGGATCACCGTGGATGACGCCAACATCATCTATACGATCAGACAGAAAGTGGAGGGACTTGCGGCTGCGGAGTGTGCCAGAAAAGCCACCGATGAACAGGTGAGAGAGCTCACGGATCTGGTCGAACTGCAGACTTTTTACGCAGAGAAAGGCGATTCCGAGAAAGTCAAACAGATAGACAGTGAGTTCCATGAAAAACTCTACGCGTACACAGGAAGCTTTGTGTATTCCGATACTCTGGTGCCGCTGCACAGAAAGATACAGAAATACCGCAAGCAGACTGTGGAGAAGGGCTCCAGCGCAAAATCTTCCTGCGCGGAGCATAAGAAGATAATCGATGCGATAGCTGCCAGAGATCCTGATGCTGCGGAAGCGGCAATGAATGAACACATCTCCAGGGCTTTTGCAAGGGTCAGGGAACTTGATATCAACTGAGAGGTAACGATGGAAGCGATCAAATACTCCAGCAGCGCGGTGGTCATCAGAGACGGAGTGCCGGTGACTGCCGACGGGCAAGCTGACGGCACACGTGAGAAAAGCATCGCCTACCGCATACTGCGGGCACATGAAGCAGGCGATCCACAGGCGGATAAACTTCACATAAGGTTCGATGCCCTGGTCTCGCATGACATAACTTATGTCGGAATAATACAGACGGCACGGGCTTCGGGACTCAGGGAGTTCCCTGTGCCGTACGCTCTCACCAACTGCCACAACAGTCTGTGCGCAGTGGGAGGCACGATAAATGAGGATGACCATGTCTTCGGTCTGTCAGCGGCCAGGAAATACGGCGGGATCTATGTGCCGGCAAATCAGGCAGTGATACATCAGTTTGCCAGGGAAGCGCTTGCAGGGTGCGGGAAGATGATCCTGGGCTCGGATTCTCATACCAGATACGGCTGCTACGGCTGTATGGGAGTAGGAGAAGGCGGAGGGGAACTCGCCAAGCAGCTTCTGAACAACACCTGGGATTCGGATGCGCCTGAAGTGGTCCTCGTCTGGATGAAGGGAAAAGTGCCTCACGGAATAGGACCTCACGACATAGCGATCGCGCTGGTCGCAGAAACGTTCCCGAACGGGTCGGTCAAGAACAAGGTGCTTGAATTTGCGGGCCCGGGCGTAACCGATATGCCTATGGATTTCAGGATAGGCATCGATGTCATGACCACAGAGACATCCTGCCTCTCATCGATCTGGGAGACTGACGATGAGGTAAGGAGATACTATGAGAATGTGGGCAGGCCTGAAGACTATGCCGGATTGAGCATCGAGGACGGGACCAGATATGATTCTATGATCACTGTGGATCTGGACAGGATGGAATCCATGATAGCGCTTCCATTCCATCCTTCCAGGGCATATACGATACATGAACTTCAGGCTGATCCCGAGGGCATCCTTTCCAGGATACAGGATGAGTGCAACGCATCCCTGGAAGGCGGGGTAAAGATGGATCTCCTGAGGACCATAGGACCGGATGGAAAGATCCGTGTCGATCAGGGAGTGATAGGCGGATGTGCGGGCGGCATGTTCGACAATATCGCCGAGGCTGAGGACATACTCAGGGGCAAAGATATAGGCAACGGATTCTTTGACCTGTCGGTATATCCCGCATCCGCGCCTGTAAATCTTGCGCTTGTCCAGGATGGCATAACCTCGGAGCTGCTGAAGAGCGGCGCAGTGATCAAGCCATGCTTCTGCGGACCGTGTTTCGGAGCGGGAGATACTCCGGCAAACAACAGTCTGTCTGTCAGGCACACGACCAGGAACTTCGCCAACCGGGAGGGGTCGAAGCCCGGCCAGGGGCAGATAGCTTCCGTAGCCCTCATGGACGCGAGATCCATCGCCGCTACCGCCGCAAATGGCGGTATACTGATCGCTGCTACTGACATGGATTATGAGACCTCGAGAAGAGAGTACAGATACGACGGTTCCATATATGAGAAAAGATGTTATTACGGTTTCGGAGACCCTCATCCGGAGGAGGAGCTCAGGCTCGGTCCCAATATAACGGACTGGCCGGCGATGCCTGAACTGACAGACGACATCACGCTGGAGATGACAGCCGTGATACAGGACGACGTTACTACGACGGATGAACTGATCCCCTCCGGTGAGACATCAAGTTACAGGTCAAATCCGGTGGCTCTGTCAGAATTCGCGCTCTCAAGAAGAGTGCCCGAGTATGTCAGCAGATGCAAAGCAGTAAGGGACGGCGTGAATGATACGGGAGGGCTGCTGGGGTCGTGCATATTTGCCAGAAGACCCGGCGACGGATCAGCCCGTGAGCAGGCTGCTTCCTGCCAGAAAGTGCTGGGTGGACTAGCCAACATCTGCTATGAGTACGCTACCAAGAGATACAGGTCAAACTGCATCAACTGGGGGATCATTCCATTTACCATCGACAAAGAGCAGGGCGTGGAGTTTTCCGTAGGTGACAGGATCTTTATCCCGGGAGTCAGAAAAGGGATACTAGAGGGGAAAGAGGAATTTGACGCGATCCTGAGGTCAGGCGAAGATGAAAAGAGTATAAAGCTGTATTGCAGGGGACTGACACCGGAAGAAAGAAGGATACTGACTGACGGATGTCTGATCAACTATTACGCAGAGAAGATCAAGGAGAACTGAAGTGGAAAGGATCAGGATGACTACTCCGCTCGTCGAGATGGACGGCGATGAGATGACCAGGGTGATGTGGAGGATGATAAAGGATGAACTCATCCTTCCGTATGTGGAACTGAAGACCGAATATTACGACCTCGGACTGCTCAACAGAAACGACACCGATGATCAGGTCACTGTGGATGCGTCACTGGCCAATAAAAAGTACGGTGTCGCTGTCAAGTGCGCCACCATCACGCCGAACAGACAGCGCATGGAGGAATATCCCCAGCTCAAGCAGATGTGGAAATCCCCGAATGCGACCATAAGATCCATCCTGGACGGTACCGTGTTCCGCGCGCCGATCCTCATAAGCAGGATCAGACCTGTCGTCAGGAACTGGGAAATGCCCATCACTATCGCACGCCATGCATACGGTGATATCTACAAAGCTTCCGAGATGGTGACCGATGTGCCCGGAGAAGCAAAACTTGTTTTCAAGGGCGACGACGGCAGCGAGAAGGCCGTGACGGTGCAGAGAGTCGAAGGCCCTGCCGTATGGCAGGGACAGCACAACCTGGATTCCAGTATCTTTTCCTTCGCGGAATCATGCTTCTCATATGCGCTTGCGACCGATCAGGATCTGTGGTTCAGCACGAAAGACACCATATCCAAGACATATGACGGCAGGTTCAGGGAGATCTTCGAGAGCCTGTATGAGGAGAAATACAGGGAAGAGTTTGAAAAGAAGGGGATCAGCTTTTTCTATACCCTTATAGACGATGCCGTTGCCCGTGTCATCAGATCAAAGGGAGGTTTCATCTGGGCGTGCAAGAATTACGACGGCGATGTAATGAGCGATATGGTTTCAACAGCCTTCGGATCCATCGCCATGATGACTTCCGTTCTTGTCTCACCGGAAGGAAATTACGAGTACGAGGCCGCCCACGGAACGGTGACAAGACACTATTACAGATACCTTAAGGGAGAAAAGACAAGTTCGAACCCTGTGGCGACCATTTTCGCATGGACCGGAGCGCTCAGGAAGCGCGGCGAACTGGACGGGCTGAATGATCTGGTATGCTTTGCGGACAAGCTGGAAAGTGCATGCCTCGAGACCATGGAAGCCGGCACAGTTACAAAAGACCTGACTCTGCTCATGGAGGATACAGACGGAGTCACCGCCGTTGACACGGAGACTTTCATCAAGGCGGTCAGGGAACGCATATAAGATCGATGTAATAAGCCGGGAGACCGGAAACAGATAAAGAAAGGGATGAACATATGGAAAAGTTTGACTTTTTGGACAACCGCGCATTCGATGACCGCTGTACGGCGTTTGCTCCGCAGACACCTCAGATGCAGCCAGGTGCATCCATGTTTGACTTCAAGCCGCTAGGAACCGGTGCAAAAGTACAGGAGAACGGTGACGTAGAGTTTGGTTTCTATGCTCCTAATGCGGAGAAGGTGGAGGTCTCATTCGGACTGAGACCTGAAGAGCCTATGCCTATGGTAAAAGGAGAAGACGGTGTTTGGAGAGCTACCCTGAAGTACGACCCGCTGTTCGTGGGACCCAAAGCTTTCGTCTTCATGATAGACGGGGCAGAAGCGGTCAGTCCGTACTGTTCCCAGTACTACAGCCACGGGAAAGCCATAAACTATGTCGAGATACCGGATCCCGCCGCACCGTTCGTCCTCATGAATGACGTTCCGCACGGGACCGTCGCGATCGAGTACTACTGGTCAGAGGCGTTTGAGTCTTTCCAGAGATGCTTTATCTATCTTCCTCCCATGTATTACGAAGGCGGAGAGTATCCGGTCCTCTATCTGCAGCACGGAGCAGGTGAGAACGAGACTTCATGGATATTCAACGGAAAAGTCAACCACATTATGGATAACCTCATCGCAGAAGGAAAAACCGTGCCGTTCATCGTCGTCATGAATGACGGCATGCAGAGAGGCAGGAACGAGAACATGATGAATGCCGGCGGAGCTCTGGCAAGTTCCATCATTGACAGCTGCAGGCCGGTTATCGAAAAGAAATACCGTGTCAAGGCCGACAAGTGGCACCGCGGCATCGCCGGGTTCTCAATGGGTTCCATGCAGTCCTGCGTCATCGGCCTAGAGCATACAGATGTGTTTGCGTATATCGGACTGCTGAGCGGATTCATGAGACGAGTAGGCCCGGGCATGGATCTGGAAAAATCGTTTGAAATCAATACTCATCTCCGTGTGATGGAAGACAAGGATAATTTCCTCAATGACGTGAAACTGTTCTACCGCGGCATCGGATCCATGGACTCACATGTCGAGGCGTTCCTGACGGACGATGAAGTCTGCGATGAACATGGTTTCTCATCAGATCCCAACGTTGTGAGAAAATGGGTCGAGGGTTATCCTCATGACTGGGCAGTTCTCAGGATACTGTTCCATGATTTTGCGCAGCGTTTATTCAGAGACTGACTGCAACAGACCGATGGAATGGGAGGAGCGGAAATGGAACTCCTCCCATTTTTGTGAAAAGACAGAAAGAAAACGTCCGGCAGTTGATGTATAATATCCGCATGATATAGCTGTTTACGGCTGTTGAATGACTATGTATAAATAGTGTCCAGGAGGAATCAAAATGAGATACGATATCACAGGCGAGCCTATGCCGGTAGTCATCTGCCGTCTTGAGGCGGGGGAATCAATGATCACAGAGGGCGGATCCATGGTCTGGATGTCCCCGAACATGAAAATGGAAACTGTGGGCGGTGGGTTTGGAAAGATACTCGGCAGACTGTTTTCGGGTGAAAGACTTTTCCAGAACATCTACACAGCTGAAGGAGGCGAGGGACTGATCGCCTTCGCAAACAGCTTTCCGGGCTCACTGCGCGCAGTGGAAATTACCCCGGATAAGCCGCTGGTATGCCAGAAGTCAGCTTTCCTTGCCGCGACAAAGGGCGTTGAACTGTCAGTGTTCTTCCAGAAGAAACTTGGAGCAGGTCTTTTCGGCGGAGAAGGCTTCGTGATGCAGAAGATCTCCGGAAGCGGCACGGCATTCGTTGAGTTCGACGGATCTACCGTGGAGTATGAGCTTGGAGCCGGACAGCAGATCATAGTTGATACAGGAAACCTCGCAATGATGGATGAGAGCTGCTCCGTGGACATCGAGACAGTCAAGGGAGCAAAGAACATCTTCCTCGGCGGTGAAGGCATTTTCCACACTGTTGTCACAGGCCCCGGCAGAGTCACTCTGCAGACCATGCCGCTTTCCGCTTTTGCTCAGAACCTCATTCCGTATCTTCCGACTTCTACTACATCCGTCAATGTCGGAGACTGATTCTGCGTATAAATGACGAGATGTCCTACAGCCGTGATGTGACTGCATAGTATCGGATCCAAAGAGACCAAAAGCCCCGGAGTTCCTGCACGCTGCAAAGTGCAGATCATAAGGGGCTTTTTGTTATTTTGTAGAATGAATTTTATACATTATCGCACCGGTTATGTTTTATAATGATAGATAATCAATCGTTTTTTAGAAGGAGCGACGAATAATGCTGAATATCTATAAGACTATCGACAATGACAAAGCCTGCTTCACTCTGAAGGGCAGACTGGATACGCTCACATCACCGGAACTGGAAAGTGAGATCGTAGCCGTGATCGACGGGCTTACTGAACTCGTGCTCGACTTTGAAGAACTCGAGTATGTGTCTTCTGCCGGAATGAGGGTCCTTCTCGCCGCTCAGAAGAAGATGAATGATCTCGGGTCCATGACGGTAAAGCACGTCAGGCAGGAGATAATGGACACTTTTGAGATGACAGGATTCGACGAGATCCTGACAATAGAAAACTGAAAGCTGGATCGTACGGATGGGAGACAGAAGAAAACTCGGAGATATCATAAGGCAGCAGCTTGAAAAAGAGTACACACTGACGCCGGAGGATATTGGAGGCGATGCACATCTTTCCAGGAAAGGAATGACCTTCGAAACTCAGTCATATACTGTTGAAGGACTGGGGCATCTTTGTGTGCTGAGCATGAAGGCGATGCTGGGACTCATGAAGATGGAGACGGTCGTCCTGTCGGTGTTCGACAGGGATGTGCCCTTGGTCAACCTTGACTGGATAAGCGCTTTCGGAAAAGAAACGCAGCTGAATGAACTGTACGACACGCAGATCTCCCCGTATCCGCAGGAGAAACTTGATGAATTCAGCAGGATAAAGGAAGCGGATTCCGATCTCACTGATTATGTCTCCGCACCTTCCTGGTATGATGGTATCAAATATGATTGTTCATACCACAAAACAGGAAAGAAGATCTCGCAGAGGCTCTCTTCAGCAGCTGCAGAGTATATAGCTGCGTTTGCGGATCAGCTGAAGGATGCTGATATCTGCGATCCGGAGATCAAGAGAGAAAAGATCAAGGACTTTGCCTGCACCCTGGTGCAGAAAGGCGGTCCGGCAGTCAATCAGTTCACCGGACTGTTCGGGAAAGAAACGGCGGAAAGACTGATACTGAAACATATGTACGGCGTAAAGTGATTCAAAGAATAGAGAGAGGAACGGATATGCCTGAAGCAAACGGAATGGAACCTGTCATGATAAAGCTGACAGGGAGGATCGACTCCAACAATGCGCCTCAGATCGGCGAAGAGATCAACGGACTCCTGAAAGATAACGGAGGAGCTCCGGTCGTGATGGACGCTTCCGAACTGGAATATATATCCAGTGCCGGACTCAGGGTCATCCTCAGAGTAAAACAGACAAATCCCGATCTGAAGATCACCGGTGTGAGCTCCGGTGTGTACGAAGTGCTCGAGATGACGGGATTCACGGAGATGATGCAGGTCGAAAAGGCTTACCGCGTAGTATCGATCGACGGCTGCGAAGAGATAGGACGCGGTGCAAACGGTGTGGTATACAGAGTTGATGACGATAACGTCGTCAAGGTCTACTTTGATTCGGATGCTCTTGCGGACATACAGCATGAGAGGGAAGTGGCGCGCCTTGCGCTTATCCTCGGGATACCCACGGCGATCTCCTATGACGTGGTAAAGGTCGGGAACAGCTACGGCTCTGTTTTCGAGCTGCTTAATGCTACGTCTTTCTCCAAGATACTTGCAAACGAGCCGGAAAGAATGGATTGGGTCGTTAGCGAGTATGTCAAGATGCTAAATCTGATACACGGTACCGTTGTGCCTGAAGGAAAGCTGCCCGATTTCAGGGATACTGTGATATCCTGGGCGGATTTCATGCAGGATTATCTCCCGGAGCAGTACGGTACAAAACTGAAGGCGCTGGTTGAAGCTATCCCTCACGATGACCATATGATCCACGGCGATTACCACACCAAGAATATCGTTCTGCAGGGCGATGAAGTGCTCATTATAGATATGGATACTCTTGCTGTCGGTCATCCTGTGATCGAGCTGGCTTCCATATACAATGCCTTCCAGGGATACTCGGAATATGATCACGGGACAGTTCTGGAATTCCAGGGGTTCGATTTTGATACGGCCACGCAGTTCTGGCACAAGGTGCTGGCTGCGTATCTCGGCACTCATTCAGAGACAAAACTGCATGAGGTGGAAGATAAGGCGAGAGTGATCGGATATACCAGAATGATACGGCGTTCCATCAGGCGCAAGGGACTTGAATCTGAAAATGGAAGGGCGGAGATAGAACTCTGGAAAGGCGAGCTGCTCGAACTCCTTGACAGGGTCGACAGTCTTGTGTTCGACGTCAACGAACTTGAGATAGACGCACTCATCAATAATCTTCCGGAAGTTCAGGATTTCGTCAACGATAAACTCGAGAAGGCTGGGTTCCCTGCAAAGACGGTGATGCAGGTCGGCCTTGCGGTAGAAGAGATATTCGTCAATGTCGCAAGCTATGCATATTCGCCGGAGATCGGGAAGGCAAAGCTCAAGGTCGAGATCTCTGACGGACCCTCTTCTGTGACCATAATAATGAGCGACAGCGGGATCCCTTATGATCCTCTTGCCAAGGAGGATCCGGATGTCACGCTTTCCGCACAGGAAAGACAGGTCGGCGGTCTGGGGATATTCCTGACCAAACAGCTGATGGATGACATGTCCTATGAATACAAGGACGGAAAAAACATCCTGACTCTCAAGAAAAATGCTTGATGCCGCTTTACAGGCATCACATGAGAAGGTAGTGACAGACATACAGGAAGGAAGAGGATACTGATTATGTTTACATGGCGTCATTTGCTCTGGCTTTTGATCTGTGCTGTGATGGTGACGGTCGCGGTAGCTGACTACCGCAGGAAGAAGCCGCCGCTCAGAAAGGTTCTCAGGACAGCACTTATCATCTCCGTACTGTCAGAGATAACGAAAGTAGCCAGTGTCATAGAGATGGTCCCTTCTACCAACGGAAAGCTGTATGGCCCATACATTCCACTGAACCATCTCCCTCTTCACTTCTGCTCGCTGCAGATCATTCTGATCTTCTTTGCGAGCACTACGGAGGATGCCGGAAAAAGGGAGAAGGTGCTCGGGTTCATATATTCCACAGGATTGCTGGGAGCGATCGCAGCCCTTGCGATGCCGTCGATATTCTCCACCAGTGTTCCGGTCGAGAAGGCTTTCGTGAGCCCGCTGTCATATCAGTTCTTCATATACCATTCCATGCTGATCGCACTGGGAATAATCATCGCGATATCCGGAGAGATCACATGGAGATGGAGACACTGCAGGGATACGCTTCTTTTCGTATACCTGCTTGGATTCATCTCGCTTTATGTGAACTCGCTCCTTGCATCTCCGACATATGTTGACGGGGAACTGAAGAGCGTGGATTTCTGGACTAACTTCTTTTTCACATTCAACAATCCGCTGGGAATAAGGATGACGGAACTCTGGCACTGGGCGCTGTATCTTATGATCCTCATAGCTGTGGCCTCTCTGCTGATATTCGTCTCATTCTGGCCTCTTGTCAGAAAGGACAGGGGAAAAGCGGAGACGGAGGAAACATGAGAGCCGAGAACAAGAATAACGTGGCTATGGACCCGTCAGGATTCGTGGTACTGGCCGATTATATTCCCGCAGCGGTGCAGGAGATAAGATACCATTCATCATACAACTTCATAGGCGACAGGATAGACGGTTATGAAGAACCCGTCGCCATTATCACGATCGAAGCTGCCAGGGCTCTGAAATCCGTCAGCAATGAGCTCATCGTACAGGGATACCGTCTGAAGGTATTTGATGCATACAGGCCTGCGATGGCTGTAAAGCATTTTGTGCTCTGGGGAATAGAGGACCAGGATATCAGGATGAAGCCTTATTTCTATCCGGACCTTGAGAAACAGGAACTGTTCAATAAAGGTTACATAGCGAAAAGATCCAGCCATAGCCGCGGCAGCGCCGTTGATCTGACTCTCCTGGACATGAAGACAGGCAAGGAGGTCGATATGGGAGGACCGTTCGACTTCTTCAGCGAGCTGTCTCATCCCGACTACAAGGGAATAACGGACGAGCAGTATGAGAACAGGATGACGCTCAGAAGAGCGATGCTGCGAAACGGATTTGAACCGATCGACTGTGAGTGGTGGCATTTCGTCCTGAAGGATGAACCGTACCCCGATACTTATTTTGAATTTCCGGTGTCCTCTGCGTATCTCAGAAGATGAGAGAATGAGAGACGTTCCGGGCAGCCGTACATGCGAACTGCATAAGACACGTCCCAGACTGCGGAGGAACCATGTTTAAGACGATAAGATACATAAAAGAACACATAGCTGTCAAAAGCATACTGAGCATCATAAGCCTGCTCGTTTTGTTTTCGCTGGTGGTCTGCATCATAGGATTCAAGGCTTTTACAAGCTCTCTTATGGAAGTTTATTCGGAAGATGCTTTCCGCACTGCCGATACAGCGGTGCTCATGGTGGATGGCGACCGCATACAGGCTTACCATGAGAGCGGCGGTACGACAGAAGAATATCAGAGTGTTTATCAGAGGCTTGATTCCCTGTGCAATTCGTCCAGATCCACATTCATATATGTGATAGATCCGGACCGCACAGACTACAGGCATATCACATTCCTGTTCTCCACCATGAGGGCGGGAAGCGGATATACCAAATATGATTTCGGGTATTACCGCGAGACAACGAATGATGATTATCGTGAAAAATACAGGAATATCATGGAGGGGACCTCGAAAGGAGAGCTCGTTGTAAGAGACAAGGGCTACATAGAGACCGACCCTCACATTACCGTGATGGTGCCTGTGATCGGAACGGACGGAAAAGCCAAAGCTATACTGTGTGTGCAGCGGCAGATGGAGAGCGTGATAATCACCCGCCAGGGATATCTCAGCAGGATCGTTTTTGTCACGATGATGGCTGCACTTCTGGTGCTGATGACGCAGGGAAGGTATCTTGAAAGAGTCTTTCTTACGCCAGTGGATGCCATTACGAAAGAGGCATCAAGATTTGCTTCCGAGAACATACCGGCGGAGGAGAAACTCAGTTCAAGGATAACGAACACGGATGAGATCGGGATACTCGCCAGCTCCATAGACAGAATGGAGGAACAGATAACCCGGTACGTGGAGAATATCACTTCCATCACTGCGGAGAACGAGAGGATAGGCACCGAACTGTCACTTGCGACCCGAATACAGTTGTCCATGCTTCCCCATGAGTTCCCGCCTTTCCCTGAGAGAACTGACATAGATATCTTTGCCGTTATGGACCCCGCGAAGGAGGTAGGCGGTGATTTCTATGACTTCTTCCTTATAGATGACGATCATCTGGGCCTCATAATGGCCGATGTGTCAGGAAAGGGGATACCCGCGTCTCTGTTCATGATGGCCTCCAAGATCATCCTGCAGAGCGTGGCCATGCTGGGAGGCAGCCCTGCCGAGATACTTACGAGGACCAATGAAGCGATCTGCTCCAATAACCAGGCGGAGATGTTCGTGACTGTCTGGGCAGGGATACTGGAACTGTCCACAGGGAAACTAACTGCGGCCAACGCGGGACATGAGTATCCCATCTTCAGGAAACCGGACGGGCAGTTTGAGATCTTTAAGGACAAGCATGGCTTTGTGATCGGTGGCATGGAGGGTATGAAGTATACCGAATATGTGATGCAGCTTGAACCCGGGACCAAGATATTTGTCTATACCGACGGCGCTCCGGAAGCTTCTGATGCAGACAACAGGATGTTCGGCATGCAGAGACTGATCGATGCGCTTAATTCTGATCCGCAGGCATCTCCGAAACAGCTGCTTGAAAATGTCAGGGCTGCTGTGGACAGATTCGTCGACGGAGCTGAGCAGTTCGACGATCTCACCATGATGTGCGTCGAATACAAGGGATGATCGCTGATCGGCAGGGGGATGAGAAATGGAGAAAGTCTGTATCAACGGAAGGATAGAACTGGAGCTGCCGGACGGATTTCATGTTCTTGATGAGACGGAGAAAAAGGATTTTGAACTTGCCGCAGCGGGAGAATATGTTGCGTTCTCCGACCCTCAGGGACATATACTGGCTACGGTCGGCTGCAGGAATATCGGTATCGCTTCCTTTCTGATCGGGACTAATGATGCGGCAAGAAGCGCTGAGAGGCAGATCGGAGATGCGATGCAGGGCTTCCGCTATGAGTTCACGGGATTCGTGGACCGGACAATCGCCGGCAGAGCGTCTCGGGGGTTCGGTTATACATATGTCTCAGAAGGAACGGAGATGAGCGGCGAGACCTGCGTTATGAAGTCGGGAAAGTTTCTTTATTTCTTCAACATTTATTACAGACGGTCGCTCGGGGAAAACAGCCTCAAAGTCTGGAAAGAGATCCTGGATTCCGCTGTGGATAAATGATCCGAGAATAATAAAAGAACAGCATCTGATAAGAGGTCAGATGCTGTTCTTTTATTATGTTTCTTATAGTGTGACTCCGGATTGAGACGGCTGTTCAGTTCCGCCTTTGAGGCTGAGGTATATCGACGTATCCTTTAAATGCGGACAACAGGCTTCCGCTGTAGAGCAGTCCCGCGATTATATCGGTGATCCAGTGCACGCCTGACAGAAGCCGCCCCGCTACCATGACGAGGATAAGCACCGCGAATACGGCGCGTACGGTTTTCCTTGCTTTATGTTTACGGACATATGTGTCTGCAAGTATGATGGCGCTGCCGAAAACAACGCATGCAAGCAAAGTGTGCGATGACGGGAAAGAGGCTTCCGGTACAGTCTCATCAGGCATGATCACCGGCCTGTAATTCACTATCAACTTCTCGAATGCAACATACAGAGCAAGTACTACCGCATAAAGCACGCCTGCGCCGAGCAATTCACGGTCGACCTTAAGCAGGCTCTTTCTTTTAACAAGCTGCATCATGCCTCCGAATCCGAAGAATGCGACAACCGCAAGAGCAGCATATCCCAGAAGCTGCGTCAGTTTATAAAGCAGCATATTCGTGCCGATGAGATCTGCGAAGGCTTTGTTCACCTTTGCGAAGCCGACTGAAGTCTCCTGGGGACCGATCGGCTGGACATCGACCACCTTCACCAGCAGCGTGAACAGCAGCGCAGCTGCCAGAAGGATAACTGCATCCGCGAATTTCCTGTATTTCTTCCTGATCTTCAAGGTATTACCTCCGGATTTGTTCGTGCGCCGGGGCAGCACCTGTTGCCGCAGTGCGCGTTATTCAAAGTATGCTCTGATAGCCTGTTCATCGGCTGAGACGCTTCCCTGTGCAAGTCCGTCTCTGCCTCCGCCTCTGCCGTTCAGAGCGGAGTTGATGCTGCGGCATATTCCGGACAGTCTGTCGTCCGGAGCCCGCAGGGCATATCTGTAACTGGTCCCGCTGCCCGAGAAAACTGCGCATATGCCGCCACAGACAGAGTACACAGCTTCGCAAAGCCTGCGCAGGGAGTCGCTCTCCATCGCTCCTCTAATTATATACGTATCTCCTGCGTCTGCATACCCGGCGGCCGTCAGAGAACAGACCTCATCTTCCAGCGCAGCGATCTTCTTCTTGAGCTCACCGGTCTGTTCCATATACCTGAGCAGAGCGGAATGCGTGTGATCGTACGGAGAAGAGAGCTCTCTGCCGACAGCGGAATTCTGACGCCAGCAGGTCATAAGATAGTCTACGGCTCTTTGTCCGCACACGATCTCAAGACGGATACCTTCGTGGAACTTTTTGTGGCTGAGGACCTTGATCAGGCCTACCTGTGCAGAAGAAGACAGGTGGGTCCCGCAGCATGCACATGTGTCTGCTCCGGGAAATGAAACTATCCTGACCTCTCCCTCAAGTTCTTTCTTGCTGCGGTAAGGCAGTCCGGACAGCTGCTCTCTGTCGGGGAAAGAGATCTCTGCCGGATGGTCCTCGAGGATGTATCTGTTGACTTTGACCTCTATATCAAGTATGCGGTCCGGATCGGCATAGGCGTTGTAGTCTATGGTCACAGTGTCTTCACCCATGTGGAAGCCGACGTTGTCGCAGTGCAGTTCACTGCAGATCATTCCGCTGATGATATGCTCGCCTGTATGCTGCTGCATATGATCCAGTCTTCTGTCCCAGTCGATGCCGCAGTGCACTCGGGAACCGGCCTGCAGCGGAGAACTGCAGATGTGCAGGATCTCATCGTTCTTTTCGATGGTGTCCGTGACGCGGATATCACCTATGAACCCGCTGTCGCCGGGCTGTCCGCCTCCCTCCGGATAGAAGGCAGTCCGGTCTAGTACGATACGGTACGCATGGCCGTCGCCGGCTGTGCAGGACAGGACCTCTGCATCGAACTCCCTGATATATGCGTCTTTGTAGTACAGCTTTTCAGTGAACATATGCTTCCTCGCATTGATTATTTCATAGTACGACTCAAATAATTATACTGTATACAGAAAGAATAATCACAGAGGTGAGAACAATTGAGATTACTTCATACTGCGGATCTGCATATAGGAAAGAAACTTGGAGAGATACCGCTGCTGGAAGACCAGCGGTACATACTGAGACAGATCTCCGGAATCGCATCCGAAAAAAAGTGCGACGCGGTGCTTATAGCCGGGGATATCTACCAGAATACGGCTCCTTCCGCCGATGCCATGGAGATCTTCGGGGATTTCCTCTCGGACCTGTACGGAAAGGGCATATCAGTGATCGCGATATCCGGAAATCATGATTCGGATCAGAGAGTAGCTTACATGTCCGGACTGGTAAGGAACTCAGGCATCTATATGAGCGATAAGTTCTCAGGTTCCCTTCAGGAGATCGTGATCGACGGACATGAGGAGATAAGCTTCTGGCTCCTTCCTTTCATCAGGCCGGTCAATGTGAGGAGATTCTTTCCCGATCTGCAGATCGATTCGTACAGCGATGCGGTGAGGACTGTAATAGATAATTCCGGTGTGAATCCGGGGAGGATAAACGTGATCCTGGCGCATCAGTTCGTGACGGGTTCCTCGGTATCCGAATCAGAAGAACTGACGGTGGGAGGGATAGATAATGTCGACCCTTCGGTATTTGACGGGTTCGACTACGCTGCTCTCGGCCACCTGCACAGGCCGCAGAGAGCCGGAAAAGAGCATATAAGGTATTCCGGATCTCCGCTGAAGTATTCCATCTCGGAGTCCGGAGACATCAAGTCCTGCGTTGTTATAGATGTCAGGGGCAAGGGGAATGTCTGTATCGAGACGGTACCGCTGAATCCTCTGCACGATGTGCGGAACATAAGGGGAATGCTGAACGAGATAATGCAGATGCCATACTCACAGGATTATGTGAGGGTTGAACTGAACGATGAGGACGTGCCTCCCGATGCGAGGATATCCATTGCGTCCGTGTTCCCCAACATGGTCAGATATGCCGTAGTCAATTCCAAGACATCGGTCGAGACTGATGTGGATATGGCGGACGAGATACAGAACAAGAGCGTACTGGAACTTTTCTGTGATTTTTACAGCGCACAGAACAACGGCGTGATGCCGGATGAGAAGCACATGAAGATCATGAGAGAAGTGCTGGAAGAGACTGGAGGTGTCGCGAATGAGACCGATTAAGCTGGTCATGTCTGCATTTGGGCCATACTGCGGCAGAACGGAAGTCGATTTCGGAAAGATAGGCGGAGACGGGCTTTTTCTGATCACCGGGGATACAGGCGCCGGCAAGACTACGATCTTTGATGCGATCAGCTTTGCGCTTTACGGCGAGAGTTCGGGGGAGCAGAACAGAAGAAGCGCGAGATCCTTCCGTTCGGATTACGCTTCGGAAGAGACAGAAACATTCGTCGAGCTTGAATTCACACACCGCGAGGGCAGGTATAAAGTGCGGCGCAGTCCGGACTATCTCAGGGCAAAGCTCAGAGGCGAGGGAACGATCAGACGGCCGTCAAGTGCGGAATTGACAGATATGCTCTCCGGAGAGGTCTATACAGGTGTTGATAATGTCACTGCAAGGATAGTCTCACTGATAGGACTGACAAAGGAACAGTTCAACCAGACCGTCATGATAGCTCAGGGAGAATTTCTTGAGATACTGAACGCAAAGAGCGATGTGAGAAAAAAACTGTTTCAGACCATATTCAATACGTCGCTGTATGAGAGGGTCAGACAGAATCTTGCTGCCAGGAACAGTGAACTCAAATCAAAAGCAGAGAGCCTCAGGGCGGGCATAACTGCCAGAGCTTCGGAGATCGCTGCGGAAGAGGATTACGCAAGGGCCCCGGAGCTCAACAGGAGCATAGAGGATGCCGCCGCATCGCCGGCTGTCATATATGAGACCGAGGAGCTGGTAAAGGAGGAGGATACACTCATCTCAAAGCTCAGGGAAGAGGAACAGAAGGCGGAAGAGCGGATGATCGGAATCACTTCGGCCAGGGAGGCCGCCCTGCGGACGAACGATGATTTCGGAAGACTTGATACTGCGAGGAAAGAACTGAGTGATCTGAATTCTCATAAGGAAGAGATCGAAGAACTGGAGGATAAGGCGGACAGAGCTTCGGCTGCTGTTCCTGTCAGGCTAAGGCAGGAACAACGGGATTCGGTGCGGCTGCAGCTGGATGAGAACGAAAAGGAGATCGGGGTATTCGTCAGGAAACTGGAAGGGATCTCCGGGAAGTATTCGGAAGCCGAAGAGATATTGAAGAAAGCGGAGAAGGACAGTGAGGCTGTGCCCGCGATAAGGAAACGAGCGGCTGATCTGATCGATGCGGCATCCGTGACCGGGCGGCTCAGGGAACTGACAGTAAAGCTGGATTCTCTGAAAAAGGAGTACCTGGAAAAAGAAGAGAGATCAAGATCCATGCAGCAGCTCTACAGCTGTGCAAGAGATTCATTCTTCCGGGATCAGTACGGTATCATCGCAGAAAATCTCAGCGATGGCCAGCCATGTCCGGTATGCGGTTCCACTGATCATCCGCATCCCGCCGAGCGCACAGAAGGAAGTGTGACACAGGCAGATGTCGAGAAGGCAGAGAGAGAAAGAGACAGAGCGGAAAAGGAACTTCAGGACAGCAGAGACCGGGTAACCAAGGCAGATTCGGCGTTGAAAGAGATGAATACGAGGCTTGCTTCACTCGCTGTTGGAGAGGGGAGAAGCGCTGCGGACCTTGCTGCTGAAGCTGACAGACTTGCAAAGGAAGCTGACGGCATAGAGCGCAGGACCGCCGAGTACAGAGAAGTGATACGGAAACTGTCTGCGGACCGCGAACGCGCTGCTGCGGAACACGAGAATGCGGCGAAGAGAAATGCCGAACTGCGCGGCTCTCTGGAAGAACTGACCGGTCAGTACCTCGATGCCGTTCTGAAAGCGGGATTCAGGGATGAGGAGGAATATCTGTCGGGGACCCTGGAAACTGAAGACATAGAGAGGATCCGCACTGAGGTCGAAGAATACAGGACAAAGGTCATCTCAGTGGCGTCGGCTGTCACTGAGCTCGAGGATCGTCTGAAAGGCAGCAGCCTCTCCGACATAAATGCGCTGGATGCGGAGATAAAAGCGGCAGCGGAGGAGAGAAACAGGCTGAGGACCTTGTTCAGCAGTGCTGAGAACAGGAGGAACCGGAACCGCGATGCGCTTAGATACATAAAGGAAAACTACGACGAATACAACAGGATCAGGGATGAGTGGGCAGTCGTCAGCGATCTTGCAGATTCCGTATCCGGGCAGAAGGCTTCTGCCAGAGGGAGAGTCTCATTTGAGGCTTATGTACAGCAGTACTATTTCAGAAAGGTCGTGGCGGAGGCAAACAAGAGGCTCGTTGAACTCACCGACGGGATGTTCACTCTAAGATGCAAACAGGAAGCGACTGACCTGAGAAGTCAGGCCGGTCTGGACCTTGATGTTCTGGACAGGAGCACAGGACAGTGGAGAGATGTGTCTACGCTGTCCGGAGGTGAATCGTTCATGGCGTCTCTGTCCATGGCCCTGGGACTGTCCGATGTGGTTCAGAATGAGAACGGCGGGATAAGACTTGATTCGATGTTCATAGATGAAGGGTTCGGAACACTGAGCGAAGGAGCGCTGCGGCAGGCGATGGACATGCTCTCCAGACTGGCAGACGGCAAGAGGCTCATAGGGGTCATAACCCATGTCCCCGAGTTCAGGGACCGCATTGACAAGCAGATAATCGTTTCGAAAAAAGTCACCGGAGCGGATCTGAAACTGGTAGTCTGAATATATGATCCGCACTCGTGAACATGACACTGCTTTTTAAAACAACTATTATGACTACATATCTTTGTGACTGGACGGAGGTTGCCGAAGTTGAACAGAATACTGAATACTATCAGGGAAGTCTTCGCTGATGACAGGCCTGACAGTGAGAAAACCGGCAGACGGGAGATCATAACGAGGAGCCGAAACAGGATCCTTATCTTTCTCGCTGTCCTTACGGCGCTTTCCGCTGTTTTCGTCACAGTTCACGGCAATTACATCGCGCTGTATTACAGAAGCGGTATCGATGATATACGGCCTGAAGACATAGAGGTGGTGCTTGAAAAGGAAGGGATAGTAAAGATCAGGGACATCTCGACAGAAGACAGTGTTGTGCGCGTGGATATCGAACCTGTAGGAAAGGGAACTGCGGTAGCGACGGTAAAGGTCGCAGAAAGCTGGTATACAGAGCAGATAAACAATGAAGGTATCGTCATGTATCAGATGTCGACGAAGAACTTCCCGTGCTGGCAGCTGGTCATTCTTGACGGATTTCTGATCTGTCTGTGGTCCTGCCTGGTATTCTTCCATGAGTATCGGAGGATGAAGGGAACATGGATGTTCTCATACACATCGATCTTCCTTATGGGCATATCGGTGTTCTTTTTCGTCATTGCAGTCGGCGTCAGCAGCATACTCGTTTTCCTTATAAAGGACCCGACAGCATACAATTTCGGAAAGATAGTCGACTGGACACATACAGTGATGATGTATTTCACTCTGGTCACAGCGCCCGGGCTCATTCTGTTCTCTGCAGCGCTCTGCATAAGCAATATCCAGCTGATAAGAAAAGAAGGATTCCGCTTCGTCAATCTGCTGGGAATAATCCTGTCTTTTCTCATAGTGGCGGGGATGCTCGGGGGAATTATCATTCTTGAAGTACTGGACCTAAAATTGAAGTTCTCAGTGACGATGTATATCGTCAATACCTACTACGGGATCTTCTCATATATGATCTGCCTTCTGATAGGGGTATTCCTGATCTTTTTCCGCATCGCCAGACACCGCCCGGAATATGACAAGGACTATATAGTGATACTGGGCTGCGCCATCCGGAGTGACGGAACTCTCTATCCGCTGATCAGAGGCAGAGTCGACAGAGCGATATCTTTTGCACGGGAGCAGGAAGCGGCAGGAGGTCCGAGCCCGATCTTCATACCTTCCGGAGGCAAGGGAGGCGACGAGCCGGTCTCGGAAGGGGAGGCTATGGCCGCATATCTGGTCTCCAGCGGCATACCTGAGTCCAGGGTCTTTCCTGAGACCAGGAGCGTCAATACCAAGGAAAACATGAGGTTCTCATCCGAGATCGCAGATGAAAGATGCCCCGGAGGAAAAGGAGCATTTTCAACTACCAACTATCATGTGTTCAGAAGCGGAGTGATAGCTGCAGCGCAGGGCCTTGAGCTGGATGGAATGGGATCACCGACCAAATGGTATTTCTGGCCAAACGCTCTCATAAGGGAGTTCATCGGGCTGCTGGTCGATGATATGAAGGAAGTGCTGCTGTTCTCGATGCTTATAGTGTTCTTCTGCACGATGCTCTTCCTTATCGTCAGGTGACGGCCTGACCGGGGCGGCGATTGTACCCGACTCGGAAACTGTTATATAATCAGAACGGAAGGTGCCGCATGGCATCAGACAGATCTTTTTTATCGGAGTTATTGAATATGAGCAGCAAATGTGTCCACTGCGGAGCGCCTCTGACTGAAGGTGCTGAATACTGCAGTTACTGCGGAAGCCCCGTATCCGCTGATGCGTCTCCATACAGCAAGGAAGGAGAGTTCTTCACATCAAGGCCTGCCAGTCCCGTTCCTTCCTCGGCCGATCCTTTTTCAAATACGGCAGGCAGGTCCGGACAGATGCTTGACAGCGGAAGCGATTCGGAGGCGTCGCTGGCTCTCAAGATAATCGCTTTCCTGTTCCCGTTCATAGGACTCATTATATATCTGATCAGGAGAAGGAACTCGCCGGCCGTTGCGAAGTCGCTTCTGCCATGGGTAATTGCAGGCATCGTAAAGAATGTGGTCGTCAGTTCCATAGATGGATCATATGCATCCCTGTCGACTGCCGGTCAGATCGGCAGAATGATAGGCTTTATTTCGTGACCGATTCCGCGCTTTTGTCGTAAAAGCGCGGATCTTTTGTTTTTTCGGAGGTTAATCATGCTGAGAAATGTTGAAACCAAGTACGGAAAACTGAAGGGACTGGTGGGAAAGGATCCCAGAGTGACTGTGTTCCGCGGCGTTCCGTATGCAAAACCGCCTGTAGGCGAACTGAGGTGGAAGGCTCCGCAGCCCTGTGACCCTTGGGAAGGTGTGAAACAGTGCTATGAGTATGGTCCAATGCCGATGATGAGGATCCATCCGGGCCGTGACAATGAATTCTACACAAAAGAACTGCATCCCACTTCGTCGGAATATGATATGAGCGAAGACTGTCTGTACCTGAATATCTTTTCACCGGCCGAGACAGCAGATGATAACCTCCCTGTTTTCTGCTATATACATGGCGGCGGTTATCAGGACGGTTACAACTATGAGATCGAGTTTGACGGGGAGAGAGTCGCCCGCAGAGGCGTCATCGTCGTGATGGTAGGCTACAGGTTGGGACTGTTCGGGTTCCTGGCGCACCCTGAACTCACGGCAGAAACCCCAGAAGGCGAGATCGTTTCCAATTTCGGAATGCAGGACCAGTCATTGGCTATTCACTGGATATATGAGAACATCAAAGCTTTCGGAGGAGATCCTTCCAGGATCACAATCTGCGGACAGAGCGCAGGTGCAGGAAGTGTACAGAATCAGATGTGCAGTTCCTACAATGACGGGATCATAGCCGGTGCTATCTGTCAGTCATCCGTCGGATTCGCTTATGCGGAAGACGGGCTGTCCGGACGTACGCAGTCACTGGCGGAGGCCGAAGCAAACGGCGCTGATTTCTTCTCAAAGGCCGGTATAGCGGATCTTGCGGAAGCGAGAAGCCTCAGTGCGGAAGAACTCATGAAGCGCGTCGGCGATGTGTCGGAGCCCGGAGCCATGTTCGGATTCATGTTCACTCCCTGCGTGGACGGAAAGTTCATCAAGGAGACACCGGTCACGAGTTACTATAAAGATGACTTCAGGTCAGTCCCCATGATCGTGGGTCACTGCATGGGCGAGGCCACGGGAGGTATGTTCGCTAGGAACATCGTTCCCACGTACGAAGAGTTCGTGTCCAGGGCAAGGGATGTCTATAAGGACCGTGCAGATGAATACCTTACGGTCTGCGGCGTCAGCAGCGATGAAGATGTGAAAGTTCTGTACGCAAAAGGCACATTCAACAATATGATGGCGGGAAGCAGAGGATTCTGTGAACTTCGTTCCTCAATGGGCAAGAATGTATGGTATTACATCTTTGATCATGACATACCCGGCGATGACGCAGGATCCTTCCATGGGTCGGATCTGTGGTTCATGTTCGATTCGCTTGGCAATTCCTGGAGACCGTTTGAAGGCAGGCACTATGACCTTGCCAGACAGGTGACTTCATACTGGACGAATTTCGTCAAGTACGGGACCCCCAATTCCCCGGAAGGAACCGATTACAACGGACTGCCGCTGCCGGAGTGGAAGGCATACAAACCTGATGAAAAGAACGTCATAAGGTTCCTGGACAAGGCAACGCCCGGTACCCTTGCGGAGGACAAGGTGATCGACTTCCGCGTCAGCTACGCAAAAGAACTGTTTACCTGATCGGACAGAAGAGCAGCGCTCCCACAGGCTTCTGTGGGAGCGCTTTTGTATTCCTGCATATGTTTGGGTATTATTAGAAAAAGCATGTTCAGAAATGGTCAGTCCGAAAGGTTACCGCTATGGAAAATGTACAGGAAAAGAACGGATTCAGATATAAAGCATTCATTTCATACAGACATCAGGCTCCGGACCAGCAGATAGCAAAAAGGCTCCACACCCTTATCGAGACTTACCGGATCCCGTCAGGGATAAGGGAGACTTCTGGAATATCCTCCATGGGAAAGGTGTTCAGGGATCAGGAGGAACTGCCTCTGTCATCATCGCTGAGCGATGATATCCATGAAGCGCTGGAACAGAGCGAGTGGCTGATATGCATCTGTTCGCCGAGATATCTGCAGTCAAAATGGTGCCTTGAGGAATTGAACTATTATATAAAGCTCGGCAGAAGGGATCATATACTCACCATACTGGCGGAAGGCGAGCCGGCGGAATCATTTCCGGAGCAGCTGAGATTTGAGACCGTGAACGGGAAAACAGTCGAAAACGAGCCGCTCGCTGCCGATGTGCGGGCTTCAGGGATCTTAGGCTCGATGAGGCGTCTTTCAAACGAGAAGCTGAGGATCATGGCTCCGATGCTCTCCGTCAGTTATGACGATCTGAGACAGAGAGCCAGGATACGCAGAACGAGAGCAGTGAGCGCAGTATCTTTTGCAGCGGTGTCTCTGCTGAGCGGGTTTCTGATCTATGCGGTATCCAAGAACCGGCAGATCAGCAGGCAGCGGAACATAGCTGTGGACAATCAGATGAAGCTGCTCATCGAACAGTCGATACAGTCATCGGAGAACGGCAACAAACTGCTTGCCGTGAATCAGCTGCTCCAGGCTCGGGATATCAGGGAAACGGTCGGAACCGTGAATGACGGGAGTTTCTCCGCCGCACTGGAATATGCATTGTATGATGAGCCTTTCGGAACTGTCCTGACTATCGATACAAACAACAGGAATCTCGGTGAGCTTGTATTCTCCCATAATGACAAGTATCTGTCCGGGATCACTAACCTGAATTCCGCAGTACTCATCGATGCTACTACGGGAAGCATCCTGCATACGGTCTCTCAGAGCGATACGGGGATGCTGGACAGTGTCGGATTTACCCTTGACGACCGTTACTTTTTCACAGTGGATTCCTGGTACGGGTTCGTCAGCGTTTATTCGGTGGAGACCGGAGAGCTTTACAGAAGATATGACGGATCCGGATCGAATGCCATGAATATAGGGGAGAAGGCATTTCCAATGTCCGGCGACAGGCTGCTCATAATCCACGACCGGTTCATGGTGCTGTGGGATTACAAGAACGACAGAAGCAGGGAGATACTGCCGTGTGGTGACCTTCCTTTTGAGGGATACATAAGACCATTTATCGTGGATCTCGCGCCTGACGAGAAGAGCGTAGTCATCGGCTCGCACGGATACGGCGCAGGCATGAAGATCCTCACATTGGACGGGGGAAAAGAACTGCCTCTGGAATTCGATCCCCAGAGAGGATACTCATATATCGTCTATTCAGCGGACGGAAGCAGGATCGCAGCATCATCCGCAGGTATGTACTGCGTGTGGGACAGCAGTACGGGCAGGATGATATTCCAGGCTGAGGAGACTGCAGCCGGAGGAGTTAACCTGGCGATCAGCCGCGATGGAGGGACCGTATTCGTCATGACACCGGATCTGCTTAAGGCCGTCAGCGTTCCGTCAGGAACGGTGCTGTGGGAGAAAACGGCACAGACGAATGTCGTGACCCAGGCGCACATCTCATCTGACGGAAGATATATCTCTTCCAGCGGAGGGATAAACGGTGTATTTGACATTGCTACCGGTAAAGTCCTGTACGAGTTCCCTGCAAGCGCTTTTTCGAGCGACAGCTCCAAGGTGCTGGCGGATGAGTACTCAGGCGATCCGCATCTGCTTGTTACTCCCGCGGCGTCAACATGGTCCGAGACCGCTTCCTTCAGTGAGAAACTTTATGAGATACCGAGATATACGGATCCCGGTACGAGCATCTCCATATCTCTGAGTCATAAGGCGGGTGAGATCTATACTACGCCGCCGGGGAATGCCAACAGAAAGAGTGCGATCTATACCGATCCGGATTGCCGTTACTGCGCTCATACCGATTATGACGGCTTCATAGAGGTCTTTGACATAAGCGACCCTGCCGGGGCGAAAGAGATATACTGTGTAGCAGAGCACTGTTACCAGTCGGTGACGGATCTTGTGTTCTGCAAGGAACTGATGGCTTCCTGCGGCGGGTTCGATGCCAGGTGCGTTCTGTTCGACCTGGAGAAGGGACAGATCCGTTATGCTCTCGCAGGTGAAGAATACTGCTGGGGATGCGAGATGTCCGAAGACGGAAGCAAGATCATCATGCTGTGCGGTTATGCGAGGGACCGGGCGTTCGTTTATTCGACTATGACAGGTAATCTTCTTTATTCTTTCCGCAGCAGCGACGGACGCAGTATAGACATGATCGGGTTCACCGAAGACGGAAAGAAAGTCGCAGCGGTCATGAATGACGGCAGCGCTATGACAGGCGAGATATATACCGATATCGATGAGATGATCCGGCAGGCGGAAAACAGATGAGATGTATCCCCGGAACAGAGGATTTGCAAGTGGAGAAAAAAAGAATCACCGATAAGGAACTGACTAATATAGCGGCTGAACTGGGCATTCCTGGAGACAGCATAGAGGAGATCGCTCCGTTCATATGCGATGAAGACGGAAACGAGTACGAAGTCTGGTCTGTAAGGACCGCCGGCGGCAGATATGTGCTGAAAAAGGCAAAAGGTCTGGAGACAGAATGTTACAGCAGTTTTTTCAGCGGAGGGAAACCTTATGCTCCTGCTTTTCTCGGATCCTGCAGATACGGAAATGATGTGTTCCTGCTTCTGGAATACTGTCCTGGAGAGACTCTGAAGCTGGACGAGCCTGAAATGCTGCGTAAAACTATCGATGCCCTTGCGCAGATGCAGGATGAGTTCTGGCAGAGAGAAGATCTGTGCGGGTCTGCAGTGACTATGGAAAGAGCGCTCAAGGCGGTGGAGGACAGGGGAAGGTATCTGAACTCAGCGGCCCTGGAACAGGCGTATGCGAAGTTTACGGAACTCTATAAGACCATTCCGCGCACTCTCAGTCATGAGGACCTGCTTCCGATCAATGTGCTGGTGGGGGAGCGGGCAGTGCTGATAGACTGGGAATACGGCGGAGTGCTGCCGTATCTGTCCTCCTTTGCCAGACTTATTGCCCACGGGAGGGAGGATGAAGGGGCATACTTCCACATCACCGAAGAGAACAGGCGTTTTGCGATACAGTACTACTTCGATACGCTTGTAAAAAAACACGGCATATCATACAGGGATTATCTCCGTGAACTGGACTGTTTCCTGTTCTATGAATACTGCGAATGGGTGATGCTGGGTAACCGGTATGATTCGCGGGACGACGAGAGATACAGCTACTATCTGGGAAAAGCAGAAGAAACAGCCGCAAGACTGCTCAGCTCTGAGCATGGGAAGAAGGAGGATCATCCCAGGCCTCTTATGAGGAGAGAACAATGGACCAGCCTTGATGGTGAGTGGAACCTGTGCGGAAGGAAGATAAATGTTCCGTACCCCCCTCAGGCACCTCTTTCAGGATGGGATGGTGAAGTACCGGAACACCTGGTATATGAGAAAGAATTCATCCTTCCTAAAACAGGGGATGATCGCAGAGTGATCCTGCACTTTGGAGCTGTAGATCAGAAGGCAGCCGTTTTTGTGAACGGAGAAAAAGCCGGAACACATGAAGGCGGATATCTTCCGTTTTCTTTTGATATCACCGGCCTTCTGCACGAAGGAAACAATCTGATACGTGTGGAAGCTGAAGATGCCCTGTCTCATGACTATCCGTACGGCAAGCAGACTAATAGACCGGGAGGAATGTGGTATACGCAGGTCAGCGGCATATGGCAGACCGTGTGGACTGAAACCGTACCGGATGACTATATTACCGATGTCAGCTTCGATACGGATACGGAAAGCATTGCCTGGAACATACGGACTTCTGCGGGAAATGGCGCACATATCTCTGTATCGGATGACAGAGGCGAGGTGATTTCCTCGGATGCAGCGGAAGGCAAGGCGACAGTGCCGGAAGGCAGGAGGCATCTCTGGACTCCGGAAGATCCGTTTCTTTACGACATTAGGATATCTACTCCGGGCGGAGACGAGGTGTCATCATATCTGGCGCTCAGGACTGTAACTTCGGAGACGCGTGACGGGATCCCCAGGGTCTGTCTTAACGGCAGACCGGTATTCCTGCACGGGGTACTGGACCAGGGATACTTCCCGCAGGGGATATTCCTGCCGGACAGCGGTTCCGCTTATGAAAAAGATATAATCATGCTGAAAAGCATGGGATTCAATACCATAAGAAAACACATCAAGATCGAACCGGAGAGATTCTACTTTGAGTGTGACCGTCTGGGAATGCTCGTCATCCAGGACATGGTCAACAGCGGAGAGTATTCGTTTCTCCGGGACACTGCTCTTCCTACCGTCGGGTTCAGGCGCCGAAGCGATCGGAAGAAACGAACCGGAACGCGCGAGGCATTCTTCATAAGGCATATGACGGAGACTGCGGAGCATCTGCACAGTCATCCCTGTGTGATCGCCTTCACTGTTTTTAATGAGGGGTGGGGACAGTTCAATGCGGATGAAGCCTATGATCTGCTGAAGGCACAGGAGCCTTCCAGACTGATAGACGCGGCATCGGGCTGGTTTGCCCAGAGCAAAAGCGATTTTGACAGCGAGCACGTATACTTCAGGACAAAGAAACTGAGACCGGGCACCAGACCGATGCTGCTCAGTGAATGCGGGGGCTTTGTCCTCGATACAGATCCGGAGAACAGGAAAGGATCAGTCTGGGGATACGGAAAGTGCACGAGCAGCGAAGAGCTTACAGCCAGGATAGAGGACATGTATGAAAGGATGGTCATACCGGCTGTCGGAAGAGGCCTTTGCGGAAGCATCTATACCCAGATAAGCGACGTTGAAAACGAACTGAACGGTCTTACCACTTATGACAGGACCAGGATTAAGGTCGACGCTGCAAGGATGAAGAAACTTTCCGAAGAGATCTACAGCGCACTGAATGGCTGATCTGCTTCAGAATAACAGAAAAGAGGAGGAGCCGGCTGCTCCTCCTCTTTTGTTCAGTGGATTCCGTCAGGGAAAGATGGCTTCTCTCTTCAGCGGAAGGATCTCGTTCATCATCTTTTCGAAATACATATCCCACAGCGGATAGAAGTGGTTGTAACCTTCATAGCAGGTGAAGTCGACATCATAACCCATCTCCTTGAGCGTCTTGGCATCTGCTTCGACTCTCTTTCCGATGTTGCCTTCCTCGCTTCCGCAGACAAGATAGAATTTCGGAAGCTCGACGCCTTTCTCGATGTTCTCGAGCGCGAATTTCCTCATGTCATGCTTGCTGCCGGGAAGATCCTCGCCGCGCCCGAAAGTCGCTCCGACCAGAGGGAACCTCCCCGTGAACTGGCCGCTCAGTTCCTTGGCAAACTGTTCGGTGTTTACGGTGAGCCCTATTCCTCCCGAGACATCTACTGCTGCCGAATAAAGCTCAGGGTGCATGAGGGCTGTGCCGAGCGCCACGTTTCCGCCCATTGCAAATCCGGCGATGAAGTTGTTCTCTCTTCCCGGTGCAGAGGGGAAAAGGGATTGTATCACGGTCGGGAGCTCCTCGGCAAGGAATGTCTGATAATCGACGCCGTAGTTGGTGTTGACACCGAAACTGTTGGGAATGTTGGGAGTGACGAGCATGACGTTGTTTGCGTCTGCATACCTCTCTATGCTCATGTAACGGTAGGGAAGGGTGTCGTCATCGCCGCCGCCGTGGATCATGTAGATCGTCTGGAACTTCATCCCGGGCTTGTATACTGCCGGATAGTTTCCGTCGGCAGGAGCGCGGTCATTGTGCCTGGCGCCTTCTCTCATGTCATAATAGCTGAACTGCGACGTGGGGATGGTGACTATCACATCCAGCCACAGACCGCATGCCTGGCTCCTGTAGTTGAATTTGCAGATTCCCATAATATTATTTCCTCCTGTTTGTTATTGACTATGCAAGATATTCGAGCGTGCCGTCGGAATGACGCACGAAGCGTGAGAAGAACTCATCGTATATAAGGAACGCGACTTCGGGCGAATATGTATGCGGCCAATTGACCACTCCAGTGAAGCGCACCATCGGCACCTTGTTCTCATCCCTCCACACAGTGTGAACGAAATTGCCTGAGACATAAGTCCTTGAGTCTTCGATGTTCAGACCGTTGTGTTCGCACAGCTTCCTGACGGTGCCGTAGTTCGCATTGCCTTCCTTCAGTTCCATTCCGGTCAGGTCGAACTCTCCCATGGTGAACCAGATGTTTCTCGCGATGCCGTCATCGGGTTCGGGGCGCATGTCGTGATTGCGGTCCTCCATGAAGCCGACAGGAGCAAATCCTGCGAACTCCGCGGGCATATATCTCATGAGATACTGCGTCATCATTCCGCCGTTGGAGTGGCCGGTGACATAGACCCTCTCCGGATCGATGGGATACTTTTTCTTCGTCTCCTCTAGCAGGATGCGGAAGTATTCAAGTTCATCGGGACCTGCGGGATCTGTCAGGTTGGATTCAAGACCGCAGTTCCATTGCTGGGTTGTGAAATGAGGAGGTCTCGGTCCGTCTGGCGAACCGGTGAAAGGAGTTGCGGTGGGATAGACGATGATCGCACCTCTCTGTTCGCCGACATAATGCCAGTCGGCATTGTTGGCAAAGAATTCCCCGGAACATGTGAATCCGTGTATCGCTACGACGAGGGGATACTTCTTCTTTTTGCCGAGCTTGTAGTCGGTCGGCTCAAAAGTCCACCAGTGTCTCTTCCATCCCCCGATGACCATCTCTGTCCTGATCATTCCCAGAGCCTCTGGATCCTCAGTTTTCCTCAGATCCGAGATCGTGTAGCCTGCCCAGCGTTTATAGCTGGAGATGAATGTGACCATCTCATCGATGACATTTGCATAGCCGTAGGATTCGGCGTCTGCACATGTCCCGTGCCAGACCTCACTGCAGGCGTGATCGTTCAGGAAACTCTCGCCCGGCTTCGACTGCTGACGGAAAACTCTGCAGAAATCATTCCTAAGATGTTCGTCCTTTACGTTGTTGGCGGTCTTGAAGTATCTGACTGTATTGGATTCATTGTCGTCTATGATGACACAGGGAATGTGCACCTTTGAGCGGGGTATCTCCGGAACGCTGTCGGAAGGGCCGCTGCCAAGTCTTTCAAGGATCAGGTCGTCGAGAGCGGTGTCTCCCCAGGCTCCCCATGCCGCAAGAGTCTCGCAGTGCGTAACAGCGAAAAGCGCTGCAGGAGCAGCTCCGTCACCGAAACCGAGGCAGTAGACAGCCGGTGCATTGGACTGGAAATAGCGGTTCGATCTCATCTCGGCGAGGGCTCTTACTCCTGTCTCCAGTTCGAAGCCCGGATCGTCATTTCTCCATCCGTCCGGAGCGGGAAGAAAGAACGCAGTCATGCTGTTCTTCTCGCAGGTATCTTTCCAGTTTCCTTTTTCAAAGAAGTCTTTGGGATCTTCCTTGCCCGGAATGAATACGAGGACCATGTTCCAGGCGGATTTTTCCGTCGATGGGATATAGCAGATCATGTTCCGGATATTGTCTGCCTCATCCCTGAACGGTGTATCGAACAGACCGATGTAGACATTGCGGTAAGGATCCATTTTGTCGGCGTCGGGATACGGCGGGTACGGAGGATCCTGAGGAAGGGGATTGGGTGCCCTGAAACGTCTTATGCTGGGATCCAGCTGCGGATGATCATAGTTCACTTTGGCTCTCCTTTTTATCTATTCTTTTTTCTTGAGTATATCATTATGCCTCGGTAAAAAGCATTTGTCGGAAATATAAAAAAGAAGCAGGCGGTTTTGTGCCACCTGCTTTATTTAAACTGCTTTTTATTGTTCCTGGTCGGGAAGCTTGACGGCCTGGATGGTGTCGATGCGGTGTTCCTTTACGCTTACGATCCTGAAAAGATATCCCGCAGCTTCGATCTCAGGCTTCTCATCTTCTTCCGGAAGTCTTCCCAGTTTATCCGTGAGGTATCCGCCTATAGTGTCATAATCGTCGTCCGCATCGGTGATGGTGATCCCCAGTTCATCCTCTACGTCCTCGATATAAGCGGTGCCGTCAAGGTCGAATACACCTTCTGAGACCTTGCTGATCTCCTCTTCCTCGTCATCGTACTCATCTTCTATATCACCGACGATGGACTCGAGGATATCTTCCATCGTTACGATGCCCGCGGTGCCGCCGTACTCATCCACAACGACAGCGAACTGAAGCTTGTTTTTTCTCATGCTCTCAAAGGCGCTCTTGATCGGCATGCTTTCGGGAACATACAGCACTTCACGCATATAGTCCCTGACATTGAAACCTGTAAGATCCGAGCCGATAAGCGGAAGGAGGTCCTTTATCAGAAGCATTCCAAGTATCTTGTCGGCGCTTCCGTCGCATACGGGGAAGCGGCTGTGTCCCTCTTCCTGAGCGATCCTGATGATCGTCTCAACAGGATCATCAATATCAATGGTGATCAGTTCAGTCCTGTGAGTCATAACATCGCTGACCTCGGTGTCTCCGAGATCAAAGATGTTGTGTATCATCTCGCTCTCGTCTTCTTCGATGGTTCCTTCTTCCTCTCCGGCATCCAGCATCATCCTTATCTCTTCTTCGGTTACATCTGCATTCTGCGCGTTGGGATCGATCCCTATGATCCTGAGGACCAGATTAGTGGTCACGGAAAGCAGTTTGACGAAGGGAGCAGCTATGAAGGAAAAGATCCTGAGGGGGTAAGCTGCGAAGAAACTCATCTTCTCCGGGTTGTTCATTGCGATCCTCTTGGGTACGAGCTCCCCGAAGATCAGCGTGATGAACGAGAGCAGCAGAGTAATCAGTATCAGACTTCCGGAGCGGAGAGTCGACGCGGGGATCCCTGAATCTCTCAGCCAGTACACCACATATTCCGTGAAGTTGTCAGCAGCAACTGCGGATGAGAAGAATCCCGCCAGCGTGACACCGACCTGAATAGTTGACAGAAACTTGCTTTCTTCTTCTGTCAGATTAACAAGGATCTTTGCTCTCTTGTCTCCTTCTTCGGCCAGATGTCTGAGTTTAATGTCATTGAAAGTGATCACAGCAATCTCGCTCATGGCGAAGAACGCATTTACGGCGATCAGTAAAACGGTAAGCAGCAAGCTACTTAAGGGGTCGCCTTCCGGCATCTAAAAATCACACTCCTTTTAAGGTGAAGAAATAAATAATCGTGTAACAATATATCAAAACGAATGAATACTGTCAAATTCGCCATATTTAAAAAGGCATTTTTGTGTTTTCGTACAATAAGTGTCCGCCCCGGATCCGATCAAAAAAGGAGCTGCCTTCGAAAGACAGCTCCTTTTTTGATATCAATGCATCATTCAGTCGTACTTGTAAAAGCCTTCTCCGGTAGCTCTTCCGAGCTTGCCTGCATCCATGTATTTTTTGAGCATGGCTGAAATCCCCTTGAAGTTGTAGGGAAGCATCATCTTCCTTAGCAGAGGGCTGATGAGTCCGGGTACCTTCTGATACTGCTGGATTATATTGTAGGCTGTCGTTATTCCGACTACATCTATGATCTCAAACGGTCCTCTGGGTGCTCCGGTACCGAGTTTCCAGGCCTTGTCCACGCTGGCGGGATCTGAGACACCGTTAGCGACCAGATCCATTCCGCAGAGAAGGAAAGGAACGAGCAGAGAGTTAAGGAGATAGCCTGACTTCTCCTTGTTTACCGGGACAGGGATCATGCCTATCTGAGTCGCGAACTCCATTACCTCAGCAAAATATCTCGGGTCGGTCTCGCTCTGAGCCATGACTTCCGCTAGATTCTGCCTCCAGATGTGGTTTGCGAAATGAAGTGACAGATACTTTGACGGACGCCCCGTATCCTTTGCAAAAGTTGACGGAAGCAAAGTGGATGAGTTTGTGGCGATAACTGTCTTTTCGGGAAGAAGAGGAGCCATCTTCTGATAGAAGGCCTTTTTTTCTTCCGTGATCTCGGCCATCGATTCGATGACAAGATCTGCATCCTCTACGGCCTTTTTGAGGTCGAGCTCCAGCTTGAGACCGGAATATGCCTTCTCCACTCTCTCAAGGCAGGCGTCTTTATCGAATGTCTCGGGATCGGCTATCCCTCTAGCCCAGACATCAGGCGATTTGCCTTCCGGAGTCGCCATCTTTTCAATAGTCTCGATATATGTCGTTCTGAGTTCGTCAAGTTTGGGTTGAGTGCGCCCGATGCTGCCCTCGCTTCTGAGCCAGATCGTCACATCGAATCCGCAGTAAGCGGCCTGAAAAGCTATCTGGCTTCCGAGCACGCCGCCTCCGGCTACAGTTACTTTTTTATACATATCTGATCCTCCTGTATGATCTGTCATGACCGCCTATTCGGCCCAATAGATTATAACACGAAAAATCAACACGTGTACTGAACTGGACAATATGTCCAGAAACCGCGGCATAAAAAAGCCTGCTGTGAGGCACAGCAGGCTAATTGAATGATCAGTATCAAAGAGCTTCTATGGCGGATCTGATCCTTGAAAGGGTCTCTTCTTTTCCGAGAGTTGCTATAAGCTCAACAGCTCCTCCCGGTGTGACCTGGACACCTGATATTGCCACGCGCAGCGGTCCGAGTATCCAGCCGTTCTTTACTCCGAGAGATTCGACCAGAGAGAGCAGTGATGAATGGACGGAGTCCACTGAAAAATCGTCAAGAGCCTCAAGAGCCTTAAGGCTTGCTTCTAGCGCGGGTCTTGCGGTCTCTGCGCTGGTCTTGAATTTCTTGCTGTTATAAAGCTCAGGGTCAATGTCGGGGCGGGCATCGATGAACGTCAGTTTCTCAGGGATATCGGAGAAGTACTCTGTTCTGGGCTGAAGTACATCGCAGAGGATATCGAAATCAACATCGTTCCTCTTGACAGCCTGGCGTATGAAGGGCATTGCGTGCTTCATGAAGTCTTCATGGGACAAGGCACGTATGTATTCCGCGTTTATGTGCTTGAGCTTTTCCGGATCGAAGATTGCGGGTGATTTGCTGATCCCGGACATGTCGAACTCGTGGGTGAGCTCTTCAACCGTATAGAGCTCTCTCTCGCCTTTCGGGGACCAGCCGAGAAGAGCGATGTAGTTGAGCACTGCTTCCGTGAGATAGCCCTTGGCGACAAGATCCTGATATGAAGCGTCTCCGTTGCGCTTAGAAAGCTTCTGATGTTCGTCCTTCATGACCGGAGCGCAGTGGACATATTCGGGAGGTGTCCATCCGAATGCTTCATACAGAAGATTGTATTTGGGACTGGATGAGAGATATTCATTTCCTCTTACAACGTGCGTTATGCCCATGAGGTGGTCGTCTACGACATTGGCAAAGTTATATGTCGGCATACCGTCGCTCTTGATAAGTACCTGATCCTCGAGCTCTTTGTTCTCAACGCTGACATCTCCGTAAACGAGGTCATGGAAAGTGGTCACTCCTTCAGAAGGCATCTTCTGACGGATGACATACGGAGTGCCTGCCGCAAGTTTAGCCTCTACTTCTTCCTTGGAAAGGTTCCTGCAGTGCCCGTCATAGCGGCGGATCATCTCTCCGCCTTCTTCCTTCTTGGGGATCCTGCTGTCCAGCTCCTCCTCGGTGCAGAAGCAGTAATAAGCATTGCCGTTCTCCACTAGTTTCTTTGCGTACTCGAGGTAGTTTCCCATCCTCTCGCTCTGAACATAGGGGCCGTAATCTCCGCCGATGTCCGGACCTTCATCCCAGTAGAGACCGCAGTCCTTCAGGGTGTTATATATGACGTCTACAGCACCTTCCACGAGCCTGCCCTGGTCGGTGTCTTCTATCCTGAGGATGAAGTCTCCACCATCCTTTTTCGCTATCAGGTACGCATACAGCGCAGTGCGCAGGTTTCCTATGTGCATATACCCCGTGGGACTTGGTGCAAATCTGGTACGGACTTTTGACATTTATCAATTCACTCCTGTAAGTAATTGTGTTCCGTGATTATTCTACGGTCGCTGTAATACATTGTCAATTGACAGGGAAATTCAGTGAGAATACAATGGATTCTGTACTATTTTATTTACAAAAAAGGAGGCTTACAATGGCGGACGAGAGAAAAAAGCGCGTATTCAGCGGTATCCAGCCCACCGGCGGCTTTACGCTGGGAAACTACCTGGGAGCAGTCCGCAATTGGGGCGCTCTGCAGGACGAATATGACTGCATCTACAGTGTTGTTGACCTGCACTCCATAACTGTCAGGCAGGACCCGGCCACGCTTAGAAGACAGATCAGGGAATCGGCTGCACTGCTTCTTGCGTGCGGGGTGGATCCCGAAAAGGCGATACTGTTCATTCAGGGCGACGTGCATCAGCACGCTGAGCTGTCCTGGATCCTCGGATGCTACACTCAGTTCGGCGAACTGTCCAGGATGACGCAGTTCAAGGACAAATCTCAGAAACACCCTGAGAACGTGAACGGAGGCCTGTTCACATATCCGGTGCTCATGGCAGCGGATATCCTTCTGTATCAGACAGATCTGGTGCCGATCGGAGCCGATCAGAAACAGCATCTTGAGCTGGCAAGAAATATCGCGGAGAGATTCAACGGCATATACGGCCAGACATTTGTCGTACCCGACGGATACTTCCCGAAGGTGGCGGCGAGAGTGATGTCCCTGCAGGATCCGACTGCCAAGATGAGCAAGTCTGACGAGAACACAAATGCCAAGATAATGCTTCTGGACGACCCGGACCTTATCATAAAGAAGTTCAAGAGGGCTGTCACGGACTCGGAAAGCGTGATCAGGGCATCGGAAGACAAACCCGGTGTCACCAATCTTATGAGCATCTACAGCGCCTGCACGGGAAAGACCTTTGAGGAGATCGAAAGGGAATTTGACGGAAAGGGATACGGCGACTTCAAGACTGCTGTCGGGGAGACGGTAAGGGATATGCTCAAGCCGATACAGGACAGATACGCCGTGTACCTGGCTGACAAGGATCAGCTCAACGCCATCCTCAGGGAAGGAGCTGAAAAAGCATCGGCTCTGGCAGCAAGAACGCTTGCAAAGACCAGACGCAAGATAGGACTTGACTGATCCGGTACGGATGCAAGAGTTTCAATAAAAGAAAAGAAACAGGACAAGGCCGGAAGGTCATGTCCTGTTTTTCTTATTGATCAGTGGCGGTAAGTCATGACCGCAATGCTGCAGGCGGGCATAGTCAGAAAAGGATCACTGAAAATGATCTCGTCAGCGGATGTGTTTAAAACAGCCGACAGTCTCATGGGCCCCAGCGAAGAGAGATCTATCTGCTGCTGAGAGCTGCTGAAGTTCATCACCAGCAGAACGTCCTCATATCCGTCGCAGCGCTTGAAGAATACTGCAGCCGAAGATGTGCTCAGCCCGGACTCCTCAACGGTCCCGCACGGTATTGAGGGGAAAGCATTGCGGACCTTTATTACCTGACGGAACCAGTTCCACAGTGAAAGATCATCCGTCTTCTGTTCCCAAAGGGAGGGGAATTTCATCTCAATACTGTCCATTCCCGGAGGGCCTGTGCAGGTATCGGGATCTGACGGATCATCGCTCCAGTACATCGGAGCTCTCTTATCCTCGTCTTTTCCGGAACCCTGCATACCTATCTCCTCACCGTAATAGAGAAATGAGTTTCCGCTCATCAGGAGGCTGGCTGCATAGGACATCTTGGTCACGGGGCCTTCATCAAGGGCATAGTAACCGGCGCTTCGAGGAATATCATGGTTTGTATAGAAGGGAGCATCCGTATACTGAGGATTTGATGAACTGAAGGCATCGTGGGAACGTATCATTTCGCTCGCAAACCCGGAGGCGGGCAGACTGCCCTCCGATGCATTGCGTATATAACCGTCCGGACCGCTGAATGGAAAGTTGAACAGTGAATCTATGCCGCTGGTATAGAGGAACGATATGTTGTCTCTGTCGGTCCAGGCCTCTCCGACGATATAGCAGCCTGGATCGATAGCTCTGCAGGTGTCACAGAAAAACTTCAGGAAATCCCTGTTGGCTTCATTTTGACCGGTATGATATGAGGTGACAGCATCGAGACGGAAGCCATCGACACCCTTGTCAAGCCAGAATGAGACGATGTTTTTAATTTCTTCCCGCACAAAGCTGCTGTTCAGGTTGAGATCAGGCATTCCGGACCAGAATCCTGCTTCATAGTACCAGTTGGTGCCCGGAAGAGGTGAATAGCCATTCAGCTGCTGCCGCGAGAAGTTGTAGTAGTCAAAATACCTGCAGTATGAAACATCGGGCATCCAGTCCCACGGAAGCTCGTGAAGATAGTCAGAAGCTGCACGGAACCACGGGTGTGAATCGGAGGTGTGATTCACCACCAGATCCATCAGGATCTTTATGCCGCGCCGGTGGCATTCCGATATCAGTTTCTCATAGTCCTCTGCCGTCCCGAATGACGGATCGATCGCATAGTAGTCTGTCACGTCGTATTTGTGATACGAGGGCGACGGGTGTACCGGAGTGAGCCAGATCTGATCAAATCCGAGGTCTTCTACATAGTCAAGTTTGGAGACGATCCCTTTCAGGTCCCCGATCCCGTCGCCGTTGCTGTCACAGAACGAATAGGGGAATATCTCATAAGTGGTGCGGCAGAGATCATCTCGGCTGACCTTTTTCAGCGTTTTGTTGAAAGAATACATCTGCACATCCGACTTTTCGGATTCGGAATAATGCAGAAGCACTGCCGAAGCGATGAGGAACGCAAGTAGCAGTACCGTTATGAATACGATCTTTTTCCGTTTGATCATGATAAAGCGGCTCCCGGCAGGTTTTGTGACGAAGGATCTTATCGGCGAGGTTCACACGATTATGACGGCCAGTTTTGCCGGCATGCAGACGGCCGTTTCGCCTTTGAGACTTATCCATCCGAATCCTTCGCAGAGTTTGTCCGGGCACAGCGAATGAATGAACCGGATCTTCCCTGCGCTGACTTCTAGAGTCGCAGTAAGATCTCCCGTGACAGTATATATGCCGTCTTTGTCCAGCGATATCCGCATTATCTCCGTTCCGTCATATGACACGGAAGCCTCGGCACCGCACGGGCGGAACAGTTTCGGTATAAGAAGGAGAGCCAGCGCTGTTATAAGAAGCGCGGCTATGATGACAAGATCTTTCTTTCTGAACACCGGTTTCAAGATCACTGCTCCTTCTTGAGAATGGTCGGTCTCTAAATTATAATTCTAAACGGCAGATAATTACAGACGGAGGATACTAATGATGCAGACTGCGAGAGAATTTGCACAGCAGAACAGAGACAATCTGTTGAGAGATCTGAAGAGACTGGTGGACATCAACAGCATTAAAGACGAACCTGCGGAAGGAGCCCCGTTCGGACCGGGAGTCAGAAAAGCTCAGATGGAAGCTTTTTCCATAGCCAGGGAACTGGGCTTTGAGAAGACCGCAGACTGCGAGGGATATATCGGATACGCCCATTCCGGCAGAGAAGACAAGTTCCTCGGCGTAATAGGCCATCTGGACGTCGTGCCTGTCGGTGACGGATGGGACCGGGATCCTTTCGACATGTATGAGAGGGAAGGATACGTTATGGGACGCGGCACCGGGGATGACAAGGGACCGCTTCTTGCTGCGATGTACGCGTGCAAATACCTGTTCGACAATAAGATACCGCTGAGATACGGCATCAGAGTGCTTCTTGGCTGCGACGAGGAATGCGGGATGAGCGATCTCGACTATTATCTCGCTCACTATCCCGAACCGGTCTTCTCCTTTACTCCGGATGCGGGATTCCCGGTAGGACACGGAGAGAAGGGCATCTACAGCTCGGATCTGGTGTCGGCTCCGATAAAAGACGGAAAGATACTCGCCATAAGCGGCGGGATGGCCTCCAACGTAGTTCCGGACAGATGCACCGTAGAACTGGAAGCGGGGTATGCACAGGCGCTGAAAGAAGCCGCAGAGGGTGACGCGCACTATGATATCCACGAGGAAGACGGCAAAGTCACAGTAACCGCCAAAGGACAGGCGGCCCATGCCGGAATGCCCTGGGGCAGTCTTAACGCCAATCTTCTGGCAGTTTCTCTGCTGCTCAAGGCAGGCATTCTGGAAGGGGAGGAGAAGAAAGCCGCGGAATTCGTCTGCTCTGTCATGAGCGACCTGAGCGGAGGGTTCCTCGGAATAGCGGCAGAGGACGGCCGCTTTGAACCTAACTCCATCATAGGAGGAATGATCGGCCTCACAGACGACGGAAGGCTATGCCTCAACGTGAACAGCCGCTACAATACGGCGATCAGCCCCGAAGACATAGAGAGGAACATAGAAAACAAAGCTGCCGAGTGCGGCTTCGAAGTACGGAACGCCGAAAACAGCGGACCTTTCTACCTCGAGCCGGACAGCCCGGCAGTGAAGCTTATGTGTGAGATATACAATTCCGTGACAGAAAGAAACGACGAGCCCTTCGTGATGAGCGGCGGAACATATGCGAGAAAGATGCACAACGCCGTATCATTCGGGTGCGAGATGCCCGGGGAAGAAGTTCCTGAGTGGGTCGGCAGCGCTCATATGAAGAATGAGGGAATGTCCGTCGACATGCTGGTCAAGGCAGTGGAGATCTACGCCGAGACTCTCAGAAGGCTCCAGGAAGTCGATTTCTGAAAACTATTTAGCCCATCCGTTTGAGCGCTCTACTGCCCGGTCAAAACCGGCAGTCAGGCGCTCTCTTTTTTCCGCGTCTATGGCGGGAGAGAAAGTCTTCTCAACTGCCCAGCTGCTCTTGAGCTCAGCTTCATCCTTCCATAGGCCGACGGCAAGTCCGGCAAGACACGCCGCTCCCAGCGCAGTGGTCTCGAGGGTGCGCGGGCGTATGATGTCTATGCCGGTGATATCGGACTGGAACTGCATCAGGAAGTTGTTGGCGCTGGCGCCTCCGTCCACCTTGAGCTCAGTCAGTTTGTATCCGATATCAGCTTCCATGGCGTGCAGAACGGAATTGGTCTGATATGCGATGGATTCAAGGGCAGCGCGGATTATGTGATTCCGGTTGGCTCCGCGGGTGAGCCCCACGATGGTGCCACGCGCATACATGTCCCAGTACGGCGCGCCGAGACCTGTGAATGCGGGGACGATATATACACCGGCGGTATCCGGCACTTTCTCCGCATAGAATTCGGTGTCTGCCGCGCTTTCAACAAGTCCCATCTCGTCTCTCAGCCACTGCACGACGGCTCCGGCGACGAAGACGCTTCCTTCCAGCGCGTACGAGACCCTGTCAGGACCGGTGGCGGCAACAGTGGTCACAAGACCGTTCCTGCTGTAGACTATCTCGTCGCCGATGTTCATGAGCGTAAAGCAGCCGGTCCCGTATGTGTTCTTTGCATCGCCCTTCTCAAAGCAGGTCTGGCCGTAGAGAGCGCTCTGCTGGTCTCCTGCGATCCCCGCGATGGGGATGCTCGCCCCTCCCAGATCCATATATCCGTATATCTCGCTGCTGGAGCGGACCTCCGGCAGCATGGAGCGCGGGATATCAAGTTCCTCCAGCAGCCGCTCGTCCCAGCACTGGTTGCGTATATCATAGAGCATGGTCCTTGACGCGTTGGTGCGGTCGGTCATATGGACCTTGCCCCCAGTGAACTTGTACAGCAGCCAGCTGTCTATCGTGCCGCAGATGAGTTCGCCTTTATCTGCCTTTTCTCTGGCGCCGGGTACGTTGTCGAGTATCCATTTGATCTTGGTGCCGGAGAAATAGGCGTCTATGAGAAGGCCCGTGGTCCGGCGGATGTAGTCGGACAGACCTTTCTTTTCCAGTTCCTCGCATATGCCGGCAGTTCTTCTGCACTGCCAGACTATCGCGTTGCAGACCGGTATGCCTGTCTCGCGGTCCCAGACGACAACGGTCTCTCTCTGATTGGTGATACCGACCGCAGCGATGTCATGGGCGTCGATCCCGCTGTTTGCAATTACTTCCTGCATCACAGAGAGCTGGGTCAGGTAGATCTCTATCGCGTCATGCTCGACCCATCCTTCCTTAGGATAGTACTGTGTGAATTCTCTCTGTGATACCGCTACGATATTCTGGTTCTCATCAAACAGTATTGCTCTTGAACTGGTCGTTCCCTGATCTGCTGCGAGGATATATCTGGCCATAGTAGTACCTCCGGTCATTTTTGTTTATTTATCTGTTAATGTTATGCAAGGCAGAGGATGAACGAATCGATCTCGGATTCCGTCATCCCGGCTTTGAGCAGATAGTTTCTTGCACAGACAGAGAAGTCAGTCTTCTCAAGATCTGCGTCCGGGTCTGCGGCAAGGAACTGCAGCATCGTGTCAAAGCTTTTCTCAAGTATCACCGAGTATTTCTCGGGTTCGCTGTTTTTGTTTATCTTGTAGTAGTTATCGTACGTGATCATATAGTCATCTGCCATCTCTCGGTAACCGGCTCCGGCAAGAGCTTCTATCAGCATGCATACGAAACCTGTCCTGTCCTTCCCTTCGGTGCAGTGGACCAGATACGGACCTTCCGCTTCAGTCATCTTTCTGAATCCGTCTGCGACTTTAGATGCGAACTCATCCGATGTGTAGTTCGCGTTCAGCGCCAGAGGTATTATGCTGCCGTTGCTGTAAAGAGACAGGAAATACGGAGAATCGAAATCATCCTTTTCGATATAGCCTTTCATCTTTGCATCGTTGTCGCAGAGGTTCAGTATGCAGTTGACGCCTGCCTGCCTTATCTGAGCGTCGACAAATGATGCGCGGTTGTGCTGGTTGTCACATGGAGATGCGGAACGGTAGATCCTGGCCGGAGCGATGCTGCCCATCGAGAACTGCCTGAAGTTTGCAAACACGGCATCGCTGGGGAACTTGGACCTGTCGTCAGAGTAGCTTATGTCGCGCGCATTCTGGATATCTAGATATTTGCCTTTTTCTCTGAGCACCACCGTAGCGGAAGAGTTCTCCGTCAGTTCCTTGCCGGTCACTTTTCCCGCCGTCACCCAGAGATCTCCGGCTGATATCTCGGCTTGCAGGGATTCTGTCAGAATGCCGGCCTTATCCCATAGATCGTCGCCGAAGTTTATTGCTGCCTTGATGTATTTGTATCCGGGATAGGCGATAAGGAGAGGCTGGCCGGGATCTACATAATAACCGTTGTAGTAAGGTATATCCTCCATGGTATATCCGTTTGAGAAGAATATATCCACGCTGTCGCCGTAACTGAAACCGAGACTGTTGAAATAGTCGATGGAAGCGGTGATATAAATGCCGCCGAATTCCGGTTCATGTTCCACACCGTATTCCTTCAGGGTGGGGACGTCAGGGGAGGGCTCATCCTTCTTTCCCCCGCAGGAGACAAGAAGAATGCAGAGGACAGAGACGAGCAGCAGAGAAGATATGAAGCGCTTTATCATTTTCCGGATACTCCGATCTAATTTAGTTGAAGCAAAAAACTGTCGAGCCATTCACTGACCGATCTCTCCCAGCAGCAGTCTATCAGAAGGAGATCGTTTCCTGCTTTCCTGCAGCCTGAAGCAAATGAGAGGTTATCATTTATAAGCGGACCAATACTGAGATCCGAGTCATTCATCCTGTATTCGGCATCGGATGCGTGCGACACTATCTCGCTGAAATGTGATGAGATGTATTCAGGAGTCATCGAAAGACAGACGTATCTGATATGGGAGAGATATGTGTCATCCAGATCATCGCGCCAGTTGAAAGGTATGTAGCAGCCTTCCAGGATAAGATCCTGACGGTTTTCTATGGCAGTCTTCACCATCTCACGCACTATCGGCCAGAGATATCCGGTGAGATCGTCATCATCGTACGGAGTCAGGGAGGTGTACCCGCTTCTGATCAGTCCCATCTTCAGGTGATCGATGGACATACAGAAATAACCGGTCCTTCTGACCAGTTCCTCTGCCATTCTGGTTTTTCCGGTGTGTGTTGCGCCGGTGATGATTACTACCATTCTGTTTTCAGATCCGTGCATGATCGTATATTTACTTCATTATACCGCAACATCTGTTCTGTGTTTTGCACAATGCCGACTGTCATGGTGCACAAAGAATCACTTCATATGCGATGCAGCTGAATAAAGATGGTAAAATAACACACAGAAACTGCAGGAGATAACATGGACAAATATACTGAGATCAATGCCGGAACCATTGACAGATGGGTAGATGAGGGGTGGGAATGGGGAAGACCCATATCCTCCGAAGATTATCAGCGGGCAATGGCCGGAGAGCTGAGCGTTCTTCTCACACCGACTAAAACAGTTCCGAAGGAATGGTTCGGAGACATAAAGGGAAAGAAACTTCTGGGACTCGCATCCGGGGGAGGACAGCAGATGCCTGTGTTCTGCGCTTTAGGGGCTGAGTGCACGGTCATGGACATATCGGAAAGACAGCTTGAGAGCGAAAGAATGGTATCGCAGAGGGAAGGTTACTCCATAGACATAATAAAAGGCGACATGACTGAAAGATTTCCGTTCCCCGACGAGACTTTCGACATCATATTCCATCCGGTGTCCAACTGCTATATCAGGGACGTGCAGCATGTCTGGAACGAGTGCTTCCGTGTGCTCAAACACGGCGGGATATTGCTGGCGGGACAGGACAACGGGATAAACTATCTGTTTGACGATGATGGTACAACGGTAAAGTACACGCTGCCGTTTGACCCTCTTTCGTATCCTGAACAGATGAAGGATCTAGAGGATACAGATTCCGGGATACAGTTCTCGCATACGATAGAGGAGCAGCTCGGAGGGCAGCTCAGGGCAGGGCTGGTCCTGACTGACTTATACGAGGATACCAACGGGGAAGGTGCTCTTCATGAGCACAATGTTCCGACCTTCATAGCTTCCAGGGCGGTCAGGCCCTGAATCAATACAATCAGGAGGATCATCAATGGCAAATCTGACTTTCGACATCCGTTCCAGAGCTCTGGGCAAGGAGACACAGTTCAACGTGGTTCTTCCGGAAAACTGTGAGAAGCCTGAGAACGGCTGGAAGACTCTCTATCTGCTCCACGGCTGGAGCGACAATTACACTACCTGGATGAACCAGACATCCATCGAACGCTATGCGCTGAAGAGGAACATCGCGGTAGTGATGCCCGACGGCGAATTCGGCTTCTGGAACGATATGGCGGACGGCATAAAGTATTTCACCTTTGTGACGGAAGAACTTCCTCAGATCTGCAGCGAGTATTTCGGATGCTCCACAAGACGCGAGGATGTCGCTATAGCGGGGCTCTCGATGGGCGGGCTGGGATCTCTGTCCATCGGCCTTTCAAGACCTGATCTTTATATGGGGATCATCTGCCTTTCCGCAGCCAACTGGCCCAACAACATGTTCCACGAGCAGTATGATTCCGGCAGGATGGCTCCGGGATGGCTCGCCGGGATGAAGCGCATATACGGAGATATCTTCCCGAATCTGGAAGGGACTGAGTATGACTGTTTCGTGAAAGCAGACAGGATCGTCGCGAACGGTGGACCTTTCCCGACGTTGTATCATTACTGCGGACTTGAGGAGACCGACCTGCTCAGACACTCCAATATCATGAAGGACAAATTCCTCAGTTATGAAGGAAACCCGTTCAATTACACTCTTTCCACATATCATGGGGTCCATAACTGGGATGCATGGGATGCCGTGATATGCGAGGCAATGGACTACATCGGCTTCAGGGAGCAGGACTGGAGACCGACATTCTGAGAGATCCTGAGCTAAAAGAAAAAAACACATAAAAAAGCCCGCTTTATGCGGGCTTTTTCCTGTGTCTGAGTATTTATCTGTCTTCACGGAAGAATGATAGTCCGAGAGATTCCGGAGGCTGATTCTCACGTTTGTTCTTGATGCTGGAGATCACGAGGACTACCACTGTGAACACATAGGGGATCATCTTGTACAGTTCCTTGAGGGAGAGGTTCATTCCGGAGGGAATGTAAAGATACAGGATGTACAGTCCGCCGAACAGGATAGATGACAGGATCCCGAGAGTGGGCTTCCACACCGTGAAGATAACGAGCGCTATGGCGAGCCAGCCTCTGTCTCCGAAACCGTCATTGGACCAGATGCCATTGGCGTAGTCCATGACATAGTACAGTCCGCCAAGACCTGCGATCATGCTCCCGAGACATGTTGCGACATACTTATACTTACCGACGTCTATGCCTGCGGCATCTGCGGTGCTGGGGTTCTCGCCCACCGCTCTGAGGTGCAGTCCGGTCTGGGTCCTGTTTAGGAAGTAAGAGACCAGAAGGGCGATGACGATCGCCAGATATGCGAGGAACCCGTATTTGAGGAACATCCGTCCGAATACGCCGAGGGAATCGGCGAACGGAAGATTCTTCCTGAAACAGATGCTCGTTGCGGAGAGGGAGATATTGGGAACTTCAGCCCCGGTCAGCTTTATGAGAGAACCTCCGAAGAAGTTTCCGATGCCGACGCCGAAGGTGGTCATCGCAAGGCCGGTGACGTTCTGGTTCGCCCTCAGTGTGATGGTCAGGAACGAATAGATGAGGCCCATTATGAGAGAACCGAGAAGCGAAGACAGGAAGGGGATCAGAACTGCGAGGAACGGATTGAAGTGAGCGGTGTTCTGTTCATAAAGGAATGCACCGATGACGCCGCTTATGCCGCCGACATACATGATGCCGGGAATTCCGAGGTTTAGGTTTCCTGCTTTCTCAGTAAGAGTCTCTCCGGTACTGCCGAAAAGAAGGGGAATGCCCTGGGCTACTGCTCTGGGGAAGAATACGGTGATATCAAACATGTTATTCCTTCTCCTTTCCTGCTTCTGAGTTGGCGGATCTCCTGATCCTGTATGAAACGAAGAATTCGCTTCCAATAAGGAAGAACAGGATTATGCCCGTGAGTATGGATGAGAATGACTGGTTGAGCGTGAATGCGGATGAGATCTCGATAGCGCCGCGCTCAAGGAATATTATCAGGAAACTTGTGGCGATCATCGCGATAGGATTGAACTGTGCGAGCCAGGATACCATTACAGCGGTAAATCCCTGGCCGCCTGTTATGGTCGCTGTGAGGGTGTGGTTTATCCCGGATACCAGGAGGAATCCGACTAGACCTGCGAGAGCTCCCGAGAGAGCCATTGTCCTGATTATGACGCGCTTCACGTTGATGCCGATGTATCTTGCGGTGCGTGTACTTTCGCCTACAACGGTAAGCTCATATCCGTGCTTGCTGAACCTTATATAGGAATAGATGAGCACGGTCATGAACACTGCAGCCAGTATGCTGAGGATATATTTGTTACCGAAGATCTGGGGGAACCATCCCATTTCGGAAGACTGGTTGATTATACCGATCTGGCCTGAGCCCTTGGGGACCTCCCATCTGACTATGAAGTAAGCCACGATCTGAGTGGCGATATAGTTCAGCATGAGGGTAAACAGCGTCTCGTTTGTATTGAACTGCGCCTTGAAGAAGGCGGGGATTATGCCCCACACGGCACCGGCAGCCACCGACAGGATGAGCATCAGCGGTATCAGAAGACCGTTGGGAAGCTTGTCTGCGAGCTTTATCATGCAGGCAGAGGAAGCAAGGCATCCCATGAGGATCTGTCCGTCTGCACCTTCGTTCCAGAATTTCATGAGGAAGGATGGCGTCACTGCCAGAGAGATGCATAGCAGTACGGCGACGTTCTGAGCAGTGATCCACATCTTTCGCGGAGTGCCGAATGAGCCGTATACCATGGTCGACAGGAAATCACCGGGATTTACACCCGTTATGATCATCGTCAGAAGCGCGCACACAACAAACGCAGCGAGAATGGAGAGCAGTCTTATCAGCAGACTGATATGCCAGGGAAGTGAGGCGCGTTTTTCGATATGGAAGCGGGGAACCCTGTTCTTCTTCTCCATCAGCCTTCACCTCCGATCTTGGTCATCATAAGGCCGATCTTGTTCTTTTCAGCCTTTCTTCCGTCTACTATGCCGCTGACCTTGCCGTCGCAGAGCACCAGGATGCGATCGGACAGTTCAAGAAGGACGTCAAGGTCCTCTCCGACATATACCACAGCGACTCCGCTCTGTTTCTGCTTGTTTATGAGGTCATAGATCGTATAGGAAGAGTTCGTATCGAGTCCTCTGACCGCATAAGCGGTGAGAAGCACCTTCGGCGCGGAAGAGATCTCTCGCCCCACGAGTATTTTCTGGATATTACCGCCAGAGAGCTTCCTTACAGGCGTCCCGATGCTCGGAGTGACGACTTCCAACTCCTCCACCACTCTTTCGGCAAGCCTGCGGGGGTCCTTTCTGTTGAGGAATGCAGACTTTCCGCTGCGGAAGGAGCGCAGCATCATATTGGATGAGATGTCCATGTTGCCCACGAGGCCCATGCCGAGCCTGTCTTCAGGGACAAAGGACAGAGTGACGCCGAGATTCGCTATGGTCAGGGGATCCTTTCCTATCAGCTCTTCACGGGTGCCGTCATCATCTATGTATGTGATGCTGCCGGATTCCGTCGGCTGCAGACCGGCGATGGCCTCAAGAAGTTCCTTCTGGCCGCTGCCTGATATTCCGGCGATCCCCAGGATCTCTCCGCTGTTAGCGGTAAAGGAGACGTCATCGAGTTTGAGGACTCCTTCTTCATTTCTTACCGTCAGTCCCTTGATCTCGATCCTTGGCCTCGGATCCACAGGGTCCGGACGGTCTATGCTCAGGGTCACCGGATGACCCACAAGCATATTGGTCATCTCCTGAGCGTTGGTCATGTGAGTCGGCATGTCACCGACGAAGCGCCCCTGACGGAGTATGGCAACGCGGTCCGAGAGTTCCTCGACCTCGTTCATTTTATGGGTGATGATGACGATGGCCTTGCCGCTGTCGCGCATGTTGCGGAGGATCGCAAAAAGCTTTTCGGTCTCCTGAGGTGTGAGGACAGCTGTCGGTTCGTCAAGGATGAGTATGTCTGCACCGCGGTAGAGAGCCTTAAGTATCTCTACGGTCTGCTTCTGAGAAACGGACATGTCATAGACCTTCTGAGTGGGGTCCAGTTCAAAACCGTATTCTTCGCAGAGTTTTCTCGTCTTCTCGCATACTTCACCGATATCGAGCTTCCCGGGCTGTTTGACGCCGAGAATGATGTTCTCTGCAGCGGAAAGAACCTCCACGAGCTTGTAGTGCTGGTGGATCATCCCGATGCCGTATTCAAACGCTTCCTTCGGAGAACGGATGTTGACTTCCTCGTCGTTGATGTAGATGTGTCCTTCGTCCGGACAGTAGATGCCGGAAAGGATGTTCATGAGAGTGGTCTTCCCGCTGCCGTTCTCGCCCAACAGAGCAAGTATCTCTCCTCTGTAGATGTCGAGCCAGACCTTGTCGTTTGCCATGACAGGGCCGAAGGACTTGGAAACATCTCTCATTTTTACGGCAATTGTTTTCTCTGACACGATAATCCTCCGATATAAACAAAACCATTGCTGGAAACAGCAGCCTGAAAACAGTGCTTTCGGGCTCCGGTTACCGGCAATGAGCACGGGAAGTCCCCATTGCTGGGGACTTCCCTGAAAGACTCACAGATTAGAATGCTGTATCGAGAAGCGTGATGCCGTCGATCTGCAGATCGAAGTAGGGGGCTGAGCGCTTCGCGGACTCGTTGAAGTAACCGTTCTCGATGACCTCTGTATCGGGTGTGTATGCGGGATCGGTATCAACGTCAGCCATGTAGGAGGTGAGGGTCTCGCCGCCTACTGTGAAGGTGGTGGTGTCGAACACGTGGAGCGTGCCGGCCTGGAGAGCCTTCTTTGCTGTCTCGATGGCTTCATTTGTTCCTGCTGCTGCAGCCTTGTCGTTGACTTCTGTCAGCACGACGGAACCGGTCGCAATGGTGCCGGTGTAGTCGGTGGGCAGGGCTTTGCCGTTCTGCTTGCTCTCAATTGCGAGTTTGAAGTAAGGAGTCCAGTCGATGCGGGAAGAAACGATGAAGGTGTTGGGGCAGGATGCCACTGTGCTTCCGTTGTAGGAAACATCCGGAACACCGCGGTTCTCGCAGGCTGTGGGGGCTCCCATGGAGTCGGCGTGCTGGCTTATGAGTTTGCAGTCGCGGTCCATAAGGGTGTTTGCGCCTTCCTTCTCTGCTGTCTCATCGTACCAGGAACCTGTGAAGGTAACTTCCATGGTGGCGGTGGGGCAAACGGAACGTGCGCCGAGGAAGAAAGAGGTGTATCCGGAGATAACTTCTGCGTAGGTGAAAGCTCCGATGTAGCCGATCTTGGCTTCTTCTGCGGTGAACTCGCCGTTGGCGATCATCTCGTTGAGCTTGAGACCTGCGGCGACGCCGGCGAGGTATCTGCCTTCATAGATGGAAGCGAATGCGTTGAAGTAGTTGGGGAGATTCTCTGTGTGCGCTTTTGTGCCGGTGGCATGGCAGAACCATACATCGGGGAGCTCTTTCGCAGCGGAGAGCATGTGGTCCTCATGGCCGAAGCTGTCGGCGAAGACAACGGAGCAGCCGGAGTCAGCCAGCTCAGCGGCCGTCTCGTAGCACTTCTCCGTCTCGGGGACGTTGGTGCGGAGAACATACTCTACGCCGAGCTCTTCACAGGCGGCTTTAGCTGCGTTGATGAAGTTGAGGTCGTAGGTGGAGTTCTCGTCGTGCAGGAAGATGAAACCTACCTTGAACTTTTCAGGTTCCGGTTCCGGGGTTACTTCCTCTTCTTTCTTTCCGCAGGCGACCAGGGAAAGGGAAAGAACGAGGATCATCATGAGTGCAAAGAACTTTTTCATTTTTTCCTCCATATATTGTCAATAATGATTGACTCCGTATATCAGATCCGTCCGAGGACGGCAGATAACAAAAAGGGGACTTCACAGAAGCCTCCCACCGGATGGACATGCATGCACCTGCAATGTCCGCCGATAGTCCGGCATTTCTTCGGCTGCCGGGTAGAGACTTCAAGACCGCATTCTTTGAATTATATCGACCAATGTATTCGCTTTGAAAATAAAAAATCCCGCCGAGAGTTCACAGGCTCATCCACGGGTATGAAGAGGCTCGATAACGATCTGAATATAGTTGTTAAGGCAATATATCACGATATGACAACCTCTTCATTTTTACTGCTTATATTTTGCCACATCGTGCGATCTTAAAGCAAGGAGAACGGGACTCCGTAGATTTGGAACTTTCAGCAGAAAAGATGTCCGCTTTTGTATATTTTGGCTAAAGAGAAACAGTACGGTAACACTGACCAGAAGATCAATGGATGGCGGCATAAGGAAAGCCGCTCATCAGTTTTCCGTCATGAGCGGCCGTATCTGTTATCGCAAGAGGCGATGTGTCTGCAATCAGCCTTCCGAGAGAGAATCGAAATAGGCTTCCCAGTCTATGCTGTCCCAGTCGGCAGCCCAGTAATTCCAGGACGCGGTTTCACCGGATTCCGCCCACAGCGTGAATGTCATGGAACCGTCATCGCTGAAAGTGAGAGATGACTGGACGTCAAAGGCATCATAGTCCAGCTCAGAGCCTTCGCCGGAATCATGCCTTTCCGGAACATGCAGATCGATGACATATGTGTCGGCTGTCTTTACTATGGCTGTTGCGACTGCGCCGATCACATATCCGCTGGCAGGCACTCCCTGGGAAACGGTGTATGTGTCGCCGTCTTTTGCAAACTCTGAGAAAAAGTTGTCTCCGTTATTGGAGCTGAGCCAGATGCCGGAGGCTCGATCCCACAGTTCATCAGCCAGAGCGGTATCGAATTTCTGCTCATGTTCATCCTCCTTGAACAGGGGAGCCCAGTCTACGCTGCCGAGATCATCAGCATATCTCGTGAAATCAAATGGCTTGCCGTCTGCCGCATAGTCTGTGACGTTTATGATGTCTTCCCCGATACGTGTAGTGCCGACTGTGAGCGTTATATCGTGAGCAGCCCATCCTTCCGACACTTCGTCTGCTTTGCGCTCGGGCAGATGAACGGTAAAGAAGTAGATGCTGCCGGTCTTGGTGATCTCGTCAACGGGACCGCCGAAGGTATAGCCGCGGAACGGCACACCGGCGGTATAAGTGACTGTCCCGTTATTCTTCCACAGCGAGAAGAAAGTGGTCGCATAGCCATCCTGTTTTACCCAGACGCCGTGGAGCTTGTCATACAGTTCCTCGGTGTAGTCTTCCTCTTTGACCGGATCGGCGGAAGGCTCATCTTCCGGCTTGCCCCCCGGGACCATGCTGCATGAGTTCAGCGACACGACTGCCGCGATTATAAGGATCATACACAGAAGTTTTTTCATGGATATCACCTGATGATAAGACTATCGGTTTCGTTTTAGTTTCTTTTGGATTATTATAGGTTATAGAAAAACCTGAATTCAATTAACGTTCTGTTACATCGGTGCAGGTCAGAAATCTGATAATTCTGCTCACGTTATCGGCTGCGGACAATGTGTTCAAAGTGACCTGACGTCAGCAGTTGACTTTGTTTACGCATTATGTACAATAAGTGAAAATCAAAACAAATACATTTCAAAGATGTCAGGAGGAATGGATAGATGGCTTATTATTACAGCGAACCCTGCCGCACATTCAGCGAATATCTTTTGGTCCCGGGATTCACCTCTGCAGAATGCATTCCCGACAATGTGGATCTCAAGACCCCCCTTGTCCGGTTCAGGAAAGGCGAGGAACCTGAGATCAGTCTGAATATACCGCTGGTATCTGCAATTATGCAGTCGGTCTCGGGAGACAGACTCGCGATCGCGCTGGCCAGAGAAGGCGGAATGTCATTCATCTATGGCTCGCAGTCTGTAGAAGATGAGGCTGCCATGGTCGCCAGAGTCAAGGCATTCAAGGCTGGGTTCGTGGTAAGTGACAGCAATCTCAGACCCGACAGCACGCTCGATGACGTGCTGAGGATGGCTGAATCGACAGGCCATCACACTATCGCCATCACAGAGGACGGATCTCCCAACGGCAAGCTCTGCGGACTTGTCACCAGCAGGGACTACAGAGTCAGCAGGATGGAGGGGAACGAGCTCGTCCGTGAATTCATGACCAAGTTCGAGGATCTCGTAGTCGGTTATGACGGCATCTCCCTCAAGGAAGCAAACGATATTATATGGGACAACAAGATAAATGCGCTTCCCATCATAGACAAGGATCATAATCTGATGTACATGGTCTTCCGCAAGGACTATGATGCACACAAGACCAATCCTCTCGAGCTGCTTGACGAGGAAAAGAGGTATATGGTCGGAGCGGGTATCAATACCAGAGACTATGAAAAGCGCGTTCCGGCCCTTGTGGAGGCCGGTGCTGACGTTCTCTGCATCGACTCCTCGGAAGGATATTCCGAGTGGCAGAGAAGGACCATAAACTTTATAAGAGAGAAATACGGCGACAAGGTTAAGGTCGGAGCCGGAAACGTGGTGGACAGAGACGGATTCCTGTTCCTGGCGGAAGCAGGGGCGGACTTCGTCAAGGTCGGCATAGGCGGCGGTTCCATATGCATCACAAGGGAGCAGAAGGGAATCGGAAGAGGCCAGGCGACAGCTGTCATAGAAGTCTGCAAAGCACGTGATGAGTATTTTGAAAAGACAGGAATATATGTCCCCGTGTGTTCTGACGGAGGGATCGTGCAGGATTACCACATGACTCTGGCGCTAGCGATGGGAGCTGACTTCATTATGCTGGGCAGATATTTTGCCAGGTTTGACGAGAGCCCGACCGACAGAGTGAGCATCGGAGGCAGATACTACAAGGAATACTGGGGCGAAGGATCCAACAGGGCAAGGAACTGGCAGAGATACGATATGGGCGGAAAGAGCGCCCTGTCCTTCGAGGAGGGCGTTGACAGCTATGTTCCTTATGCAGGAACGCTGCATGACAACGTAGTCGCCTCTCTCAGCAAAGTGAGATCCACTATGTGCAACTGCGGAGCCATAACCATCAAGCAGCTGCAGGATACCGCAAAGATCACTCTGGTCTCTGCTACAAGCATAGTCGAGGGCGGAGCCCATGACGTGATCAAGAAGGATCAGCTGGCATCCATTTCCGGAAGCTGACATTTTGATCTGAGAATCATTAGCGAAACGACACAGCATGAGTGCTGTGTCGTTTTTTGACCACAATCACTAAAATCTTCGCTGGAATTCAGGGCGATACGGAACAATAGACGGTCATATGTTAAGAAGGCATTAATAATCTCTGAAGCAGATTTACTGAGAGTGCAAAGTGTGGCAGAATCGTATAGAGCAAGGCGTTTGGATGAATGATACGCCAAGAATGGAACCGGACGGAGGGTCCTGATGCTAAAACTGGTAAATGTTTCAAAATACTACTACTCAAAGGGAGTGGTGACCAGCGGCTTCTCCAGAGTAAATCTGGAGATGCACAGGGGAGAGTTCATTGCCATTACGGGAGAGAGTGGAAGCGGAAAGTCAACGCTTCTAAACGTGATCTCCGGTCTTGACAGCTATGAAGACGGAGAGATGTATATCTTCGGGCAGGAGACCAGCGGGTATACCGAGACCGAATTTGAGAACTACAGAAAAAGATACATCGCCAACATATTCCAGAACTTCAATCTCGTGAACAGCTACACGGTCTATCAGAACGTGGAACTTGCTCTGATGATGAACGGAAGGAAGAGAAAGGAATACCGCAAAAAGATACTGGATGTCCTCAGACAGGTAGGATTGTACAAATTCCGCAATGCAAGAGCGTCAAGGCTCTCAGGAGGACAGAAACAGAGAGTCGCCATAGCACGGGCGCTGGTCAAGGATACGCCGGTGATAGTTGCGGACGAGCCGACCGGAAACCTCGACAGCCAGTCTGCGGAGAACGTATGGGAACTGCTCAGCAGCGTCGCGAAGGACAGGCTGGTAGTGGTAGTGACCCATAACTTCGAGCAGGCAGAACCTTATATCACAAGAAAGATCACCATGCATGACGGACAGGTCATCGAGGATGTTGAGATCCGGAAGCCGGAAGTAGTAAAGGATGAGGCGAACGTAGAGGAACATGAAGGAAGACTGAGATTCCTGCAGAAGATCAGGCTGGGCATCAGAAACACGTTCAATATCATACCAAAGTTCCTGCTGCTGCTCTTCATCTTTATGTTCATAACTGCTGCAGTGTCGATCTTCTACTCGTCAACGCTGAAGAACAATTTCGTGGAAGATACGTCCGGGTACAACCATTTCTTCGACGATGCTGACATTGCCAGGATAGTCATACAGAAGAAGGACAAGAGCGTCATCACTGAAGATGATTTCAGCCGTATCATGGCTGTTCCGGGTGTCGGCAGGATAGTCAAGGAAGACCTGCTGATCGACAGAACGGTATATATATGGAGCGAAGAACTGGGCGTGAACGGGAACATCGTTGCAGCGTCGGAATTTGAAGGTCAGCCGGAACTTGGCAGGCTTCCAGAGAATAAGGACGAGGTGTTCGTTCTGCTGCCCAAAACCCACTACGTGGCTGAGAACGGCGCGTACGAGAGACTGATGAAAGGATCCTTCACTCTGGAACTTCCTTTCGGAAAGTCCAACTCCTCGCCCAGGATCGTCACTGTCTGTGGCGTTGCGCTGTCTGATATGGACGACTGGAAAGGACGTCTGTATGTTTCTGACGAACTCCTTGCCCAGATCAGCGGGGCAATCGGGGATTCATTCAGCAAGACGGAGCTGAATGCCAACGGGCATGTCCTGCAGAGCAGCGACTGGGATATGACGAACGCCGTAATACCCGTGGACTGGGTAGAATCCGGTACAGCGCTGGTCTCGGACGAATGGAACGGATTTTACAAGAACTACAGGGCAAAGGGAAAGACATTTACGGTAAAGATCAGTAATCTGTACTACAGTGACGAGACCGAGCTTCTGATAAAGGATGTCTACACATACCGCAATTTCAAGAACAAGACCTTGGGAATGGACGAGTGGTACAGAGGAGCGGTATTCGTAAATACTGATGATTACCTTGCGCTTTTCGATAAAGGATATTATCAGAGCAGCGTATATCTCAGCGATTTCTCTTATAAGGACAGCGTCATGACTGCGCTGGAGGACATGGGATATAAAACGCTTCATGTGAACAGCAATACAGAAAGCTACGGCGGAAACTGGGCCCGGCTTGAGAGACTGATAACTACCGGAATGGGCGCAGCTCTCATGGTCACGCTCTTCCTTGTCTCCTATTTCATCATACGGCTGATAATGCGCTCCAGAAACACATATTTCTCGACTGTAAGGATACTGGGAGGAACCGCGTCTGAGTGTAGGTCGCTGATCGTGATCGAACTTATCACGGTCCTGAATCTTGCATATGCGGCTCTGATAGGAGTGTTGTACGCAGCACACAAGGGTTTGTTCAGCAACTATGTTACCGACACTATCCTCACCTATCTGTCATTCAGAGACTATATCATCCTGTATCTGGTGATGCTGGCTGTATGCCTGTGGATAGCACTCAGATATTCAAGACAGCTGTTCAAGGGCAGCGCTATGAATACATTAAAGGCGGTGTGACCATGGTAGATGTGATAAAGGTAAAAAAGACATACAACAGGTTCAAAGCCAATAAGGTCAAAGCGATCGACAACACGACCCTTCATCTGGAAGATAAGGGGCTGGTGGCGATCCTGGGCAACAGCGGAAGCGGCAAGACCACGCTGCTCAACATGATCGGAGGGCTGGACAGACCGGACGGCGGAAAGATAATCGTCAACGGAAAGCGTATGAACGGACTCTTCGCCGGCAGGACCGACAGCATAAGAAGCGTTGATATCGGATATATATTTCAGAACTATCACCTGCTGGACGACCTGACCGTGTTTGAAAATGTCGCTATCGTGCTCAGGATGCTCGGCGTCAGAAACAAGAAGAAGATCGCGGAGAACGTGAACTATGTCCTTGAACAGGTCGGCCTTTACAGATTCAGGAACAGACCGGCTGATACTCTGTCCGGAGGAGAACGTCAGAGGGTCGGAATAGCCAGGGCTCTGGTGAAGAATCCATCCATCATCATCGCTGATGAACCTACAGGAAACCTCGACTCCAGAAACTCGCTGGAAGTAATGAGGATAATCAAGAAGATTTCGGAAGACAAACTCGTGATCCTGGTAACTCATGAGAAGGAGCTTGCGAGATTCTATGCCACGAGGATCATCACCGTTGTGGACGGCAAGGTCACGGAAGACAGAGAGAACGATCACGATGAGGAACTGGATTACCGGATCGACGGAAAGATCTATCTGCAGGACATGCCGGAGTCGGAAAAGCTGTCAGGAGAAGGCGTTGACATAACCTACTATTCTGATACCGACAAGAGAACGGACCTCAGGATCGCCGTCAAGAACGGAAACATATATGTGCAGAGCTCATCCGGAAAAGTCGACGTGATCGATGACAGATCGGCGATAGAACTTGTCGATGACCATTACCGCCGGATAAGCCGGGATGATGACAGCGGCAGCAGCTTCGACTATTCGAGGCTCAATACGGGAAAGAAGAGACTGCGCTATCATTCCATCTTCGGGCCTGTGCGGTCGCTGATATCCGGATTCAGGACCGTGTTCGGATACAATCTCATAAAAAAGATACTCCTTGCGGGGTTCGTGCTGGCTGCGGGCTTCATACTGTATGCGGTCAGTAACAGCATCGGGATAACGACTGTGACGGATGATGAGTTCGTGGAGGTCGATCCGGGTTATGTTTATGCTGAGACCAAGACCAATTCGGTGGATCGCTTCCTAAGGTATGAAGAATCTGATGCGGTGGACTTCATCCTCACCGGTGATTCCAGCGTGACGCTTTCCATAGATTATTCTGGCTACTATTATCAGACCAACGGAATAGTCGACAGATTCAAGGCTTCGATGACCGCTAAGGACAAGCTTAAGCAGAGCGATCTGACGGCGGGGACATTGGGGGAAGATGCACATGATATCGTTATAGACGAGAAGGTGGTGAACGGCATCATCGCAAACATGTCCGGATACATGATCGGGTTCCGGAGCGCAGAGGACTATATCGGGACAGAGATCCGCATAGGCAATACGCTGGAGCCGTTCGTGATCACTGGCGTCTGCAGCCGCAAGAGCCCATGCGTATATATCGACAGGGAACTTTTCAGAGACATACTTCTTTACGGAGCCTCGGATGATTTCTATGATCCGTATGAAAAAACAGCGGCCGCCGGAGAGAACAACGAGGAGAACAACTGCACGGTCACTGATTATGCCAGAGCTCCCGAATCGTTCAAGATCAAGAGGGGTAGACTGCCGGAACAGGATTATGAGATAGCAGTCAGCTATGATCAGAGATACACATACAAACTAAACAGCCTGACCAAGCTCAAAGTCAATGGTAAGCAGCTGACGGTAGTGGGCTACTACACTGTTGCGGACGGCGAGGACAGCGGCGTGATCTATTCAAATGCCAATACCGTGTTCTATAAGCTTGTGGCTACTTCTTCCGGACTTTCCGTCATGCCTAAAGATGTAGCGAAGGTCATGGATATGTTCAGCAGCGAGGAAATAAACGCTTATTCAACCTATGAGAGAAGCAAGAGCGAATACAATAAGCAGATGTCGGAAAAAGTGAAGTCTACGCTCATAGTTGCGGCGATAGTGCTCGGAATATCCCTTGTGGAGATATTCCTGATGCTCAGGGCGTCCTTCCTCTCCAGAGTCAAGGAGGTTGGAACGCTGAGAGCCATAGGGCTTAAACGCATCGATATCTGCCGGATGTTCCTTGGCGAGATAATAGCTATAACGCTGCTGACGGCTCCTGCTGCGTTCGCAGCGGTCGGATATGTACTGTCCGGGTTCACGAACTACGCGTATCTGGCAAACAGATATGTTATGGACTGGAGAGTTGTGGCCATTAGCGCGGCGATCGTGCTTGTTTCAAACCTGCTTGCAGGCCTGCTTCCTGTGATCTGGACCGTCAGGAAAACTCCCGCTCAGATCCTGGCCAGGACGGATGTTGACTGAGGACATAATAAAAAAGAGTTCAGACAGCGTCTGAACTCTTTTTTGTGCGATTGTTTCAGTCTGCATTCTCGGCAAGCCACTCAGCGACAGCACCGAGATCCGGAAGCACGGCTGCACACAGGGCTTTTATCTCGTCGCTGGGCTGTCTGAGATCCGGTATGCAGATCGGGATCATGCCCGCGGCATGTGCCGCACGGATCCCGTTAGAGGAATCTTCAAGGACAACGCATTCCTCCGGCCTGGAGCCGAGCAATTCGGCTGCTTTCAGGAACAGGTCCGGTGCCGGCTTCCCGTGTTCGACGAGTTTGTCGTAGGATACAGCGTCGATCCTGTCAAAGATCCCGTTGGCGGTGAGCAAAGTCTTTATCCAGTACTGACTGTTTGAAGATGCCACTGCCTTCCTGAATCCGCGGCTGTCAGCATAGTCCAGCAGTTCAACGGCCCCCTTCTTAAGAGGAACTCCGCCTGCCGGAGCAAGGACTTCATAGGTGGCGTCCCATTCGGCGAATACGACCTTATACGGATCCAGACCCGGAAAACGCTCGCTGATATGTTTCGCGGTGCTCGCTTCGGTCATGCCTGTTACTTCACAGTATGCCTCCAGAGTCAGATCGTATCCGTGCCGGGCAAATATGTCCCGCCAGATCTCGAATGTGACCCGTTCCGAGTCAACAAGCAGGCCGTCGTTGTCAAGAAGTATAGAGGTGATCTTCATTGGTCCTGAAATCGATTATTAGTCGTCTTTTGATGCGATATTGATGAGTCTGACTATAACAGGGCTGAGCACGATGTTGAAAAGCAGCTCAAACAGGAAATTGCCTCCGACAAGTCCGAAGATCATATATCTGCCGACGTTCTCAAAACCAAAGGCTACAGCCCACTCGGCAAGCGTGTCCATGAAGAACAGCTTGCAGCCGAGGAGGAACACTCCCGTATTGACAACGGGGCAGACCAGCGCGGCGCAGATGGACGCGACCCATACATTGGAATTCCTGAGAGCCTTATACACCAGCCCGGAGATGAAACCGGCAAGGGCACCTTTTACAAGAACGGTGAACACTGTGCCGGGAACACTGACTGCCAGGAACGGAGAGGCATCTCCGGAAACCAGTACTACAATACCGAAGATGAGACCGAGCCATGCACCTGCTGCAGGTCCGTAAAGGGCTGCTCCGACAACTATCGGGATCAGCGTGAGAGAGACGGAAAAGGGTCCGAATTTGATGAAGCTGCCAAGCAGCTGCAGTACTATGACCAGAGCAGTGAAGATGGCTACACCGGTCAGTTTGCGGGTTCTGTTTCTGTTATTCATTTTTTACTCCTGCTGTCGCCCTCCATTTATTTGCCCCGTTCGGGACGTGAGGTGCGGCGCGATGAGAATTATAGCACTTTATCTGTTCTTTGCATATATTATCCTTAGACCTTCAGTGACGAGATCTTCGTACAGGTGCATCTCGGTGCGGCAGGACGGGAGAACGACCTCCATGAGACCGCCGGTGGCCACTACCGTGACATCTCCCTCCATCTCGGATTTGAAGCGGTCGCACATCCCGTCGATCATGGAGGCGAAACCGAGAACATATCCGCTCCTCAGGCAGTCATTCGTATTTCTGCCTATGGCATGAGCCGGAGCGGAGAGACCGAAATCGGTCAGCAGTGACGCATTGCTTATCAATGCATCCATAGAGGTCATCAGACCGGGAAGTATGGCGCCTCCGATGAAGTCGCCGTTTGCTCCGACAGCAGTTATCTTGCTCGCTGTGCCCATATCCACTACAAGAAGAGGAGCCGGGAAATGGGCTTTGGCCCCAACGGCGGATGCTACCAGATCTGCGCCGCATTCTGCGGGATTGTCCAGCCTGATATTGAGCCCTGTCTTCAGACCGGCCCCCAGCACAAGGGGATCCTTTCCAAGGACTATCTTGCATGCTTTCTGCAGTATCGTGGTGAGAGTCGGTACGACGGAACCTATGATGGATCCCTCTATGTCAAGGATGCTCACGTCATAAAGGCTGAGCACAGCGCGAAGCTCCGCGGCATACTGATCGCTGGTTCTTGTGGAGTCAGTCTTCAGTCGCGATGTAAAGACTCTTTCTTCAGAATCGTAGGCGGCAAAAACGATGTTCGTATTGCCTACATCTATGCATAAGACCATGAACGGTTGTTCCTTTCCATTGTTATGTCATGGAAAGAATAGACTAATGATTGTCAAAAAGCAAGGAAAAGGAACGCGGGAAGCTGTTAACCTTGGCGAAACAAATTGAACCGTGCATTGTGATATACTTTTCAGCATCCGCAGGATGAGAAATGTCCGTACGATGCAAAATGAGGTGCATAAATGGATGAGTTCAGAGATCTGCTTGTAAAAAATGCGCTTGAAGTCAGAAACAAAGCCTACAGCCCTTATTCGGGTTACAGCGTCGGGGCAGCAGTGATGGGAGAGAACGGCACGGTGTATACCGGATGCAACGTGGAGAACGCAAGCTACGGAATGACCGTGTGCGCGGAAAGAGTCGCCCTCTTCAAGATGATCTCTGAGGGCTGCAGGAAGTTTACCGCGATAGCTGTCGCCACTGCGGATGACGGAACCGACGGAGTGCCTTGTCTGGCGTGCCGTCAGGTCATGAGCGAATTCCGCGCGGAAGGGGAAGTACCGGTGTATGACTGCGATCCGTCCGGCAGAGTGTTCAGGCATACTCTGGATGAACTTGCCCCTATGCCGTTCACGCTTTCAGCGGCAGAGGAGGACGATGATGAGTGAGTATGCCCCGGGCAAAGATCTGCACAGAGCCAAGAAGTCGCTGGGACAGAACTTTCTGACGGATCCAACGGTCTGCCCAAGGATTGCCGAGAAGGCTCAGATAGACGGGATAGGAGTTATCGAAGTCGGACCGGGTTTCGGAGCACTGACAGTCGAACTGGCAAAAAGAGCCGCGAAGGTCGTTGCCGTCGAACTGGACGGCGATGTTATCCCAAAACTGAAGGATAATATCGAAGAATTCTCAAATGTCACCGTCCTGGAAGGCGACATCATGAAGATGGATATAAAAGGTATCATCGCAGAACACTTTCCGGGGATGCGAGTGGCTGTAGCGGGCAATATCCCTTACAACATCACCTCTCCTCTTATTACGGAGCTTCTCAGCGGTGATCATGGTATCGAGTCTGTCACCGTGATGATACAGAAGGAGCCTGCGGACAGGTTCTGCAGCGAGCCGGGCACTGAGGACTGCGGCGCGGTATCAGCGCTTGTGTGGTATTACGGGGTCCCTCAGAAACTCTTTGAGGTCGGCCCCGGGGCGTTCCGACCTCGCCCAAAGGTTCGGTCATCTGTCATAAGGATCGGGATTCGCAGGGAGCCCGCGGTCGTTACCGAAGACAGGGATCTGTTCTTCTCAGTTGTAAGGGCTGCATTCGGGCAGAGAAGAAAGACAGCGGTAAACTCGCTGATCTCGCTTTTGGGCGAACCGAAAGAACTGGTGAAGAAGGCTTTCGAATGCTCCGGACTGCCGGAAGGCATTCGTGCAGAGAGGATGACATTGAACGATTTTGCAGTCCTGTCAGATGAGATCGTAAGGCTGAAAAACGGTCTGAAACTACAGTGACTGCAAATACAACATGTTTGTCAATTTTGTCACATCTACCGTTAATGTGCACATAGAAATGGCATAAAATTTGTACATTAATATTGAAATCTCGTCGGATATAATGTATATTCATTTCAACTGACATTCTATTTTTGGTGATTTTACCGAATGAGACCGGAGAGTGAGAGATATGGCGAGCAAACAGTACATCACTGTAATACAGCATCTTGGAGAGGCAGTAGGAAGGATCATAGGACTTCTGGATGAGAATTCAGCAGTCGTCGCTTCCAGCGATCTGTCTCTGATGAATACCACCCGTGTGGGACTGCCTATGGACATGGCTGTGGATGACGTTCTCAGACACGGCGGATATACATATAAATATGTCGACAAGAACAGAAGAGGACCAATAGTCTTCGTGGAAGGCGAGGATCCGGAAGCAGTCAGGTGCTGCAGCGCCACGGCGGTGGTCCTGGATGACATGCTGAAGGGCGGAGATGACAAGGATGACATCACATCCTTTATCAAGAACGTCGTCACGGACAATATCCTTCCCAGCGATACGTATGTCAGGGCGAGGGAACTTGATTTCAATACCGATGTGCGGACTGCGGCGCTTGTCATCAGATATGACAGCATCAGCAATTCCGTGTCGGTGCTTGAGATCGTTTCACAGCTTTTCCCGCAGAACACCAAGGATTTCGTCTTCAATGTCAACGAGAACGAGACCGTCCTCATTAAAGATCTTGACGATGACGTCAATATGGAGACTCTCACCAGACTCGGCGAATCCATTGCGGATGTGCTGGAGAATGAGCACAGGATCCATGTGAACATCGGCATCGGCAGTGTGGTCAGCGGTGTCAAGGATATGGCCGCATCCTTCAAGGAGGCGCGCACAGCTCTGGAAGTCGGTAAGGTGTTCGATACGGAACACACCGTTATCTCCTACGACAACTTAGGCATCGCAAGGCTCATTTATCAGCTGCCCACCACCATCTGCCAGCAGTTCCTGCAGGAAGTGTTCAAACTTGGGTCCATCGACTCGCTTGACCAGGAAACGCTGTTCACCATACAGAGATTCTTCGACAACAACCTCAATGTCTCCGAGACATCCAGAGGTCTGTTCGTTCATAGAAATACGCTCGTTTACAGACTGGAAAAGATCAAGAAGATAACGGGACTGGATCTGCGCGAATTTGACCAGGCCATAGTATTCAAGGTTGCGCTGATGGTCCGCAAATATCTTGACAGTACAAAGAACGGTTTTTGATTCGAGGTTCTAAATGATAGAGTTCCGCAACGTAACCAAGGAGTATCCCGGAGGGACACTGGCCCTTGATGAAGTAGATTTCACTATCGATAAGGGTGAGTTCGTATTCATCCTCGGACACTCCGGAGCCGGAAAGAGCACGCTCCTCAAGCTCATGCTAAAAGAGGAAGAGCCGACCGACGGAGATATTACGATTGCTGATTACAATCTGAGCAGGATCAGAAGAAGAAAGATCCCATATCTGAGGCGTGAGCTGGGAGTCGTTTTCCAGGACTTTCGTCTCATACCCACCATGACTGCCTATGAGAATGTGGCGTTTGCGATGCGCGTGACAAATGTTGCTGCGCGGGAGATACGCCGCAGGGTTCCGTATATCCTGAAACTTGTGGGACTGGAAGAAAAGAGCCAGGTGTATCCCGAACAGCTGTCGGGCGGAGAACAGCAGCGCGTCGCTCTGGCCAGGGCTTTGGTACACAACCCCAAGATCATCCTTGCGGATGAGCCTACCGGAAACATAGACCCAAAGCTGTCCATGGAGATCATAGAGCTTCTGAAGGAGATCAATAAGCTCGGCACTACGGTGGTAGTTGTAACGCATGATATCTCCATCGTGAACAGATTCAAGGAACGCACGATAATCCTGCGCAACGGCCGTGTGTTCAGGGATACGAAAGGAGCACACGCATGAGAGGCTCCAGCTTCGGCTATCTTGTAAAGCAGGGCATCATCAACACCTGGATCAACAGAATGATGTCCATGGCATCCATAGGCATACTGACCGCCTGCATGATCATCGTGGGAGGGTCAGGACTTCTTGCCGTCAATATCAGGGATATCTTCAAGGAGATAGAGGATAAGAACGAACTGGTCGTATTCGTCAGGGACGATGCGGATACCATTACGATAAATGAACTCAACGACAGGATAAACACGCTCGACCATATCGCCGACTATCATTTCGTTTCCAAGGACGATGCCCTTAAGGAACAGAAGGAGTTCATGGGTGATAAAGGGTATCTGCTCGACGGACTCGAGGACGACAACCCGCTCCCGGCATCGTTCCGCATAAAAGTGGATTCGCTGGAACAGCTCACATATGTCGTGGACGAGCTTAAGAACTTCAAGGGAGTGGATTCCGTCTCGGCGCCTACAGATCTGGCAAGAACACTGACCGGCGTGGAAAAGACCATGCTGATACTCGGATCCATAATAATCGGAATACTGATCGTAGCTTCCGCTGTGGTCATATCAAATACGATAAGGCTCACCCTCTTTGCCAGAAGAAGAGAGATAAGGATAATGAAATATGTCGGCGCTACCGATGCATTCATCCGTCTGCCGTTCGTAGTGGAAGGCATCACCATAGGGGTTGTCTCCGCTCTGCTGGCGTTCGGGGTCCTGGCGCTGATCTATGAGAGTCTCGGTACGATGTTCGGAGGCTCCGGCATATCCTGGCTCACAGGCGTATCGACAACGCTTGTACCTTTCTCCAACCTTTGGAAATGGGTCCTTGCCAGTTTCCTCGGATTCGGGATCGTGGTAGGAGCTTTCGGAAGCGGATCGTCCATCAGGAGGTATCTTAAGGTATGATGTCCTTTTTCAGGATCGGGAAAAGAGCAGCCGCCCTGTTGTGCGCATTCACAGTGTTCATGAGCTGTTTCTGCCTTTTCGGAGGAGAGCAGGCTTCCGCAAAGACAGCAGCAGAAGCCAAACAGAGGATGCAGGAGCTGCAGCAGGAACTCATCAATGCCAACAAAGAGATAGCTAAGGCAAAAGACGAGATCGCTGAAGCCAAGGAACGCGCGGCCACCTACACTGTCAGAGTGAATGCCGTATCCGAACAGATCGCCATCATGCAGGAACTGGTCGACGCCAAGAAGGAAGAACTCAGGATCAAGCAGGAGGAACTGGACAAAAAAGAGAAAGAGCACGACGATACAAACGAGCTCTTCAAGAAGAGACTGAGGGCGATGTACATGAATAATGATGTCACCCTGCTGTCGCTCATCCTCGGATCAAACACGTTCTCTGAGTTCCTTGTGGCAGCTGAGATGCAGTCAAGAGTATCGAAGCATGATACTGAACTGCTTGAGAAACTTCAGGAAGAAGCGGATGCCATAGAGGAACAGAGGCAGGAGATAGAAAAGGATCTCAAGGCGCTTGAATCCGATATGGATACCCTGGAAGACAAATACAATGAGATGGCCGCCCTTCTTAGGGAGGCAAACAACGACATGTCCACTGCAGAAGCATATAAGAAGGCAACAGAAGAGGATTACAGCAGGATCCTTGACGAGTTCCAGAAAGCCCAGGAAGAGTGGAATGCCATCATGGGTACCGGAATGCAGGGCTATGTCGGAGGCTATTTTGCATGGCCTGTTCCCGGATACAGCTACATATCATCCAGATTCGGATGGAGAACACTTTACGGACGCGCAAACTGGCACGGAGGCGTTGATATAGCCGGATATAACATTTACGGCAAACCGATCATCGCCTCGAATACGGGTCAGGTAAGGCTTGTGCGCTACTATACGACGGGTTACGGATATCATGTAATGATAGACCATGGCGATAATAACTGGACAGTATATGGTCATATGAGCGGCATCGCAGTCTCGGAAGGAGAATGGGTCGCGCAGGGCCAGGTCATAGGTTACGTGGGTTCCACTGGCAACTCCACCGGACCTCATCTCCACTTTGAGATAAGGCTGAACGGTGAAAAAGTGGATCCTCTGAAGTACATATCCTATGGCAACTAAGAGGAGCTTATGAATAAAAAGATAACGGTAGGAATCACACTTGCATTCATATTCATAGCCATAGCGCTTACTTTCACGGCTACGATGATCTATTCCATGAATCTTTTCGATCAGAAGATCGTCTCGATTCAGGAAAGAGAGTCCTTGTATGACAAGATATCTCAGATAGATTCCTTTGTAAGACAGAACTATTACCGGAATGTCGATGACGGCAAGATACTTGACGGCCTTGCAAGAGGTTATATCTCCGGTACAGGCGATGCAGAGATCAAATACTTCACTAACCAGGAATACACACGCATATTAGAGACTAAAGGCGGGAAGCTCTGCGGCATCGGAGTTGAGCATGAAGTCAATGGCAGCGGATTCGTACAGATAACGGAAGTCCATCCCTCAACATCAGCGGAAAAGATAGGAATGGAAGCCGGGGATACCATAGTCATGGTCAACGATGAAGATGCGCTGGAGCTCGGTGCTGAAAAAGTGGCAGAGGCTCTCTATGGATCCGAAGGCGATGAGGTAACACTTACATATTCCAGAGAAGGAATGGACTACACTTTCACCTTCGTTTACGGACAGTACGAGACAAGATCGATCGTTTCTTACGAAGTGGAAGGATATGCTTATTTCAGGTTTATGTCGTTCACGCTCCTGACCGGAGATCAGTTCCAGGAGGAACTTGCCGAGAGGCTATCTTCCGGCACGATCAAGGGACTGATACTTGACCTGAGGAACACAGACGGCGGATATGATCTCAATGTCGTGGCCAAGATAATGGACAGGCTTATCGGACAGAGCACGATGATCTCCGGGATCTATAACGGAGGCTACACAAAGGTCCTGTATACTTCGGACAGAGACAGCGTGGAGATGCCGGTAGCTGTGCTTATCAACGGTGGAACGAAAGGATACAGCGAGCTGTTTGCCGCTGCAATGGGAGAATGCAACAACGTGCGTCTGGTGGGAGAGCAGACATACGGCAGCGGTACCTACGGTGTTTTTGACCAGTTTACTGACGGAACGGCGTTGTATGTTCCGGTGTGTGAACTGCTGGCCTTCGGAACGGTCAGATACAACGAGATCGGAGTGACTCCCGACTTCGTGACTGCGTCATTTGATGACTTCGTCATTCCCGACGGTGAACCCAGTATCCTTCAGGATCTGCAGCTCAGGAAAGCTGTCGAGGTGCTTGATTCGGAGTTCTGATATTATCCGCTGCGGCTGTAGCTGCAGCGGTTTCGTTTGCACCGCCTGATTTCTTGACTTTCATATAAGTACTGTTTATAATCCGATAACATAGTGATTTAAACAGTTACACTAAGAAAGGCAATCCTATGGCGCAGGAATATCTTATCAGCAAGGCAAAACTTGACGAGCTCGAAAAGGAGCTGGACTATCTTAAGTCAGTAAAACGCCAGGAAATGGCGGCGGTCATAAAAGAGGCTCTCTCTCACGGAGACCTCTCTGAAAACAGTGAATATGACGAGGCTAAGAACTCACAGGCGATCATGGAAGCGCATATCACCGAACTGGAAAAAATGCTCCAGAATGCCAGGGTCATCGATGAGGACGCTATCTCTACCGATCATGTCACCATCGGTGTAAGGGTAAAAGTGCTGTTCGTCGATGATAACGAGGAAGAGACTTATGAGATCGTGAGCTCCGGCGAAGCAGATGCCATGAGAAACAAGATCTCAAATGAATCTCCTCTCGGCGCGGCGCTTGTCGGACACAGTATCGGCGATGATGTAATTGCAGAAACGCCCGGCGGTGAGCTCAAGATCAGGATCCTGGACATCTCCAAGATGGATTTCTGAGAAGCGCATGGTATAAATCGTAACGGCCTCCGTATTGGATCGGAGGCCTGTTTTATGGAAAGGAACACTTATTTATGGCAGAGAACAGAGTGAACGGATCTGCACAGCAGGAAATGGATGAGAATGAGCAGATCGCTGTCAGGAAAGAAAAACTGGCTGCGATGAGACAGGAAGGCAATGATCCATTCCTTATCACGACCTATGATGTGACTGACTATGCGAAGGATATCACTGATAGTTTCAGCGATGATGCTCCGCAGAAAACCGTATCGGTAGCGGGAAGAGTCATGACCAGAAGGATCATGGGGAAGGCTTCTTTCTTCAACCTGCAGGATACGACCGGGACTATACAGGTATATGCCCGCAGGGACGACGTCGGGGAAGAGACCTATGCCCGTTTCAAGAAATGGGATATAGGCGATATACTCGGAGTCAAAGGGTATGTTTTCCGTACCCAGACCGGAGAGATCACCATCCATGCATCGGAACTGATACTGCTGAGCAAATCCCTCAGGCCTCTTCCGGAGAAGTTTCACGGCCTTACCGATTCCGATACGATATACAGAAAGAGATATCTGGACCTGATCACTAACCCTGAGTCGAAGGAAGTGTTCAGGAAGCGTTCCGCAATAATCTCCTGTATACGTCATTTCCTTGACGGAGAAGGATTCATGGAAGTTGAGACTCCCGTTCTGGTCTACAACGCAGGAGGAGCTTCCGCCCGCCCGTTCGAAACTCATTTCAATGCTCTCAATGAGGACATGAGGCTCAGGATCTCACTTGAGCTCAACCTCAAGCGGCTCATAGTCGGCGGCTTCGACAGAGTATATGAGATAGGAAGAGTTTTCCGAAACGAAGGGATCGATACGCGCCACAATCCAGAATTTACCATGATGGAACTTTATCAGGCATATACCGATTACCACGGGATGATGGATCTGACAGAGAGATTGTTCCGTCATGTTGCGGAAACAGTGCTTGGCACTACGAAGATCGTCTACAAGGATGTTGAGATGGATCTCTCAAAGCCTTTTGAGAGGATCACGATGGTAGACGCAGTGAAGAAATACGCCGGTGTAGACTGGAAGCAGATCCGCACGCTTGAAGAGGCAAGAGCAAAGGCTGATGAACTCAAGGTCGAGTACGAGCCTTTCCACACGAAGGGCGACATACTCTGCGCGATCTTCGACGAATATGCCGAAGAACATCTTGTGCAGCCCACATTCCTGATGGATCACCCCATTGAGGTGTCGCCTCTCACAAAAAAGAAACCCGACGATCCTGAATATGTCGAACGGTTTGAGTTCTATATGAACGGATGGGAGATGGCAAACGCATATTCGGAGCTTAATGATCCTATGGATCAGCGCGAAAGGTTTGCCGCTCAGGAAGTGAAGCTTTCTCAGGGAGACGAGGAAGCCAATCACACCGATGAGGATTTCCTGGAGGCGATGGAAACGGGAATGCCTCCGCTCGGCGGCATCGGCTACGGCATAGACCGTATGATCATGCTGTTTACAGGCGCTGAGGCAATACGTGATGTGCTTCTGTTCCCGACACTGCGTTCCGTCAAGACCGGGAGCGAAGGTGCGGCAGCTGAAACAGCAGCAGAAAATGCCGCTCCAGGACAGTCTGTTGCTATGCCTTTCGAAGACGCTGTAACAGAGCCGATCGACTTCTCAAACGTCCAGGTAGAGCCTCTGTTTGAGGATTACGTGGACTTCGAGACCTTCTCAAAATCTGACTTCAGAGTAGTTAAGGTGCTCGCCTGCGAAGCCGTCCCGAAGAGCAAAAAACTGCTGAAATTCACGCTGAATGACGGTACAAGTTCACAAAGAGTCATTTTAAGCGGAATTCACGAGTACTATGAACCGGAAGAACTGGTCGGAAAAACATGTGTTGCGATCACCAATCTTCCTCCCAGAAAGATGATGGGGATCGACTCGGAAGGAATGCTGCTCTCGGCGACTCACACAGTCAACGGAACCGAGAGACTGAACCTTCTGATGCTGGATCCGCGCATCCCGGCAGGAGCGAAACTCTATT